>Ga0268264_10000155_pt1 | contig 156029 bp, 149 predicted proteins | sample KBSSwiS32_FD_190357 | JGI IMG/M metagenome (GOLD analysis project Ga0268264, IMG submission 190357) | Switchgrass rhizosphere microbial communities from Kellogg Biological Station, Michigan, USA - KBS Switchgrass S3-2 (SPAdes) (version 2) | ecosystem: Host-associated > Plants > Roots >... | reverse complement strand
GAAGCTGATCACCACCCAGCTCAACCACGAGCGGGTGATGCTCGGTCCGGCCGGCCGGATCGAGGGGCTGCGCGACCGGGTCCTCGAGTGGGCGACCAAGGCCGGCGTGGCCGACCGGCCCGACGTGGTCGCGCTGATGGGCCAGGTCACCGCCGTCTTCCGCGTCAACGAGCTGCTCAACTGGGAGGTGGCCCGGGCGGCCGCGGTCGGGGAGATCTCGGTGGGCGACGCGTCCTCGTCGAAGGTCTTCGCCGCCGACCAGGTCCAGCACCTGCTCGACGAGCTGACCCGGGTCGTGCACCGCTACGGCGACCCGTCGGACGAGGAGACCCGGACCCTGATGGACTACCTCGACGGCCAGAAGAAGCGCAACCTGGTCCTCACCTTCGGGGGCGGCGTGCAGGAGGTGCAGCGCGAGCTGATCGCAATGTTCGGCCTCGGCCTGCCGAGGGTGCCCCGGTGATGGCCGAGTGACCGACGACGAACGGGTCGCCCGGATCCGGGCCGAGGCCGACCGGATCATCGCGATGGGTGAGTGCTCGGAGATGCTGGCGCCGTATGAGGTGCATGCCTCGACGATCGGCACCTGGCTCGACGCGATGGGCTACGACAACCCACGGTTCCGCGACGGCGACGAGGCGCCGCCGTCGATGGCCCAGGTCTGGACGATGCCCGGGCTCGGCCGCAAGCGGGCGCCGGAGGACCCGCTCAGCCGGATGACCGACTTCCTCACCGAGCAGGGCTACACCGCCGTGCTGGGGACCAACTGCGAGCAGAGCTACGAGCGCTACCTGCGGATCGGGGAGCGGCCCCGGGTGACGAGCGCGCTCGACTCGGTCGCCGGGCTCAAGCAGACCGCGATGGGTGAGGGCTGGTTCGTGACGTCGAGGAACGTCTGGTACGTCGACCACGAGGATGGCAGCAGCGAGAAGGTCGCCGAGATGCTGTTCCGGGTCCTGAAGTTCATCCCCAAGGACAAGTCGTGACCGCCCACGTCGTGCGCCCGATGGTCAACCGCGACTCGCAGTTCTTCTGGGACGGCACCAAGCTCGGCGAGCTGCGCATCCAGAAGTGCAACGCCTGTGGGGCGAAGCGGTTCCCGCCCGGCCCGGCCTGCCAGTCGTGCGAGGCGTACGACCGCGGCTACGACGTGGCCGCCGGCACCGGCACCGTCTTCTCCTACGTCGTGCACCGGCACCCGCCGGTGCCCGGGAAGGAGCTGCCGATCGTCATCGCACTGATCGACCTCGACGAGGGGGTCCGGATGGTCGGCGAGGTGGTCGGCGTACGCGACGACGAGATCGAGATCGGGATGCCGCTGCGGGTGGACTTCAACCGGATCGACGACGACCTGACGCTCCCGATCTGGAGGAAGCAGTGAGGACCCTGATCGTGGGTGAGCAGCTGCCCGAGTGGAGCCTGCCGCTGACGCCCACCACGATCGTGAGCACGGCCATCGCGACCCGCGACTGGCAGGACGTGCACCACGACCGCGACATCGCCCAAGCCGCCGGGTCCAAGGACATCTTCATGAACATCCTGACCACCAACGGGCTGGTCGAGAAGTACGTCGTGGACTGGGCCGGCCCCGACGCGGAGCTGAAGGGCATCGCGATCCGGCTCGGCGCGCCCGCCCATCCCTACGACACGCTCACCTTCAGCGGGACGGTCGCCTCGGTCGAGGACGGGATCGCCACCATCGACGTCGTCGGCCGGGTCTCGCTCGGCGACCACGTCACCGGCACCGTCCGGGTGGCGGTGTGAGCGCGCTCTCCGGCAAGGCGGCGATCGCCGGGATCGGTGCCACGGAGTTCTCCAAGGCCTCCGGCCGTTCCGAGCTGCAGCTCTCGGTCGAGGCCGTGCGGGCGGCCCTGGCCGACTGCGGGCTCACGGTCGACGACGTCGACGGGCTGACGACGTTCACGATGGACACCTCCTCGGAGATCGCGGTCGCCCGCGAGCTCGGGATGAAGGAGATGCGGTTCTTCAGCCGAATCAACTACGGCGGCGGCGCGGCGTGCGCGACCGTGCAGCAAGCCGCGATGGCCGTCGCGACCGGCGTGGCCGACGTCGTGGTCTGCTACCGCGGCTTCAACGAGCGCTCGGAGAGCCGGTTCGGCCAGTTCTCGCTCGCGGCGGCGACGCAGGTCAACACCAACGGCCTCGACAACGCGTGGTCCTACCCGATGGGGCTCGGGACCCCCGCCGCGACGGTGGCGATGCAGGCGCGGCGCTACATGCACGACTACGGCGCCACGTCGGAGGACTTCGGGGCCGTGGCGGTGGCCGACCGGCGCCACGCGGCCACCAACCCCGCGGCGTTCTTCTACGAGAAGCCGATCACCCTCGAGGACCACCAGGTCTCCCGGATGATCGTCGACCCGTTGCACCTGCTCGACTGCTGCCAGGAGAGCGACGGCGCGGTCGCGCTGGTGGTGACGTCCATCGAGCGCGCCCGCGACCTGCGCCAGAAGCCTGCGGTGATCGCGGCCGCGGCCCAGGGGAGCGGCGCCGATCAGTACGTCATGACCTCCTACTACCGCGACGACATCGGCATCCCGGAGATGGGCGTGGTCGGCCGCGAGCTGTGGCGCCAGTCCACGCTCGCCCCGGACGACATGCCGATGGCCATCCTCTACGACCACTTCACGCCGTACGTCCTGATGCAGCTGGAGGAGCTCGGCTTCTGCGCGCGCGGCGAGGCCAAGGACTTCGTCAAGGACGGCGCCATCGAGGTCGGGGGCCGGCTGCCGCTCAACACCCATGGTGGCCAGCTCGGCGAGGCCTACATCCACGGCATGAACGGCATCGCCGAGGCGGTCCGGCAGCTGCGCGGTACGTCGGTGAACCAGCTCCCCGACGTCCCGCATGTGCTGGTCACCGCCGGCACCGGCGTGCCGACGAGCGGGCTGATCCTCAGCGCCTGAGTCTCGACGGTCGATGGGGTGTGAGGCATAGCGCCGGGACCGGCGCGCGAGTGGCGTCCAGCTCGGCCCGCACTCGGGTGGACCCCTACGGAGGGAACATCGAGATGCCCAGGATCATCGCTACCCATGAGGTCGACGACGTGGCCCACTGGCTCGCCTCACCCAAGCGCGCCGAGGTCATGGAGGGGATCGCGACCGATATCTGCACCTACGTGGACCCGAGCCGACCCAACTTCGTCGGTCTGAGCGCGAACGTGACCGACATGGACGCCTTCCAGGCCATGATGCAGAGCGAGGCGGGAGCCGAGGCGATGAAGCATGACGGGGTCCGCCCCGACACCCTGGTGATGCTCTTCGAGGCCTGACCCGCCGAGTTCAGCGGTCAGGGCTGCTCGAGCAGCTTCTCCCGGAAGAAGGCGAGCACCCGGTCCACGCCCTCCTGCTGCCGGTGGGCGGTCAGCGTGGAGTGCTTGCGGCCGGGGAACTCGACGCGGACGAAAGCGTCGCCGATCTCGCGGGTCAGCGTTTCGAAGCGGGTGCCGACGGCCATGTCGCCGGTGTAGCGCAGCCCCAACACCTCGCAGCCGCTCGCGGCGCGCTGCTTGACCTTGGCGAGATCGGCGGGGGAGAGGTTGAGGTCGGCGGCGCGGGCCTTGCCGACCGGGAACGGCAGCGACGGCTGGGCCAGCACCGGCGCGGCCACCGAGTCGTCGACCATCATCGCCAGCGCGAAGCCGCCGGTGAAGCACATGCCCACGGCGCCCACACCGGGGCCACCCAGCTCGGAGTGCAGCTGCCGGGCCAGTGAGCGCAGCCAGTCGGCGATCGGGGAGGTCTCGTGCAGCCGTAGCTTGTTGAACTCGCGGCTGACGCACGCCTGCCGCAGCGACCCGAGTACGGCGAGGGTGGAGTCCGGGCTGACCACCGACCCGAACAGGTGCGGCATGACGACCGTGAACCCCTGCCCCAGCACCTCCTCGGAGAAGGCGATGACGTCCTCGGTGATCCCCGGGATCTCGGAGATCACGACGACCCCGGGGCCGGTGCCCTTGCGGTAGGTCGGGTGGGTGACCCCGCTGGCGGCATGCTCCCCGCGAACCCAGCCGTCGAGAAGCCCCATGGCTGGAGCGTATGGGTGCGCTGTCCTGGTCCGCAGACGGGGCCGAGATGCGAGAGCCGGCCCTTCCGGGCGCCGCGAGATCGCCGTGGTCGGCGATACCCCCTGGAGCTCTGTCCAGACCACTGGCCCGGTGGAGGTGCCCCCGATCACCGGACACGCCCACAGGGCGGGTAACAGTGAGTTACAGGTGCTCTCGTTCGTCCACGATCGCCCTACGGAATTCGAGGCCGAAGACGCCCCGGACGACCGATCTGACGGTTCTGACCTGCGCAAACAGGCGAAAGTTACCGCGCCGTGTGCGGTCTCGCAGCGGTCGCGCAGCCCGTTTCGCCGACCTACGTTGGCAGTGTCGAAACTTCCGGCGGGGGCCGGGAGATCAAAAGGGGTGGGGGAGCATGAACAGCTATCGAGGGGGCGCCGTGACGCGGCGCCGCAACACGATCGACCCGTTGGTCAGCATCGTCGTGCCGGCGCTCAACGAGGCACTCAACCTGGCCGCGGTGCTGCCGCAGCTCCCGCCCGTACACGAGGTGATCCTCGTCGACGGCGGCTCGGTCGATGGCACGGTCCGGGCCGCGCGACGGGCCATGCCCGACATCATCACCGTGCTGCAGCGCCGGCGCGGCAAGGGCAACGCGCTCGCCGCCGGGTTCGCCCGGGCGACCGGTGACATCGTGGTGATGTTCGACGCGGACGGCTCCGCGGACCCCGCCGAGATCGAGCGGTTCGTCGAGGCCCTCAAGGCCGGCGCGGACTTCGCCAAGGGCTCGCGGAACGCCCCGGGCGGCGGCTCCGGCGACATCACGACCGTGCGGCACCTCGGCAACCGGTTCTTGAACGGGATCTTCAACACGATCTTCCGCACTCGCTACAGCGACCTCTGCTACGGCTTCAACGCGTTCTGGGCCGACCTGGTCCCGCTGCTCGGTCTGCCCGACCCGAGCACCGGGGCGCCGGCCAACGGCAAGATGCTGTGGGGCGATGGCTTCGAGATCGAGACCGTGATCAGCTGCCGCTTCGCCGCCGCGAAGGTGGCCATCACCGAGGTCCCCTCGGTGGAGAAGCAGCGGATGTTCGGCGAGTCGAACCTGCACGCCGTCTCCGACGGGCTGCGGGTCCTGGTGACGCTGCTTGCCGAGTGGCGCCGGGCCTGGGGCACCCGACGCCTGGAGCGCAGCGTCACCGTCACCGTCGAGCCGGTCAAGGAGACCGCCCGCGCGACGCCGCGGGTGGGCAGCCACTTCGCCGCCTGACCAGGCCCTCCCGAGCTCAAGGCCGGCCGAGCCGCGCGAACATCTGGCCACTTCCCAGACCCCGTGGAGTGGATCGACACGGATCGCAGCGTGACTCGGCCGGCTTTGTGGTGCCACGTGCCGGCGCTGTGCTGGCGTTGTGTCGGCGTTGTGCCGGCCGCTCCCCGCTGCCCTAGGTTTGGCGCGTGGCTCTCGACCTCTCACCGGAGGAGCAGCGCGTCCTGGGAGTGCTCCTCGAGAAGCAGGTGACCGTCCCGTCGACCTATCCGATGACGCTGGCCGCGGTCCGCACCGGGTGCAACCAGACCAGCAGCCGCGACCCGGTGGTCGACTACGACGAGCCGCTGGTCGAGGCGACGCTGCGCGGCCTCAAGGACCGGCGGCTGGTGCGCATCGTCTGGGCCGACACCGGTCGGCGGACCCTGAAGTACCACCAGCTGCTCGCCGATGAGCTGGAGCTCGACGACGCCGAGCGCGCCCTGATGACCGTGCTGCTGCTCCGCGGGGCGCAGGCACCGGGCGAGCTGAAGGCTCGCACCGAGCGCCTCCACGCCTTCACTGACCGCGGCGCCGTCGAGGTGCTGCTGGCCGACCTCGCCGCCCGACCGGAGCCGCTGGTCCGCGAGCTGCCACGGCAGGCCGGCCAGCACGACAACCGGTGGATCCACCTTCTCGGCGAGGTGCCCACCGCTGCGGTGGTGGCCGAGCCGGCGCCACCGGTCGACCGGGAGTCGGTGCTGGTCGCCGGGCCCGCCGCCCGCGACCAGCGGGTGCGCGCGTCGTACGACGCCGTGGCGGCCGCCTACGCAGAGCGCTTGGCTGACGAGCTCGCCGGGCTGCCCTTCGAGAGCTGGATCCTCGGCCGCGTTGCCGCATACGCGGACGGTGGTCCGGTCGTCGAGGTCGGCTGCGGGCCGGGCCACGTGACGGCGTTCCTCGCCGACGCGGGTGCGGACGCCACGGGCATCGACCTGTCGCCCGCGATGGTCGAGGAGGCGCGCCGCCGCTTCCCCGACGGGGACTACCAGGTCGGCGACCTGCGTCAGCTGATGCGGCCCATCTCGGCGCCGGGCTGGTCGGCGGTCCTGGCGTGGTACTCGCTGATCCACCTGGCCGCCTCCGAGCTCCCGTCCGCCCTGGCCGCGCTCACCCGCCCGCTGGTGCCGGGCGGCTGGCTGGTGGTGGCCCTGCACGCCGGGGCCGAGGTCAGCCACGTCGACGACTGGTTCGACGCCCCCGTCGACCTCGACTTCGTGCTGCACGAGCCCGCGGACATCGTGAACCTGGTCGAGGCCGCGGGCCTGACCGACCTGGAGTGGTACCACCGCGGACCGTTCAGCTGCCGAGGCGAGACCACGCAGCGGCTCTACGTCATCGGCAGGAAGCAGGCCTGAGATGCGTGTCCTCTTCTCCTCGACGTCCGGCCACGGCCACGTCCTCCCCATGGTTCCGCTCGCGCAGGCCTTCCGGGCGGCCGGCCACGACGTCCTGTGGGCCATCGCCGCCCAGGCGACCCCGTTGGTGACGGCCGCGGGCATCGAGGCGGTCGCCGCGGGGGCGCACGGCGAGCAGGAGGCGGCCCTCCGGGGAGCGGTCTTCCGCGAGGCCGCCGCCATCCCCGGTGAGAGCCGGCCGCCGTTCGTGTTTCCGCGCATGTTCGGCGAGGCCCTCACGCCGCCGATGGTGGACGACCTGGTCGGCATCGCGACGAGGTGGGGTCCGGACCTGCTCGTCCACGACCACGCGGAGCTCGCCGCTCCGCTCGTCGCCGCCCTCGGTGGTGTCCCCAGCGTCACGCACTCGTTCGGCACCGCGATACCGAAGCCGATCCTCGAGGACACCGGCGAGCGGTTGGCCGGGCTCTGGCGGGAGCACGGTCTCGACGTCCCGCCGTTCGCCGGCTGCTACCGGGCCGGCTACCTCGACATCTGCCCGCCCTCGGTGCAGAGCATCCCGACGGACCACATTCCGGGAGTCCAGCCCCTCCGGCCGGTCCAGAGCGCGGAGCCGTTGCCACCGCCGGACGAGCCGCTCGTCTACGTCACCATGGGCACGGTGTTCAACGCCCCGGACCCGCTCCGCGAGATCGTCGCGGGGGTCGCTGGGCTGCCGGTCCGGGTGCTCGTGGCCACCGGCCCTCGGGTCGATCCGTCGTCGTTGGGCGAGCAGCCCGGGCACGTCCAGGTCGAGCCCTGGGTGGACCAGTCCGCCGTGCTCGACCGGTGCACCGCAGTGGTCTCGCACGGCGGGTCGGGGACCTTCCTCGGCGCGCTCGCGCGGGGGTTGCCCCAGCTGTGCCTCCCGCAGGCGGCCGACCAGTTCCGCAACGCCGAGGGAGGGACTCGCGCCGGCGCGGTCGTCGTCCTGACGCCCGCCGAGGTGACGGCCGAGAGCGTGCGCGGAGCCGTGGCCCGGGTGCTCGAGGACCCCGAGCTGCGGGCGGGCGCCCGGAGCGTGGCCGAGGAGATGGCGCGGATGCCCGGACCGGACGACGTCGTCGAGCAGCTGACCCGCATCACGTAGAGTCCGAGCGTCCCGACGACCTGAGGGGGTGAGTCCCATCACCGGTGTCCCAGCCGCTGCGCCGACGCAGCACGACGGAAGGCACTTCCATGGAGCTCACCGCGACCACCTCGTACCTCGCCGCTGACGACGGCACCCGGCTCGCCCTCCACCTCATCGGAGCCAGCGAGCCGCTGCTCTGCCTCCCGGGCGGGCCGTTGCTCGACTCCGCCTACCTCGGCGACCTGGGCGGGCTCGCCGCCCACCGGGCCCTAGCGCGCCTCGACCTGCGTGGCACCGGCGCGTCAGCGGTGCCGGCCGACCCCTCGTCGTACCGCTGCGACCGGCAGGTCGCCGACGTCGACGCCGCGCGCCGGCACCTCGGTCTCGACCGCATCGACCTGCTCGCCCACTCGGCGGGCGCGAACCTCGCCTACCGCTACGCCGAACGCCACCCGGACCGGGTGGGCCGGCTGCTGCTGGTGGCGCCGAGCACCAGGGGAGTGGGCATCGAGATCAGCGACGACGCCCGGACGGCGGTGGCCCGGCAGCGCGCCGGGGAAACGTGGTACGCCCAGGCGGCGGCTGCGCTGGAGCGCGTCCAGGCCGGCTCCGAGGACGAGGCCGACTGGCAGGCGGTGTCAGCCTTCATGTACGGCCGCTGGGACGACGAGACGCGTGCCTACGAGGCGTGGATGGACGGGCTTCGCGACGAGGAGAAGGCGCTGGCCTGGGGTGCGGAGGGCGCCTACGACCCGGCGGCCACCCGTGCGGCGCTCGCAACGCTCGATGTTCCGGTCCTCGTCCTGGCCGGCCGTGTCGACGCCGGCAACCCGACGCCCGCGATGGCGGAGGTGGCCGCACTCTTCCCGAGCGGGGAGCTCGTCGTCCAGGAGGGCGCCGGCCACTTCCCCTGGGTCGACGATCCGCAGGGGTTCATCACCCCGATTCGTCTGTGGTGCGACCTGTAGAACGCCGCGGGGGAGCGCAGACGAATCGTCAGGCGAGGGTCAGTACGACGTCGCCGAGCACGGGTGCGCCGTCGCGATCTCCTGGGGCGACGACCGAGGCTGAGGCCACGATCCGGCCGTCCTCGCGCCACCCGCGGACCCGCATCGTCTCGCCCGGGTAGACCACGCCGGCGAACTTCGCGGCGAAGCCGCCCACCCGGGTGGCATCCCCGTCGAGCAACTCGGTGGTGAGCTCGCGCAGCACGATGCCGTAGGAGCACAGCCCGTGCAGGATCGGGGCCGGGAAGCCGGCGGCCTTGGCGAAGTCGGGATCGGAGTGCAGGGGGTTGCGGTCGCCGCAGAGCCGGTAGAGCAGCGCCTGCTGCGGGGTGATGTCGTAGCTGGTCTCGACGTCGGGGGCGCGGTCGGGGAGGGTCACGGGCTCAGACGCGCCCCGGTCGCCGCCCCAGCCGCCCTCGCCGCGCACGAAGATCGAGGAGCGCGTGGTCCACAGCTCCTCGCCGGCCTCGGACGTGGCGACGCCCTCCTGCCAGATCACCGCGGCCTTGCCCTTGTCCCACACATCGGTGAGGGTCGTGCGGACCGTGGCCGAGCCGGACGTCGGGAGCGGTCCGTTGACGGTGATCGACTGCGACCCGTGCACGACCTGGGCGAGGTTGATGTCGCAGCCGGGCAGGTCCAGCGGCGGGGGGTCGGTCATGTGGAAGGTCGGCACCACCACGCCGAACGACGGCAGCACCTGCAGGCTCGCGCCGTCGGTCGTCCACCGCAGCACGTCGGGGTCGACGTTGTCGCCCGGGCGGGAGCCGGCACCGATGGCGAGGTGGTAGAGCAGCACGTCGCTCGAGGTCCAGGAGAACGTCGTCTCGCCGACGGGCTGTCCGACCGCAGCTTCGGGGTTGATGGGCATGTGGTTGCGTTCCGCTTCCTTGCTTGGTTGGGCAGCTGTGGTCGAGTCTGCTTCTAGGCGCTCGTAGCGCTTGGGTTTCCGTCCACCCGTCGCAAAGTGACCTCCCCCGCTTCGCTCCTCCGGTCACGTTCCAACGGGTGTACGGCTATCGCGCTGCGTGCGATGTCTTCTGCCGCGAGGTAGCCGAAGGCGAGCGCGGGGCCGATGGTGGCGCCGGGGCCGGCGTAGGTGTGGCCCATCACGGCCGACGAGACGTTGCCCGCGGCGTAGAGGCCGTCGATCACCGAGCCGTCCGGGCGCAGCACCCGGGCGCACTCGTCGGTGACCAGGCCGCCCTTGGTGCCGAGGTCGCCGGGGACGATCTTGACGGCGTAGAAGGGCGCCTGGTCGATGCTGTGCAGCGAGGGGTTCGGCTTCACCCGCGGGTCGGAGTAGTACTTGTCGTAGGCCGACTCGCCACGGTGGAAGTCCTCGTCGACGCCCGCTCGCGCGAAGGCGTTGAAGCGGTCGAGGGTCTCGCGCAGCGCGTCGGCCGGTACGCCGATCTCCGCTGCCAGCCCCTCGATGGTTGTGGCCCTCTTGACCGTGCCGTGCTTGTACCAGCGGCCGGGGAACGGCTGGCGCGGCGAGAGCCCGGCGAACAGGTAGCGGTTGCGGTAGCGCTGGTCGATGACCATCCAGCTCGGCACGTGGCCGACGCCGGTGGCCTCGCCGTCGTACATCGCGTGCACCGCCTCGACGTAGGGCAGCGCCTCGTTCATGTAGCGGCGGCCGGCCTGGTTGACGATGATCGAGCCCGGCAGGTTGCGCTCGGCCAGGCAGAACCACGGGCCGTTGGGGAGCGGGATCGTCGGGCCCCACCAGGCGTCGTCCATCAGGCCGGTGTCGGCGCCGGCCGCGACCCCCGCGAGGATGCCGCCGCCGGCGTTGAACTCGGATCCGGTCGTCCAGTCGACCGAGGTGGGGTGCGGCTGGTACTTCTCCCGCAGCTCGAGGTTCTTCTCGAAGCCGCCGCTGCCGAGGATGACCCCGCGGCGGGCGCGGACGGTGGACTTCCGTCCGTCGCGGCTGACCTCGACCCCGGTGACGCGGCCGGCGTCCAGGGTCAGGCCGGTGAGCTCGGTGTCGTAGGCGACCGGCACGCCGGCATCGGCCAGCCCCTTGCGCAGCCCGATCGCGATGGCGTTGCCCATGGCGTACATCCGGCGGCGGAGCAGGCCGCTGATCAACCGGTTCACCAGGACCTTGACCATCGTCGCGGGGCCGCGCCAGCTGCGCAGCCCGAGGCTGATCTTCCGGAAGTCGGCCTGGGTCACGATCATGTTGGCCGGCGCCTTGGTGTACTGCGGGTGCAGCCGGTCGAGCTCGTCGCCGAGGAAGCGCGCGTCCATCGGGATCGGCTCGCAGGAGCGGCCTGCAGCCCGGCCGCCCGGCGCCTCTGGGTGGTAGTCGGCGTACTGCGGCACCCACGTGAACCGCAGCGGCGTGTTGGCCTCGATGAAGGAGAGCACCTCGGGGCCGCGGTCGAGGTAGGTGTCCCGGCGGATCTTCGGCACCTCGTCGCCGACGATCGAGTCGAGGTAGAGCTTGGCCTGCTCCAGGTCGTCGGCCGGGACCTGCCCGGCCTTCTGGAGCGCCGCGTTGCCGGGCATCCAGACCCCGCCGCCGCTGCGGGCGGTCGAGCCGCCGAAGTAGCCGCTCTTCTCGATCAGCAGCACGTGCAGGCCCTGCATCGCAGCGGCCAGCGCGGCGCACATCCCGGCGCCACCGGCACCCACGACGACGACGTCGACCTCCCCCGGCAGGGGGTCGGTCAGGGGGGCGCTCATGGCGCAAAACTGTAACAGGTTCTACTATCGGCCAGTGGCCCCCGACGACGTGATCTCGACCGCTGTGGAGCGCCTGTCCACGGCGCTGGCGACCCGGGTCCCGTGCGCGCCGGTGCGCGATCTCATCGGCACCGACGACCTGTCCGCGGCGTACGCCGTCCAGCAGGGGCTCGTGCAGCAGCGGCTCGCCGCCGGCGCCACGGTGGTCGGCCGCAAGATCGGCGCCACGTCCAAGGCGGTGCAGGACCAGCTTGGCGTCGACCAGCCAGACTTCGGCTACCTGCTCGACGAGATGGACGCCTCGCGCGACGCTCTATCGTCGGCTGGGTCGTCGGCTGGGATCTCGATGGCGACGCTGCTCCAGCCGCGGGTCGAGGCGGAGGTCGCGTTCCGGCTGGGCGCCGACATCGCGCCCGAGTCGGAGGACGAGATCACCCTCGACGCGGTCCGCGCGGCGGTGGAGGTGGCCCTCCCCGCCCTGGAGATCGTCGACTCCCGGATCGCCGGCTGGGACATCAAGTTCACCGACACCGTCGCCGACTGCGCCTCGAGCGCGCTCTACGTCGTCGGCAGCGACGGCAAGACCCTCGACGAGCTGTCACCCGTGGACGTCGACATGACACTGACCATCAACGGTGAGGTGCGCTCCAGCGGCAACGGCGCCGCGTGCCTGGGCGACCCGCTGGAGGCGCTGCGCTGGCTGGCCGTGCAGTGCCACCGGTTCGGCGACCCGCTGCGGGCCGGCCAGGTCGTCCTGTCGGGGGCACTGGGGCCGTTCGTGCCGTTCGCGGCCGGCGACCGGGTCGAGGCCTCCATCAGCGGGTTCGAGACGTTGACCGCCGAGTTCAAGGAGTAGACGTGTCCAAGAAGACCGCCGCCATCGTGGGGCCGGGCAACATCGGCACCGACCTCATGTACAAGCTGCTGCGCAGCGACGTGATCGAGCCGCGCTGGATGATCGGCGTCGACCCGACCTCGGAGGGGCTCAAGCTCGCGGCCGACCGCGGGCTCGTCTCGTCCCACGAGGGGGTGGACTGGCTGTTGAAGCAGGACGAGCTGCCCGACCTGATCTTCGAGGCCACCTCCGCCTACGTGCACCGCGAGTACGCACCCCGCTACGAGGAGGCCGGCATCCGCGCGGTCGACCTCACCCCGGCCGCGGTCGGCCCGGCCGTGATCCCACCGGTCAACGGCCAGGAGCACCTCGCCGCGATGAACGTCAACATGATCACCTGCGGCGGGCAGGCCACGATCCCGATGGTCGCCGCCGTGTCGCGGGCCGCGGAGCCGACCGGAGGGGTGTCGTACGCCGAGATCGTCGCGTCGGTCTCGTCGGTCTCGGCCGGTCCCGGCACCCGGGCCAACATCGACGAGTTCACCCGGACCACGGCCTCCGGCGTCGAGACCATCGGCGGCGCTGCGAAGGGGAAGGCGATCATCATCCTCAACCCGGCCGAGCCGCCGATGATCATGCGCGACACGATCTTCTGCATGGTCTCGCCGGACGCGGACACCGACGCGATCATCGCCTCGGTCTTCGCGATGGAGAAGGCGGTCCAGGAGTACGTCCCCGGCTACCGGCTGCTCCAGGAGCCGCAGATCGACGAGCCGTCGGCGGCCACGCAGGGCCAGACCAAGGTCTCGGTGTTCGTGGAGGTCGAGGGTGCCGGCGACTACCTCCCGCCGTACTCCGGGAACCTCGACATCATGACCGCCGCCGCCGCGCAGGTCGGCGAGAACATGGCAAGGACGCTGGCATGACCACTGACATCAACGCACTGTCCCGCACCTGGTCGGGGACGCACGGCTCCGAGCCGTGGGGCGAGCTCGACCTGCGGCTGACCGACACCTGCCTACGCGACGGGTCACACCACAAGCGGCACCAGTTCACCGGCCAGGAGGTGCACGACATCGTCGAGGCCCTCGACAGCTCGGGCATCCCGGTCATCGAGGTGACCCACGGCGACGGGCTCGGCGGCTCCTCGGTCAACTACGGCTTCTCCAAGACGCCCGAGCAGGAGCTGATCAGGATCGCGGCCGAGACCGCGAAGCGCGCCAAGATCGCCTTCCTGATGCTGCCCGGCGTCGGCACCAAGGACGACATCCGCGCGGCCCAGGACAACGGCGGCCAGATCTGCCGGATCGCGACCCACTGCACCGAGGCCGACGTCTCGATCCAGCACTTCGGCCTGGCCCGCGAGCTCGGGCTGGAGACCGTCGGCTTCCTGATGATGAGCCACACCCAGCCGCCGGAGGTGCTGGCCAAGCAGGCGCGGATCATGGTCGACGCCGGCTGCCAGTGCGTCTACGTCGTCGACTCCGCGGGGGCGCTGATCATGGAGCAGACCGCCGACCGGGTCGCCGCGCTGGTCGCGGAGATCGGCGACGTCGCCGACGTCGGCTTCCACGGCCACGAGAACCTCGGCCTCGGTGTCGCCAACACCGTCATCGCCGCCCGCGCCGGTGCGACCCAGATCGATGGCTCGGTGCGTCGTTTCGGTGCGGGCGCGGGCAACACGCCGCTCGAGGCCTTCATCGGCGTCTGCGACAAGCTCGGGTGGACCACCGGCGTCGACTTCCTGCAGATCGTCGACGCCTCCGAGGACGTCATCAAGCCGGCGATGCCCGAGGAGTGCCGGCTCGATCGGATGACGCTGATGATGGGCTACGCCGGGGTCTACTCGTCGTTCCTCAAGCACGCCGGCAACGCGGCCGACCGCTACGGCGTCTCGGGGGCGAAGATCCTGCTCGAGGCGGGCCGCCGCAAGCTGATCGGCGGCCAGGAGGACCAGCTCATCGACATCGCGCTGATGCTCAAGGCCGAGGCGGACAAGGCCAAGGCCGAGCTGGGGCAGGTCAACGGCTGACCGCGTCGCCCTGGTGCAGGTCGATGCGCAGCAGCCGGGCGGTCAGGTCCACCACCGGGCCGAGCAGAAGGATCACGCCGACGGTGCCTGGCCCGATGGTCGCGCCGAGCAGCCACCCCACCACTGCGCCGACGAGCTGGACCGCGCTGTAGCTCCACCGGAACGGCACCGGCGGGTCCCAGGCCAGAGCTGCGGACTCGGCGGGACCGGCGCCCAGGTGTGAGCCGAGGTAGGTCACGATCCCGACGGCGAGCACCGGGAACGCCGCGGTCAACAGCAGCAGCTGCCCGACCACGCTGCCCGGGACGTCGAGGACGGGCAGCAACCGCGACACCGTCGAACCCACCACGACGATCTGCACGAGCGTCCCGATGCCGGGCAGCAGTCCCCGCACAGCGGCGACCACGAGGAACACGAGGCTGACGGCGGCGTTGGCCACCACGAACTCGGTGCCCGAGCCCATCGCCAGACCGTTGACCAGCGTGGAGAAGCCGTCGGACCCGACGTCCGCAGTGAGCAGCATCGCCACGCCGGTCCCGAGGGTGAGCGACCCGCCGAACAGCATCGCGGTGCGGCGCAGCGGACGAGGCGGCCTCCGCTGGGCATCCGTGCCAGCCACGGAGCCCGCGACGAGCGTCACCGCGGGCTGGCAGTCATCGGCAGCCCGGCCATCACGCTCGTCCACGCCGGCATCGTGTCATTGTCGGTTTGTCGGCGATCAGGTGGCGACGACGTACGCCGCGGTGCTGGCGAGCCCCAGCATCCCGTCGTGGGTGAGCCTCGCGGCCGCCTCGCGGAACGCTCGTTCGGCCGATCGCTGCACCTCGGGCGTCTGCGCGAGGAACGTCTGACCGGCCCGCGCCACGCCGCCGGCGATCCCGCGCCAGAGCGTGTCGACGGCGACCTCCCACCGCCAGGTCAGCTCCTCGGCCGCGAGCACCTCGAGGCCCGCGGACTCCGCCAGCCCGCACAACCCGTCCACCGAGCGCTCGAAGTCGAGGTCGGGGCTCAGGTTCTGGCTGGGCCCCGGAACGACGCCTGCGGCAGCGAACGCCTCCGCGACCAGCAGGCCCCACTCGGAGGGCTCCGCCAGCCAGGTCGTCGCGGCCACGCGCCCTCCGGGACGGGTCACCCGGGCGAGCTCCCGCATCACCGCCCGCGGGTCGCCGACGTGGTTGACCACGAAGTTCGCCGTCACCGTGTCGAAGGTGTCGTCGCCGAACGGGAGGTCGGGCAGTGACGCCTCGAGGACGGCTCCAGCGACGACGGTCTTCGAGATGCCGACCATCTGCGGGTCGGCGTCCACAGCGACGACCGTCCGACCCAGCGACGCGGCGCGCGCAGCGAGCGCACCGGTGCCGCACCCGACGTCGAGATGAGGGCCGGCCGGTGTGTCCGCCAGCAGGCGCTCGATCGTGCCCTCACACAGCGAGGCGAACGAGTCTCGGTAGGTCTCGGCCAGGCCGGTGAACGTGCTCACCCGGGTATCCAACCCGACGCGTGGCGAGGTCACGTCCTTCTCCACAGCCGGCAGCTCCGAGCCGGGCCGACTGTCGGTGGCGGCCTCTAACGTGGTGGTCATGAGGGATCTCGGGGGCGGCAGGGCCAGCGGCGGATCCGGCGTTGCCGCGATGCCCTCGCCCGCGGAGGTCCTCGGCTGGGCGGAGCGGCTTTCGGCGGCAGGCCCGCTCGATGACGCGGCCCGGATCGATCAGCTCGCAGCGCTCGAGACCTTGAAGTGCGCGGCCGAGGCGGCGCAGGCCGAGGTCACCGCAGACTTCGACCGCTCCCAACGAGCGGCAGCGGCCGCGCGAGGCGTACCTGTCGAGCGCCAGGCCCGCGGGATCGCCGAGCAGGTGGCGCTGGCGCGACGGGAGTCGCCGCATCGGGGCCGGCGGCACGTCGGGCTGGCCAGGATCCTGCGCACCGAGCTGCCCTGCGCCCGCGAGGCCTTCCGAGCCGGCCTGGTCACCGAGTGGCAGGTGACCGTGCTGGCCCGCGAGACCGCTTGCCTGTCTGCGGAGCACCGGATGCTCGTCGACGAAGCGATCGCCGGCGACCCGGAACACATGTCGCGGATGAGCACCCGCGAGCTGGTGGGTGAGGTGCTCGACATCTCCTGCCGGCTCGACCCGGCAGCGGTGGCCGGACACCGCCGCAAAGCCGAGGCCGACCGGCACACCTCGCTGCGGCCGGCGCCTGACGTCATGACCTGGCTCGGTGCCCTACTGCCGGTCAAGGACGGCGTCGCGGTCCACAAGGCGCTGCTGGACGAGGCGGCTCGTTGCAAGGCGCAGGGTGACCCGCGGTCGCGCGGCGCCATCATGGCCGACACGCTGGTGCAGCGCGTCCTGGCACCGCACGTGGCCACCGTCGACGGTCCGGCGCCGATCCCGCTCATGATCAACGTCGTGGTGCCCGACACCGTCCTGCTCGGCAAGGGCGAGGGCGGCGGCCGGGTCGAGGGCTACGGCCCGGTCCCGGGAGACCTGCTTCGCGAGTGGATCGCCGAGCACGCCGAGGCCGGTGTCGCCGACTGGGTCCGCCGCCTCTACCGCACTCCGGCGACCGGCGAGCTCGTGGCGATGGACCAGAAGGGCGACCGGTTCGAGGGCAAGCTGGCCGAGTACCTCCGCCTGCGTGACCAGATCTGCCGCACCGCCGGCTGTGGGGCCCCGGTCCGCCACCTCGACCACGCCAAGGACCGTGCGAAAGGTGGCGCCACGAGCGCCCACAACGGACAGGGCCTCTGCGAGCAGTGCAACCACGCCAAGCAGGCCGACGGCTGGAGCGCCACGCCCGTCGCGAGCGCGGTGCACACCATCGAGATCATCACGCCGACCGGTCACCGCTACCGCAGCGTCGCACCCACCAACGGGCCACCGCTGTGGATGGAGCTCTACCCCCAGGCCGGGCGCGTCGCCTGAGCTGCGTCGCCCCTCACCACTCCGACCGTGTCACCTTGGTGCCGAGCATGAGGATCACGACGCCGAGCATGACCGCGATGGCGCAGAGACCCATACCCGCAGCCAGGTGCGGGTGGCTGTAACAGGTGAAGTCCTTGGTGCCCTCGGGGAAGAACGTCCCGTCGGGACAGGGCGTCTCGTGGCGCTTGAGCATCGACGCGATCCCGTCCACGAACCCCACTGTCGCGGCGACCATGCCGATCGTCGTCAGATACGGGCGCTCCCAGGTCGGTAGCGCCCGGCTCGCGCCATGGGTTGGCAACTGGCGCGCGGTCTTGTCGTCGTCCACGGCCGAAGCGTAGGTCTCCGCGGCGCTGCCGCCGGGGTCGATGGTCGACGAGCGCGCCGAACGGCGAGACCGTCTCGCCGCATGCATGGCGCCGAAGCAAATCGGAAACCGCCGAGTATGGCCTCCACGAAGCAGACCCAGACCGCCAAGAAGAATATCAAGAAGGCCCAGCAGGGCGCCCAGCAGAAGCGCTCGCTGGCCCACATGTCTCAGGCGAAGAAGACCGCGCTCGGCAAGCAGGGCGCCGCCGTCGCTCAGCGCAAGCGCACCGGCGGCAGCGAGCCCAAGACCCGAGCAGAGCTCTACGAGCTGGCGAAGAAGAAGGAGCTGCCGGGTCGCTCGAAGATGGGCCGCGACGAACTGGCGAAGGCCCTGGGCCAGAAGTAGCTGGGCCCGAAGTAGCTCAGTCGGGCACGGTGAGCGTGCTCATCACCTCGTGCACGCCCAGCACCACCTCGGCGCGCGGCCGGCGCGGCTGGTGGCCGATCACGTGCACCGGCCCGTCGGCCAGGTGCGCCAGCCCCTCGCGCACCACGTCGTCGGGATCGGCCGCCTCCAGGCCGGGGATGTCGAGTCGCATCCCGACCCGGTCCATCGCCGGCGTCCGGGTGAGACCGAGGACCAGGCAGAGCACGTCGACCCCGGAGTCGCGCAGCTCCAGCCACAGACCCTCGGCGACGTTGCGGATGAACGCCTTCGCCCCGCCGTAGACGGTGTGCCGGACCGACCCGACCTCGCTCGCCCGCGACCCCAGCAGCACGATTCCGCCCCGCCCGCGCTCGCGCATCAGCGGAGCGAAGTGGTGGATCAGTCCCAGCGGGGTGGTCAGGTTGAGATCGATGACGGCCCGGTGCTCGTCGAGCCCGGCCTCGAGGAACGAGCTGCCCGAGGTGTCGGCGCCGGCGTTGCAGACGAGCAGCCCCACCTCGAGGTCGGCGGCGGCAGCCGCCAGCTCGGCGGCCGCGTCCGGCCGGGTCAGGTCGAGCACGAGCGTGCGCGCCTCGACGCCGTGGGACCGGCACTCCTCGGCCGTCGCCTCGAGCGGCTCGGCGCGCCGCGCCACGAGCAGCACCGACAGCCCGGCCTCGGCGAGCTGGACGGCGAAGGACCGCCCTACGCCCTCGGAGCCGCCGGTCACCAGGGCCCAGGGGCCGTATCGGGAGAGGTCAGCCATGCGGCGCACGCTAGCGGGCGGTCACCAGCCGTCCGGTTCGTCCGGGCTGATCGCGATGGTCACGGCGCCACTTTCCCATTCGCGCGACGCCGCGGGCCGGTGGCAGGGTCGCACGCATGAAGGATCCCAAGGAGACCCTGGTCGAATACCTGCAGTCCGCCCGCGACGCGATCGTCTGGAAGGTCGAGGGGCTGGGCGACTACGACGCCCGCAGGCCGCTCACGCCGACGGGCACGAACCTGCTCGGCCTGGTCAAGCACCTCGCCAGCGTCGAGCGGGGCTACTTCGGCGACACCTTCGGCCGTCCGAGCGGGATCGCGCTGCCCTGGCACGACGACGACGCAGACCCCAACGACGACCTCTACCTGACCGCCGACGAGACCCGCGAGTGGGTGCTCGACCTCTACCGCACGGCATGGGCGCACGCCGCGGTCACCTTCGAGGGGTGCGAGCTCGACACTCCGGGCCGGGTGCCGTGGTGGGGAGACCGTGGCGACGTCACGCTGCACCAGGTCCTGGTGCACATGGTCGCGGAGACCAACCGGCACGCCGGCCACGCCGACATCCTGCGCGAGGGGCTCGACGGGGCCGCCGGCCGCAAGCCGGGCGACCTCAACATGGACGAGTCCTACGACTGGCCGGCGCACGTTGCTCGCGTCGAGGAGGCCGCCGCCAGGGCGACCCGGACACGCTGAGCCGGCCGCCATCTCCCCGGACCTGTACTCCGGACTAGAACGTGTTCTAGTATTGGGGTGCACCACACACGGAGGAGAGAGCGAATGTCCCAGGCTGCGGCTGAGTCAGTGCTCCACGGGGTCCGAGACCTGCTGCCCACGTTCCGCGAGCGGGCGGACGAGGCCGAGCGCCTGCGCGTCGTCCCCGAGGCGTCGATCAAGGAGCTGGAGGAGACCGGGTTCTTCCGGCTCCTCCAGCCCCTGCGGTTCGACGGCCTCGAGGCCGACCCGGTCACGTTCTACACAGCGGTCCGCGACATCGCGAGCGCGTGCGGCTCGACGGGCTGGGTCGCCAGCGTCGTCGGGGTGCACCCGTGGCAGGTGGCGCTGTTCGCGAACGAGGCGCAGCAGGCGGTGTGGGGGGAGGACACCAGCACCCGGCTGAGCTCGTCGTACGCGCCGACCGGCAAGGCCACGGTCACCGACGGCGGCTACACGCTCAGCGGCAAGTGGAGCTTCAGCTCCGGCTGCGACCACTGCACCTGGGTGCTGCTCGGCGGCCTGGTGTTCAACGCCGACGGCAACGTCGTCGACTTCAAGACCTTCATGGTGCCGCGCAAGGACTACACGATCATCGACGTCTGGCACATGATCGGGCTGTCCGGCACCGGCTCGAACGACATCGTGGTCGACGACGTGTTCGTGCCGGAGGCGTTCACGCTGAGCATGGGCGAGACCGGCCAGTGCAAGGGTCCGGGCCAGGCGCAGAACACCTCGGACCTCTACAAGCTGCCCTTCCACTCGATCTTCACCGGCACCATCACCACGCCGATCATCGGGATGGCGATGGGCGCCTACGACGACCACGTCGAGATGCAGCAGAAGCGCACCCGCGCGGCGTACCTCGGCGAGAAGGCCTCGCTCGACCCGTTCGCGGCGGTCCGGATCGCCAAGGCGAGCAGCGAGATCGACGCCGCGTGGGCGCTGCTCGTCAACAACATCCGCGAGGAGCAGGACTACGTCGCCAAGGGCGAGCAGATCCCGCTGAAGACCCGGCTCAAGGTCCGTCGCGACCAGGTGCTCGGCTCGCAGCGGGCGATCGACGCGATCGACTCGCTCTTCGAGGCCTCGGGTGGACGCGCGCTGACCGAAGGTACGCCGCTGCAGCGGGCCTGGCGCGACGCCCACGCCGGCCGGGTGCACGCGGCGAACGACCCCGAGCGCGCCCTGCAGATGTTCGGTGCCCACGAGTTCGGCCACAAGATCGACCCGGGGATGTACTAAGTGGTCACCACCGGACTTGCGCCGGGCGACCCGCACCCCGGGCACGCACCTCGCGGCGTTGCCGTCGCTAGCTGGACGATCAAGTCGAGCGTCGCTCCGGCGCCTTGCGCTGCACGCACCCGGGGCACGGGACGCTCTCGACGCACGTCCGGTGGTGACCACTGATGTCCTTCGACAAGGAGTCGGTCCGCCGGTCCGCGAAGGCCGGCGACCTCACCCTCAACTACTACGAGGCCGGGCCGGACACCCCGACCGGCGTCGGCGGTGACCTGCCGCTGGTGATGCTGCACGGCGGCGGCCCGGGCGCCTCGGCGTGGTCGAACTTCGGCTCGGCGCTGCCCCGGTTCGCCTCGACCTTCCGCACCCTCCTGGTCGACCAGCCGGGGTTCGGCGGCTCCGACAAGCCGCCGGTGGTCGGCAACTACTTCCGCTTCTCGGCCGGCTACGTCGTCAAGCTGCTCGACGAGCTGGGGATCGAGCGGGTGCACCTGCTCGGCAACAGCCTCGGTGGCGGCACGGCGACCCGCCTCGCGATCGACTACCCCGACCGGGTCGGCCGGCTGGTGCTGATGGGGCCCGGCGGTCTCTCGCTCAACCTGTTCCACGCCGACCCGACCGAGGGGGTCAAGCGGCTCACCGAGTTCAACCTGGCGCCCAGCCGTGAGGCGCTGCGGGCGTTCATCTCCACCATGGTGGTCAACCAGGAGCTGGTCACCGACGAGCTGGTCGAGGAGCGCTACGCCGACGCCACCGCTCCCGGCGCCCGCGAGGCGATGATCTCCATGGGCATGTCGTTCTTCAACCCGGACTCCGCCGAGGACGGGATGCTGTGGCGCGACGCGCACAAGATCCGCAAGCACACGCTGCTCACCTGGGGTCGCGAGGACCGCGTCAACCCGCTCGACGGGGCGCTGGTCGCCCTCAAGGCGATCCCGCGGGCGACCCTGCATGTCTTCCCCAACTGCGGGCACTGGGCACAGATCGAGGCAGCCGACGAGTTCGCCGAGGTGGCGACGAGCTTCCTGGCCCGGCACGTCGAACGTCCCAAGGGGGAGCGCTCATGACGATCGACATCAAGTCGATGGGCTACGTGCGCGTCGCCTCGACCGACCCGGAGCAGTGGAAGCTGTTCGCCGGCAAGGTGCTCGGCCTCGCCGAGGGCCGCGGCCCCTACCCCGACCACCAGTACTGGCGGATCGACCAGGTCTCCGCGCGCCTGGTCGTCTTCCCCTCCGACGTCGACCAGCTCGACTGCGTCGGCTGGGAGCTCGCCGACCACGCTGCGCTCCAGATGGCGCGCGAGCACCTCGAGAAGGCAGGCGTCGAGGTCGAGGAGGGCACCCGCGAGGAGCTCGACGAGCGCCGCGTGCAGGAGCTGGTCCGGTTCAGCGACCCCTTCGACAACGTCTTCGAGCTCTTCCACGGCATCACCTACGAGGCCCGGCCCGTCGTGACGCCGTACGCCGCGAAGTTCGTCACCGGCGACCAGGGCATGGGCCACATCGTGCTGCCGGTGACCGACGACGTGGCGGCCCTGGAGTTCTACCGCGACACCCTCGGCTTCCGGCTGCGCGACTCGATGTCGATGCCCGGGGAGTTCGTCGGCAAGGAGCCGGGCTCGAAGGTCTGGCTGCGCTTCCTCGGCGTCAACCCGCGGCACCACTCGCTGGCGTTCCTGCCGATGCCGAACCCGTCGAAGTGCGTGCACATCATGCTGGAGGTCGACGAGCTCGACCACGTCGGCCGCGCTCTGGAGCGGGTGCGCAAGCACCAGGCTCCGCTGTCCGCCACGCTGGGCCGGCACATGAACGACGAGATGATCTCCTTCTATGTCAGGTCGCCCGGCGGCTTCGACGTCGAGTTCGGCACCGACGGGCTCACCGTCGACGACGATCGCTGGGTCGCGCGGGAGTCGACCGCCGTCTCGTACTGGGGTCATGACTTCGGCGGGGCCAGGTAGCACCTACCGTGGAGCCCGTGAGCCACGCCGAGCGCGGGGGAGAGATCCCCGAGGGGATCCGTCCCGACGCGCGCGAGACCTGGCCGAGCCACGACCTGATCGAGTCGTGGCTGGGCGACTCGATGTACGACTTCCAGTTCCGCCCCGGCGAGGACGTCCTGCTCGACGAGGACGACCCGGAGGCGATGGCGGCGGCACGTCAGTTCCGCGACGTCCTGGGTCGGTTCGCCTCGGGGGTCACCGTGATCACCGCGATGAGCGCCGGCGCCCCGGTCGGCCTGACCTGCCAGTCGTTCTCCTCGGTCTCGCTCAACCCGCCTCTCGTGCTGTTCGTCCCCGCCAAGACCTCGCGGGCCTGGCCCGCGATCCAGCGGTCGGGAAAGTTCTGCGTCAACTTCCTCTCCGCCGACCAGGCCGAGCTCTCCAACCAGATGGCCAGCAAGGGCGTCGACAAGTTCGCGGGCGTCGCCTGGCAGCCCGCACCCGCCACCGGCTCGCCGATGATCGAGGGCACGCTGGGCTACGTCGACTGCCAGATCCAGAGCGCCCACGAGGCCGGCGACCACTTCGTCGTCGTCGGCCGGGTGCTCGACCTCGGGATCCACGAAGCCGAGCAACCGCTGCTGTTCTTCGAGGGCAAGTACGCCTCGACGGACTCCTGACGCGCGGCTCCTACAGTGGGGCGGGTGCCCACGCATCCGCTCTGGCGTCCCTACGAGCTCGCCGACCTCGACGAGGTCGCCAAGTTGCAGGTGGGGAGCCAACCGCCGCGGACGATCACGGTCGTGCCCTACGACCCGGCCTGGCCCGACCACTACGCCGAGCTTGAGTCCCGGGTCCGGGCGGCCCTGGGCAGCAAGGTGCTGTCGCTGCAGCACATCGGCTCGACTTCGGTGCCGGGCCTTGCCGCGAAGCCGGTGATCGACGCCGACCTCGTCGTCGGGGACAGCGCCGACGAGGCGTCGTACGTCCCGGCCCTGGAAGCCGCGGGATTCGTCCTGCGGATCCGTGAGCCTGACTGGGAGGGGCACCGGCTGCTCACCCTCGAGGCGCCGACGGCCAACCTGCACGTGTTCCCACCAGGCACTCCGGAGGCCGCGCGACACCGGATGTTCCGCGACTGGCTGCTGGCGCACCCGGACGATCGGGAGGTCTACGCCGCGCTCAAGACCGGACTCGGCACGAAGACCTTCCGCAGCGGCATGGACTACAACAACCAGAAGGCCGCCCTGGTCTACGACATTTACGAGCGGATCTTCGCCGCGGATCCGGCGCACGAACACGACCCGCAGCCGCGACCATGACGTCAGCCGTCCAGCGCGGCGCGCCCGCCGTGCCGCGTCGGCCGGGTCAGGGCTCCAGGCAGGCCGGGATCGAGTCGGAGGAGCCGCTCGGGCTCTCGGTCTGGCCGTTGGGGGCGTAGATCTTGACCCAGTCGACGGTGGGGAACTGGCGCAGCGTCGGCATGATCTCGCCGGCGACCGTGATCGTCGATCCGTTGCTGTTGCAGCCGTGGGTGAGCCGCACCCGGGCGATCCCGCCCCCGATCTGAAGGCTGTCGAAGCCCCAGGCGTGCGACCTGACCAGCCGAAGCCCGGTGGCACGCTCCCGAGGGGTCGGGCCGGCGAAGAGCGCGTTCAGCGCGGCGCCCGCCGGGGCGTCGCTCCGGACCGGACGGTGTTTCGCGACGAAGAAGGCGCCGGTGCCCGTCGCGACGGCGTGCTTGTCGACGAGCCAGATCCGGCGGGCGGTGGTCGGGAACGCGGCGGCGACGTCCACGACGACCCGGTCCGGGTTGTGGAGCTTGGTGACCGTGTAGGAGGTCTGCTTCTGCACGCCCAGCCCGACCGTCACGAAGCCCTCGAAGTCCCCGGCCATGACCGACGTGATCACGTTGGGCAGGGGATAGGCCGTCCGCTTCCTGGTCGTGGCCCCGCCCGAGTCGTGAGCCGTGGCGTCGTTGAACCCGACGCTCAGCACCTTCGCGCCCGCCACCCGGACGGGCCGCCCCGACCCGTCGTGGACGAGGCTGTCGACCCAGGCCACATTGACGTTGTCGGGTACGCCGTTGGTGAAGCCGAAGGTCACCCGGTCGACCTGCCCGATGTGCCGGGCCGTGACTGAGGTGAGGGTCGGGACCGTCACCCGAGCCGGGGCCGCCGGAGCGGGCCCGGAGGAGAGCAGCGAGACGCCTAGTCCGAGAACGGCGACGACCGTCCACAGCCGTGGGGACCTGGACCTCATGACGACCTCCTGTGTAGTGGTGCTCCTATGACGCTCTAGGGTCGCTCCACGTTGACAGTGGGGATCCCACCGCCGGCCCGAGCGATGACGGCGATCGACGGCTCGTCGGTCGGGTTCGACTCCCGGTGCACCGTGAACGCCGGCACGTGCACGAAGTCCCCGGCGTGGGCGTCGAGGTGGCCGTCGAACCCTTCGAACTCGAGCCGGAGCACGCCGCGGACGACGTAGAGGCTCGACTCGTTGCGGTCGTGGTGGTGCCAGCCGCTCACGGCGCCCGGTTGGGTGGTCACCCGGCCGGACCAGAGGATCGGCAGCTCGAAGGCGCGCTCGCGGAACATGCCCGGGGTTGGGTCCGCCGCCTCGAGCTCGTCGAAGCGGAACACCCGGACGGGTGCTGGGTCGCTCACCTGCTCAGCGTGCCACGCCGCGGGCGCCGCGGTCGCGCCCCGGGCTCAGGCGAGCAAACTCGATGAGCTGTGCCGTGAGCGCTACAGCGCGATCAATGCTCGGTGCCGGTGCGGCGCGCCGTAGAGCTGCGAGAGAGCGTGCGCCCGCTTGAAGACGAGCTGGGCGTCGTGCTCCCAGGTGATGGCGATGCCGCCGTGGAGCTGCACCGTCTCGGCCGCGATCTTGCTGAGCGCGTCGGAGCAGTAGGACTTGGCGACGTGGGCGAGCTGCTCGGCGTTGGGGGCGTCCGTCGCCAGGGCGTACGACGCGGCCCAGGACGCCGAGCGCGACATCTCGACCAGCACCAGCAGGTCGGCCATCCGGTGCTTGAGCGCCTGGAAGGACCCGATCGGCCGGCCGAACTGCACCCGCTCCTTGGTGTAGGCCACGGTCATGTCCAGCGCCCGGGCGGCGAGCCCGGCCGAGAGCGCGGCGACGCCGACAGCGCCGACGAGCTCCGCGCGGGCACGGGCGGCGACGGGGTCGCCGATCTCCGAGCCGACGAAATGGGTCACGGTGCCGAGCCGGATCGTCTGGTCCATGGTCGGGACCCACTCGCCACCGCCGCTGGCGTGGATGAGGCGATCCCCGGCGACCACGACCAGGAGCGTCGCCTGGTCGGCGAACAACGACGGCTCGCCGGGAACGACGAACGACGCGACTCCGCCCTCGGCGATCTTGGGCAGGAGGTCGGCCTTCGCCTCCTCGGTCCCGCCGGCGAGCACCGCCTCGGCCGTGACGATCGAGGCGAGCAGGGGAGAGGGCGCCAGCGAACGGCCGAGCTCCTCCAGGACGATCATCGACTCGAGCAGCGAGAAGCCGGCCCCGCCGTACGCCTCCGGGATTGCCAGGGCGGCGACCCCGATCTGCTCGCACAGGGTCTGCCAGAGCTCCTCGTCGTAGCCGGACTCGGACGCCATCGCCGCCCGGACCGCCGCTGAGTCGGCGCGCTTGGCCAGCAGCGAGCGGACGGTTGCGGCGAGCTCCTGCTGCTCCTCCGAGAACGCGAGCTCCATCAGGCGATCCCCAGCTCCTGGCGCAGCCGCCCGCGGTGCCAGGCGGGGGTGCCCCACGCGCCGACGAGCGCGCGCACCTTGGTGATCCAGATGCTCAGGTCGAACTCCTGGGTGTAGCCGATCGCGCCGTGCACCTGCAGCCCCGTACGCGAGGCGAGGTACGCCGCGTCTGAGCACGCGACCTTCGCCGCGCTCGGCGAGACCTCGCCGAGCGCGGCGGCGAAGACCAGCGGCCGGGCGAAGTCCAGCGCGATCCGGACGTCGGCCAGCGCGTGCTTGATCGCCTGGTAGGAGCCGATCTCGCGGCCGAACTGCTTGCGTTGCTTCGCGTAGGTGACCGAGTCCTCGAGCACGCGCTCGCCCAGGCCCAGCAGCTGGGCCGACGTCGCGAGCACGGCCAGGTCGAACGCGGCCCGGTCGGGCTCGCCTTCGCCGGTCACCTCGAAGAGGCGCCGGCTCCGGTCCACCGACACGTGCATCGACCCGATGCCGGTGGCGGGCGTGCTGCCGACGTAGACCTCGTCCGCGACGTCGGCGTCCAGGGCGTGCGGCACGTGTGGGGCGACCGACACCGTGCCGATCCCCTCGACCTCGCGTTCGAGGGCCACGGGGAGGTACGCCGCGGACTCGACCCACGGCCCTGGGACGGCGTAGCGGCCCAGTGCCTCGAACGCGACGCAGAGCTCGACCGGGGTCGCCTCGGTGGCCAGCATGGTCACGCCCTGCTCGGCCAGGCGCGACCAGAGCTTGAGCCCCGGCTCGTGCTCGCCCCCGGCCCAGGCGCGGGCGATCTTGGCGGTGTCGGCACCGGCCAGGAGCCGGTCGAGAGACGCGGCGAAGTCGCGCTGGTCCTCGGTGAGCTCGAACCTCATCCCCGGACCTCCCGCGGCAGCCCGAGGATGCGCTCGGCGACGATGTTGCGCTGCACCTCGTTGGTGCCGGCGTAGATCGGCCCGGACAACGCGAAGGTGTAGCCGTCCAGCCAGCGCGACTCGAGCTCAGCCGCCGGACCGAGCAGGTCGAGCGCGGTCTCGTGGAGGGCGATGTCGAGCTCGGACCAGAACACCTTGTTGACCGAGCCCGCCGCGCCCAGGTCGCCGCCGTTGGCGAGCCTGGTGACCGTGCCCCACGTGTAGAACCGGTAGGCCTGGGCCTTGACCCACGCGTCCACCACGTCGTCGGCGTACGCCGGGTCGCGGGCCGACCCGTAGAGGCCGACCAGCCGGTCGGCTGCGGCGCAGAAGCGGCCGGGGGAGCGCAGGGAGAGTCCGCGCTCGTTGCCCGCTGTCGACATGGCGACCGACCAGCCGTCGCCGACGCCTCCCAGCACGTCGGCGTCGGGCACGAACACGTCCTCGAAGAAGACCTCGGCGAACCCGGCCTCGCCGTCGAGCTGGGCGATCGCCCGGACGGTCACGCCCTCGGCGTCGAGCGGAAAGAGGAAGTAGGTGAGCCCGCGGTGCCGCTCAGCCTCGGGGTCGGAGCGGAACAGGCCGAACCCCCAGTGCGCGAACGCGGCCCGCGACGACCAGGTCTTCTGGCCGTTGAGGACCCAGCCGCCCCGGTCGTCGTCGCGGCGGGCGGTGGAGCGGAGCGAGGCGAGGTCGGAGCCGGCCTCGGGCTCGGACCAGCACTGCGCCCAGATCCTCTCGCCGGTCGCCATCGAGGGCAGGAACCGGTCCTGCTGCTCCTTCGTGCCGTGGTCGAAGATGATCGGCGCGAGCAGGAAGATCCCGTTCTGGGAGACCCGCCCGGGGGCGCCGGCGCGGTAGTACTCCTCCTCGAAGATCACCCACTCCACGAGGGAGGCCTCGCGGCCGTGGTAGTCGCGCGGCCACGACACCACCGACCAGCGCGCCTCCGCGAGCTTGGCCTCCCACTCCTGGTGCAGCGCCCACCCCTCCGCGGTGTCCATCGACGGCAGCGGCTCGGCCGGCACGTTGGCGGCGAGCCACTCCCGCGCCTCGGCCTGGAACGCCAGCTCCGACTCGCTCAGGGTCAGGTCCATCAGTGGCCGTCCCTCAGCTGGGTCTTGAGCACCTTGCCCCCGAGGTTGCGCGGCAGGCTCTCCCGGAGCTCCACCTGGCGCGGGACCTTGAAGTTGGCGAGGTTCTCCCGCGCGTACGCGATGACCTCGTCGGGGCTCACCGAGCCGACGACGAACGCCTTGCCCACCTCGCCCATCCGCTCGTCGGGCACGCCCACGACAGCGACGTCGACGACGCCCTCCATCCGCATCAGCACCTGCTCGACCTCGGCCGGATAGACGTTGAAGCCGCCCGAGATGTACATGTCCTTGAGCCGGTCGGTGATCCTCAGGTTGCCGTGCTCGTCGAGCGAGCCGATGTCACCGGTGTGCAGCCAGCCCTCCTCGTCGATCGCCTCGCGGGTGGCCTCCGGGTCGTCGAGGTAGCCGAGCATCACGTAGTCGCCGCGGACCAGCAGCTCGCCGTTCTCGGCGATCCTGGTCTCCATCCCAGCGATCGCGCGGCCGTTGGTCGTCGCGACCGTCTCCGCGGAGTCGCCCTCGCGGCACATCGTGACGACCACCGCCTCGGTCATGCCGAACGCCGTCACGACGTGGTCGATCGCCAGTTCTTCGCGCATCCGCTCGATGAGCACCACGGGTACGACGGCGGCACCCGTGACCGCGAGCCGCAGCGACGACAGGTCGTGCTCGGCCCTGGTCGGCGCCGCCAGGATCGACTGGTAGAGCGTCGGCGCCCCCGGGAAGACCGTGATCCCCTCCGACTCGATCAGCCTCATCGTCTCCTCGACGTCGAAGGTCGCGACCGGGTAGAGCGTGCAGCCGGTGAGCAGCCCGACCACGATGCCGATCTTGTAGCCGAAGGAGTGGAAGAACGGGTTGACCACCAGGTAGCGGTCGTCCTGCCGGACGCCGCCGAGCTCCGCCCAGGCGCGGGCCACGCCGATGGTCTGGCGGTGGGCGCTCATCGCGCCCTTCGAGCGGCCGGTCGTGCCCGAGGTGAACAGGATGTCGGCGACGTCGTCGGGCTGGACGTCCTCGTGCTGCATCCCCTCGGCGCGCTGCGCCGACTCCATCAGGTGGTCGAGCCTGTCGATGTCGGCGTGGTCATGGACCCTGGCCTCGAGGAGCTCGTTCCACTGGCTGCGGCCGAGGAACCCGTCGTGGACCACGACGAGCTTGGCACCGGTCCGCTCGACGATGTCGGCCACCTCGACCCCGACGTACCTCGAGTTCACGGGCACCAGCACTCCACCGGCGTACGACACCGCCAGCGCGGCGACGGCCCAGTCGATGCTGTTGGGCCCCCAGAGCACGATCTTGTCCCCGCAGCAGAAACCACTGTTGCCGTAGACCTCGCTGGTGGCCTCGACGAGCCGCAACAGCTCGGCGTACGACACGACGCGCTCGCCCTCGACGTAGGCGGGATGGTCGCCGTACTCCTCCGCGGCGGCGCGGAGCAGGGCGGGCAGAGTGTCTTGACCAAGCATTTGCTTGGTAGGATACCAAACGTGGACCTGAGCTACTCCGACGAGGACGAGGCGTTCCGCGCCGAGATCCGGGGCTGGCTCGAGGACCACCTCACCGGTGAGTACGCGGTGCTCAAGGGGCGGGGCGGGCCGGGCAAGGATCACGAGGCGATCGAGGAGCGGCTGGCCTGGAACCGGCACCTCGCCGAGCACGGCTGGACGGGTGTGGGCTGGCCCAAGGAGCACGGTGGTCGCGGGCTGAGTCTGTGGCAGCAGGTGATCTTCCACGAGGAGTACGCGCGCGCCGAGGCCCCGGCCCGGGTCAACCACCTCGGTGAGGAGCTGCTCGGTCCGACGCTGATGGCGTTCGGCACCGAGGAGCAGCAGCGGCGGTTCCTGCCGAAGATCCTGGCCGTCGAGGAGCTCTGGGCCCAGGGCTACTCGGAGCCGGGCGCCGGCTCCGACCTCGCCAACGTGCAGACCAAGGCCCGGCTGGACGGCGGCGACTGGGTGCTCGACGGCCAGAAGGTGTGGACCTCCAACGCGCACTTCAGCCAGTGGCTCTTCGTGATCGCGCGCAGCGAGCCGGGCTCCCAGCGCCACCACGGGCTGTCCTTCCTGCTCGTGCCGATCGACCAGGAGGGCGTCGAGGTCCGCCCGATCGAGCAGCTGACCGGCGGCTCGGAGTTCAACGAGGTCTTCCTGACGGGTGCTCGCACCTCCGCCGACCTGGTCGTGGGCGAGCCCGGCGACGGGTGGCGGGTCGCCATGGGGCTGCTCGGCTTCGAACGCGGGGTCTCGATCCTGGGCCAGCTGGTCGGGTTCACCCGCGAGCTCGACGGCGTCGTCGCGCTGGCCAGGCGGACCGGCGCCATCGACGATCCCGTGCTCCGCGACCGGCTCGCCGGCCTCAAGGCCGAGCTCGAGGTGCTGAGGTTCACCGCGCTGCGCTCCCTCTCCGGGGTGCGGGCGGGGCAGGACTCCTCGGCCGGCGGGGGAGCCGCCTCGATCTTCAAGCTCGCCTGGGCCAACTGGCACAAGCGGCTCGGGGAGGTCGCCATGGACGTCCGGGGGCTCGACGGCCTGCTGGCGCTGCCCCCGACCGACGGCGCGCCGTACGTCCTCGACGACTGGCAGCGGCTCTTCTTGTTCTCACGCTCCGACACGATCTATGGCGGCAGCGACGAGGTGCAGCGCAACATCCTGGCCGAGCGGGTGCTCGGCCTACCCCGCGAGCCCAAAGGAGTCTCATGACCAGCGTCCGCGAGGAGCAGCCCGCGCCCGACTACGTGCCGGGCCACGACCTGCTGGCCGGCAAGGTCGTCGTGGTCACCGCTGCCGCGGGCGCCGGGATCGGCGCCGCCGTCGTACGCCGCGCGCTCGAGGAAGGCGCGAAGGCCGTGGTCTTCAGCGACACCCACGAGCGCCGGCTGGCGGAGGCCGAGGAGACGCTGGCCGCCGAGTTCGGCGCCGACCGGGTGCGGCAGCAGGTCTGCGACGTCACCGACGAGACCCAGGTGCAGGCGCTGCTCGACGCGGCCGACGAGCTCGGCGGCGTCGACATCATGGTCAACAACGCCGGGCTCGGCGGGACCGCCTCGGTGCTGGAGATGACCGACGAGCAGTGGTCGCGCGTCCTCGACATCACCCTCACCGGCACCTTCCGCTGCGTGCGGGCGGCGGGCCAGCGGTTCGTCGCGGCTGGGAGGAAGGGCGTGATCGTCAACAACGCCTCGGTGATCGGGTGGCGGGCCCAGGAGGGCCAGGCGCACTACGCCGCCGCCAAGGCCGGCGTCATGGCCCTGACCCGGTGCGCGGCCATCGACCTGGCGCCGCACGGCATCCGGGTCAACGCCGTGAGCCCGAGCCTCGCGATGCACCCGTTCCTCGCCAAGGTCACCTCCGACGAGCTGCTCGCCGAGCTCAAGCAGCGCGAGGCGTTCGGCCGTGCCGCGGAGCCGTGGGAGGTGGCCAACGTGATGGTCTTCCTCGCGAGCGACTACGCGTCGTACATGACCGGCGAGGTCGTCGCAGTGAGCAGCCAGCAGGCATGACCGCCGAGCCCGCCCCCAGCCGGCCCGAGAGCCGGCGCAGTGAGCTGCTCGCGATCGCCGCGCGCCTCTTCGCCGACAAGGGGTTCCGCAACACCACGGTCCGCGACATCGCCGACGCCGCCGGGATCCTGTCGGGCAGCCTCTACCACCACTTCGACTCCAAGGAGTCGATGGTCGACGAGATCCTGCGGACCTTCCAGGACGACCTGTTCGGCCAGTACGACGAGATCCTGGCCAGCGACGCCGACCCGCGCACCAAGCTCGAGCAGGCGGTCCGCACCTCGTTCGACGCGATCGACCAGCACCACAGCGAGGTCGCGATCTTCCAGAACGACGCGGCCTACCTCAGCACCCTGGGCGGTTTCGACTACCTCGACCAGCGCCACGCCCAGTCGCGCGAGGTGTGGATGCGGCTGCTGCGTGAGGGCGTCGCGGCCGGGGTGCTGCGCGAGGACCTCGACATCGACCTCGTCTACCGCTTCATCCGCGACACCGTCTGGGTCGCGGTCAACTGGTACCGGCCCGGCGGCGCGCTCTCCGCCGCCACCGTCGCCGACCAGTACGTCACCATCTTGTTGGTGGGGATCGCCAGTGCCTGACGCCTACATCGTCGACGCCGTCCGAACGCCGGTCGGCAAGCGGGGCGGCGCACTCGCCGGCGTGCACTCGGCCGACCTGGCAGCGCACTCGATCAAGGCGCTCGTCGAGCGCACCGGTATCGACCCCGGCGCCGTCGACGACGTGATCCTGGGCTGCTGCGACACCATCGGGTCCCAGGCCGGCGACGTGGCCCGCACCGCCTGGCTGGTCGCCGGGCTCCCCGACCACGTGCCGGGCGTGACCATCGACCGGCAGTGCGGCTCCTCGCAGCAGGCCGTGCACTTCGCCGCCCAGGGCGTGATGTCCGGCACCCAGGACCTCGTGGTCGCCGGCGGCGTCCAGAACATGAGCGCCATCCCCATCTCCGCGGCGATGATCGTCGGCCAGCAGTACGGCTTCTCGACGCCGTTCGCCGAGTCGCCCGGCTGGCAGGCGAGGTACGGCGACCAGGAGGTCAGCCAGTTCCGCTCGGCCGAGATGATCGCCGAGAAGTGGGACCTCTCCCGCGAGGAGATGGAGGAGTTCGCGCTGGCCTCGCACGAGCGCGCTCGTACGGCGCTCGCCGAGGGCCGGTTCGCCAACGAGGTCGTGCCGGTGGGGCTGCCCGACGGAGAGACCTTCGACACCGACCAGTGCCCCCGCGAGACGTCCTTGGAGAAGATGGCCGGCCTCGAGCCCCTGGCGCCCGGCGGCCGGATCACCGCCGCGGTCGCCTCGCAGATCTGCGACGCCTCCTCGGCGATGCTGATCGCATCCGAGCGAGCGGTCGAGGAGCACGGGCTGACCCCGCGGGCGCGGGTGGTGCACCTCTCGGTGGCCGGGGACGACCCGGTCTGGATGCTCACCGGCCCGATCCGGGCGACCAACCGGGCCCTGGCGAGGTCGGGGCTGTCGGTCGACGACATCGACCTCTTCGAGTGCAACGAGGCGTTCGCCTCGGTCGTGCTGGCGTGGATGAGGGAGACCGGGGCCCCGCACGGACGCGTCAACGTCAACGGCGGCGGCATCGCGCTGGGCCACCCGATCGGCGCCACCGGCACCCGGATCATGGCCACCCTGCTCAACGAGCTCGAGCGCACCGGCGGCCGCTACGGGCTGCAGACCATGTGCGAGGGCGGCGGCCAGGCCAACGTCACGATCATCGAGCGGCTCTGAGCCGAGCCGGACCTGGTGTGGTGGGCACCGGTCAAGGTCCGATCCGGGCGCTGGTCGGGTCGTGCAGGACCGTTCGGCCCTTGGCCCGGGCCTTCGCCTCGTACATGGCTGCGTCCGCCCGTGCGACCAGATCAGCCGTCGTCTCATCGGCCACCATGACCGCGATACCGGCCGAGACGCCGAGCGGCGCGCGGACCAGGCTGCGGAGCCGCTGCACCAATGCCGCCGCGCCTTCGGCGTCGCAGTCCGGGGCCACGAGAAGGAACTCGTCGCCGCCGATGCGGGCCAGCAGGTCGTCGGGCCTCAGGGCCTGCCGCCACCTCTCCGCGAGGTCGTGGAGCAGCGTGTCGCCGACCGCGTGACCCTCGCTGTCATTGATGCCCTTGAAGTCGTCGAGGTCGAGGAGGGCGACGCACAGCTGGCCGCCGCCCTGCTCGCGGCGATGCCGCTCGACGGTGCGCGGGAGACGCTCCTCGAGGTCGCGGCGGTTCGGCAGGCCGGTGAGGGAGTCGGTGTGTGAGAGGTGCCGGGCGTTGCGCGCGAACAAGCCGATGATGAGGCCGATCACGGTCACCGTCGTGACGGTCTGCAACCACTGGGACATGAACTCCGGTGTCGGGTGCAGCGCCAACGCGAGCGCGTAGAGCAGCGCCAGGCCGGCGATGTGGGCGGCGGCACTGCGCGGCCGGAAGTAGGCAGCGGCATACAGCGGCACCCAGAAGTAGAAGTACGCGGTGGTGACCGAGCCAGGATGCGGCCCGGCTGCGAACACGCCGAGACTGATGACCGCGGTGCCGATCGCCAGGAAGAGCTGGCACACCCACATCCGCAGCCGCCTGCGGAGCAGCCACAGGACCGGGCCGACAGCCACCCCGCCGGCCGACACCGCGACGATCACACCCGGGTGGGCGAGCTCCCAGTGCGGGAGGGCCATGGTCGCCAGCCCCTGGGCGCCACCGAGGGCGAACAGGCCGGCCAGGGTTCCGCCCGGATCGGCCAGCCGCAGCAACATGGGCGGGTCGGTCCGCGGGTCGACCCGCACCGCGTCCGGCCCGAACGAGAGCGTCGAGACGACGGAGGAGGTCCGAACGATCGTCATCGGCACCCTTCGGATCGGCCGTCCGGCCGCGAGGAGCCTGGGCTCGCGGGTACCACTACCAGCCATCATGTGCCGATCCGCGGGGCGGCGACAGAGCACAAAGGCCCGCCGCGGCCCGGTGGCACCTCGCCGCCGTACTAGAACACGTTCTAGGATCCCGCCATGGACCTTGTCGCGATCGAGGAGATCAAGCGCCTCAAGCACCGCTACTTCCGCACCCTCGACCTGAAGCGGTGGGAGGAGTTCGGCGACTGTCTCGCCGAGGACGTCTCGGCGCGCTACGGCACCCAGACCATGGGCAAGCCGCTCCACTTCGACAACCGCGCGGATGTCGTGGCGTTCATGTCGGAGAGCCTCGGCACCGGGATCATCACGACCCACATCGCGAGCCACCCCGAGATCGACGTCGACGGCGACACGGCGCGGGCGTCGTGGGCCTTCGAGGACACCGTGCTGGTGCCGGACTTCCAGATGCAGATCCGCGGCGCGGGCTACTACGACGACACCTACCGCAGGGACCCGGACGGAGCCTGGCGGATCGCCTCGACCGGCTACGAGCGGACCTACGAGGCGACGACCTCGCTGGCCGACACTCCCAGCTTCAAGCTGATCGCCAACCGCTGGGACCCCGCGCTGGGCCACTGAGCCCGGGGATGCCACTTCTGCACAACTCCGCAATGCACCTTTTCGCAAATCCTGCCCATTGACCGCAGATGTTGCGTGGGTGGACATTCGCCACCGGATCATCTCGGGCGGTCCGTCACCCGAGCGGAGCCATGCCTGGACCCAGGCAATGTTCATCCAGAGGCTCGATCGAGCCCTTCATAAGGAGATTCTCGGGTGAGAACAAGACTCGTCGCCGGGAGCGCACTCTATCCATTCATTGGGGTCGCTCTCGCCGCGACGGTGACCATGGTGGCGCCCACCGGCGCCAACGCATCGCCATCACACAGCTCGGACCGGACAGCCCCCACACAAGGAGCGGCCAAGCCCGCGCCTCCCGGCGGGATCGCGGCCGCCACGGCGTCCGCGGACCGCCTGGTCCAGAGCAAGCCGGAGGTCCTCAAGGCCTCCAAGCACGACGCGTTCAAGGCCGGCAAGGTGGTGAGCTCGATGGGGCTCAACTACGTGCCCTACGAGCGCACCTACCGCGGCATCCCCGTCGTCGGCGGCGACTTCGTGGTCTCGACCGACAACAACGGCAAGATCCTCACCACCAGCGTCGCGCAGACCCGCCAGGTCAAGCTGCACTCGACCAAGGCGACCGTGGCGCGAGCCCTGGCTCGCGCCAAGAGCCTGCACCAGCTGCGCCACGCGACGCTGGGCCGGACCCGGCTCGTCGTGCTCCAGCAGAGGTCCTCGAAGCTCGCGTGGGAGACCTGGGTGACCGGCCGAAAGCACGGTGAGGCCTCCCGCCTCACGGTCTACGTCGACGCGCGCACCGGCCGGGTGCTCTCCACCAAGGAGCACGTGCTGGACGGCACCGGCAACGGCGCCTGGGAGGGGACGGTCACGATCCCGACCAGCGGCTCGGGCACGTCGTTCTCGATGACGGACAGCAACGCCTCCACCCTCAAGTGCCAGAACGCCTCGGGCAACGTGACCTACACCGGCACCGACGACGTGTGGGGCAACGGCGATGCGACCAACCGCGAGACCGGCTGCGTCGACGCGTTCTACTCCGCGGAGGAGGAGCGCCAGATGCTCTCCTCGTGGCTGGGCCGCAACGGCATGAACGGCTCCGGCGGCTGGGTGCCGATCCGCGTCGGGCTCGCCGACGTCAACGCCTACTACGACGGCACCCAGGTCCAGATCGGCCACACCCAGACCGGCAGCAAGTGGATCGGCTCGATCGACGTCGTCGCACACGAGTTCGGCCACGGCGTCGACGACACCACCCCCGGCGGCATCTCCGGCGGCAACACCCAGGAGTTCGTCGCGGACACCTATGGCGCCTCGACCGAGTGGTTCGCCAACAACCCCAACGACCCGCCGGACTTCACGGTCGGTGAAGAGATCAACCTGGTCGGCAACGGCCCGATCCGCTACATGTACAACCCCTCGCTCGCAGGCGACGACAACTGCTACTCCTCGTCGATCCCCAACGAGGAGGTGCACGCGGCGGCCGGCCCGGGCAACCACTGGTACTACCTGATGGCCGAGGGCACCAACCCGACCAACGGGCAGCCCACCAGCCCGACCTGCAACGGCTCGACGGTCACCGGCATCGGTGACCAGAAGGCCCAGCAGATCATGTACAACGCGATGCTGATGAAGACGACCTCGTCGTCGTACCTGAAGTACCGCACCTGGACGCTGACCGCGGCCAAGAACCTGTTCCCGGGCAGCTGCACCGAGTTCAACACCGTCAAGGCCGCGTGGGACGCCGTCTCGGTCCCGGCCCAGAGCGGCGACCCCACGTGCACCGCCACCGGTGGCGTCACCGTCACCAACCCGGGCAACAAGACCGGCACGGTCGGCACGGCGATCTCGTCGTTCACGCTGTCCGCGTCGGGCGGCACCCCGCCGTACACCTGGACCGGCACCGGCCTCCCGCCGGGGGTCTCGGTCTCGTCGTCGGGCACCGTCTCGGGCACGCCCACCACGGCAGGCACCTACAACGCCACGGTCACCGCGACTGCGGCGAGCGGTGGCTCGGGGTCGGCGACCTTCACCTTCACCATCTCCGGTGGCGGTGGCGGCTGCTCGGGCCAGCTGCTCGGCAACCCGGGCTTCGAGACCGGTACGGCGGCGCCGTGGTCGGCCTCGTCGGGCGTGATCGACAACTCGGCCAGCGAGGCGGCGCACGCCGGCTCGTGGAAGGCGTGGCTGGACGGCTACGGCACCACCCACACCGACACGCTGAGCCAGTCGGTCACCATCCCGGCCGGGTGTGGCGCGACGCTCACCTTCTACCTGCACATCGACTCCGCCGAGACCACCACCTCGACGCAGTACGACAAGCTCACGGTGAAGGCGGGCTCGACCACGCTGGCGACCTACTCCAACCTCAACAAGGCCTCGGGCTACAGCCAGAAGTCCTTCAACCTCTCCGCGTTCGCGGGGCAGGCGGTGACGATCAGCTTCACCGGCGCCGAGGACAGCTCGCTGCAGACCTCGTTCGTCATCGACGACACGGCTCTGACGCTCAGCTGAGCTGAGGCTCGGACCAACGCACCAAGCGGCGGCCGTCACCTCTGTGGGGTGGCGGCCGCCGTGTGCCTGCGCGGGGTCTCCGTGCTCGAGGCCGCGACCGCCCCGGTGCGGCGGTGCAGGGTGAGGACAACCGACGCGACCACCAGCGCGGTGCCGACCGCCTCGTTGACGCTCAGGTGCTCACCGAGGAGGAGGACGCCGAGCACGACGGCCACGACCGGGTTGACGTAGGCGTAGGTGGAGACGGTGGCCAGCGGCAAGCGGGAGAGGGCGTAGCCGTAGGCGGTGAACGCCAGCAACGATCCGGGCCCGATCAGATAGAGCAGCGCGAGCCAGCCGCTGACCGGAATGTCGGTCCACCGCATCTCCCCGAGCTCTCCGCGGAAGGACGCCGCGACCAGCAGCAGGACGCCGCCCGCCATCATCTCCAGGGCCGCGGCCACCAGGGCGCGCCGCGGCAGCGGGAGGCGATGGGCCAGCACCGACCCCAGACCCCACGAGCAGGAGGCGCCGAGCACCACAGCCACCTCCATGGGATGTGGCGAGCCCGACACACCGCCCGTGAGCACGGCGACGCCGACCAGGCCGAGCCCGAGGCCGGCCACAGCGGTTCTGGTCGGTCGGTCGTGACGGATCGGCCACGCGAACACCACCATCCACAGCGGCACGGTGGCCACGAGCACCGCGGCGAACCCGGATTCCAGGGCCCGCTCGCCGATGCTCAGCCCGCCGTTGCCGACAACCAGAAGCAGCAGCCCGACGACTGCCGAGCCGAGCCACTGCCGCAGGCCGGGCCGGTCGGTCGCCCTCGACCGCGCGCCGCCGGTGCGGATCGCGATGGGGTAGAGCACCAGGCCGGCGGTCAGGTAGCGCAGTCCCGCCATCGTGAGCGGCGGCAGCTCGCGAACGCCGACTCGGATCGCCAGGTAGGTCGATCCCCACACCAGGTAGACCACCACGAGAGCGGCCCAGCCGAGCAGGTTCGCCGGTCGGCCGAGGGTGGGTCTCGCTGCCATGACTCGATCCTCGCGTCGACAGTGCGAGAGCGGCAGTGGCACAAATGCCATACAGGAGTAGATTCGCGCCATGGGCAGAAGGCACCGCATCGCCGTTCCGCTGACCTCGAACATCCCCGTCTTCGAGGCCGCGGTCGTCTGCGAGGTCTTCGGGCGTGAGCGGCAGGAGTTCTCGGTGCCGTGGTGGTACGACGTGGTGCTCTGCCAAGGGCAGCGCGAGCCGCTGCGAACTGCGGAGGGGCTGAGTCTGGACAACGGTCGCGGGCTCGGGGAGCTCGAACGGGCGGACACGATCATCGTGCCGGCCTGTGCCGACCTGCAGGGCGATCCTCCGGGCGAGCTGCTCGACGCGCTGCGCGCTGCCCACGCTCGCGGGGCGCGGATCGCCTCGATCTGCACCGGGGCGTTCACGCTCGCGGCGGCCGGTCTCCTCGACGGGCGGCGCGCGACCACGCACTGGATGCACGGTGCGGAGCTCACCCAGCGCTGGCCGTCAGTGCTGCTCGACGAGAACGTGCTCTACACCCAGGACGACCAGATCTTCACCTCGGCCGGCGAATGCGCCGGGCTGGACCTGTGTCTCCATCTGGTCCGGCTCGACCACGGCAGCCGGATCGCCAACGCTCTCGCCCGGCGGATGGTGCTACCGCCCCACCGGGACGGCGGCCAGGCCCAGTACATCGACACCACCGTCGTTCCCGGCGAGTCCGCCGGCCTCGGGCCGGTCTTGGACTGGGCGCGCGCTCACCTGGACCAGCCGTTGACGATCGATGACCTGGCGACCCAGGCGGCGATGAGCCGGCGTACCTTCCAGCGGCACTTCCGGGCTATCACCGCCAACACGCCGCTGCAGTGGCTGCTGCACGAGCGGATCGCCCGGGTTCGCGAGCTCCTGGAAACGACTGACGAGACGGTCGACCGGATCGCCCAACGGTGTGGGTTCGCCACGGCCCAGAGCCTGCGCACGCACTTCACCCGGATCAACGGGGTCGGTCCCCACCGCTATCGCCAAACGTTCCGCCCCGCACCGGCCGCTTAGCCCGCCGAGTCAGCTCGTGTAGACGCCGTCGGGCGTCTCGAGCTGCACCGGACCGTTGTCGGACACCGTGATCGACCGGTCGCCGAAGGTGACGCGGTGGTCGACGATCGGCAGCTCGCGCGGCTGCTCACCGTGCTTCCCGGCACGCCACTTCCCGCGCCGGCCGTACCAGAAGAGCGTGCCGTCGCCTGCCTGGAGGAAGTAGTCGGTGACGTAGGAGTCACCGAGCTCCCAAGTAAGCGCAGAGGCGTTGGTGTGGTCGACGGCGTAGGTCTCGTCGACGTAGATCAGGATCAGCTCGCCACCGGGGCCGTTGAAGGGTCGGGCGTCGCCGGGCTCCATGCCGAGCCACGACCGGGGAGGTGTGGGCTGGGGCGGCGACGGTTCGGGGGAGGAGGAGCAGCCAGCCACGACCAGGACCACCAGGACCACCAGCACGACCAGGGCCCTCACACCGCCGAGACTAGCGACGAGCATCACACCAACTACTTAGCCAATGACAAGTAAAGTGCCGAAGGTGACCGCGACCGAGCCGGGACGACAGGTCAGACCGGGCCGCTTCGAGGCCGACCACCCGCACTACCGCTGGGTGGCGCTGTCCAACACGACGCTCGGCATGCTGCTGGCGACGATCAACGCCTCGATCGTGCTGATCTCGCTGCCGGCGATCTTCCGTGGCATCCACCTCGACCCGCTCGAGCCCGCCAACGTGAGCTACTTGCTCTGGATGATCATGGGCTTCCTGGTCGTCTCGGCGGTCCTGGTCGTGATGCTCGGCCGGCTCGGCGACATCTACGGCCGGGTGCGGATCTACAACCTCGGCTTCCTGGTGTTCGCGCTCTCCTCGGTCGCGCTCTCGCTTGACCCGCTCGACCAGGGCGCCGGCGCGATGTGGCTGATCGTGTTCCGCGTCGTGCAGGGCGTCGGCGGGGCGATGATCTTCGCCAACTCGACGGCGATCCTCACCGACGCCTTTCCGGCCGACCAGCGCGGGATGGCGCTCGGCATCAACAACGTCGCCGCGGTGGCGGGGTCCTTCCTCGGGCTGGTGATCGGCGGCGTGCTCGCCGAGTGGGACTGGCGCGCGGTGTTCTGGGTCAGCGTCCCTCTCGCGATCCTGGGCACGGTCTGGGGCGTCCGCTCGCTGCGCGAGCTCGGCACCCGCCGTACGTCGGGCATGGACTGGTGGGGCAACCTCACCTTCGCGGTGGGGCTCACCGCGCTGCTGGTCGCGATCACCTACGGGATCCAGCCCTACGGCGACCACGCCACCGGCTGGAGCAACCCCTGGGTCGTCTCCGGGCTGGTGGGCGGTGTCGCCCTGCTCGTGGCCTTCGTCGTGATCGAGAACCGGGTCACCGACCCGATGTTCTCCATGCACCTGTTCCGGATCCGGCCGTTCGCGGCGGGCAACCTCGCCGCCCTGTTGGCCGCGATCTCGCGCGGTGGCATGCAGTTCATGCTGATCATCTGGCTGCAGGGGATCTGGCTGCCGCTGCACGGCTACGACTACGAGTCGACGCCGCTGTGGGCGGGCATCTACCTGCTGCCCCTGACCGTGGGCTTCCTGGTCGCCGGACCGGTCGCGGGCAGGCTCTCGGACAGGTACGGCGCGCGGCTGTTCGCGTCGGTCGGCCTCGTGCTGGTGGCCGCGACCTACGTCGGCTTCCTGCTGCTCCCGGTCGACTTCGCCTACTGGCAGTTCGCCGCGCTGCTGCTGGTCAACGGCCTGGCCTCGGGGCTGTTCGCTGCCCCCAACGCGACCTCGATCATGAACAGCGTCCCCGCCGACCAGCGGGGCGCGGCGTCCGGGATGCGCGGCACCTTCATGAACTCGGGCAGCGCGCTGTCGATCGGGATCTTCTTCTCGCTCATGGTGGCCGGGCTGGCGAGCAGCCTGCCGGCCTCGCTGCGCTCGGGGCTCACCGCGCAGGGCGTGCCGGGCGACGTCGCCGACCAGGTCGCCGGGCTGCCGCCCGTCGGCTCCCTCTTCGCGTCGTTCCTCGGCTACAACCCGATCGCGACCCTGCTCGAGCCGTCCGGCACCCTCGCGGCCGTCTCGCCCGACCAGGCGGCGACGCTGACCGGCAAGCAGTTCTTCCCGGCGCTGATCTCGCAGCCCTTCCACGACGGCCTCGTCGTGGTCTTCCTGGCCGCCGCGGTGATGAGCCTCGTCGCCGCGGGAGCGTCGGCGCTCACCGGCGCGCAGTACTTCCACCAGGACGACTGACGTGACGGACACCTCCACCGAGACCGACCTCGCCCTCGCGATCTACGTCGCCATCGGCCGGATCGTGCGGACCATGCGACAGGACGCGCCGAACTCGCAGGTGGGTCCGGGCGGTCTCGGCGTACTGGTGGCACTCGACCAGGCCGGCCCGCTGCGCGTCGGTGCGCTCGCGGACGCCGTGGCGGTCACCGCGCCCTCGATGACCAGGATCATCAACGCGCTGGAGGCCGAGGGGCTCGTCGCACGGGAGGCCGACCCGACCGACGGCCGCGCGCAGGTGGTGGTGATGACGGCGGCCGGCCGCGCACTGCTCGGCTCCGGGCGGGAGATCCGGCTGGCGACCCTGCGGCGGCGGCTCGACCGGCTCCCGCCCGAGGAGAGGCAGCGGCTCGAGGCCGCTGTCGGCGCCCTGGAGTTATTGGGTGGCGCGCACCTCGCCGGGCCGTGACATTGGAACCATGGACATCGTGCCGTTCGGTCCGGACGACGCCGACCGGCTTCGTCACTACGTCGAGGTGGTGAACGCCGCACGGGCGGTCGACTCGCCGTGGCAGCATCCCGCGACGCTGCACAGCGAGGAGGGCCGGTTCCGCTTCGGCTGGGACGGCGAGGTCGAGACGCCGTACGTCGGCGTGGTGGGCGGTCTTCCGGTGGCGGTCGGTCGCCTCGCGACCAGCGAGTACGACAACCGCCACCTGGCCTGGCTCGGCGTCCAGGTGGACCCCGCGCACCGTCTGCGCGGCTACGGCACCGCCATGCTCGAGGCCCTCGTCGAGGCGACCCGGGCCCGCGGGCGCACCTCGGTCGGCATCGACGGATGGGACTCCCCGTCGACCACGGGGTTTGCGGCCCGGCACGAGCTGGCACGGAAGAGCGCCGCGATCCAGCGCCGCCAGCACCTCGCGGAGGTCGACTGGGCCGAGATCGAACGGCTCCACAAGGAGGCCTCGGTGGCCGCCGAGGACTACGAGCTGATCCGCCGGGAAGGTGCCTCGCCCGCCGAGCAGCTCGAGGCCCTGGCGACGATGGCGAGCGCGATCAACGACGCGCCCACCGACGACCTCGATATCGAGGACGAGGTGTTCACTGCGGACCGGATGCAGGCCTACGAGCAGGCGCAGCTGGCCCGTGGTCATCGGCTCTTCCGCACCGTGGCGCGGCACCGCGTGACCGGCGAGCTCGCTGGGCACTCGGTGGTCGTGGTCGACGACGAGCGCCCGGAGCTCGCCGAACAGCACGACACCGCAGTCGTGGCCGCGCATCGCGGCCACCGGCTGGGTCTGCTGCTCAAGACCGACATGAACCTCTGGCTGCGCGAGGCGCAGCCTCAGATCGTGGAGATCAGCACGTGGAACGCCGAGTCCAACGACCACATGATCGGCGTCAACGAGGTGATCGGCTACCGGGTCATGGGCCGTGAGCTGGAGTTCCAGAAGTCGCTCGACTGACCCCTCCGCCGGCGACGAGAGGGCCGCGCACCCTACGACGCGGGGAGAGCCCCTCGGTAGCGATTCCCGAGGATCGCCACGGCCTCGACCAGCTCGGGTGGCTCGGTGACGTGGAAGTCCAGCCCCAGCATCCCGATGTAGGCCGCCACGATCTCCACGCTGTCGGCGCCGGTGACGAGCACGCAGTGGTCGGCGTCGACGCTTTCCACCACGCCGACGGTGGGGTTGATGCGCGCCAGCACCTCCTCGGCCGGCGCGTCCACGCCGATCCGCGCGTGCACCTGCCAACCGGAGAACGCGACCTCGCGGAGCACGAACGCGGTGTAGTCCTCGCCGGCCAGCGGCTTGGGGCTGAACCGGCGGCCGCCCGGCGTACGCAGCCGCATCCAGTCCAGCCGGTAGGGCGCCCACCCGTCGGTACGCGCGTCGCGGGCGACCACGAACCAGCGGCGCTGCCAGCTCACCAGCCGGTAGGGCTCCAGCTGCAGTCGCTCGGTGCCCTGGGGCGTCCGGTAGTCGAACCGCAGCTCGACCTGGTCGCGGACCGCGGCCGCGACCTCCGAGAGAAGCTCGGGATCGACCGCGGGATCCTCGACGTTGGAGGAGGTGTTCTCCGGCCCGGCGCTGACGGCCTCGCGCAGCGCGTTCACTCGGCGACGGAGCCGATGGGGGAGCACGTGCTCGAGCTTGGCCAACGCGCGGGCACTGGTCTCCTCGATGCCCTGGATCGCAGTGCCGGCGCGTAGCCCCACGGTCACCGCGACCGCCTCGTCCTCCTCCAGGAGAAGGGGTGGCAGCTTGGTGCCGATGCCCAGCCGGTAGCGCCCTCCCGGTCCGCGCACGGCGTCGACCGGGTAGCCCAGCCCGCGGAGCCGGTCGATGTCGCTGCGGATCGTGCGGTCGGTGACCCCGAGCCGCTCGGCCAGCTCGGCCCCGGACCAGTCCGACCGTGCCTGCAGGAGACCGAGCAGGGCCAACATCCGGGCCGCCGTGTCCGCCATCGAAAACTCTCCTCGAAAGGCCTGATTTATAGGAAGTAACCCTTCCTAAACAGCTCGTAGCGTAGCCGTCATGACCACCACCGAGAACACCCAGATCACTCCGTTCACCATCTCGATCCCCGAGGAGGACATCGCCGACCTGCGCACCCGGCTCGAGCGGACCCGCTACGCCGCACCGGCCCCCGGAGACGGCTGGGAGTACGGCACCCCCGTGTCCTACCTGCAGGACATGGTCGAGCGCTGGAAGAGCTTCGACTGGCGGGCCCAGGAGGCCCGGATGAACGCGGTGCCCAACTTCCTGACCGAGATCGACGGCCAGACCATCCACTTCGTCCACGTCCGGTCGGCTCGCGAGGACGCCACGCCGCTGCTCCTCCTCCACACCTACCCGGGCTCGTTCGCCGAGTTCCTCGACATGGTCGACCTGCTGACCGACGACTTCCACCTCGTGATCTCCTCGATGCCCGGTTTCGGCTTCAGCACCCCCGTCGCCGACGGCGGCTGGACCATGGACCGGGTCGCGCGGACCTACGACGTGTTGATGCGCCGGCTCGGCTACCCGTCGTACGGCGCGCACGGCAGCGACGGCGGCGCGATGGTCTCCCGCGAGCTCGCGGTCCTCAACCCCGAGGGGTTCCTCGGCGCGCACGTGCTGCAGCTGTTCTCGTTCCCCTCGGGCGACCCGACCGAGTTCGAGAAGTTCGGGCCGAAGGAGTACGCCGCGCTGGAGTTCATGGGCTGGTTCCAGTCCGTCGGTGGCTACAACTCGATGAACGGCACCCGGCCCCAGACGATCGCGGCGGCGCTGTCGGACTCGCCGGTCGGGCAGCTCGCCTACAACGAGCTGTTCGAGAACTTCGGCAACGGCACCAGCCTGGTCTCGCCCGAGCAGGTGCTGACCCAGGTCTCGCTCTACTGGCTGACCAACACCTCGGCCGGCGCGGTCCGCTACCACTACGCCGAGCAGCACCCCCAACGCGAGACCGTCGTGAGCCAGGGCCGGATCGGCGTGGCGGTCTTCAAGGACGACTTCCAGACCATTCGCCCGCTCGCCGAGCGCGACAACGCCAACATCGTGCACTGGTCGGAGTTCCCGAGGGGCGGCCACTTCGCGGCCCTCGAGGTGCCCGAGCTGGTCGCCGAGGACCTGCGGGTCTTCTTCTCCTAGAGCACGTAGGACGACGCGCGTCGGAGCTCGTCGACCGCAGTCGTCACGATGCGGTCGACGAGCTCCTCGCACGTCGGCAGGTCGTCGATCACACCGACGACCTGACCCGAGGCGAGGATGCCGGCATCCGTGTCGCCCTCGACGAGCCCCGCCCTGAGCAGCGTGGGGGTGTTGGCGGCCAGTGTCATCTGCGCGAGCGTGCGGCCCTGGGTCTTGCGCATCGCGCGGCCGTCCCGGGCCAGCTGCAGCCAGCTCAGCTGGCTCTGGCGCTTGAACTCCCGGGTGCGGCGCAGGGTCGGTCCGAGGCGGCGTACGGCAGAGGTCTCCTCGACCTCCTCGACGAACGGCGTGCGCAGCATCCGGTGCGGCATCCCGTCGACCTTCGCCGTGACCACCGTGCCGGTGAGGTCGGTGTCGAGGTAGAGCTGCTTCACCGAGTCGGGCACCGCGGAGTCCTGGGTGAGCAGGAACCGGGTGCCCATGCCGACCGCGGCGGCGCCGTAGGACAGGGCTGCGGCCAGGCCGCGCCCGTCGAAGAAGCCACCGGCGGCGACCACGGGGATGTCGGCCCCCGAGCCGTGCAGGGCGTCCAGCACGGTCGGCAGCAACAAGGTGGTCGGCACCGGGCCGGTGTGGCCGCCGCCCTCGCCGCCCTGCACCATCACCGCATCGGCGCCCCAGCCGGCGACCTTGACGGCGTGCTTGGCCGCCCCGATCGACGGCATCACCACGAGGCCATGGTCCTTGAGCTTCTTGATCAGCTCCGGCTTGGGGGCGAGCGCGAACGACGCGACCTTCACACCGTGCTTGATGAGCAGCTCGCATCGTTCGGCGGCGTCACCGGCGTCGGCCCGCAGGTTCACGCCGAACGGCTGGTCGGTGCGTTCCTTGACCTCGAGGATCGCCTTCTCGAGCTCCTCGAAGGTCATCGTGGCGCTGGCCAGGATGCCGAGCCCGCCGGCGTTGGCGGTACCGCTGACCAGCCGCGGCCCCGAGACCCAGCCCATGCCGGTCTGGACGACGGGGTGGCGGACGCCGACCAGGTCGGTGAACGGCGTACGCAGCACCTGTGGCGTCATCAGTGATCACCGCCGGGAGCTCGCCGGGCATCTCGCACCCCGGGCACGCACCTCGCGGCGTTGCCGTCGCTAGCTGGACGAACAAGTAGAGCGTCGCTCCGGCGCCTTGCGATGCACGCACCCGGAGCACGGGCTGACCTCGACGAGCCCCCGGCGGTGATCACTCCGGGACCTCCTTGAACCGCAGCCCCTTCGGGTCGAGCATCTCGTTGATCAGGACCAGCTCCTCGGCCGTCGGCAGCCGGCTCTGGGGGATGGCTCCGTCGCCGTCGACGTGCAGGTCGCAGCCCGACGCCTCGCGCACCTGGTCGAGGGTGACCCCGGGATGCGCGCTCAGCAGCCGCAGGGTGTCGCCGGGTCCGCGGACGTCGAAGACCGCAAGGTTGGTGACGATGCGGTGGATGTCGTTGTAGCGCGAGGCCGCTCGGCCGGCGGCCTTCGCCCGCTGCGGGCCGACGCCCGAGACCACGTCGACCTTCTCGACGAAGGTCCGGGGTGAGTGGTTGGGCACCCAGTAGGAGGTGCGGTTGTTGACGGTGTTGCCCGGGGCGCCGCGGGAGCCGAGCAGCTGGCGCTTGGGCCGGGCGAAGTCGCCGATCGCGCTGATGTTCTGGTTGCCGTGCCTGTCGATCTGGGTCGCGCCCATCATCACGTGGCGCTTGCCGTAGGCGACCACGTCGAAGACCCGGCGGAACGGGATCCAGCCCTCGACCACATCCCCCTTGGCGAAGAGCGGCGGTGGGCTGGCCAGGAACAGCGACTCACCGTCGGAGATCACCAGGTCGGGGTTCTGGGTGAGCCGGCACAGGCGTACGCCGAGCATCGGCAGCAGCCCCATCGGGCTGGCGAACAGCTCGCCGTCGTCGGCGAAGGCATCGGCGATGGCGGCCGCGCAGACGTCGGCACGGGTGGGGCTCACTGGTTCTCCTCCGCGCGGTGTTCGTCATGAAGGGCCAGGACGGCGGCCTGGTAGGCCGCCTCGTCGCCGCTCAGGAACCGCTGCTCGAAGGCCGCCCATTCCTCGTCGCTGCCGCCGGCCGCGAGCGCGTAGGCGCGTTGGAAGGGCTCGTCGCGCTCGTAGTCCGGGGTGCACGTGGTGAAGTGCGCGCCGTTCGGCGTCTCCACCACCCCGTCGACCATCATCCGGCTGAGCAGCAGCCGCTGGACCGGTGCTTCGACGGTCAGTCCGGCGGTGTCGACGATCTGCTCGCAGGAGACGTAGGCGCGCTCGGCGGCCATGCAGAACAGGTCGTCGAAGTAGGGGTCGGGGCCGAGGTAGGTGGCGTTGCCGTGCTTGTCGGCGCGGTTCATGTGCACCAGCGCCACATCGAGCTCCAGGGCCGGGACGGCGACGAGCTCCTGCCCGTCGTCGTAGGGGCTGGTCACGGTCTTGAGCCACGGGTTGTTGACGAGCACGTCGGACCCGAGACCGGCGCGCATCGGCAGGAACGGCAGCCGTTGGGACGCGGCGAGCAGCCCGGTCTGGAACATGCCCTCGTCGAGCTCGACGACCTCGGGGATCATCCCGTCCTGGCGCGCCTTCTGGAAGTTCGGCTCGAGCGGGACCGAGTCGAGCGAGACGAACGCGTAGACGAGCTTCTTGACCTTGCCCGCGCGGACCAGGAGCCCGACGTCGGCGCCGCCCCAGCTCACCAGTGTGAGGTCCTTGAGGTCGGAGCGGAGGATCGCGCGGACCAGCGCCATCGGCTTGCGTCGCGGCCCCCAGCCGCCGATGCCGAGGGTGATGCCGTCCTCGAGGGTCGCGACGACCTGGTCGATGGTCAGCCGCTTGTCGCGGGGTCCCTTGGTCACTGTGCCTTGTCCGTCCCTGCGCTCTGCCCACTCACAAACATGTCGCGCAGCTCGTCGCTGACGCCCATCAGGTTGAGCTCGTAGGTGAACCCCTGCTCGAAGCGGTAGCTCTTGTTGACGTCGACCGGGTCGATGCCGTTGAGCGCCTCCTTGGCGGCTCGGATCACCCGGGTGTCCTTGTCGGCGATGTCCGCGGCCAGACGCAGCGCGGCGTCATCGAGCTCGGCGCGGGGGACCACCTCGAAGACCGAGCCGTGCTGGACGAGCTCGGCTGCCTTGATCGTGCGGGCGGTGAAGTAGAGCGTGCGCATCAGGTGCTGGGGGACCAGCCGGGCCATGTGCGTGGCCGCGCCGAGCGCGCCCTGCTTGACCTCGGGCACCCCGAAGTAGGCGTCGTCGCTGGCGACCACGATGTCGCAGTTGCCGACGAGACCCACGCCTCCGCCGAGGCAGAAGCCGTTGACCGCCGCGATCACCGGCACCGCGCACTCGTAGACCGCCTTGAACGCCGCGTAGCAGCCCTTGTTGGCGCCGAGCAGCGCGTCGAAGCCGGTCGTCTGCTGCATCTCCTTGATGTCCACTCCGGCGTTGAAGCCCTTGCCCTCGGCCCGGAGGATCACGACCTTCGTCGTCGGGTCGGTGGAGGCCTCGTCGAGCGCGGCGGCGACGTCGAACCAGCCCTGCACGGTCAGCGCGTTGACCGGGGGCGCGTCCATGGTGACGACCCGGATGCCGTCCGGACGCAGGTCACTGGTGACGCCCACCGGCGCTCCTCTCGATACAACCAAGCAAGTGCTTGGTAGGGTAACACCATGGCGCTCACGGTGGACCTGTCCGGCCGTGTCGTGCTGGTCACCGGCGGCACACGCGGCATCGGGCTCGGCATCAGCGCGGCGTTCCGCGCCGCGGGTGCCCGGGTGCTCACCTGCTCGCGGTCCGAGGTCGACGCCGAGGACCACTACGTCTGCGACGTCCGCGACCCGGACGCCGTGCGGACGCTGGTCGCGCGGGTCGTAGCGGACGCCGGCCGCCTCGACGCGCTGGTCAACAACGCGGGCGGGGCGCCTTACGCGCTGGCCGCCGACGCGTCCCCGCGCTTCCACGACAAGATCGTCGGCCTCAACCTGCTGGCCCCCCTGCTGTGCGCGCAGGCCGCCAACGCCGTGATGCAGCGGCAGGAGCGCGGTGGGGCGATCGTCAACATCTCCTCCATCTCCGCGACGCGTCCGGCGCCCGGCACCGCGGCGTACGGCGCCGCGAAGGCCGGGCTCGACTCGCTCACCGGTGCGCTCGCGATGGAGTGGGCGCCCAAGGTGCGCGTCAACGCGATCGACGTCGGCCTGTGCCGCACCGACGACACCGCCGACCACTACGGCGGAGACGCCCAGGTCGCCGCGATCGAGCGCACCATCCCGCTCGGCCGGATGGCCCGGCCGGAGGAGGTGGGCCACGTTGCGGTGTTCTTGGCCAGCGACCTGGCGTCGTACGTCTCCGGCGCCCGGGTCGCGTGCCACGGCGGGGGAGAGCCCCCGGTGTTCCTGTCTGCCCTGCACCCGGAATCGGAAGGAAGCCCATGAGCCTGTTGGAGGGTCGCGTCGCGATCGTCACCGGGGCCGGTCGCGGGATCGGACGCGCGCACGCGCTGGAGCTCGCCGCGCAAGGTGCGGCGGTGGTGGTGAACGACTTCGGCGTGTCGTTGTCCGGCGAGGGAACCGGGGAGTCGCCGGCCGACGAGGTGGTCGCGGCGATCGAGGCCGCCGGCGGCCGCGCGGTGGCCAACGGCGCCGATGTCGCCGACTTCGAGCAGGCGGCCGCGATGGTGCGCCAGGCCGTCGACACCTTCGGCGGGCTCGACATCTTGGTCAACAATGCCGGCTTCGTGCGGGACCGGATGCTCGTCAACACCTCCGAGGAGGAGTGGGACGCGGTGATCCGGGTCCACCTCAAGGGACACTTCGCACCGCTGCGGCACGCCGGCGCGTACTGGCGTGCCGAGGCCAAGCACGGCCGGCAGCGAGCCGCCCGGGTCATCAACACCTCCTCGGGCGCGGGGCTCCAGGGTTCCGTCGGCCAGGCGACGTACTCCGCCGCGAAGGCCGGCATCGCCGGGCTCACCCTGGTCGCGGCGCAGGAGATGGGCCGCTACGGCGTCACGGTCAACGCGATCGCGCCGGTCGCGAAGACCCGGATGACCGAGGGCGCCTTCGACACCTCCGGCATGGCGCTGCCCGAGGACAACTCCCCGGTCGTGGCCTGGCTGGCCTCCGAGGAGGCCGGCGACGTGACCGGCCGGGTGATCGAGATCGATGGCGGCCGGATCACCGTCGAGACCGGCTGGGCGCACGGACCCTCCCGCGACAACGGGCAGCGCTGGGCCGCGGCCGACGTCGGTCCGGCGCTGCGCGACTTGCTGGCGCAGGCACCCACGCCGGAGCCCGTCTACGGCGCCTGATCCCTAGTCCGTGGGACGTCCGCCCCTGCCGCGGGCGTGCTCCTCGTCCGTAGCGTCGGAACATGAGGAGGCGGGTCGCCGCCTGTGCGGTCACGCTGGCCCTGACGTCGCTGGGCGCGTGCGCCGGGTCGACGACGGGCGACCCGGCGACCGACGCCGGGGGGCTGCCCACGGCGGCGCCCGCCGCCCTCGGCTTCGACGCAACCGCCCTGGACCGGCTGGCGGACCGGGCCGAGCAGCTGCACTCGAGCTGCTTCCTGGTCGCGCGGCACGGCAAGGTCGTGCTCGCGCGCTACTGGAACGGCGCCCGCGCTGATGCCGAGCAGGAGGTCTACTCCGTCACCAAGTCCGTGACCAGCACCCTGGTCGGCCTCGCCCAGGCCGACGGCGCGCTGTTGATCGACGACCCGGCGTCGGCGTACGTCGACGAGTGGCGGGGGACGCCCTCGGAGGCGGTGACGGTGCGGCAGCTTCTCTCCGCCGTCAGCGGCCGATTCTGGAGCGAGGACAGCGACTACGTGAAGCTGATCGAGGCGGCCGACCGGACCGCGTACGCTGTCGGCCTCGAGCAGCAGGTCGACCCGGGCACCGCCTGGGTCTACAACAATGCGGCCGTGCAGACCGTGGACGCCGTGCTGCGCGGGGCGACCAGCACCGACCCGGCGGACCTTGCCGCCAAGCGTCTGTTCGCGCCGCTGGGCATGGACGACACCCGCATGACCCACGACGACAGCGGGCACTCGACCAACGTCTTCTTCGGGCTCCAGTCGACCTGTCCGGACCTGGCCCGGTTCGGCACGCTGTTCGCGCAGGACGGCCAGTGGAACGGCCAGCAACTGGTCCCGAGCGCGTGGGTCAGCGAGGCGGTCGGGGCGCCCTCACAGCAGCTCAACGTCGGCTACGGCCTGCTCTGGTGGCTCAACCGTGCCGGCCAGGTCGTGCCGCCCGGTGGCGGGAGCGCCGACCAGCTTGCGCCCGGCGCGCCGGAGGAGCTGTTCGCGGCGCAGGGCCTCGGCGGTCAGGTGGTGCTGGTCGACCCGCGCAGCGACACCGTGGTGGTCCGGCTCGGCCCGGGCGAGGACCTCGGCGCGGACGGCTACCAGATCTCCGACGCGGCCCGGGTCATCACCGAGGCGCTGAGCTACGACGCCGGCGTGCCGTAGACCTCCAGCTCGGTCAGGTCGGCCAGCGAGCAGCCGGCGAACGGGCCGTCGGGGCAGTCGGTGGCGAACGACGGCACCTGGTTGCCCAGGATCGTGAACCGCACGAACCGGATGCCGGCCGTGCCCGCCGTCGGGGTCAGGGGCACGAGCGCGCCGCGGTCGTCCACGGTGAAGGTGCCCTGGTTGGCGGTCGTCCACGTCGTGCCGTCGGTCGACGTCTCGATCCTGTAGGCGCCGGTCGAGGCGCTGCCGCCGTCACCGCAGCTTGCCGTCGGGTCGACGGCGAGCTGAGTCAGGTTGATCGCCTGCGGGAGCTGCACCGTCAGCTGCTTGGGCACGAAGACGTTGGTCGGCGTGCTCTGGTCGTCGCCGGCGCTGCTCTTCCAGCCGTTGAGCTGGGTCAGGTCGATGGCCTCGACGGGGCCGCAGCCGCCGCGGGTGTGGTCCGGGCCGCTGAAGGAGCTGACCTTCGCCCCGCCGCTGGCCGCCGCCCAGTCGCGACGGGCGGAGAAGTCGCGGTGGCCGCCGTGCCTGCCCACGCGCACCGCCGACAGCGAGCTGACGAAACCGGGCGCGTTGGCCTCGATCTTGCCGTAGTGGCCGCGCGGCACCGGACCCAGCGAGTAGTGCCCGCTCGCGTCGGTGACCGCGGTGGGGTTCACCGAGCCCTGGCCCTGGAAGGCGAGCTTGACGGTCGCGCCCGCGACCGGTTGACCGGAGTCCGGGTCGGTGACGACGCCGCTGATCCGGCCGGTCGCGTGACCGGCCGGCGGGCGCGCGAAGCTCGCGGCCGGCGCGATGTCGTCGCCGTCGAAGGAGCCGGCGTAGAAGCCCATGCCCCGAGCCGCGAAGACCTTCCAGATCGCGGCGTGGTGTCGGCCGCCGAAGACGGCGGTGTCGGCGACCAGGATCGCGTTGCGCATGTCGAGGAACGACGGGTTGTGCGGCGCGAGCTCCATCGCCCGCGTCACCAGCGACTCGGTCGTGCGCGACCCCAGCCCCGCCCGCAGCTGCCACAGCGTCTGGGCCCAGATCTCGCCGTCGCTGTGGACCTCGGGGCCGCCTCCCACCTTGGCGTAGTCGCGGTAGGTGTAGCCGCCTCCGTGTCCGGTCGCGCCGCCCGTGCACCGGTCGGCCTTCGAGCCGAGCGAGCAGTCGATCGGCTCGGTGCGGTCGAGGAAGATGCCCTGTCCGTCGAACTGGAACAGCACCACGTCGACCTTCTTCGGGTTGTCCTTCTGCAGCCCCTGGTCGACCAGGTAGTCCATGGCGTACCAGTCGCTCCACGCCTCGCCCATCGCGCCGGCCTGCACGCCGCCGAGGGTCGACTGCCCGTTGGCGTTGACGACGAGCCGGTTGGACAGGCCGTGGGTGTACTCGTGGTAGACCGTGTCGGCCTCGTCGCCGACGTCGGTCGGCGCGAACGGGTCGCCGTTGGGGTACGACGTGCCGGGTGCGTGCTGCAGGTACATCTGCATCCGCGGCGCCTTGCCGTCGGGCGGCGTCGCCATGTTGGCGTTGTCGATGTGGTTGCCGTCCGGAAGGCCGTGGTCGGTGTCGGCGCCGTCCTCGGTCTGCGTGTCGACGGCGTCCTGGCCGCGGCCCTTGTGGGTGTGGTTCCGGACCTGGAAGTTGCCGGCCGCCTCGGTGAAGCCGATCGGCGCCTGCATCAGGTGGTCGTGCCAGACGTTGGCGAAGAAGAACACCTGGGTGGTGTTCTGGGCGCGGTTGACCCTCCAGGAGAACGGCTTGTCGGGGTTCCACGTGCACGGGTAGGGGGTGTCGCAGAACCGTACGTGCTGGAGGTGGAACGGCGTGAGCGGGTAGTTCCAGGTGCCGTTCCTCATCGGAGGCACCTCCTCGCTCGGGTTCGGCTTTTGGTCATCGTTCACGTCGGAGTAGGCGTGCGAGTTGTTGCCCGAGAGCACGTGAGCGCCGGGGGCTAGCCAGCCGCGCGCGGTGAAGTCGACGTGCTTCGGCGTACCGCCGTTGGCGGCGCCGGGGAAGTACTCGACGGCCGTGCCCCTGCTGTGCTCGTCCTGTCCCAGTGGCCGGCGGTAGAGCAGCCGGCCGTCGACGGCGTCGAAGACGGCGAGGGTGGGGCGCTCGGCGGACATGGTGATCGTCTGCCAGGCCGCCCGGCTCTGCCCGTGGTCGACGAAGACAACCGGCTCGGCCGTGTCGTCCGGCCCCGGCGCGTCGGAGGGCTCAGCGGCATCGGTGCGCGCCGCCTTAATCACGACAGCCGGCGTGGTCAGGACCCGCGCCTCGGTGCGCGGCAGGCTGGCCTTGTTGACCGGGGAGCCGCTGATGGTCAGCAGCCGACCGGTGCGGGTGACCGCCGCCTGGAGGCCCGCGTCGAAGACCTTCTCGCCCCCGACCTCCTGGGTCCAGAACAGGTGGTGGGTGCCCTCGATGTCGACGTAGTCGCGGTGGAAGTGGAAGGTCGCCAGGTCCGGGGCCGTCAGGCCGAGCGTGGCGAGGTGCCGGCGCAGGTAGGCGAAGGCGATGCTCCGCGCGGGGCGGTTCGACGGCCCGGTCAGGTAGCCGTCGAGCTTCTCCAGGATGCGCACGGTCCCGGTCGCCGGGTCGATCTCGAACAGCCCGCCGGCGGCGGGGGAGCGCCGCTCGGAGGTGGCCTTCCTGGCGTCGTAGTAGCCGAGCTCGTCGCCGGCCTTCGCATCCCCCGCAACCGGCCCGGGCCGGGCCGAGGGCCGGGCGGCGGGGTGGGCACCGTGGCCGACCGCAGGGGTGGGCGCGGCCGCCACGGCCACGACCAGGGCGGCGACACCGACGACGGCGCCGATGTTGCGGGCGCGCGACGGCACCCCGAGATGACGAGGAGAACGCATTCGCCCACTCTCGGGCCGACCTCGGCGCGGGGGCAAGGCTTCGGCCCTGCCCGTGACCTGGTCGTTAGACGCGTTCGATGATCGTCCCGGTCGCCATCGCGCCGCCGGCGCACATGGAGATCAGCGCGACACCGGCGTCGCGTCGTTCGAGCTCGTGGAGGGCGGTGGTGATCAGCCGGGTGCCGGTCGAGCCGACGGGGTGGCCGAGCGCGATCGCGCCGCCGTTGACGTTCACCTTGTCCAGGTCGACCCGGTGCTCGCCGGCCCACGACAGCACCACCGAGGCGAACGCCTCGTTGACCTCGAAGAGGTCGAAGTCAGAGATCGCCATGCCGGTCCGGTCGAGCAGCTTCTGGGTGGCCTCGATCGGGCCGTCGAGGTGGTAGTAGGGGTCCGAGCCGACCAGGCAGTGCGACCTGATGCGCGCCCGCGGCGTCAGGCCGAGGGCCCGGGCCCTGTCCTCGTCCATGATCAGGACGGCCGAGGCGCCGTCGGAGATCTGGGACGACGTCCCCGCCGTGTGCAGCCCGTCCGGCAGCACCGGCGCCAGCCCCTGCAGCCCCTCGAGCGTGGTGTCGCGCAGCCCCTGGTCGGCGTCGACGACGCGGGTCTCGCCGGTCGCCTTGCCGTCCCCATCGAGAACGGGAGCCGTGTACGGCGCGATCTCGCGCTTGAACCGGCCCTCGTTGACCGCGACGCGGGCCTTCTGCTGCGAGGCGAGCCCGAACGCGTCGAGGTCGGCGCGGGTCAGCCCGCGCCGGCCGGCGATCCGGTCGGCGGCCTCGAACTGGTTGGGCATGTCGATGGCCCAGTCGTCGGGCCTCGGGTCGCCCGTGCCGGGCGGGACGTTGGCGCCGAGCGGGATGCGCGACATCGACTCGACGCCGCAGGCCACGCCGACGTCGATGGTGCCCGCGGCGACCATGTCGTGCACGAGGTGCGCCGACTGCTGGCCGCTGCCGCACTGCGCGTCGACCGCGGTGGCACCCGTGCGCTGCGGCAGGCCGGCGTAGAGCCAGGCCCGCCGGACCATGTCGTTGGACTGCTCGCCGGCCTGGGTGACGCAGCCCCCGACGACCTGGTCGACGAGGTCGGGGTCGACCCCGGAGCGGCGCAGCACCTCGGCCTGCGCGAAGCCGAGCAGGGCCGCAGGGTGGACGCCGGCGAGCCAACCCCTCCGCTTGCCGAGCGGGGTGCGGACGGCGTCGACGATCACGGGGTTGCCCATGGTGAAAAAGTAGAACACGTTCTTGTTTCCGGCAAGGAGGGGCTTCCTTTACCTACCGAGAGTATGTAACGTGACGCACACTAGAACGTGTTCCAGATTGAGTGAGGGGCCTGCGCCTTGTCGACTGCTTCTGACGTCTCGTTGGACTTCGATCCGACCGATCCCGACGTGATGCGGGAGCGGATGCCGCACGAGGAGCTGCTGGCGATGCGCCGTACGGCGCCCGTGTCGTTCGTCGAGCAGCGTCCGGAGGCCCGGGCGGGCTATCCGGAGCACACGGGCTTCTGGGCACTCACCAAGCACGCGGACGTCGCGGCGGTGTCCAAGGACCAGGCGAACTTCTCGACCTACCTCAACAACGTCATCATCCGGTTCGGGCCCGACATGGACCGCGAGGGCGTGGAGAACACCCGGTTCCTGCTGATCAACCACGACGCTCCCGACCACACCAAGCTGCGCCAGATCGTGTCGCGGGCGTTCACCCCCCGGGCGATCGCCCAGCTGCACGACGACCTCGAGCGACGTTCCCACGACATCGTCAAGGCGGCCGTGGAGCGCGGCCAGGGCAACTTCGTCGAGGACGTCGCCGCCGAGCTGCCGCTCCAGGCGATCGCGAACCTGCTCGGTGTACCGCTCGAGGACCGCGGCAAGCTCTTCGACTGGTCCAACCAGATGATGAGCTACGACGACCCCGAGGTGGAGGGTGACCAGGCGGTCGCCTTCATGGAGATCCTGGCCTACTCGATGGCCCTCGCCGACGAGCGCCGCAAGCAGCCGCAGGACGACATCATCACCAAGCTGGTCTCGGCGGAGATCGACGCCAGCGGTGAGCAGGGTCGAGGGCTGACCGACGACGAGTTCGGCTTCTTCATGGTGCTGCTGGCCGTCGCCGGCAACGAGACCACCCGCAACGCCATCTCGCACGGCATGCACGCCTTCTTCCAGAACCCCGAGCAGTGGGAGCTCTACAAGCGGACCCGGCCCGCGACCGCGGCCGACGAGATCATCCGCTGGGGCACCCCGGTCACGGTCTTCCAGCGCACCGCGATCAACGACGTCGAGGTGGGTGGGGTGCCGATCGCCAAGGGCGAGCGGGTGGGCCTCTACTACGCGAGCGCCAACTTCGACGAGGACGTGTTCACCGACCCGTTCCGGTTCGACATCACCCGCGACCCCAACCCGCACCAGGCCTTCGGCGGCCACGGTGCGCACTACTGCATCGGCGCCAACCTCGCCCGGCTCGAGGTCAACCTGATCTTCCAGGCGCTGGCTGACCACGCGCCCGACATCCGGCAGCTCGGGGAGCCGCGCCGGCTGCGGCACGGCTGGATCAACGGGGTCAAGGACCTACAGGTCGCCTACCGCTAACCGCCCACCCCGAGCAAGGAGCACCGAGTGAGCACCGAGATCCTCCCCGAGGGCTTCGACTTCACCGACCCCGACGTCAACTGGGAGGCCATTCCCCACGAGCAGTTCGCGGCGCTGCGGATGAAGGCGCCCGTGCACTGGGTCGAGCAGGTCCCCGGGGCCCGCGACGGCATCGCCCCCGAGGCCGGGACCGGCTACTGGGCGGTGACCAAGCACGCCGACGTGGCGGCGGTCTCCAAGGACAGCAAGAACTGGTCGTCGGCCGAGAACGGCGCGATCATCCGCTACAACCCCGGCATCACCCGTGACGACGTCGAGCTGCAGCGCGTGATCCTGCTCAACCAGGACCCGCCCGAGCACACCGGCACCCGGCACATCATCTCCCGTGGTTTCACCCCGCGGGCGATCGGCGCGCTCGAGGAGGTCATGACCGAGCGGGCGCACCGGATCGTCAAGGAGGCGGCCGCCAAGCGCGAGGGCGAGTTCGTGGAGGAGCTCGCCTCCGAGCTGCCGCTCCAGGCCATCGCCGACCTGATCGGCGTACCGCAGGAGGACCGCAAGAAGCTCTTCCAGTGGTCGAACTCGATGCTGGCCAGCGAGGACCCCGACTTCCACGGCGACCCGCAGGAGGCCGCGACCGAGCTGCTCGTCTACGCCATGGGGATGGCCGACGAGCGGCGGCGCAACCCGCAGGACGACATCATCACCAAGCTGATCAACGCCGACAAGGACGGCCGCGGGCTCAACGACGACGAGTTCGGCTACTTCGTGATGATGCTCGCCGTCGCCGGCAACGAGACGACCCGCAACGCGATCACGCACGGCATGCACGCCTTCCTCACCAACCCCGACCAGTGGAAGCTCTGGGTCGAGGAGCGGCCCGACACCATGGTCGACGAGGTGATCCGGTGGGCGAGCCCGATCATCGTGTTCCAGCGCACCGCCATCAACGACACGATGGTCGGCGACGTACTGGTCAAGAGGGGCCAGCGGGTCGGGCTGTTCTACAGCAGTGCCAACTACGACGAGGACGTCTTCGAGGACCCGCACACCTTCAACATCCTGCGCGACCCCAACCCGCACCTGGCCTTCGGCGGGCACGGTGCGCACTACTGCATCGGCGCCAACCTGGCCCGCCAGGAGATCCGGCTGATCTTCAACGCGCTGGCCGACGAGGTGCCGGGCATCCACCTGGTGGCCGAGCCGAGGCGGCTGCGGCACGGCTGGGTCAACGGCATCAAGGAGATGCGGGTGGCGTACAGCTGACTGTCCACCGCAGATTTCGGCCCGTTTGATACCCCCGCGAGTTTCGGCCCCCAGTCCGTGGCGACGCTCGCTGCGCTCGCGGGCGCCTGGCTCGCTGCGCTCGCTGCGGCGCGGTCGCCGCGGACTGAGGCCGAAGCTCGCGGGGGTGGACAAGACCGTGTTGGTGCTGTCCGAGGCAGGCAAGTCCGAGCCGTCGCGAAGACCGGGTCGCTTCGCTCCCACCGCTGCAATTGCGTTGGCCGGGTCAGCCCTCGAGGTCGCTGCGGTCGGTGAGGATCAGCGGGCCGTCGGCGGTGATGGCGACCGTGTGCTCCATGTGGGCGCCGCGGGAGCCGTCGGCGCTGCGCAGGGTCCAGCCGTCGGCGTCGGTGTAGATCTGGTCGGTCGTGTGCAGGAACCACGGCTCGATCGCGATGACCAGGCCCGGCTTGAGCTTGAGCCCACGCCCGGGCCGGCCGTCGTTGGGGACGTGGGGGTCGCCGTGCATGGTGCGCCCCACGCCGTGGCCGCCGAACTGCAGGTTGATGCCGAGCCCCGCGGCGCGCGCGGTGTCGCCGATGGCGGCCGAGATGTCGTAGAGCCGGTTGCCGACCCGGGCCTGGGCGATGCCCGCCTCGAGGGCGCGGGTGGCGACGTCGATGAGCTTGAGGTCCTCCTCGCGCGGCGTGCCGACGACGAGGCTGAGCGCCGAGTCGGCGACCCAGCCATCCACGCTGCAGGCGAAGTCGACGCTGAGCAGGTCGCCGTCCAGGAGCGCGTAGTCGTGGGGGAGCCCGTGCAGCACCGCGTCGTTGACGCTCGTGCAGAGCACCTTGCCGAACGCCGAGGCCCCGAAGGAGGGGTGGTAGTCGATGTAGCAGGACTCCGCGCCGCGCTCCTTGATCATCTCGTGCGCGAGCCGGTCGAGATCAAGCAGGTTGACGCCGACGTCGGCGGCGTCGCGGAGCGCGACCAGCACCTCGGCGACGAACCGGCCGGCCGGCTTCATCGCCTCGATCTGCGCGGGCGTGCGGAGCTCGATCATGCCGCTGACCCTATCCAGCGCCGGTAAGGGTCACGTCCTCTGCCCAGGGCAGAACCGCTCGCAGCGGAATCGCTGGAACGGCGTACGCCGGCCGCGCAGGCTCGGGGACATGAGCCAATCCATGCAAACCGGCCCCAACCTCGCAGGCCTCTCTGCAGCCGACCGGCTGCTGCACCAGCGCATCATCGTCCTCGGCCAGGAGGTCGACGACGCGATCGCCAACAAGCTCTGCGCGGAGCTGCTCCTGCTCTCCGCGGAGGACCCGCGCCGCGACATCGCGCTCTACATCAACTCACCGGGCGGTTCGGTCTCGGCCGGCCTCGCCATCTACGACACGATGCGGCTGATCCCCAACGACGTCGCGACGCTCGCGATGGGCCTGGCGGCGAGCATGGGTCAGTTCCTGCTCTCCGCGGGTACGCCGGGCAAGCGGTTCGCGCTGCCACACAGCCGGATCCTGATGCACCAGGGCTCGGCCGGCATCGGCGGGACCGCGATCGACATCGAGATCCAGGCCGAGAACCTCGAGCACACCAAGAACGTCATGATGCGGCTGATCGCCGAGCACACGGGTCAGTCCGTGGAGACCGTCGAGCGGGACGCTCGGCGTGACCGGTGGTTCACCGCGGAGGAGGCACTCGACTACGGCTTCGTCGACGCGGTGCTGACCGACGTGGCCGCGGTCACCCCGCGGCGGACGCAGCCGGTCCGGATGGGGCTGGCCCAGGTGGTGTCGGAATGAGCAGCTACACCATCCCCAGCGTCGTGGAGAAGACCGTGCGCGGCGAGCGCGCGGTCGACATCTACAGCCGGCTGCTGACCGATCGCATCATCTACATCGGCACCGAGATCGACGACGGCGTGGCCAACGTGGTGATCGCGCAGCTGCTGCACCTGGAGTCGGAGAGCCCGCAGTCGCCGATCAACCTCTACCTCAACTCACCCGGCGGCTCGGTCACCGCGATGCTCGCGGTCTACGACACGATGCAGTTCATCAGCTCGCCGGTCGGCACCGCCGCGATCGGCCAGGCCGGCTCGTCGGCCGCCGTGCTGCTGGCAGCGGGGGAGCCGGGCCAGCGCATGGTGCTGCCCCACGCCCGGGTGGTGCTGCACCAGCCGTCCGGCGGCGTCCAGGGCGCACTGCCCGACCTCGCGCTGCACGCGAAGGAGATCGTCCGGCTCCGCTCTCAGATGGAGTCGATCCTGGCCCAGCACACCGGCCGAGACCCGGAGGTGATCCGGGAGGACACCGACCGGGATCTGGTGCTGTCGGCCGAGGAGGCGGTCGCCTACGGGCTGGCCGACGGGATCTTCGACTCTCGGAAGGGCTTGAAGTCAACTTAACTTTAAGTTTCATGCTGGGGGCATGACTTCTCCTGTTGCTGTGATCACCGGCGCCTCCCAGGGGCTCGGCCGCGCGCTCGCCCATGAGCTGGCGAGCCGCGGCTGGGCCCTGGTGCTCGACGCGCGCCACGAGTCCGGGCTGGCCACCGCCGCCCGCGAGCTGCCCGGCGGTCCCCACCCGGCACTGGCCGGCGACGTCGCCGACCCGGCACACCGTCGAGACCTGGTCGACATTGCGGCGGAGCTGGGCGGTGCCTCGGTGCTGGTCAACAACGCCAGCACGCTGGGCGCCAGCCCGCTACCCACCCTGGCGGCGCTCGACACCACGACGTACCTCCGCATCCTCCAGGTCAACCTGGTCGCGCCCGTCGCCCTGACCGCGGCCCTGCTGCCCCAGCTGCGCACGCACGCGGGCGTGGTCGTCAACCTCTCGTCGGACGCGGCTGTCGAGGCCTACGAGACCTGGGGCGGCTACGGCTCCTCGAAGGCCGGCCTCGACCACGCCACCCGGGTCCTGGCGGCAGAGGAGCCGGGCCTGCGGGTCTACGCCGTCGACCCGGGCGACATGCGCACCAAGATGCACCAGGACGCGTTCCCCGGCGAGGACATCTCCGACCGGCCGGAGCCGGCGACCGCCGTACCCGCCCTGTTGCGACTGCTGGAGGGCAACTTGCCGAGCGGCCGCTACCGGGCCTCCGAGCTGCTGGCCACCGAGACCACCGAGCTGACGGAGGTGGGCGCATGACCAGCGCCGCCGCCGAGGCCAGGTTCGTGCTGCCGCCCGGCAGCGAGGCGACCGCGCCGCCCGAGGCCCGCGGGCTGGCCCGCGACGAGGTCCGGATGGCCGTGGTCACCCAGGACCGCACCCACCACCGGCAGGCGCGCGAGCTCCCGCTGTGGCTGGAGCCGGGGGACCTGCTCGTCGTGAACACGAGCGCGACCCTGCCGTCGGCGCTCGAGGTGCAGAGGCACGGATGCACCTGGGGGCTGCACGTTTCCGCCGAGCTGGACGACGGCGCGTGGGTGGTCGAGCTGCGCCGACCGGACGGGGCCGGGCCGGGCGTCCCGGAGGCCGGCGAGGTGCTCCGGCTCCCCGACGGCGTCCGACTTCGGATCGCGGAGCCACACCCGGCCGGCCAGGCCCGGCTGTGGCGCGCGACCGCCCTCCCGTCGGTCGACCGGGTTGCCTACCTGCGCCGGCACGGCCGGCCGATCCGCTACCGCTACCTGTCGGGCGAGTGGCCGATCGAGGACCTGCAGAACGTCTACGCCGCCGTGCCCGGTAGCGCGGAGATGCCGAGCGCCGGACGGCCGCTGTCTCGCGAGGTGCTGGTCGACCTGATGTCGGCCGGGGTCGTGGTGGCCCCGCTGGTCCTGCACACCGGCGTCTCCAGCCAGGAGTCGCACGAGCCGCCGCAGCCCGAGTGGGTCTCCGTGCCCGAGCCGACCGCGAGGCTGGTCAACCTGACCAACTCCGTCGGTGGCCGGGTGGTCGCCGTCGGAACGACCGTCGTGCGGGCGCTGGAGTCGGCCGCCTCGGCCGAGGGTGTCGTGTCGGCGTACGACGGGTGGACCTCGCTGGTGCTGTCGGCCGCACGGCCGGCGCGGGTGGTGAGCGGCCTGCTGACCGGGCTGCACGAGCCGGAGGCCAGCCACCTCGACCTGCTGGAGGCGGTGGTCGGGCGGCGGCTCGTGGACCGGGCCTACGCCGACATCACCGGCCCCGACGGTCCGCGCTACCTGTGGCACGAGTTCGGCGACTCGATGCTGCTGCTGCCGTGAGACACCCTTGAAATCGGACCCTGGTCCGGTTGGATGGGCGGGTGACCGAAACTCCCTCATTTCTGGCAGACGCCTCGATCGCGGAGCTCCGCGCCATCCACGACCGGCGTTCCGCCACCGTTGCCGGTCTGACCCCTGAGCAGCTCACGGCGCCGAGCGGCGCCGAGGAGTGGACGGTCGCCGACGTCCTCTCGCATCTGGGCAGCGGCGCCGAGATCGGCCGCTACCCGGTGGTTGCCGGTGCCGGCGCCCCCGAGGAGGCGCCCACGAACCAGGAGGTGTGGGATCGCTGGAACGCCCTCCCGCCCGTCGACCAGGCCGCCGGCTTCGTGGCTGCCAATGAGAAGCTCGTCGCGACCTACGAGGCGCTGAGCCCCGAGCAGCGTGAGTCGATCCAGGTCGACCTGGGTTTCCTGCCGCAACCGGTGCCCCTCGCGACCGCGCTCGGCATGCGGCTCAACGAGGCCGCACTGCACGGCTGGGACGTCCAGGTCGGCCTCGACCCGGCCGCGGCCCTGTCCGAGGAGTCGGCCGAGCTGCTGGCCCGCCACTTCGCCGAGACCATGACCTTCCTCCTCGGCTTCGCGGGCAAGCCGCAGGGCGCGCCCGAGGGTCGCGTCGCGCTCGGCGACCACTCGATCGTCATCGCTGCCGAGGGCGTCCGGCTGGAGCCCGGCATCGGCGAGGCCACGTCGAAGTTCGAGGGGCCTCTCGAGGCGGGCATCCGGCTGCTGGCCGGACGGCTGAAGCCGGCGTACACCCCCGCGGGGGTCACCGTCTCGGGTGACATCAGCCTGGACGACCTGCGGAAGGTGTTCCCCGGCTACTGAGCCTCGGGCTCGTCAGGCCGCTAGGCAGACCGGTCCGCGGATCTGGGTGAGCCGCCGGGCGACCCGGATGGTCAGGTCGACCAGCCGCAGGTCGAGGGCGCCGGCGACCGCCTGCAGCACCTCCGAACTGGGCTCCTTGCGGCCCCGCTCGATCTCGGAGAGGTACTGCGTCGAGACGCCCGCCTCCTCGGCAACGTCGGCGAGCGTCCGGCCGGCGTCGTGGCGCTCGTCGCGCAGCTCCCGCCCGACGGCCTCGCGCCAGAGCGGCTCGCGCACGGGTGCCTCGGGCTCGTGGCTCGGCGCCGGGAACGGAATCAGCTCACCCATGATCGGAGGCTACGCCGGGACTCGATGCGCCGCGGCGCGTCGGACGGCGCGTTCGCCGAGGGCGAACGTCACTTCTTGGCCTTGAGCCACTCGCCCAGCTCGGCGTCGGTCAGCAGCTCCCGCGCCTCCGCCTCCCGGTCATCGGGGACGAGGATGCGCATCTGCATCCAGTTCATGGAGCCCTCCAGCACGCTGTTGTGGCGGTCGGCGATGTGGACCGGGATCTCCGCCTCCTGAAGCAGCGCCTCGACGGCCGAGATCAGCGCGACGTCGTTGGTGCGGATCAGCTCGGCCATGTCACGTCCAACGGATGACGGCTGCCTGGAGTGCCGGGCCGAACATAGGGTGTTCAACATGCTCGGGCGCACGCGAGGAACGCCGGCACAGTCGCGCTGGGAGCGCGCCGACTGGTGGGGCGTGGTCGTCGACTCACCGGATCCCAAGGCGCTGGCCCGGTTCTACGCCGAGCTGCTCGGCTGGGAGCTCTGGAAGCCCGACGAGATGGACCCCAACGAGGCGGCGATCGACTCGGGCGAGGGCGTCGTCGGTATCACCTTCCACCTCAAGGAGGACTTCGTCCGCCCGGTGTGGCCGAACACGCCGGACGACCAGCAGATGATGATGCACCTCGACTTCGAGGTCTCGGACCTGGCCGAGGCGACGGCGTACGCGCTCGAGCACGGCGCCGAGCTGGCCGACTTCCAGCCGCAGGCCGACGTCCGGGTGTTCTACGACCCGGACGGGCACCCGTTCTGCCTCTACGCCAACGACGCCACGTAGGCGCGCCAGCCGCCACACTCGCTGATGTCCTCGGCGCCCTCGCTCCCGATCGCCTCACACACGAACCCGCGCACGAGCTCGCCGGAGGCGAGCCAGACACTGCCGAGCGCGAGGGGTGGCGGCACCGTGGCCAACAGCTCTCCGACCTCGGCGCGGGGCAGCCGGTAGACCTCCACCTCGATCGCCCGGCCCTCGGAGGAGACCCGCACCAGCCCGGCCCTGGCGGGCGGCGTCCCGCCCAGGGCGTAGAGCCGGTACGCCGGCGCCGTCGTCGTGGTCTGTTGCAGCCGGGCGCCGCGGGCCAGCAGCTCGTGGTGGAGGGGCAACCCTTCCAGGTGTGCCCCCGCCACGGCGAGGTCGAGCGTGTTCAGTGGGCCGCCACCACGTCGGACTCGTCCACCGTCACGGGCTCGTCGGCCCCCGGGAGGAACGACCACGCCACGCACACCGCGGCGAAGAGCACGTAGCCCAGCGCCACGTGGGTGTTGGCGGCCCACTCGACCTTGGGGGCGTGGATCAGGCCGATGAAGGACAGCGCCGCTCCTGCTGCCGCAGCGGTCGCGGCGAGGCGGAACGACTTGTCGAGCACGAAGGTGACCATGGTTCCAAGGACCAGGCCGACCAGGACGGCGCCCTCGCCGAGGGTGTGCAGCCCTTCGTAGACGACACCGGCACCGTTGAGCGCGTCCATCCCGACCTGGTCGGCGGACGTGCCCGCCGCGGCCAGTGCGTTGTCGACGAGCCCGCTCGCCCACTGCGCGAGGTTGGGCAGGAGAGCCGCGACGACGGCGACGGCGTGCAGCTTCGGGACCGCCTGGAAGGCCTGGGCGCCGATCAGGAGGCCGATGAAGAGCAGGATCGGCACGATGGCGGGCACCGGGAGGAGCGCAGCGAGGACCCCGAAGAGCCCGAGGAAGCACAGCAACCCGATCACCACGCCGCTGGCCAGTGAGTAGTTCGTCCGGCCGCCTGCGTCCTTCCAGCCCGGGTGCCCGATGTACACGGCGGGCGGGAAGGGCGAGCCGAAGGCGGCACCGACGACCGCTCCGGCGCCGTCGGCGAGGAGCACACTGCGCAGGTTGTAGTTGTCACCCGCGGCCGCGGCGCTCTCGACGTTGCTCATCGCCTCGGTGAAGTTGTAGACGCCGAGCGGAATGGCCGTGCCGAGCAGCGGTGCGAGGTCGGACAGGCCGTGCCACAGGAGGTCGAGGCGCTGGTCAGGGATCCCGATGGCGATGTTGGAGACGGCGTCGCTCACCGCAGGAGCCGACATGTAGCCGCCGATCCAGCCGATCGCCGTACCAACCAGCAGTGCAGCGAGTCCGATCGGGAAGTTGTAGGGGAGTCGCACATCGGTGAAGAAGCCGATCAGGATGATCGCCATCACCGGGAGCCCGACCCAGGCCACCTCCCACATCTGGGCGGCGGGTCGCATCGAGATGAAGGTGATCGAGATCCCCGCGAGCGTGCCGAGCATGGCCGCGCGCGGGGTGATCTTGCGGACGTACGGCCCGACGAAGCCGCCGATCATGACGATCACACCGATCATGAACGCCCACGCGAGACCAGCCTCCCAGGCCCGTACCGGGTCCTTCGTGGTCAGGTAGACCGGCAGCATGACCACGAAGACGACGATGAACATGTGCGGGACGCTCGGCCCGTACGGCAGGGCGGTGACGTCGTTGCGAGCCTCGCGCGCAGCCAACCGCCGGGCGAGGAACGTGTAGTAGAGGTTGCCGAGGATCAGGGCGACACCGAGCGCAGGGAGGACCGTGCCGAGTACGTCGCCCGCCGGCAACGACACGACCCCGATCATCAGACCGGTCAGGGTCAGCACGTTGACGAGGATGTTGAACCCGAGTCCGAAGAACGCATTGGTGTCACCTGGGGTCCACCACGGCAGTGCCGTGGTCGTGCCCGTCACGGGTGGTTTTGCGACGGTGGTCATGAGCTCCTCCTGGGCTGGGCTGGGCTTGGTGCTGGCTGGTTGCGGGACGTTGACGGCACGGCCGGGCTAGACGGAGGACGAGACGGCGTGGGCGGCTTCGAGTGCGGCCAGGGCACCGATGACCGGGCCGCTGTCCGCCACCCAGCCGAAGATGCCGCCCTGGGCCTTGACCATCTCCAGCCCGACGCGCTGGAACTCGGGGAAGTAGGAGCCGACGCAGTCGGCCACGACCAGGCACTCGTAGCCTCGGTCGTTGGCCTCACGGGTCGTCGTGTGGACGCAGACCTCCGTCGTCACGCCGGTGACGATCAGCTGGGTGACACCGGCGTCCTCGAGGATCTGCTGCAGGTCGGTGGCGTAGAACGCGCCCTTGCCGGGCTTGTCGATCACGACCTCGCCGGGTGCGGGCGCCAGCTCGTCGATGATGTCGTGGCCGTACTCGCCCCGGATGAGGATCCGGCCGAACGCGCCGGGGTCGCCGATCCGCTTGGACGGCGCTCCCCTGTTGAGCTTGGCGGGTGGGCAGTCGGACAGGTCCGCGCGGTGTCCCTCACGGGTGTGGATCACCAGCAGCCCGGCCGCCCTGGCCGCCGCAAGGAGCTTCACCAGGGGCGGCACGACCCGCTGCAGCTGGCTCACGTCGTTGCCGAGGGTCTCCCCGAAACCGCCGGGCAGCAAGAAGTCGCGTTGCATGTCGATGATCACGAGCGCGGTCCGGTCCTCGACCACTCGGAACGGCGACGGCTCGGCGGTCACTTCGACGGTGTTCACAAGCGCTCCCCTGCGGTGTCGGTGGCGGTGTCGGTGGCGGTGCTGGCGGTGCTGGCAGTGCTGGCGGTCGTGCCGCTGGTTGCCGTGCTCGGTGTCGGCGGTTGGCCGTGGCGATCCCGGGGCTCGTCCAGGAGGCGGGCCGCGAGCGCGAGCACGGTGTCGTCGGTCTGCGCTGCGCCGAGCAGCAGGACGCTCGCGGGCCGACCGTCGGCTGTGGTGCCGACCGGTACGGCGACGGCCACGAGGTCGAGCAGGTTTCCGAAGTGCGTGTAGTGGCCCAGCGTGGTGTTGGTGTCGATCGGGTCCGCGAGCACCTCGGCCACCGTGAACGTCGTACCGATGGTCGGGACCACGAGGACGTCCACGCGTTGCCACAGCTGGCTCATCTCGGCCTTGAGCTCCTGCAGCTTCTGCAGGGCCGCGAAGGCGTCCACGGCCGTGTAGCGGTGGCCGCTCTCGAGGATCGCCCGGACCACGGGATGGATCTCCTCTGGGCGCGCGGTCAGGAACTCGTCGAACTGGACGAGGCGCTCGGCCACCCATGGCCCCTGGTAGAGCAGCGCGCCGGCGGCGAGGCACGGCTCCAGCGGGACCTCGACGGTCTCGCCGTACTGACCGAGCCGACGGCGCAGGGCCAGGTGGGCTCCGCGCATGGCGTCGTCGCCGAAGAACTCCAGCTCGTCCTCGGCGGGCAGGCCGATTCGCACGGTCGACCCGGCGCGGTGCTGCGGGCCGCGGTCGCGTGACCATGGGTCCGCCGCGTCTCGTCCCGCCACGACGTCGAAGACCCGGTCCACGTCGTCGACCGAGCCGGCCATGAGGCTGATGCAGTCCAGCGACCGGCAGGCCGGCACGAGCCCGACCGTGCTGATCAGCCCGCGGGACGGCTTGAACCCGACGATGCCGTTCATGGCGGCGGGCACCCGCCCGGAACCGGCCGTGTCCGTGGCGACCGCGAACGGCACCTGACCCAGCGCGACCGCAAGGGCCGACCCCGAGCTGGACCCGCCGGAGATGAGGTCGGCGCCGTACACGCTGCGGGGAATGGGGTGCGGGGTGCGGGTGCCGTTCAGGCCGGTGGCGAACTGGTCGAGGCTGGTCTTGCCGACGAAGAGCGCGCCGGCATCGAGCAGGCGCTGCACGACGGGGGCGTTCCGGCTCGGCACGTAGGAGTAGCCCGGGCACGCGAGTGTGGTGGGTACGCCGGCCACGTCGATGCTGTCCTTGACGCCGAACGGCACGCCGTAGAGCGGCAGTGCGCGGGCGCCGGCGCGGCGTTCGATCTCCGCGGCCGCGGCAAGCAGCCCCTGCCTGGGGACCGTGTGCAGCCAGACGCCGTCGTCGCCGCGTGCGGCCACCGCGTCGGACACGCGGGCGGCCGTCTTGGTCGGAGAGCCGCTGCCGCTCGCGTGCGAGTCGAGGATCTCCGCGACGGAGGGCCCGAGGCTGGGGCCGCGAAGGAGATCCACATTGTCGATTGTTGACAGTTCATGTGCCGACCACGAGGCGGCAGTATTTCAATCAGGTTACGTAGCTCGTAGCTCAGTGGGGGAGCGGCAGCCCAAGGTAGGAGAGGTGGCCGTGCGTGGCGAGGGCCTTGACCACGAGCACGGGATCGTTGCTCTCCAGGCTCTGCAGCAGCTCCTCGTGCCGTGCGATCCCGTCGCGCACGGTCTGTCGCTGGCGAGCCTCCTCGCGGAGGTTGCGCGCCATGGGCAGCTGCAGCTTGAGCAGGATCGGCGCCAGCGCGATGTCGAGCTGGCGGTTGGCCGCCAGGCCGACGACCGCTGCGTGGAAGGCGCGGTGGGCGTCGTCCCGCTCGAGGCCACCGCGGGCGGCCCGCATCCGCGCCAGCGCCTCACGCACCGGCTCCAGCGCGGCCGAAGGATCGTCCAACGGGAAGGTCGTCTCGACCGCGTGTCGTTCCAGGACCCCTCGGAGCTCGAAGAGCTGCGCCACGTCCGTGGTGGACCACTCGACCACCCGGGCGCCGCGGCGGGGTAGGTGCTCGACCAGCCCCTGCTGGGTGAGCAGCCGCAGTGCCTCCCGAACTGGGCCGCGGCTGATCCCGAGCGAGGCGCACAGGTCCTCCTCGACGATCTTCTGCCCGGGGCTGAGCCGCCCACTGAGGATGTCGTCGCGGAGCTGGTCCGCCGCGAGCTCCACGAGCGACGATGGCAGCTCGCCCCGACCGCGGCCCGCCACTGCTGTCCCCACGCTCTCCACCCTCCGCACCCGGCTGCCGATTGTAGACAATCGTAGGTGACCGGCCCGGAGACTCGAGGAGACGCGCCCTAGTTGGTCGGTCTCTCCGACCCGACCACCCACATGGCGAAGAACTGCGAGCCGCCACCATAGGCGTGGCCGAGCGCCCTTCGGGCGCCGTCGACCTGGTGCTCGCCGGCCGCACCTCGGACCTGCAGCGCCGCCTCGCCGAAGCGCAGCATGCCCGATGCGCCGATCGGGTTGGAGGACAGCACGCCGCCCGAGCAGTTGACCGGGAGTACGCCGTCCATGGCGGTGCCCCCTGACTCGGTGAGCTTCCAGCCGCCGCCGTTGGCGTCGGCGAAGCCGAGCGACTCCAGCCACATCGGCTCGAACCACGAGAACGGCACGTAGATCTCGGCGGCGTCGATCTCGTCGATCGGGCTGGTGATGCCGGCCTGCTTCCACAGCGCGGCCGCGGCGTCGCGGGAGGCCTGCGGGTTCACCTGGTCGCGCTCGGCGGCGGAGGTGGCTTCGGACCGCATCACGGTGCCGTGGATCCAGCCCGGGTTGGCCGAACGCGTCGCCTCGTCCTCGCTGACGATGACCAGCGCGCAGGCGCCGTCGGAGGACGGACAGGTCTCGTCGTAGCGGATCGGGTCCCAGAGCATCTGCGAGGCCAGCACCGACTCCACGGTGGTGTCGGGGTTCCTCAGGTGCGCGTAGGGGTTCTTCAGGGCGTTCTGCCGGTCCTTGGCCGCGACGATCGCGCCGATGTGGGTCGGAGCGTTCGAGCGCCGGATGTAGGAGCGCACGTGCGGTGCGAAGTAGCCACCGGCACCGGCGTGCACCGGCATGTTGAACGGGATCGGCACCGAGAGGGCCCACATCGCGTTGGACTCCGACTGCTTCTCGTAGGCGACGGTGAGCACCTTCTTGTGCACCCCGGCCTGCACGAGGGAGGCGGCCACGATCGCGGTCGAGCCGCCGACCGACCCGGCGGTGTGCACACGCAGCAGCGGCTTGCCTGCCGCGCCGATCGACTCGGCCAGGAACAGCTCGGGCATCATCACGCCCTCGAACAGGTCCGGGGCCTTGCCCACGACGATCGCGTCGATCTCGTCGAGCGTCAGCTGCGCGTCCTCGAGCGCGCGGTCGATCGCCTCCCGGAGCAGGCCGGGCATGGAGACGTCCTCGCGCTTGGCTCGGTGATGGGTCTGGCCCACCCCGATCACGGCGGCCGGCTGCTTGCCCATCAGGACTCACTTCCTTTGTCGCTGGCCAGGACGCACACGAGGTTCTGCTGGAGTGCGGGACCGGACGTCGCGTGGCCGAGCACCTTCGAGGACTCGCCTGACCAGACCTGCTTGGCGGCCTCGCCGATGCGGATGCCGCCGGCGGAGAACATCGGGTTCGACGCCAGCGCGCCACCCGAGGGGTTGATGCGTACGTCGTCCGCGAGGCCGAGCTCGGAGCGGAGGATCAGCTCCTGGTGGCTGAACGGCGCGTGCAGCTCGGCGACCTCGACCCCGTCGAGGTCGCAGGCCGCCCCGGCACGCTGAGCGGAGGGGGAGTGGGTCAGGTCGCGGGTGCCCATGCTCATCGGGTCGATGTAGTGCGCGAGCGAGCGGATCCAGGCCGGTCGCTCGCAGACCTCGCGTGCCTTGTCGCCGGCCGCCAGCACCAGGGCGGCCGCACCGTCGCTGACGGGGGCGCAGTCGTGCTTGCGCAGCGGGTCGGCGTACATGGGCCGCGCGAGCAGCTCCTCGACCGATGAGCCGCCCTTGCGGACGGCGTACTCGTTCTTCTCGGCATCGGTCAGCGACCGGTTCGCGACCTCGGCCATCGCCCGCTCGTCCCACAGCCCGGCGTCGAGCCCCGCGCGCGCCTGCAGGCCCGCCAGCGACACGGTGTCGGGCCACAGCGGGGTCATCGTGTAGGGCTCGAGCTGCAGGCTCAGGGTGCGTCGCAGCACGCCCGCCGAGCTCTTGCCGAACGCGTAGACCACGGCGGTGTCGACCTCGCCGGTCTGGATCTTCAGCCACGCCTCGTACATCGCCCAGGCCAGATCCATCTCGACGTGGGACTCGTTGACCGGCGGGATCACCCCGATCGCGTCGACCGCCTGGACGAACGAGAACGACCGGCCGGCGAGGTAGTCCGATGACCCCGAGCACCAGAAGCCCACGTCGCGGCGGGTCCAGCCGGTCTGCTCGTAGCACTCGGCGAACAGCGGGACCAACAGCTCGACGCAGGTCGGGGACCCGTCGAACTCCTTCATCTGTCGCTGTGCGAAGCCAACGACGGCGACGTCTCTCACAGGCCCTGCTCCATCTCGTCGGCCATCACAGGTGCTGCCGGTAGGTCTCGTAGTCCGCGTCCGGCTCGCCGGTCGGCGCGAAGTGGTCGATGTTCTCGATGGTGGTGCCCCACTGGTCCTTCGGCTTCCACACGGCCTTGACCCGCATGCCCATCCGGACCTCCTCGGCCGGGATGTCGAGGATCAGGTGGAGGAACGCGATGTCGGCGCCGTCGAGGAGGATGTAGGCGGAGACGTACGGCGGGGTGATCCGCTGGCCGAGGAAGGGCACGTTGACGATGCAGAATGTCGTCACGGTGCCGGTGTCCGGGAGCTCCACCTCCTCCGACGTCGGGGTGCCGTCGGCCGGGCAGGCGCTGCGCGGCGGGATGTAGACCTTGCCGCAGCTCGGGCAGCGCTGGCCGACGAGCTTGCCCTCCGAGAGCGAGGTGTAGAACAGCGACTCTTCCGGCGAGGCGGCGTAGAGGTAGTCGAGCTCGATCGGCACCACGATCCCGGTCACCGGGTCGACCGTCTCCCTCGCCTGAACGGTCGAACCGGTGCCGCCCTCCGGCAGCGCCTCGAAGCACTCGATGTCGGTGATGTCGCCCTTGCGCTCGGAGCGCCAGCGGACCCTCACCCGCATCCCGGTCTCGACCTCGGCCGGCGACGCGACGTCCAGCGCGTGCAGCAGCGGGACGTCCGCGCCGTCCAAGGTGACCAGGGCGAAGGCGAACGGCCGGTCGAACGGCTGGCCCTTCACCGGCTCGGGCACCCAGGTCCACGACGTCACCGTGCCGGTGTCGGCGACCTCGACGAACTCCTCGGTCGCCGCGTGGGTCACCGGGTCGAACTCGGGCGGCGGCACGACCACCTTGCCCTCCGACGTACGACCTCCGACCACCACGCCGTCGCGCAGCCCGGAGAGGAACCGGCCGAGCACCGGGCCCGTCGAGCGGGTGTAGTCGAAGGCCACGGTGACCGGCGCCGAGAGGGTTCGAGGCATAGCAGCAAACTAGAACACGTTCTAAAACTCGCGCAAGAGACGCTAGGGTCAGGTCCATGAAACTGGGTCTTCAGCTCGGCTACTGGGGTGCTCAGCCGCCCGCCAACCACGCGGAGCTGGTCGCCGCCGCCGAGGAGTCCGGCTTCGACGCGATCTTCACCGCCGAGGCGTGGGGCTCCGACGCGTTCACACCACTGGCCTGGTGGGGCCGGGAGACGTCCCGGGTGCGGTTGGGGACCTCGATCGTCCAGATGTCGGGCCGCTCGCCGACGTCGATCGCGATGCACGCGCTGACGCTCGATCACCTCTCCAACGGACGGGTGATCCTCGGCATGGGTGTGAGCGGGCCGCAGGTGGTCGAGGGCTGGTACGGCCAGCCGTTCGGCAAGCCGCTGGCCCGCACCCGCGAGGCCGTCGACATCATCCGCCAGGTGCTCCGGCGCGAGGGTCCGGTCACGAGTCCCGGCCCGCACTACCCGCTGCCGTTCACCGGCGAGGGCTCGGTCGGCCTGGGCAAGCCGCTCAAGCCGATCACCCACCCGCTGCGCGCCGACATCCCGATCTGGCTCGGCGCGGAGGGGCCGAAGAACGTCGCGCAGACCGCCGAGATCGCCGATGGCTGGATCCCGATCTTCTACACCCCGAAGTCAGCCGCCATGTACGGCCCGTGGCTCGACGAGGGGTTCGCCCGGCCGGGCGCTCGGCGTACGCGCGCCGACTTCGAGATCGCCGCGACCTGCCACGTCCAGATCGTCGCGGACGCCGACGAGAAGCAGGCGGTCATCGACGGGATGAAGCCGGTCGTGGCGCTCTACATGGGCGGCATGGGCGCCAAGGACCAGAACTTCCACAAGCAGGTCTTCGAGCGGATGGGCTACGAGGCGATCACCGGGAAGGTGCAGGAGCTGTTCCTCGCCGGCGACCGGGCCGGCGCCACGGCGCTCATCCCCGACGAGCTGGTCGACGACATGCACATCATCGGCACCGAGGCCGAGGTCAAGGACACCGTCCAGGCTTGGGAGGACACAGGCGTCACCACGTTGATGCTGAGTGCGAGCTCGGCCGACGAGGTACGCCGGGTCGCGGAGGTCCTGGCCTAGCGGGGCGTCCAGGAGTCGTCCACAGGCGGGACCCGATCCGCGGCTGTCCACCGGCGCCCTGGCGGACCCCTGTCGCTGTCGGCGCACCTGCGGAGGTTGTCGGAAGACCGACGACCTGGAGGGCCGAAGACCAGCAGGACCGCACAGAAGCGCCGTGCCGCAGCCGCCGGGAGGCGCCCGACGCCGTCGAACGCGCGATGCGCAGGGCCGGGCCGCGATGCCGTGCCTGGAGCAGTGGATGGACCACTCGGCGCGCTGCCGCCACTGCCCGGGGCTGCGGGTGTTACCGCTGTGACGGGCGCGATGTGGCTGCGGGGTTCGACCCCGCGGTCCAGCGTCGACGGGATCCGAACGTGGGGAGCCCGCTTCTCATCGCCCCGAATGACGCGCGTCGAGCCCGGCCGCGCCGCGAGCGGATCCGGCCGCGGTCGATGGTCACCAGAGCGCGCGGCGCTCGTCGTCAGCCATGCGGAGCCGGTCAGCGAGGGTTTTGGCGAGGTTGATGTAGAGCCGATCGAGCACCACAGGGTCCTCCGCGCAGATCGCGCGCAGCTGCTCCCATCCGAGGACCAGGCACTCGGTCGCCGTCGTGGCGACGCAGGTGCCCGAGCGAATGCCGCCGTACAGAGCCCCGATCTCTCCGAACGCCGATCCCGGCCCCAGGGATGAGACTCGCTCCGTGCCCCGGTCGTGCGAGAGGAGCACGTCGACGCGGCCGGCCAGCACGAAGTAGATGCTCTCCGCCGGGTCGCCCTCGACGAACGCCGGTTCTCCGGGCGCGAGGACGATGCGTTCGGCGTCGGCCTCGATGCGCTCGATGGTTGTCTCACCGAGGCCGGCGAGGATCTCGACCTCGGCCAGCGGGATCTTGGGACTGTCAACGAGTCCGGCTGCGTGCAGCACCTGCGCCTCGCACCACTCCAGGGCGGAGTCGACGTCGACGAACTCGTGGGCGGGCACGCGGCCCCAAATCGACTGCGGCAGACCCGCCAGGACCAGATCCGCGCCCGCCCGGTCGACGAGGCCCGCCATGGCGCGGAGCAGCTTGGCCACGGCGGGCTCGACCGCGCCGACGCGCCGCAGGTCGATCACCAGGCGCCGAGCGCCGTCGAGCTCGGCCTGCACCGCCCGGGCCAGGGCCTCGGTCGCGCCGAACCCGAGGTCGCCCTGCACCTCGATGACGTGGGTGGCGGATCCGTGCTCACGCAGCAGCGCGTTCTCGGCCGCTGTACGCACCCGCTTGGACCGCACCATGTCCCCGCGGTAGGTACGACGCACGACCCGGCGTGCCGTGGGCGTGGTGCCCATGAGGTGGATGCCGAACCGTGCCGAGAGCTCCTCGGCGAAGGCGATGCCCCGCACGCTGTTGCCGTGCTCGTCCAGCGGCGGCGAGAACACCGCCAGCCCGAACTCGCCGGGCAGCACTGCCACCACCGCGCCGGAGACGCCGGACTTCGCGGGCAGCCCGACCCGGAACGCCCACTCGCCCGCATAGTCGTACATGCCACAGGTACTCATGACCGACAACACCCGGGCAACGTTCTCCTCGCGCAGCGCGCGCCTCCCGGTGACGGGGTTGACGCCCCGGTTGGCCAGCGTCGCACCCATGACGGCGAGATCGCGAGCGGTGACCAGCACCGAGCACTGCTTGAAGTAGGCCTCGACGACGTCGCCGACGTCGGCGTCGAGCATGCCGAAGTTGCGCAACAAGTAACCGATCGCAAAGTTCCGGTCCCCGGTCTCGCGCTCGGAGGCGAAGACGTCCTCGTCGATCTCCAGCCCGTGGCCCGCGAACCGGCTCAGCCCACGCACGATCGACTCGGTCCGGTCCTGCTGGGTCTCGCCCTTGACCAGCGACGTCGTCACGATAGCGCCGGTGTTGACCATCGGGTTGAAGGGGCGGTGGGTCTTCAGATCCAGCTCGATGGCGTTGAACGGATCGCCCGACGGCTCCACTCCTACCCGCTGCAAGGTGGCGTTGACGCCGTGCTCGTCCAGAGCGAGCCCGAACACGAACGGCTTGGAGACCGACTGGATCGTGAACGGCTGCTCACTGTCACCGAGGTGGTAGGTCCCGCCGTCGACGGTCACCAGGCTGGCCCCGAACCACTCCGGGTCCGCTTTGGCCAGCGCCGGGATGTAGGTCGCCACCTCACCACCGCGCCGGCGTCGAACCTTCTCGAACAGGGCGGACAGTTCGGCGTCAAGCGGCAACTGGCTCATGCAGCTCCCTCCAGGCCACGGCACCCCGAGAGGAGGCCTCCGAACCCGCGCGCGTGGAGAGCATCGCCTACCTACGTTGCGGCCGTGTAACGCGCGTGCGGACGTGGAGAGCGCCGCTCAACCTCACGACCGACGACCGGACCCCGGTGCGTCAGGTATCGATGTTGGCCGACGGGACGGACGAGTTGGTCTCCTGCATTTCGCGCCGCTCTTGGAGGCGCCGCTTGGCAGACCGTGCCGGTGTCTATCGCCGGCCAAGAGGTCAGAGCAACGCGTGGCCGCGGGCGGAGCTCGACCGTCGGCATGCCATGCGGGGGGTCCGCGGTGAGCGCTCGTGCCGGTCCACGGCAGTCCATACGTAGCCACGAATGCACGCCCTTTGCGCGCGTATCGGCACGCGTCGACGAGTCAGAAAAACGTCGCCGCGCGAACTTCGAGGCCGCTGATGCGGCCCAGCTCTATGCCCCGGGAGCAGCTCGAGCGCGCCCGGGACGTCGGCCGCACGTGCCACGCCCGAACGGTACCGTCGCCAGGTGGCGCGTGAACGGCTCCGAGACAGGCTGCGCAATGCCGCTGGCGCGTTCACCAGTAACGCGCGGAACCCCTCCTTGCGGCGTGCCCAGCTCAGCTTCCTTGGCGCCTGGACCGCCGAGTGGGCGTTCACCGTCGGGCTCGGGATCGTGGCCTACCGAGACGGTGGTGCGACGGCTGTCGGGCTGGTGGGCCTGCTTCGCATGGCCCCGTCCGCGATCTTGGCCCCCCTGTTGTCGCCGCTCGCGGACAGGGGCCGCAGGGAACGCGTGCTGGTCCTGGTCTCTGTGCTGCGTGGTGTCGCCACCGGTGCTGCTGCGGTCGTCGTGGGCGTCGGTGGAGCGACGTGGATCGTCTATGCGCTGGCGGTCTTGTCGACCATCGCTGCCACGCTCTACCGACCGGCGCACTCCGCCCTGCTCCCGTCGCTCTGCCACAGCGGCTACGAACTCGCCAGCGCCAACGTGGTTCGTGGGCTGCTGGACGCGGCCGCCACCTTGGTGGGCCCGCTGCTGGCAGCGCTGCTGCTGCAGCTCTCGGGCGTGACGGTCGTCTTCGCTGTGGCGGCAGGCGCCTCGCTGTGGGCGGCGGCCTTGCTGCTGCGGCTCAGCTACGACGCACCTCCGCGGCCATCGGCTCCGAGAGAGACCAACCTCCTGAGCTCGGCCGTCGAAGGCGTTCGAGTCGTCCGCCGGAACGGCGACCTGGCACTCATCATGGGCCTCGCCGCGGCGCAGTCCTTCACCCGAGGGGCGCTGACCGTACTGACCGTGGTGGTCGCCATCGACCTGCTGGGAACGGGCGAAGCCGGCGTGGGCGTCCTCACCGCTGCCATCGGAGCCGGTGCAGTCCTGGGTTCACTCAGTGCGTCGTTGCTCGTCGGCACTCGGCGCCTCGGCGCGTGGTTCGCCGTCGGGGTGGCCCTGTGGGGTACGCCGGTCACGCTGATCGGCGTCTTCCCCCAACAGGTGGTTGCGCTGGGGCTGTTGGCCTGTGTCGGTATCGGGAACTCACTGATCGACCTCTCAGGCTTCACGCTCCTGGCCAGACTGGCGCCAGACGCGGTGCTGGCGCGAGTGTTCGGAGTGCTGGAGAGCCTGGTCGCCCTCTCCACCGGGTGCGGAGCGATCGTCACCTCACTGCTGGTCGACCGGGCCGGCGTACGTGCTGCGCTCGTGACGGTCGGCCTGCTGTGTCCGATCCTCGCCGTCGCGTCCTGGCGGCGGCTGCGAGGGATGGATCGGTCCATCGGCGTACGCGACCTCGACATCGACATGTTGCACACGGTGGCCATGTTGAACGTCTTGCCCTTGCCCGCCATCGAACAGCTTGCTCGAGGCGTGGAACACGTCGACGTGCCTGCTGGCCAGGTCGTCTTCAGTCAGGGCGACGTCGGCGACCGCTACTTCGTGATCGAGTCGGGCGAGGCCGAGGTGATCGGGGATGGACAGCTCGTGGCAACGCTCGGTCCGGGGGCGGGGTTCGGAGAGATCGCCCTGCTCCGTCGCATCCGCCGGACGGCCACCGTGCGAGCCGCGAGCGAGCTCCGGCTGAAGGCGTTGCCCTCCGACCACTTCCTGCCCGTCGTACTCGGCTACACACCGAGCGCCCGAGAGGCTGGGGCGGTGGTGGATTCGATGCTGGACCGATTCACGCCGCGGGACGACCTCGGACAACCGACTCAATAGCCGACCGTCCTGGGTATTGGTACGGTCGCGCATGGCGTCAGGGCGTTCCCTCCTGCTGATCGCTGACATCGGCGGCTACACCGAGTACATGCGATTCCATCGGATGAGCCTTGCCCATGCCGAGGTCAACACCGCGCGGCTGCTGGAGAAGGTGATCGATGCCGTGCCGGAGTTCGACCTGATCGAGATCGAAGGTGACGCGGCCTTTCTCTCACTCCAGGCCGACACCATGGGGGGTGACGCCACGGTCCCGCTGACTCTCCGGGCCGCGGCGGCCATGCACCGGGCGTTCCACCTCGAACGGCATTATGTTGCGACGAACCTGTGCCCTTGTGACGGTTGTACGCAGGCGAGCAACCTGAAGCTGAAATTCGTCGCGCACATCGGCGAGGTAGCCACGCAGACCATCAGGCAGCATCGCAAGCTCGTCGGGATCGATGTCATCCACGTCCATCGGATGCTGAAGAACCCCGTGCAGGTTCCCGAGTACGTGCTTCTCTCCGAGGAGCTCTACCGCACCTCGGACGACCCGATGCCTGGTCCCGCCCATGAGGTGACTTCCGACCTCGAGGGGATAGGGCCGGTTCGGGCGTACTTCGTCGATGTCACGGATCTCCCAGCCTCACCACCGGCGCCCGGTCCATCGATGGTCGGACGCGTCGGGCGGACCTTGGCCATCGCCGGCTCCGGCATGCCGTACATGCTGGGCCTGCGCCGCCGGCGTCGAACCGCCACCGCTGTCTGACGCCTCCCCGGTCCGGTGGCTGCCGCTGCGGGCGGTGCGCCGCGCCAACGTGCGGCGATCAACCCGGGGGCCGGCTACTCCACGGCACTGCTGCGAAAACGTTCCAGCTCCGACACGGGTAGGCGCGTCCCGGCGGCCTTGAGCAGCGCAATGACATCCTGCGTACGCCGGTCGAGCCGTTCCGCGAGCACGAAAGCCAGATCTGCCACGATGGCCGTTGCGAGACGCTCGTGGCGCGCGAGGCGGCCCTGGACATCGTCCGCACGCCACTTGACCATCCGCACCGGAGACTTCGCCCGGGCCGTGGCCGTGCGAGTCGCGGAGGGCACGAACAGCGAGAGCTCGCCGAGCACTGATCCGGGGCCGAACGTCCCCAGGGTCCGGCCCTGCGTGATGACCTCGACGCTTCCCGAGAGAATGGCTGCGACGCCGTCCGCCGGGTCGCCTTCTTCGAAGAGTATCGAGCCCGTTGCCGCGTCGCTCAGCGTGATCTCTCGGTTGAGCTGGTCCAGGTCCTCGTCAGCGACGAGTCGGAACGGACACATGGCTCGGATCGCTGCTGGTCGCTCCGCATTCAAGCGCGTTCTCCGTGAGAGTGTCGATGGGCTAGGGGGATCCTAGTCCCGTCAAGACTCAGGGTTAGGATCGTGGGCCGACAGGAGGCGCCGATGGGTCGGGCTCAGTCGAGGTTCGTCGAGCATGCGTCATGGCTGCTGCGGCTGCCACTCGAAACTCCGACCATCCCGTTCGAGGACGATCGGAGCGGATGCACGCTCTGGCTGAAGCTCGACTACTTGCTGCCGAGCGGCTGCACCAAGGATCGGATGGCGACGAACATCGTCGCGCATGCGATCGCATCGGGCGACGTGTCTCCCTCCACCGTCGTGGTGGAAGCTTCGAGCGGGTCGACCTCCATCGCGTTGAGCATGGTGTGCGCCACCGTCGGCGTGCCGTTTCGGGCATACATGCCCAAGTCGGTCAGCGGAGAGCGGGTCTTGATGATCCGCCGACTCGGTGGCGACGTGGTCCTCACTCCAGCTGAGGAGGGCATGGACGGGGCCGTCGCGGCACTGCTGCGCGACGCAGCCACGGAGGCGGACGTGTACGCCGCCCGACAGTTCGAGAATCCGCGGAACGTGTTCGCGCATCGGCACTCGACCGGACCTGAGCTGATCCAACAGGTCGGTGTTCGGCTTCACGGCTTCGTCGCCGGTGTCGGCACCGGTGGCACGCTGATGGGCGTGGCGTACGCGCTGCGGGACCACGGCTACGACACTGTCATTGCTCGAGCGATGCCGACCGCGACGTTCACCGACAGTGGCGACCCGGAGATCGTCGGGGGTATACCCGGCGTCGTCGAGGGCATGAGCCAGCTGCTCGCTCCCGATGACGTCGGGCTCGAGGATCCGGTGCTGGTTCCTGAGCCGGAGGCACTGGCCACGGCCCGCGAGTTCGGTCGTCGCGGCCTGAGCATCGGCCCGTCCAGCGGACTGAACATCGCCGCCGCACGGCGGCTCGCGGCCCGCCTTGGCCCCGGGCACCACGTAGCCACGATCCTGCCCGATCGCATGGAGCGATACTTCTCAACCGCATTGTTCGACGATGTGACAGCGGAGCTGTAGCGCCCTCGTGGAGACCAGGTGGTGCGGTGCTTGGCTCACTCCTCGAGGAGCGACGTCTCGAGCTCCGGTTCGGGCAAGACCTGGATGAAGTACTCGATGCCGAACATCTCACGGAGGATCGGCTCGGGGAACATGCTCGGATCGATCGGATACTGCGAGCGATGGGCCGCCGTGGCTCGGATCTTGTGGCCGACGAAGTCGGAGACGTCGATGCACGTGCTCACCCTGGCGTCGACCTGATCCCCCGACGGAAGGGTTCGGAGAAGCTGGGCCTGCTGCCCACCTCCGTCGATGGGATTCGGCTCAGATGCGAAGAATGTCAGGCTGGTGACGTCATCCGCGGCAACCACGTGCGCGTTGCGGGGTTGCCCCGTGGCGATGCCCACTTCGCCGATGAACTCGCCCGGGCCCGACCGGTCGACCACTCGCACCCGACCGTCCTCGCCCTCTCTCCGGATCTCCACCTGACCGGACAGAAGGAAGTACATCGTCGTCGCGGCCTCGCCCTGTTCGACGAGGTAGGTGCCGGATGGGAACCACTCGACATTGACCAAATCGGCCGCGTACCCGAGCGAGGTCGTCTCGCGCGAGAAGACGGACAGTGCGCGGACGAAGTCCTTGGTGCCCTTGAATCGCGTCGTCAGCTCGACGACCCACTCGGCCAAGCGGTCGCGGAGCAGCATCCTGCTTCGCGGCCGGTGGCAGTGGAAGAGTCGGATCGATGTGGCGGTTCGCAGTTCGTAGCAGGCCGTGGTGACCGCTGCTCCTACCGCTATGTGGTCTGGATGACCCGAGAATCCGTCAGGCCCGAAGGTGATCACCACATCGGGATCGATCTCGCTGATCAGCTCCGACGCGAGGCTGACAAGTGTCTGACTGTCGATGGCGGAGAGCCCGCCATCGGGATGGTCGAGACATCTCGTCTCCGTGAGCCCGAGCTCGTGTCCGGCCGCATCGAGCTCCTTCTCCCGAACTGCGCTCAACGTCACCCGGGTCGACACGCTCGCGTCCCTGATCTGGCCGGCTTCTCCCTTGGTCAGCGAGATCACCCGGACGTCGGCTCCGGCACTCGCGTACTTGGCGAGGGTGCCGCCCGCGCAGAGGGTCTCGTCATCGGGATGGGCGAAGATTCCCAGCACCCGCGGAGGCTGCCGGCCGGACGCGTTCACCGATCTGTTGTGCGCACGACGGCGACCAGGTGTCCAGCCATGTTCAGATGCTAGTTACGAAGGGTGACCTGCAACCATGCGCCCGACGATCGTGTCGGCGCAGGCCGAGGCGCGGTCGAGGAGGTCGCCCTCGTCCATGCCCGCCAGCCTCGATGTCATGTCTCAGTTCCAAGCAGGGGGCACCGACACTGGCGGGGTTCGAAACCAGGCCTATCCACATCACCGGAGATGGAAGGATGACGCGGTGACCTCGACGTACGGCGTCCTCGGTGTCGGCTCCCTCGCAGGCTTCATCGTCACCGGGCTCTGCGACGGCGTGGACGACCCGCCGAGCATCGTGCTGTCGCCTCGGAACGCCGAGGTCTCGGCCCGGCTGGCGGCGGCGTACCCGACCGTGACCGTCGCCGCGGACAACCAAGCGGTGCTCGATGAGTCCAACGTCGTCCTGGTGCTGCTGCGCCGCGCGCACAGCGACGTCATTGGGGAGTTGACCTGGCGGCCCGACCACGTCGTGGTCTCGGCGGTGGCCGGCCTCCCGGTCAGCCGACTCGCCGAGCTGGTCGCGCCGGCCCGCGACGTGGCCCGGGCCGTGGCCATGCCGGCGGTGGCGACCCGTTCGTCGCGGACCCCCGTGCACCCGCCCGTACCGGCGGCCATGGAGCTGTTCGAGCGGCTCGGGGGAGTGATCCCGGTCGAGGGCGCCGACGAGTTCGAGGCGATCTTCACCTCGATGGGGACGGTGGCGCCGTTCTTCGAGTACCTCAAGGTCCTGGCCGACTTCCTCGTCGCCCACGGGGTCGGACCCGACGACGCGCAGCGGCTGGTGGCCGACACCTTCGTCGGAGCCGTCGGTCAGCTCCGCGGCCGGGAGCACCCGGACTTCTCCGAGATCATCCGCGAGAACGCCCCGCCCGGCGGTGGCAACGAGCAGCTCACGAACCTGATGCGCGAGGAGGACGTGTTCGGCGCGATGGCGCGGGCCGTCGACGAGGTCCACCGCCGGCTCTCGGCCGGCTGAGCCGGCTCGTTGCCCGAAACTGGAACACGTTCTAGTCTCGGTCCATGACCGGCAGCCCCTCGGACCTCCACGACCCGATGCGGGTCGGCACCCACAACGGACACCTGATGGTGGCCGCGCTGAAGCGGCACCGCGACAAGCCGGTGATCCACCTCGGCGAGACCACGCTGACCGGTGGCGAGGTCGCGGAGCGGATCAGCCAGTACGTCCAGGCCTTCGAGGCGCTGGACGCCGGCACGGGTACGGCGGGCGCGCTGCTCGCGCTCAACCGGCCCGAGGTGCTCTTCATCCTCGGCGCCAGCCAGACGCAGGGCTACCGGCGCACCTCCCTGCACCCGCTGGGCTCGCTCGACGACCACGCCTACGTCATCAACGACGCCGAGATCACCACCCTGGTCGTCGACCCGGTCTTCACCGAGCGCGCCGTCGGGCTGCTGGAGAAGTGCCCCGGGCTCAAGCAGGTGCTGACCATCGGTCCGGTGCCCGACGCGCTCGCCCACGTGGGCAAGGACCTCGTCGCCGAGGCCGCGAGGTACGACGCCCGCCCGCTCGAGGCGGTCGTGCTCGCGCCCGACCACATGACCTCGATCACCTACACCGGTGGCACTACCGGCAGCCCCAAGGGCGTCATCGGACTGGTGCAGTCCTTCAGCACGATGACCCAGATCCAGCTCGCCGAGTGGGAGTGGCCGGAGAGCCCGCGGTTCCTGATGTGCACCCCGCTCTCGCACGCGGGTGCGGCGTTCTTCGCACCCACCGTGATCAAGGGCGGCTCGCTCTACGTGTTGTCGAGGTTCGACCCCGCCGAGGTCCTCGAGTTCATCGAGCGCGAGAAGATCACCGCGACCATGCTGGTGCCGTCGATGCTCTACGCGCTGATGGACCACCCCGACTCGCGCACCCGCGACCTGAGCAGCCTCGAGACCGTCTACTACGGCGCGAGCGCGATCAACCCGGTGCGGCTCAAGGAGGCGATCGACCGGTTCGGGCCGATCTTCGCCCAGTACTACGGCCAGTCCGAGGCGCCGATGGTGATCACCTACTTCGCCAAGCGCGACCACGTCTCCGGTGGCGACGAGCGCCTCTCCAGCTGCGGCAAGCCGTCGGCGTTCATCCGTGCGGCGCTGCTGGGGGAGGACGGCAACCCGGTGCCGCAGGGCGAGCCGGGGGAGATCTGCGTCGCCGGTCCGCTCCTGTGCGGCGGCTACTGGAAGCTGCCCGAGGCGACGGCCGAGACGTTCCGCGACGGCTGGATGCACACCGGCGACGTGGCCCGGGAGGACGAGGACGGCTTCTGGTACATCGTCGACCGGACCAAGGACATGATCGTCACCGGCGGCTTCAACGTCTTCCCGCGCGAGGTCGAGGACGTGGTCGCGCAGCACCCGGCGATCGCCCAGGTCGGCGTGATCGGCACGCCGGACGAGAAGTGGGGCGAGGCCGTGACCGCGATCGTGGTGCTCCGCGACGGCCACCAGCTGACCGACGAGGTCGTCCACGAGATCCAGGACATGGTCAAGGAGCGCAAGGGCTCGGTGCAGGCGCCCAAGCAGGTGATCGCGACGGACGCGCTGCCCCTGACCGGGCTCGGCAAGCCGGACAAGAAGGCGCTCCGGGCTCAGTTCTGGACCGGGGACCGAGCCGTTGGCTAGTCGGTACGCCGAACTCTCCGGGACCCAGCTCGCGACGCTGGTCCCGGAGCTGCTGCTCATCGGGCAGCTGATCGACCGCTCCGGCTTGGCCTGGTGCATCTCGGCCTTCGGCCGCGAGGAGATGGCCCAGATCGCGATCGAGGAGTGGGCGGCGTCCTCGCCGGTCTACACCCGACGCATGCAGCAGGCGCTCGGCTACGCACCCGCCGAGGAGGGCCACGGCGACGTGGTCACGATCTTCAAGGGGCTGCAGCTCGACATCGGGGCGCCGCCCCAGTTCATGGACCTCCGCTACACCGTCCACGATCCCCGGCACGGCGAGTTCCAGCTCGACCACTGCGGGGCGCTGATGGACGTCGAGCCCATGGGTCCCGACTACGTCCGCTCGATGTGCCACGACATCGAGGACCCGACCTTCGACGCGACCGCCGTCGCGTCGAACCCCCGGGCGCAGGTCCGGCCGATCCACCGCCCACCGCGCTCCTCGCCCGACCAGCACCCGCACTGCGCATGGACCGTCGTCATCGACGACGCGCACCCGGAGGTGGGCCCGATCCCCGCGCTGGCGACGGTCGCCGCATCCAGGGCCGCGACCCTCCAGCTCGACCCGATCGACCCGGCCGACGAGGGCCGAGCCGACTACGCCGGGCCGCTCGTCTCCGACCTGGACCTCTCGGCGTTCTCGCACTCGGCGCTGGTCCGGATCGCCGACGAGGTCTGCCTGCAGATGCACCTGCTCGACCTCGCCTTCCTGCTCGCGCTTCGAGCTCGCGCTGGGTCCCCGGAGCAGGCCGAGGAGATCGCGACCAAGCAGCTGGTCGGGATCTCCGGTGTGGCGGCCGGGCGCATCACCAGGGCGCTCGGCACCGGGCCGCTCGAGACGCTGGCCCTGCACCCACTGCTCAACCCCGCGGCGTACGTCGACGCGACGGTCGCGGACGGAACGGTCACCGTGCGGCCCAGCGCGGCCCACGACGACGGCGGCTGGATCACCCTGTGCGGGCCGAACTCGCCGCGTCCGCTGCAGGCAGCGCTGCGAGCCGTCGACCCGCACGTCGACGTCGAGCTCACCGGCACGGACTCGGAGTGGACCGCAACCGTCGTGCGTCGCGACGAGCCGGCCGCCGACTTCGACGAGGTCGCGGTCACGCGGTTCAGCACCGGTGCGTCGTTCGTGTTCGAGCCGCGCCGGTCGCTGCCGATCACCCCGGTGTAGCGCCGGCGGCGGTCTGGTCGCGCAGCTCGAAGAAGTCCCGGGCCTTGAACCCGAACATCCCGGCGACGAGGTTGGCCGGGAAGGTCCGCACCCGGGTGTTGTAGGAGCGCACGTTGCCGTTGTAGAACCGCCGGGCCGCCGCGATCCGGTCCTCGGTCAGCGTCAGCTGTCGCTGCAGGTCGAGGAAGTTCGCGCTCGCCTTGAGGTCCGGGTAGGCCTCGACCCGCGCCAGCACCGTCTGCAGGGCCCGGGTCACGGTCTCCTCGAACCCCTCGCGGGCGCCCGGGCGGTCGTCGCGGTGCGCGGCGGCGTCCTCGCGGGCGCGGACCAGGGTGTCGAGCACCTCGCGCTCGTGGGCTGCGTAGCCCTGCACGGTCGCGACCAGGTTGGGGATCAGGTCGTGGCGGCGCGACAGCTCGACATCGATGTCGCCCCACGACTCGTCGACGAGCGTGCGCTGCCGGACGAACCGGTTGCGGCTCACCGTCAGGCTGACCAGCAGCAGCACGACGATGCCGATCAGCAACCAGGCGAGCGGAGTCATCCCTGTCCCTTCAGTCGGAGCCAGACGAACTCGGGGATCCGGTCGGTGATGCCGTCCATGACCTCGATGGTCGCGTCGATCTGCGCGGGCGTGCGCTTGCCCTGAGCGATGACCAGCATCGAGTCCTGCTCGAACCGCCAGCCGAAGTCGCGATGCTGCAGGAGGTACTCCATCATCTGCGGGTGCAGCACGTCGGAGGCGAACTTCCGGTCGGTGCAGCTGACCGTGAACGCGCGGTTGAAGTCCTCGGACTCGAGGTCGATGTCGTTGCCGACCAGCCGGCCCACGAACCGGTCCAGGAAGTTCTCCGGGTCCACGCTCAGCGGCGGCATCAGCACGCCCATCGACAGGCCCAGCACCGAGAAGACGTGGACGTGGGTGGTCGTGTGCTTCCCGTCGCTGGTCTGGGTCTTGTACTCGTAGTCGAAGGAGACCAGGTCGCGCCCGTCGTGGCTGCCGTAGAGCGCGTTGTAGGCGCGGCGGCCGAAGCCGAGCCCGAAGGGCGGGCCGGTGAACCGGTCCACCAGCAGCGGCTGCTCCACCTCGTAGCGCCAGCCGCGCGAGGCGGCGTACGTCGCCAGCTCCTCGCGCCGCTTCTTGGCCGCGAGGTAGCTGAAGACGACCGCGAGCACCGCCACCGCGAGGAACGCCGCGAAGAGAAACACGACGCCGGAAGCCACGGGCGAAAGGATAGGGGCAGGAGTGGACCCGACCGCCCTACCGTCCCTGGAAGCTCGCGGGCCGTTTCTCGAGGAACGCGCGGGGGCCCTCCTTGGCGTCCTGCGAGGAGAACACCGCGGCGCCGACGCGGGCGTCGTCGGCCCAGCAGTCGTCCTCGTGCTTGCCCTCGGAGTCGCGCATCGTCTTGAGGATGGCCTGCACTGCCAGCGGACCGTTGGCAGCGACCAGGTCGGCGAGCTCGTGCGCCTTCGCCAGCGCCTGGCCGTCGGGGACGACGTGGCCGATCAGGCCGAGCTCCTTGGCCTCGGGGGCCAGGATCGTCCGGCCGGTGAGCAGCAGCTCGGCGGCCACCGTGTAGGGGATCTGCCGCGGCAGCCGCACCGCGGAGCCGCCCATCGGGTAGAGCGACCACCGCGCCTCGGCGACCCCGAACTTCGCGGACTCGCCGGCCACCCGGATGTCGGTGCCCTGCAGGATCTCGGTGCCACCCGCGATCGCCGGCCCCTCGACCGCGGCGATCAGCGGCTTGGTGAGGCGGAAGCCCTTGAGCAGCGGCTTGATGATCGTGGGGTCGTAGTCCCCGGACTCGAAGCTCTCGCTCGGCGGCTTCTCGTTCGCGGCCTTGAGGTCCATCCCGGCACAGAAGTAGCCGCCCGCGCCGGTGAGGATGCAGACCCGGATCTCCGGGTCCTCGTTCACCCGGTCCCAGGCGTCCGACATGATCGCGAGCATCTCCCCGGAGAGGGCGTTGCGTGCCTCGGGCCGGTTCATGGTCACGATCAGCTTGTGGCCGTCCTGCTCCACGAGTGCGTGCGGGGTCGCGGTCACGTCGGGCTCCACATCCGTGCTGGTCACCGGACCCATCGTAGTCAAAAACGAGAACGTGTTCTAGTCTTGCGGCCGTGGCGCTGAACATCGCAGACCTCTTCGAGCACGCCGTCGACGCAGCCCCCGACAACCCCGCCGTGAAGGTCGGGGACCGGGTCGCGACCTACGCCGACCTGGAGCGCGACAGCAACCGGCTGGCGCACTACCTGGCGGCCCAGGGGGTGCGGCCGGGGGACCACGTCGCGATCTATGCCAAGAACAGCATCGAGCACGTGATCGGCGTCCTCGCGACCGTGAAGCTGCGGGCGACGACGATCAACGTCAACTACCGCTACGTGGAGGGCGAGCTCGACTACCTCTTCGACAACGCCGACGTCGTGGCGCTGCTCTTCGAACGGACCTACGCCGACCTGGTCGCCAAGTGCGCGCCCAAGCACGCCAAGCTGCGGACCTTCGTCGCGCTGCCGGACGCCGTCGACCCGGACAGCAGCGACGACATCTCGTCGTTCGGCGGCGTGACGCTGGAGGAGGCCTACGCCAGCCAGAGCGCAGAGCGCGACTTCGCCGAGCGCAGCCCCGACGACATCCACATCATCTACACCGGCGGCACCACCGGCTTCCCCAAGGGCGTGATGTGGCGCCACGAGGACTTCTGGCGGGTCCTCGGCGGCGGGATCGACTTCTACACTGGAGCGCCACTGGAGGAGTACGACCAGTCGAAGCAGGCCACCGAGCCGCGGATGACCACCTTCCCGCTCAGCCCGCTGATGCACGGTGGCGCCCAGGCCGGGCTGCTCATGCACCTGTTCTCGGGGCACCTCACGGTCCTCGAGCCCAAGTTCGACCCGCAGCGGACCTGGGAGATCATCGAGCGCGACAAGGTGCAGCTCATCTTCATGACCGGCGACGCGATGGCCCGCCCGCTGATCGAGGAGTACGAGCGCAAGGCCGCCAGCGGCGCGCCGTACGACGCGGCGACCCTCTTCCTGATCTCGAGCAGCGCGGCGATCTTCAGCCCGGACGTGAAGAAGCGCTGGATGGCGGCGTTCCCGGACGCGATCTTCACCGACTCCGTCGGCGCCACCGAGACCGGCTTCCAGGGCATGGGCATGCAGGACAAGGAGCAGAAGATCTCGACCGACGGCCCGGTCGTCGGCCTCGGCCCCAACAGCATCGTGCTGGGCGACGACAACCAGCTGCTCGACCCCTCGACCGACATCGGCAAGATCGGCCGCCTCGGACGTGGCGGCAACGTGCCGGTGGGCTACTACAAGGACCCGGAGAAGTCGGCCGCGACCTTCTTCGAGATCAACGGCACCCGCTACTCGGTCCCCGGCGACTTCGCCCGGATCGAGGAGGGCAACCGGGTGACCCTGCTCGGCCGCGGCTCCAACTGCGTCAACACCGGCGGCGAGAAGGTCTACCCCGAGGAGGTCGAGATGGCGGTCAAGGCGCACCCGGCCGTCTACGACTGCCTGGTGGTCGGCATCCCGGACGAGAAGTACGGCCAGTCGGTCGCCGCCGTCGTGGAGCTGCGCGACGGCGCAGCGCTCGACCTCGAGGAGCTGCGCGAGTTCCTGCGCGCCCACCTCTCCGGCTACAAGCTGCCCCGTTCGCTCACCGTCGTACCCCAGATCCCGCGCAACGCCACCGGCAAGGCGCAGTACCCCGCCGCAAAGGAGATGGCGCTTGCGCACGTCGCTGTGTGACCAGTTCGGGATCGACTACCCGATCTTCGCGTTCACCCCGTCCGAGCACGTCGCCGCCGCGGTCTCCCGTGCCGGCGGCCTCGGCGTGCTCGGCTGCGTGCGGTTCAACGACGCCGAGGACCTCGAGAAGACGCTCAGCTGGCTCGACGACAACACCGAGGGCAAGCCCTATGGCGTCGACGTGGTGATGCCGATGAAGATCCCGACCGAGGGCACGTCGGTCGACCTCGGCGCGATGATCCCCGAGGAGCACCGCAAGTTCGTCGACGAGACGCTGCTCAAGCTCGGCGTCCCGCCCCTTCCGGAGGGCGAGGGCCGCGAGGGCGTCCTCGGCTGGCTGCACTCGGTGGCCCGCTCGCACGTCGACATCGCGCTCCAGCACCGCCCGGTCCTGATCGCCAATGCGCTGGGCTCGCCGCCGGTCGACGTGATCGAGAAGGCGCACGCGCACGGCGTCAAGGTCGCCGCCCTCGCCGGCGCCGCCAAGCATGCCCTCTCGCACGTCAAGAACGGCGTCGACATCATCGTGGCCCAGGGCTACGAGGCGGGCGGCCACACCGGCGAGGTGGCCTCGATGGTGCTCACCCCCGACATCGTCGACGCCGTCGGGCCCGACGTGCCGGTGCTCGGTGCGGGCGGGATCGGCTCCGGCCGTCAGGTGGCGGCATCCCTTGCGCTCGGAGCGCAGGGCGTGTGGACCGGGTCGATCTGGCTAGGCACCGAGGAGTACCGCAACCTGGCCACCAACCGCGGCTGGGAGACGGCGTTCCTGCGGGCCACCTCGTCCGACACGGTGCGCACCCGGATCTACACCGGCAAGCCCGCCCGGCTGCTCAAGACCAAGTGGACCGAGGCCTGGGCCGAGGAGGGCGCACCCGAGCCGCTCCCCATGCCCCTGCAGAACCTGCTGGTCGCCGAGGCGCACAACCGGATCAACGCCTCCCACGACCCCGACGTCATCTCGATGCCGGTCGGGCAGATCGTGGGCCGGATGAACTCCGTGCGCCCGGTCGCCGAGGTGATGGCCTCGCTGGTCGAGGAGTACGACGAGGCAGTCGACCGGCTGGAGACCTACCGCAAGTAGCCGGCGGCTCACCCGCGCCGCACGCGGTAGTGCAGGTGCGTGGCCTCGGGTGTGTCGATCACGTCCGCGACCTCCAGCTCCACCTCGTCGGGCAGCAGGTCGAAGAGGCGCCGGCCGCGGCCGAGGAGGACCGGGAGCATGGAGAGCCGCAGCTCGTCGAGCACGCCCTCGGCCAGGGCCTGCCGGGCCGTGTAGCCGCCTTGCACGTACACCGGCCGGTCACCACGGCACCGCAGCTCTTCATGGCGTCGAGCACCGCCCGGGCCGGGCCGGTGACCTCGGCGAACTCCCCACCGGGTGCGAACCACTCGTGCAGCCGGTTGCCGTCGGGGCCGCCGAGGACGTCGTCCTCGTCGGCGATGTAGCCGTCGACGGACATCGACATGAACAGGATGCTGCGGGCCACGATGCTCTCCTCCGGGTCGTGGGAGCCGGGCCGTTCGCCGCTCCTCACCACCTCCACGAACGGAGCGGGCGCCGGACGACACTGCGTCCTTCACCCCAGGAAGTCGAGGAGCGCGTCCGCGACCTCGTCAGGTGCCTCCTCGGCCTGGTGGTGACCGCTGTCGACGACCCGGTGGTCCAGCGGCAGCTCCAGCCACGGCGCCCAGATCGCGGCGGGGTCGCCGTGGATGTCGAGGTCGTCGTGCGCCGACTCCAGGAGCATGGTCGGGCACGTGATCCGCCGCCCGGCGACCCGGTCCTCCTCGTCGTGACGCCGGTCGATCCCGAGCCCGGCCCGGTAGTCCTCGCACATCCCGTGCACGACGGCCGGGTCGCGGAACGCCGCCCAAACATCGGCGTGGTTGTCCGGTCCCATCGCCTCCGGCGCGGGCGTGCGATACCACCCGTCCGGGTCGGGGTTGATCACGTTCTCGGCGGGTTTGTCGGTCTGCCCGAGGAACCACCAGTGCCACCAGGCCTGGGCGAAGTGGGCGTCGGTGCGCTCGAGCTGCTCAACCAGCGGCAGCCCGTCCATGACCACGAGCCGGGTGACGGCGTCGGGGTGGTCGAGAGCGGTCCGGTAGGCGACCGAGGCGCCCCGGTCGTGGCCGACGACGGCGAAGCTCTCGTGCCCGAGGTGGCCCATCAGCGCGCGTACGTCGCCCGCCATGGCACGCTTCGACGACTGGCCGTGGTCCGGGCGGTCGGGCGGCAGGGTGGAGCGTCCGTAGCCGCGCAGGTCGGGGCAGACCACGGTGTGCCTCTCCGCCAGTCGCGGAGCGACGGCGTGCCAGGTCGCATGGGTGCGCGGATGGCCGTGTAGCAGCACCACGGGGCTGCCCCTGCCACCGTGGCGGACGCGCAGCCGCACATCGCCGACCTCGATGGTCTCGAGGGTGAAGTCGTCGAACACGGGGGACCGGTAACCACTCCGGGTGTCAGGTCCCGGGTGCGGTCACTCGGTGCGGAGGTTGTCCGGCGCGAGGGCATCGCGCAGCCACGGACGCGTCACCCCGGCCGCCACCTGGACGGCCAGCCACACCGCACCCCCGGCGACGACCACCCCCGCCAAGCCGCCGAGGGCCGCGGCGCTGCCGACCGGCGTGCCGAGCACATAGACTGCCGCGCCGACGACCCCGGCGAGCAGTGTGATGGGCAGGGTCACCAGCAGGCACTCGGTGCGGTTGGCGGCCTCGATGACCCGCGGGGCGACCCCGGTGGCCACCAACGACGACATCTCGCGGCGTCGCTCGAGAGTGGCCTCGATCGAGTGCAGGGACAGCGACAGGGTGATCACGGCGAGCGCGAGGACGGCGACGATCCCGACCAGCACGGCCGGCACCACGTAGTAGGCGAGATCCTGGTTCTGCAGATCGAGCAGGCCCGTCGTGAAGACCCCGAGCACACCGAGCGTCAGCCCCACGGCGCCCACCGCGGCCGCGGCGCGGCCGGCGGCCCCGTGGTCGGCGCGGATCCGGCTGGCCGCGAGCAGGGTCGGCGCGCTGTCGGTGCGGCGGCCGACCCGTCCGGCCAGCAGGTAGGCCAGCCACGGGGTGGACGTCGCGACGCCGAGCACCCCCAGCACGACGGCGGCCAGCGTCCAGGGGTCGGTGTCGCGGGCCGGAGGGACCCCGACCCCGAACGCCCGGCCGAGTGTCAGCAGGGCGAGCAGGAGCAGCACCGGTCCCCAGGGGCGCGGCGGCCTGCTCTCCCGACGCCGGCTGTCCGCGGCGCGCACCGCGGCGCGGCGGCCGACGAACACGCCGTACGCCGTGATCGCGCCCACGACCGGCAGGGCCCACGGGCCGGGACCGGTCGTGGTCGGCACCAGAGCGCCGTGACCACGGTCGGCGAGGGCGTCACCGAGCAGCAGGCGCAGGGCGAACCAGACCGGGACGCCGAGCAGCGCCCCCGCCAGCGCCGGCGCGCCGGTCTCGACCGCGCCCCAGCGTCGGAGGTCCCGGCGACCCGCGCCGGCGACCGCGAGCGCCTGGTAGCGACGCCACTGGGCCGCCGAGCCGAGACGGACGCACTGGTCGAGCAGCGGCGCGATCGGCACACCGGCGAGCAGGACCGCGAGCACCGAGCCCGGGCGCGTGCCCGGGTCCGCGATGGGTCCCAAGAGCGGCTGCCTCACGTAGCCGTTGCCCAGCCGGGCGATCGAGACCGCAACGAGGAGCAGTCCCGAGACCAGGGCGGTGCTCGCCACCACCAGGGCGATCCGGGCCCGGCCGGACGCGAGGACGACACTGAGCCAGAGGGGCCTCACGGCGCGGCGTCCACGGGGGCCTCCACGGCACCGTCACGCAGCACCACCTCGCGGTCCATCCACGCGCTGACCCGGTGGTCGTGGGTCACCACCACCAGGGCGGCGCCCGTCTCGCGGGTCGCCTTCACCAGCACCTCCAGGGCGAGCTCGCCCGTCACGGTGTCCAGCGACCCGGTCGGCTCGTCGGCGAGCACGACGTCGGGAGAGGTGACCAGGGCGCGGGCGATCGCCACCCGCTGCTGCTCGCCGCCCGACATCGCCGGCGGCCGGATGCCGGCGCGGTCCGCCACCCCCAGCTGCTCCAGCCACTGCCGAGCGGCCTGCTCGACGTTCTTCCGTCCCCGTCCGTCCAGCAGGAGCGGCAGCGCGACGTTCTCCAGCGCGGTGAGCTCGGGGACGAGCTGACCGAACTGGAGCACCAGCCCGATGTGCCGCCGGCGGAGCAGGGTCCGCTCGTCGGCGCTCATCTCGTCGAGCCGTCGCCCGGCGAACGTGACCACGCCCGCATCGGGGAGGAGTACGCCGGCCAGGCAGTGCATCAGCGTCGACTTCCCGCTCCCCGAGGGACCGGTCAGGGCGACCAGCTCGCCTCTGGCCACGCTGATCGAGGCGCCGCGCAGCGCGGGCGTGCTGCCGAAGGACAGCTGCACCCCGCTCGCCGCCACCACCACTTCGGTCTCGGTCATGACGCCACCCCGTCCCTGTTCATCCGCTCCCTGGTCTCCTGCAGCCACCTCAGGTCGGCATCGAGGTGCGCCAAGCGGTGGTCGAGCGCGATGCGCGCTCCCGGCTCGGCCACCTCGGCGCGCTGCCCGGTCAGCTCACGCATCAGCGCCATGTGCGCGGCGTGCTGCCGGTCGAGGAACCGGGCCCGGTCCAGCCCCAGGCGCAGTGCCGTCACCGTCTTGCGCACCAGGTCGTCGGCGGCGTAGGCGGCCGGTGCCTCCGGCTCGGCCAGCCACTGGCGCAGCGCCGCATGCCCCTCGTCGGTCAAGGCGTAGACCGTGCGCTCGGGGCCGGACTCCTGGTGGGTCTCCACCGCCTCGACGAGCCCGTCTCGCTCCAGTCTCGCGAGCGTGGCGTAGACCTGCCCGAACGCCAGTGGCTTGGCCGAGGGGAACCAGTCGTCATGGGCGCTCTTGAGCTCGTAGCCGTGACCCGGCCCCCGCTCGAGGAGCCCCAACAGCACCATGCCCGCAGTCACGAGGGAACTATACACTGAGTGAATAGATGGGCCCGTAGATCACCACACCCGGGCGGGTCGGCTGGATGCCAGGATCGTGCCCATGTCCCGTGTCGAGTCCTCGATCCTCCGGTCCCGGCTCACCACCGCCGAGGAAGCGGCCGCGCTGGTGCGACCCGGTGACAACGTCGGCATCAGCGGCTTCACCGGCGCGGGATATCCCAAGGCGGTCCCGGTGGCGTTGGCCGCCCGGATGTCGGCGGCGCACGCGCGAGGTGAGGACTTCCGCATCGGGCTGTGGACCGGTGCCTCGACGGCGCCGGACGCCGACGGCGTACTCGCGGAGGTCCAGGGGGTCGCGACCCGGCTGCCCTACAACTCCGACCCGGTGCTGCGCCGCGCCATCAACGCCGGCGACGTCGACTACGTCGACGCGCACCTGAGCCACAGCGCGCAGCAGATGTGGTTCGGCTTCTACGGGCGCCTCGACGTGGCGATCGTGGAGGTGACGGCGATCCTGCCCAACGGGCTCCTCGTGCCGAGCAGCTCGGTCGGCAACAACAAGACCTGGCTCGACCAGGCCGAGAAGGTGATCCTCGAGGTCAACCACTGGCAGCCGCGGGCCTTCGAGGGGTTCCACGACATCTACAACGGCACCGCGCTGCCCCCGCACCGACAGCCACTGCCGCTCAACGAGCCGATGCAGCGCATCGGCGAGCCCTACCTGCAGGTGGCCCCCGACAAGGTGGTCGCGGTCGTCGAGACCGACGCGCCCGACCGCAACACGCCGTTCGACCCGCCGAGCGAGACCTCGCAGGCGATCGCCGGCCACCTCCTGGACTTCCTGCGCCACGAGGTCGCGGCCGGCCGGATGCCACCGGGGTTGCTGCCGATCCAGTCGGGCGTGGGCAACACCGCCAACGCGGTGCTGGCGGGTCTGGGGCAGAGTGAGTTCACCGGGCTGACGGCGTTCACCGAGGTGCTCCAGGACGCGATGCTCGACCTGCTGGACGACGGGACGCTCAGCGCAGCGTCCGCGACGTCGTTCGGGCTCTCGGACACCGGTGTGCAGCACTTCATCGCCCACATCAACGACTACAAGGGCCGCATCCTGCTGCGCAGCGAGGAGATCTCCAACCATCCCGAGCTGGTCCGGCGCCTCGGCGTGATCGCGATGAACGGGATGATCGAGGCCGACATCTACGGCAACGTCAACTCCACCCACATCCTCGGCAGCGCGATCATGAACGGCATCGGCGGCAGCGGTGACTTCGCCCGCAACGCGTTCCTCTCGTTCTTCCTCACCCCGTCGACTGCCAAGAACGGGGCGATCTCGGCGATCGTCCCGATGGTCAGCCACGTCGACCACACCGAGCACGACGTGCACGTCATCGTGACCGAACAGGGGCTCGCCGACCTGCGTGGCCTCTCACCGAAGCGCCGGGCGGAGCGGATGATCGAACGGTGCGCCCACCCCGACTACCGGGATGCGCTGTGGGACTACTTCCGGCGCGCGCAGACCGCCCGGCCCACGGCCCGGCACACCCCGCACCTGCTCGACGAGGCGCTCGCCTGGCACCAGCGGCTGCTCGAGACGGGTCAGATGTAGGCGGGGAGCACTGGTTCAGACCGGCCCCGAACTCGAGGCGTCGAACTCCTCATCAGCGCAGGTGAGCGGCCGATCAGGTCCGGGTGGCGCGCACGCGCGCGCCACCCCCTGACGGTCAGTTGACAAGGCAGCCATGACGGACCAAGAGCGGTACGGAGCGGAGCGCCCGGGGCGCTTCGCCCTCTCCGACGGCTGGCGGGTGAACCTCCCGCTCCTGCTCCTGCCCGTGGTTGCCGCGGCGTACGCGCTGGCGCCCGTGACTGCACGCGCGGTGCTCTACCTCGCCATCGACGTGACCTGCGTGGCCGGGATCGTCCTGTCCCAGCGCGGCCGGTCGCGAGGGCAGGCCGCCATGTGGCTCGTCGTCGGGCTCGCGATGACCATCTCGACGGTCGGCGACACCACGAACTTCCTTCCGATCCTGCTCCATGGGCATGCCGACGCGGTCTCGCCCCTGGCCGACCTGGCCTTCCTGGTGGCGTACTTCACCGTGGGCTTGGCGATGGCGATGTTCGTACGCCGCGCGCGCCCGACCACGCGCGGGGACGTGCTCGACGCGTGTGTGTTCGCGGTCGGGTTCCTGGCGCTCGCCTGGCCGCTGCTCGGGTTCTCCGACCGGGCGTCGGGGGCGCAGGCGATGGACGTGGCCGCCATCGTGGAGCGGCTGGCGTTCCCGATGGTGAGCATGCTGGTGCTCTGCGTGGGGCTGCTCGCTGCGACGACCGGCGCGTGGCGGGTGCCCGCGGTGCGAGGCCTGATCGCGACCGCGGCCATCGGGGTCGCTGCGACCGTCGTCGTCAGCGCAGCCATCGACGCCGGCGTCTACTCGCCCGGCAGCATCTACGACGTCTGCTGGATCCCGATGTACCTCGTCGTCCTGCGTACGGCGCTGGCCGAGCGGAGGAATCCGATCGTGTCGGCCGACCAGAACGACGCTCCGTTCGAGACGGCTCTGGTCGCCCACGACGCCAAGGTCCAGAAGCGCGGCGCCGTGCCCCGTGGAGACGGCCACCCGGACGGACCCCGGTTCCGCGTGATCAGCTCCGGCCGGATCACGGCACTGACCGCGTCCCTCGCGGTGGCGCCGATGAGCGAGGTGGTCTTCGACTTCAACCGCCGCGACGAGGTGCTGTTCCTGGTCCTCACCGTGGCGGCGATCTGTGTGGTCGGCGTTCGCCTCAGGGGGCTGATGGGGCACATCCGGGGACAGGCGACCGAGCTGCGCTCGCGCGCGCTGCACGACACCGTGACGGGACTGCCCAACCGCGAGCACCTCCGTGACGCGGCGATCTCCGCCGTGCGGTCCGGTAGTCGGCATGCGCTCGTCTTCGTGGACCTGGACGACTTCAAGACCGTCAACGACACCCGTGGGCACGCGGTCGGCGACCTGCTACTCCAGGCCGTCTCGGGCCGGCTGGCGAACGCCGCCCGAGCGACCGACCTGGTCGCCCGCCTCGGGGGCGATGAGTTCGCCGTTCTCATGGTGGGCACCTCCGACGACGCGCGGACCGCCGCCGGACGCTACCTGCACGCGCTGTCGGACACCCCCGTCGAGATCAACGGTGAGCGATACACGGTCAAGGCCTCAGCCGGAGTCACGATCCTCGAGGCGCGACCCGGGGTGGCCTCCGAACAGGTCTACCAGGACGCGCTCGCCGAGGCCGACATCGCGATGTACGCCGCGAAGCGGTCCGGCGGGGGTCGGAGCAAGTCCTACACCTCCGCGTTGAGGGAGGACGTGCTGGGCTCGAGCGAGCTGGCGGACGACCTGTCGAGGGCGCTGGAGAGTGGGGCCATCGACGTCGAGTTCCAGCCGATCGTCACCACGGCCGACGGGACCGCCGTCGCCATGGAGGCGCTCGCGCGCTGGACCCACCCCACGCGTGGCCGCCTCTCCCCGGCGATCTTCATTCCCGTCGCCGTCGAACGTGGCCTGGTCTCCGACCTGGACCTGCTGGTCCTCGAGCGGGCGATCGCCGGGGCCGCGGCGTGGCGCAGCGTGCCCGGCGCGGAGCACGTGGTGATCCACGTCAACGCCTCGCCGGCTGCGCTGGCCCGGCAGGACTTCGTCGACCACGTCGCCCGCGCGCTCGCCAAGCACCGGATGCCGGGCAGCGCGGTGGTCATCGAGATCACCGAGCAGTCGCTCGTCGAGGCGGACGGCCGGGTCGACGAGACGCTGCGCGGCCTGCGTGCCCTCGACGTCTTCGTGGCGCTGGACGACTTCGGCACCGGCTACTCCTCGCTGTCCTACCTCGACCGGTTCGAGATCGACACGCTCAAGCTGGACCGCAGCTTCCTGCTCAGCGGCGCCGCCGCCGATGGCCACTCACCGCTCCTGCAGGCCGTCATGCACCTCGCTCGTACCCTCGGCATGGCCGTGGTCGCCGAAGGGGTCGAGACCCTCGAGCAGCGCGACCGGCTGGCCGGCATGTCGTGCCCGCTCGCCCAAGGTTTCCTCTACTCGCCGTCCCTCGACCTCGAGCACGCGATCGCCTGGCTCGGCCGCAACCAGCTGCGGCCCGACCCGTCGCGTCGCGGCGCGGCCTGAACGACGACTCGAGACGGGATGGACCTTCCGGCGATGTCCCAGATCGGCAGGCGCCCCGACTCTCGTGACTGGTTGACCCTGCTCAGCTCGCCGACCCCCGGACTCGAAGACGTCGCCTATCTGGACGGCTGAGCTGCTGTTCAAGCGGACGTTCAAGCGGCCGCTGCTTGCGCCCGGGGGCTGACTCCTTCCTGGGGTGCGCCGGCCCGGGCGCAGACCGCACCCGCGACGAGCGCTAGTGCCCCGGCCAAGACCGCCCAATGGAGTCTCGAGGCGTCGCTGGTCGCGCACGCTTGCGCGAGTCCTCCCGTCGTTGCGTCGGCCGGCGAAGGCAGGGCTCCCGACTGGGACTCCGCGTCGACGATGGGGCCGGCACACGTCGTCGTCTCGCTGCCATAGCTCACTCTCGACCCGCTGCCGACCAGGAGCCCTGCACACAGGAGGAAGCCGATCGTGGCGGCTGCCACCAAGAGGCGGGTCATGGCGTGAGCGTACGCCGGTGTGACCCCGAGTCTCCTTGACATATGCCGATACCGGCATATGTTGGATCCGTGCCACGGTCCGCGACGACGTCCGACGTCTTCACCGCGCTCGCCGAGGAGCACCGCCGCCGGGTGCTCGACACCCTGGTCGACGGGGAGAAGGCGGTCGGCGAGATCGTCGACCACCTCTCGATGTCGCAACCCCAGGTGTCCAAGCACCTCCGGGTGCTCCGGGAGGTGGGGCTGGTCCGGTGCCGGGCCGAGGGACGGCGACGGCTCTACCGCGTGGAGTCCGCCCACCTGCGCCCGCTCCAGCAGTGGCTGGCGAAGTACGAGCGCGCCATCAACGAGCGGTTCGACCGCATGGACGACTACCTGACCCAGCTGCAGCAGCAAGGAGACCAGCCATGACACCGCATCGGCGCACACCCACCCCCGTCGAGTTCCCCAGCGACCTCGAAGTGGCCCTCTCCCGGGAGTTTCGCGCTCCGATCGGGCTGGTCTTCGACGTGCTGTGGAAGGAGGAGCACCTGCGCAGGACGATCGCTCCCTTCGGCGAGGAGGTCACCGAGTGCTCCGTCGACCTCCGGGTCGGCGGGGCCTACAGCTACACCTTCGTGACCGACGACGGCGTGGTCTGTGCGTTCCGCGGCACCTTCCTCGAGGTCGACCCGCCCCGCCGCACCGTGCAGACCTGGCACTTCGAGGGGTGGCCGGACGCCGACGCGGTCGAGACCATCCAGCTGGAGGAGGTCGAGGGCGGGACCCGGCTCAGCTACCTGCTGCGGTTCGAGGACCAAGCCGGCCGCGACCACATGACCAAGTACGACGGCCTCCAGGCCAACTTCGACAACCTCGAGAGCTACCTGAGCACCCTCACCCCCGAAGGCTGACCACCTCGGCGACGACGCCGGCCAGCTCCGCACCGGCGTCCTCCTGCAGGAAGTGGCCGCCGGCCACGGTCACGTGCTCCTGGCCCCGGGCACCCGGGACCCGCTCCTGGAAGACCCGGTCCCAGCCGCGCGTCGCCGGGTCGCCGTCGGAGTAGCACGTGACGAAAGGCCGGTCGAACTGCTCCAGAGCCGCCATCGTGCGGCGGCCGATGCGGGCGCCGACGTCGTTGCGGGTGAGCGGCAGCAGGGCGGTCATCTGCCGCAGCCCAGCGGTCAGGTCGGGTGTCGGGAACGGTGCGTCGTACGCCGCGAGCACCTCGGGCGGCAGTGGCGAGGCGGTCGCGGAGCCGACGAAGTCGCTGGCGCGCAGCGACGGCGCCCGCTGGGTGTGCAACAGGTAGTCGACCAGCGACTCCTCCAGGACGACCTGCGAGTCGCCGAGCCCGTGCACCGCCCAGGTCAGCCGGCCGGCCAGGGCGGGGTCGGCCGTGTGCAGGATCGTGTTGGCCGCGACGACGGCGGCGAACCGCGACGGCTCGGCCGCCAGCACCGAGAACCCGATCGGGCCGCCCCAGTCCTGCGCCACCAGCGTGACGTCGCGCAGGTCGAGCCCGGTCACCAGCGACCGCATCCACTCGATGTGGCGGGCGAAGGTGTAGTCGGTCCGCGCCGCGGGCTTGTCGGACCGGCCGAAGCCGACATTGTCGGGCGCGATGACGCGGATGCCTCGGGAGACGAGCAGGGGCACCAGCGACCGATAGAGGTAGGACCAGGTCGGCTGACCGTGCAGCAGCAGGGCGACCGGGCCGTCGCGCGGCCCCTCGTCGACGTAGTGCATGCGCAGCGGCGGCAGGTCCTCGGCCACCACGTCGGCGTAGTGGGGCGCGAACCGATAGCCCGGCAGGTCGGCGAAGCACGCGTCGGGAGTGCGCCGGACCTCCATCAGGACCGGACCGCGTACGACGTCCCGCGCTCCTCGCGCTCCCAGAGCACCCCGTCACCGGCGGTGGGGCCTTGCGCGATCAGGTCGCGCTTGAGCACCTTGTTGGTGGCGGTCGAGGGGAGCGAGGGCGCGATCCGCACGTAGTGCGGCCAGCCCTTCGTCGGCAGGTCCTCCTGGGCGGCGAGGAACCCCGTGAGCTCCTCGGGCGTCAGCGATGCATCGTCCTGGAGCACGATGGCCGCCATCACCTGGTCGCCGACGTTGTCGTCGGGCACGGCGTAGACGGCGACGAGCGAGACCGCCGGCAGCCGCTGGATGATCCGCTCGATGGGTGCGGCGGCGAGGTTCTCGCCGTCGACGCGCATCCAGTCGGCAGTGCGGCCGGCGAGGTAGATCCAGCCGTCCTTGTCGCGGTAGGCGAGGTCGCCCGACCAGTACATCCCGTGCGCCATCCGCTCCCGGTTGGCGGCCTCGTCGTTGTAGTAGCCCTGGAACATCCCGGCGCCCTGGGTGTTGACCAGCTGCCCGATCGCGCGGTCGGCGTTGAGCAGCCGGCCGGCCTCGTCGAACTCCGCGACCTCGCACTCGGTCACGGTCTCGGCGTCGTAGATCGCCACTCCCTCCATGCCCTGCCCGATCGAGCCCCGCGGTGTACCGGGCGGCCGGGTCACGATCACCGCCGACTCGGTCGAGCCGAACCCGTCGGTGACCTGGCAGCCGAACCGGCGCGCGAACTCCTCGATGTCGCGGTCGCTCGCCTCGTTGCCGAACGCCACCCGCAGCGGGTTGTCCGCGTCGTCGGGCCGCTCGGGCGTGGCCAGCACATAGGCGAGCGGCTTGCCGACGTAGTTCATGTACGTCGCGCCGTAGGCGCGCACGTCGTCGAGGAACCGCGACGCGGAGAACTTCGCGGGCACGATCGCCGCCCCGCTCGTCGCCGCCACCGCCCAGCCGGCGACCACGGCGTTGGAGTGGAACAGCGGCATCGAGACGTAGCAGACGTCGTCGGCGGTGACCGCGAACCGGTCGACCAGGTTGGCGCCCGAGAAGACCGGGAAGATGTGCGGCACCTGCACCGCCTTGGGCTCGCCGCTGGTCCCGGACGTGAAGATCATCATCAACGTGTCCATCGGGCCGACCTCGGCGTGCGGCACCAGCGGCCCGCCCGGTCCGAGCGTGTCGACGTCGACGACCCTGACGTCGCCCAGGTCGGCGCCGTCGAGCAGCGGCGCGTGCTCGGCGTTGACGAGCACCAGCTGGCAGTCAGCGCGGCGGACGTCGGCCGCCAGCGCCTCGCCGCGGCGCGTGGTGTTGAGGCCGCAGAGGACGTAGCCGCCCAGCGCGGCTCCGGCCATCGCCCGCAGCATCTCGGGCGTGTTGCCGAGCAGCACGCCGACGTGGAGCGGGCGCGCCGGGTCGGCGAGCGCGATCACCGTCGCGGCGTGGTCCGCCGCCTGGGCGAGGTGCTCGCGCCAGGTCCAGGTGTGCTCGCCGTACTTGACCCCGACGTTGTCGTCGTCGGCCCGCTCCCGCAGGAGCTGCTGGACGGTCTCCGCCATCAGAGCCCGTCAGGCCGGCTCGGTCGTGAGCGTGCGGCCGATGTGCAGCGCCTGCTCGGTCGAGCCACCGTGCAGGAACTCGTAGCGCTTGGCCGAGGTGAAGTAGCGGTGCGCCTCGCCGTCGAGGTCGATGCCCACGCCGCCGTGCACGTGCACGGTGGTGTGCGCGAGCCGGTGACCGGCGTCGGCGGCCCACAGCTTGGCGACCGCGACCTCGGTGTCGGCGGGCAGTCCCTCGGCCATCCGCCAGGCGGCCTGCCACAGCGCGAGCCGCTGGGCGAGGGTGTCGATGTAGCCGTCGGCCAGCCGCTGCGAGACCGCCTGGAAGGTGCCGATCGGGCGGCCGAACTGCTCGCGGGTCTTCGCGTACGACGAGGTGAGGGCGAGCGCGCCCTCGCAGATGCCGAGCTGCTCGGCCGAGGCGGCGAGCAGGAGCAGGTGCCGGAGCCGGCGGTCGACCGAGCCGTCGGCCGCCCCCACGAGTCGGTCGGCGCCGAGGGCGACCTCGTCGAGATCGACGCGGGCCACCGTGTCGCGGTCGGAGAACCTCTGCTCGGTGACGGTCACCCCCGGGTCGCCGGGCAGGACCAGGAAGACGCCCACTCCCGACGGGGTGCTGGCCGGGACCAGGAACGCGTCGGCGTAGGGCCCCGCCTGGACGATCGCCTTGCTTCCGGAGAGCGTGTGGCCGTCCGTCGCCGGGGTGGCGGAGGTCGTCGGCTGTTCGGGTGCGAAGACCCGCTCCTCCGCGACCGCCGCGGTCAGGATGCTCGACCCGGAGGCGGCACCGGGCAGCCACTGCTGCTTCTGGGCGTCGCTGCCGTGCTCGGCGAGCAGCAGCGCCGCTGGGCCGTGGGCCGCCAGGGGGACCGGCGCGACGGTGCGACCGACCTCGACCAGCACCCGGCAGAGCTCGACGAGGCCGAGCCCGGCGCCGTCGTAGTCCTCGGGCAGCGCCAGCCCGAGCAGCCCGGCCGAGCCGAGCTCGGCCCACAGCTCGCGGTCGAACCGCGAGCCCTCGGCCTCGACAGCCTTCATCCGCTCGTTGGTCGCCCGGTCCGTGAGGATCTTGGCGGCCAGCTGTGCGGCCGCGTCCTGCTCGGGGGTGAAGGTGAAGTCCATGGCCTTACCTCTTCGCTGCGGGCAGCCCGAGGGCCACGTAGCCGATGATGTCGCGCTGGATCTCGTTGGTGCCGCCGCCGAAGGTCATCACCAGTGCCGAGCGGTAGTAGCGCTCGATCCGGCCGGCGAGCACCGCGCCGTCCGACGCGCCGGTGATGCCGGCGTTGGGCCCGATGACCTCCATCAGCGACCGGTAGACCTCGGTGGCCAGCTCGGAGCCGTAGATCTTGGTCGCCGACGCCTCGGCGGGGGAGAGGGCGACACCCTGGTCGGCGTCCGAGGCGAGCTTCCAGTTGATGAGCGTGAGTGCCTCGACCCGGGCGTACGCGCGGCCGAGGGCGATCTGCACCCACTCGGAGTCGATGACCCTCGAGCCGTCCGGGCTCTTGGTCTGCTGCGCCCACTCCCGGACCAGCTTGAGCGACATCGTCAGGGGCGCCGAGGAGGTCAGCGAGACCCGCTCGTGGTTGAGCTGGTTGGTGATCAGCGCCCAGCCGCCGTTGAGCTCGCCGACCAGGTTGGACGCCGGCACGCGGACGTCCTGGTAGTAGGTCGCGCTGGTCGAGACACCGGCGACGGTGTGCACCGGGGTGTAGGAAAACCCCTCGGCGTCGGTCGGCACCAGGATCATCGAGAGGCCCTTGTGGCGGGGCAGGTCGGGGTCGGTGCGGCAGGCCAGCCAGATCCAGTCGGCGTACTGGATCAGCGAGGTCCACATCTTCTGGCCGTTGATCACCCACTCGTCGCCCTCCCGGACCGCCTTCGTCTTGAGCGAGGCGAGGTCGGTGCCGGAGCCGGGCTCGGAGTAGCCGATCGAGAAGTGCAGGTCGCCGGCCAGGATGCGTGGCAGGAAGTAGGCCTTCTGCTCGTCGGTGCCGTAGCGCATGATCGTCGGCCCGACGGTGTTGAGCGTGAGGTAGGGGATCGGCACGCCGAAGTCGGCCGCCACGTCGGTGAAGATCAGCTGGTCGACCATGGAGCGGTCCTGGCCGCCGTACTCCTTGGGCCAGCCGATGCCGAGCCACCCGTCGGTGCCGAGCTGCTTGATCACCGCCTTGTAGACGCCGGCCTCACCGAACTCGCCGGTCGCCGAGGCGAGCCCCGCGCGGACCTCCGGGGTGACGAGCTCGGAGAAGTAGCCTTGAAGCTCCTCCTTGAGGGCGACCTGCTCGGGATCGAGGGCGATGCGCATGGCGCAAAACTATAACGTGTTCTAGTCTGGAGTCCATGATGGAGAGCAGCGCACGGATGCTGGACCACGGCGCGCCGCCGGAGCGGTTCGCGCGCGGCTGGCACTGCCTGGGGTTGGCCGACTCCTTCCGGGACGGCAAGCCGCACGGGATCGACGCCTTCGGCGGCAAGCTGGTCGTCTGGGCGGACAGCAAGGGCGAGCTCAACGTGCTCGACGGCTACTGCCGGCACATGGGCGGCGACCTCACCCAGGGGTCGGTCAAGGGCGACGAGGTGGCCTGCCCGTTCCACGACTGGCGCTGGGGCGGCGACGGCAAGTGCAAGCAGATCCCCTACGCGCGGCGGGTGCCGCTGCGCGCGCGGACCCAGAAGTACCCGGTGGTGGTCCGCAACGGCCAGCTGCTCATCTGGCATGACGTCGAGGGCTCGGAGCCCGACCTGGAGATCCTGCCGCCGGTGCTGCCCGGCATCGAGGAGGGGCTCTTACACCGACTGGAGGTGGAGGTCGTGCCGATCCTGGGCTCGCACTGCCGCGAGCTCATCGACAACGTGGTCGACATGGCGCACTTCTACTACGTGCACTTCTCGTTCCCGACCAGCTTCCGCAACGTCTTCGAGGGCACCGTCGCGACGCAGTACATGGAGTCCAAGGGCCGCCCCGACAAGGCCGGCGGCTACGGGAGCCCGGACCTGTTCCTGAAGTCCGAGGCGACCTACTTCGGGCCGGCGTACATGATCAACTGGCTCGACGTCGACTACAAGGGCTTCGAGACCGAGGTCATCCTCATCAACTGCCACATCCCGACCGGCCCCGACTCGTTCACGCTGCAGTACGGCATCACCGTGAAGAAGCCCGAGGGCATGGACGACGACACGGCGGCCTACATCGCGAAGAAGTACGCCAAGATGTTCGGGGAGGGCTTCCTCCAGGACGTGCACATCTGGAAGAACAAGGTGCCGGTCCAGAACCCGCTGCTCTGCGAGGAGGACGGCCCGGTCTACCAGCTGCGGCGCTGGTACGAGCAGTACTACGTCGACAAGGCCGACGTGCTGCCGGAGATGGTGGACCGGTTCGAGTTCGAGGTCGACACCACCAAGGCCAACGAGTACTGGCAGGAGGAGGTCGCCGAGAACCTCCGCAAGAAGGCCGAGGAGGAGGCCGCGGGCGAGGGCCAGGGAGAGAGCCAGGGTGACCAGCACGCGGACTCGCCGCAGGTCATGACCGGAACCTGAGCAGAATTCACTTCAATGCCTTCCTTCGTGCCCCTCAGCACCGACACCCTCGAGGACCAGCGGCTCTACACCACGGCCCGGCTGGTGGAGGTCGCCTGCCTCGACTGCCTCGCGAAGGTCGGGGTCAAGAAGAACAGCGAGCACCACACCTCGGTCCAGTGGACCTCGGAGGCGCGCTCGCAGTGCCCCGAGCTCAACCGGCGCTCGGGGGGACGCGACTTCCAGCCGGCCTGCTCGCGGCTGGTGGCCAGCATCGAGCAGGCCGCGCGCGAGGGCCGGGTCCCGATCGGCGCCGAGGACGGCTACTGAGGTGGCTGCGTAGGTGAGCGAGACGTCGTACGACCTCCGGGTGCTGGAGGTCGTGGAGGAGACCGCGGACGCGCACTCGGTGTCGTTCGCGGTGCCCGAGGGTGCCGAGGCCGAGTTCGACTACCTGCCCGGCCAGTTCCTGACCCTGGCGGTGCCCAGCGACCAGACCGGGGTCGCGGCGCGCTGCTACTCGCTCTCGTCGTCTCCGCACGACGGCGGCCCGCTGACGGTCACCGTGAAGCGGACGGCCGAGGGGTACGCGTCCAACTGGATCTGCGACAACCTGCGCGCGGGCTCGACCATCCGGTCGCTGCCGCCGTCGGGGATCTTCACGCCGACGAGCCTGGACGCCGACCTGCTGCTCTTCGCCGGCGGCAGCGGGATCACCCCGATCATGTCGATCACCCGGACGGCGATCGCCGAGGGCAGCGGCCGGATCGTGCTCTTCTACGCCAACCGCGACGAGAGCTCGGTGATCTTCGCCTCCGAGCTGGCCGCGCTGGCGGCCGAGCACCCGCACCGGCTGGTGGTCGTGCACTGGCTCGAGTCGGTCCAGGGGCTGCCCACGCAGGAGCAGATGAAGGCCTTCACCGAGCCGTTCACCAGCTACGACGCGTTCGTCTGTGGGCCGGCGCCGTTCATGAAGCTGACGATCGCGGCGCTGCGCGAGCTCGAGTTCCCTCGCGAGCGGCGGCACCAGGAGAAGTTCATCTCGCTGGGCGGCAACCCGTTCGGCGACCCTGAGCAGCAGGCCGAGGCCGAGCACGAGCTCGAGGAGGCCGACTCCGACACCGAGTTCACCGAGGGCGCCGAGGTCGTGGAGGGCGCCGAGCCGGAGCAGCACGAGCCGGCCGAGGGAGCGCCCGAGGGCAACGTGCGGCTGGAGGTCGAGCTCGACGGCGAGACCTACACCTACGACGACTGGGCGCCGACGACCAAGCTGCTCGAGCACCTGGAGTCGAAGGGCGTGAAGGCGCCGTACTCCTGCCGCGAGGGGGAGTGCTCCGCCTGCGCCGTGCGACTGCTCGAGGGCGACGTGAAGATGATCAACAACGACGTCCTCGACGACGAGGACCTCGCCGAGGGCATTCGCCTGGCCTGCCAGTCGCTCCCGGTCACCGACGTGGTGCGGGCGACGTACCACTGAGGACGGCGGCGGGCGGCCGCCACCGGTCCCACGCCGCCCCGATCGCGAGGGCAAGGGCCGCAATGACCGCACCCATGATCGTGTCGATCAGGTAGTGCTCGCCGGAGTAGACGAGCGAGAACGACATGGCCGCGGGGTAGAGCAGCACCAGCCAGCGCCACCAGCCACGCAGTCGGATGATCGCGTAGAAGGCGATCAGGTAGGTGAACCCGCAGTGCAGCGAGGGCATCGCCGCGGTCTGGTTCGGCAGCCCTCCGAAGACGAGCGTGGTGCGCTGGATGCCGAGGTGGTGGAAGGCCCGGCCGGACATCCGGACCATGGGTGGCAGCAGGCCGGCCTGCGCCGCCAGCCAGGGTGGCGCCATCGGGTAGAGGATGTAGCCGGCCAGCGCGAGGTAGCTGATCGTGACGTAGCGGCGGATCCACCGGAGCCACTCGGCTCGGTCCCTGATCCAGAGGACACCGGCGATGGTGAGCCCCGCGAGGAAGTGGGAGGCGTAGGTCGCGCTGGTGAGGTAGTCGTACCACCGCAGCTGCTCCTCGCCCGCGCAGTGGTCGCCGCACAGGCGGTGCTGGAGGCTGATGGTCGGCACCGCGTCGCCGCCCCACAGGTGGGCCAGCCACTCGTCGGCGTGGATGGGCCATACCTCGTGGGGCGTGAACCCGATGTCGTCGGTGACGCCACGGACCAGGCCGTAGACCGCGAGCGCCAGCAGCCACAGCCACCAGTCCTTCGGGAACTGCCAGGACCAGTCCAGCCGCCACGCGATCGCGAGCAGCCAGAGCCAGAGGGCCACGCCCGTCGGGTCGTTGGGGATGCCGACCATCCAGCACCACAGCAGGAACGCGACGGCGTACGCCGCGACCGTGAGGACGCGTCGGCTCATGCGTGGGGCGCGGCGGTCAGCCGGTAGATCGTGAACTTGCCTGCCTCGTCGACCTTCTCGTAGTCGGCGTCGAGCAGGTCCTGGGTCCTGGTGAAGTCGAGCTCCCAGTCGATGACGGATCCGTGGGCGACGATCACCCAGCGCGGGCGTTCGTCGCTCTCGAGCAGGCCGTCCAGCGTGGCCAGGTCGGCGTCGCGGACCCGGGCGGGGAGGCTCCAGAGATAGGGGTACGGCGAGGTCAGGTGGGCGTCGCGGACGACGTTGGCCGCGCCGAAGACCACGACGGCGCTGTCGCCGCGGTGGGCGTGGGCGTCGAGGTAGGCGATCGCCGGCTGCTCGTCCCGCTCGAGCGGCGACGCGATCGTCCAGCCCAGGGCTGCGGCGGCCGACACGCCCGCCAGGGCGAGCGCGCCGCCGATGCTGCGCGTGACCGGCGCCGGCCGCTGGGCGAACGCGGCCGCGAACAGCACCGCGCCGGGCACCAGGCCCATGAGGTAGTGCAGCCAGTAGCTGCCGCCGAGGAAGGCAACGAGGAGCTCGAAGGTGAGCAGCACGTAGGCGGGCGTGCGCAGGTCGGGCGCCGTCCACGGCCCCTGCCGCGACGGGGCGCCGCGGCCCTTCCAGGCGAACGCTGCCACGACGAGCGGCAGCCCGCTGCCCGCGAGCCCGCCGACCAGGCCCCCCAGCCGGCGCAGGGCGGGGCCGTTGTCACCGGCGAGCTTGCGGGCCGCGTCGACACGGAAGGTGACGACCGCGTTCCACAGGTCGGCGGGCACGGTGCCGCGAGCCCACGCGACCCCGACCGCGATCGCGGTCACGACGAGCGCACCGACGAGGAGGCCGGGGAACTTGCGGCGCGCTGCACCGCTGGTGAAGACCAGGACGATCGCGACCACGAACACGTCCACGAGGCTCTGCTTGACGAGTGCGCCCACCGCGCCGGCCGCGCCGGCCGCAACGCTGAGCAGGAAGCCCCGTACCTGGTGGCGGCTGGCGGCCGCCGCGACGTACGACAGCAGCCCGACGATGAGGAACGGCAACCCCAGCAGCTCACCGTTGGCGACGGTCGCGCCGAGCAGCGGCGTGGCCACGCAGACCGCCGCGGTCCCGGCGGTCAGGACCGGAGCCGAGCGCCGTTCGGGCGCCGCGACCCGGCCGAGGACTCCGGACAGGATCACGGTCAGCACCGCGGCGAGCGCGCCGAACAGGCGCAGCGGCACCGCGCCGCCGAGCGCGTCCGCCGCCTCGAAGATCGCGATCAGGGCCGGCGGGCGGTCCACCCAGTAGTCGCCGTAGAGGCTGTTGCCGTGACCCCATTGCCCACCGACGAGCAGGTAACCCGCCTCGTCGGGGCTGAGCGACCGCCCGAGGAAGGGCAGCCAGCCCACGAACACCGCGCCCGCCATGACGAGCACCCAGCTCTTGGGGGCGGTCCCGATCCGGCGCCGCCATGGCGCGGTCGGGACGTCAGGCACGCCGGGCAGCCTAACCAGCGGGTTGGGGCGTCAGTCGTCCAGGAGGTCGTTGGGCACGATCGTGACCGGGAACGGCCGGGTCGCCGTCCACGTCTCGTCACCGGTGACCCTGGCGACCTCGGCGTAGTGGCCGCCCTCGAGCTCGTGGACGGTGAGCGTCGGGGGTGTCGCGCCATGGCCGGGGTCGACGATCCAGTACGACGGGCATCCGGCCTCGGCGAGGATCTCCTTCTTCCGGCCCAGGTCGACCCAGCGCGTCGAGGGGGAGAGGACCTCGACGGCGAGAAGCGGGGCGCTCGGGAGCTCGTTGGCGGTGACATCGCGGCGACGGGCAACAGTCAGATCGGGGACGAGCGTGCTGACGCCCGGCAGAACGACGTCGAAGGGCGACACCATCACCTTGACCTCGGGCGTGCGTCGGGCCAGCAGCAGGACCAGGAGTCTCGCGACGATGTCCTGGTGTCGGGTCGAGGGCGATGGACTCACCACGATGGCTCCGTCGATGAGCTCGGAGCGACGACCGTCGTGAGGCATCCATGCGTCCAGGTCGTCGCGGTCCTCACGAGTGAGTCCCGCGGGCCTCGTGATCACGAGGAGCCCGTCGATCAGCTCGTGGCGACAGCCGTCCGCGGGCAGCGCGTCGCGGTCGGCGAGGGTGAACCCTTCGTCGGCCGGCAGCGTGGTCATGGTCCCCATGGTGCCTCCCGAGAGTCATGGCGACCAAGCATCGCTGGGACGCCCGTCATTCGGCGGGCGTCATCCACAGGCCGCGCACCGCCGCGGCAAGTGTGTCGTACGCCGCCTCGATCTCGCCGTCTCGCGTCGGCAGTCGGATCGCGTCCGGTGTGGCCTCGGCCAAGGCGTCGAGCCGCTCGACGTACTGCGTCAGGTGGTCGGGCGAGGCGTCCGCGACGAGCTGGTGCACCGCCTCGAGGTGCGGCTGGTCGACCTCGCGCGTGGCGAACCTGGCCGCCGGGCTGTCGGCCTCCACGAGCACCTCGACCCACCGGGCGCCGGCCGCCTCGGCCGCGTCGCGGAACCTCGCCAGCTCCGCCGCACTGGCGATGAGCTGGGGGAGTACGACGTCGCGCCCCTGGGCGACGTACGCCGACAGCATCGCGATCGCGACCGGCCGGACCGCCGCACCGGTGGCGGCGAAGTCCTCGCGCCATCCGGACACCCACGTCCGGAGCACATCGACGTCGAGCAGGAGCGTGCCGGGATGGTCCTCGGCCCAGCGCCCGGCGAGCGTGGACTTGCCGACCGCAGGCGCGCCGTTGAGGTGCAGGACCAACGGTCGCTGCGTCACCAGCCCCGCTCGCGCCACTCCGCGAGGTGGGGCCTCTCGGCGCCGAGCGTGGAGTCGTTTCCGTGGCCGGGGTAGAACCAGGTGTCGTCGGGGAGCCGGTGGAAGATCTTGGTGGTGACCTCGGCGTAGAGCTGCTCGAAGGCCGCCTTGTCGCCGAAGGTGTTGCCGACGCCGCCCGGGAACAGCGAGTCGCCCGTGAACAGGTGCGGGTGGCCGCCGGGGTCCGTGTAGAGGAGAGCGATCGAGCCCGGGGTGTGGCCGGCGAGCGCGATCACCTCCAGGGTGCAGTCGCCGACGGCGACGGTCTCGCCCTGCTCGACCTCGATCGTGACCGGGACGCCGGTCTGCTCGGTGATCGCGGCGGCGTCCGGGACGCCGGCGACGGTGGCGGCCTGGGTGGCGGCGACGACGTCGGCAAGGGCGCGGTGGTGGTCCCAGTGCTGGTGCGTGGTGAGCACGTGCGTGAGCCCGGCCTCGCCGATCAGGGGGAGCAACGTGTCGGAGGCGTCGGCGGCGTCGATCAGGACCTGCTCGCCGGTGTGCTTGCAGGTCAGCAGGTAGCAGTTGTTCGACATCTTCTCGTCGACCGCGACCTTGGTGATGGTCAGTGCGTCCAGCTCGCGGGTGTCGGCTGGCCCGCCGGGGGAGACCTCTCCTGTGTAGCTCACCATGGCTCCATTCTCGGCACCGCGCCGTCGCTGCTGGTCAGTCCCTCGCCCGTACCGCGTCCGGTCACCCACCATGCCAGAGCGCTCGCCGTGCCGGTGACTGTGGGACCGCCGGTGCCGAACTCCCAGGACCGGTCGAGGTCGGTGGCGTGCGCGACGAACGGCGCCTCGTCATGGTCCGCGCCGGCGCGGGAGTCCAGGAGAAGGACCACGAACGCCGCCGGCCAGCTGGCGGCGGTGTAGTCGAGACCCAGGTCGGCGTGGTGGATCTCGACCTCCCGGGTCCGCATGGTCGCGACGTCGCCCGCTGGGAACTGCCGGCCGCCCGGCGTCCGCTGGATCACCTTGCCGGCCAGGTTGTCGGCGAGCTCCTCGACCCACTCGCCGATGACCGTGGTCGACCCGAGGAACCGGTCGCGGAGCACCGATGGTGACGCCTTCGAGAGCTCCGCGATGTCGGAGTCGCGGCGCTCGTTCGAGGCGTACATCGGCACCGGCCGGCCCTCGTGCACCCCCTCGAGCGCGCCGGCGAGCCCCTCGGCGTTCAGCGTGAGGTGGGCGACCACGTGCGCGCGGGTCCAGCCCGGCAGCAGGCTCGGCTCACGCCACTGGGCGTCGGTCATCGCGTCGACGCTGCGCACCAGCCGACGGGTGCCGGAGTCGAGCAGCTCCAGGAGCCGGGGGTCGGGCATGCGCCCATCCTGCCGAACCGGCCGCCGGATGGGCACTGTCGGTGGCTCGTGAGAGGGTCGAATCGAGCAAGAACTGCGGCGCGGCGACTTGCCCGCCACCGCTAGGATTGCGAACGTTTGTTCGAACAGGGCCGACCAGAGATCGAGGACGCGCAGGTGCAGGAGAAGCTCATCATCCGGGGCGCCCGGGAGCACAACCTCAAGGACATCTCGCTCGACCTGCCGCGCGACTCCCTCATCGTCTTCACGGGGCTCTCCGGGTCGGGCAAGTCCAGCCTGGCCTTCGACACGATCTTCGCCGAGGGCCAGCGCCGCTACGTCGAGTCGCTGTCGGCCTACGCCCGCCAGTTCCTCGGCCAGATGGACAAGCCCGACGTCGACTTCATCGAGGGCCTCTCGCCCGCGGTCAGCATCGACCAGAAGTCCACCTCCAAGAACCCCCGCTCCACGGTCGGCACCATCACCGAGGTCTACGACTACCTCCGCCTCCTCTACGCGCGCGCCGGCCGGCCGCACTGCCCGGTCTGCCACAGCCCGATCGAGCGCCAGACGCCGCAGCAGATCGTCGACCGGGTGATGGCGATGGAGGAGGGCACCCGCTTCCAGGTGCTGGCCCCGGTCATCCGGGGCCGCAAGGGCGAGTACGTCGAGCTGTTCCGCCAGCTCCAGACCCAGGGCTTCTCCCGGGCGCGGGTCAACGGGGAGACCCACCTGCTGGAGGACCCGCCCAAGCTCGACAAGCAGAAGAAGCACACCATCGAGGTGGTGGTCGACCGGCTGGCGGTCAAGCCCTCCAGCAAGCGCCGGCTCACCGACTCGGTCGAGACTGCGCTCAACCTCGCCGCCGGTCTGGTCGTCTTCGACCTGGTCGACCTGCCGGAGAAGGACCCGGGCCGGGAGCTGAAGTTCAGCGAGAAGATGGCCTGCCCCAATGACCACCCGATCGACACCGACGAGCTCGAGCCCCGCTCGTTCTCGTTCAACAGCCCGTTCGGTGCCTGCCCCGAGTGCAGCGGCCTCGGCACCCGCATGGAGGTCGACCCCGAGCTGGTCGTTCCCGACGCGCAGGCGACGCTGGGCGAGGGCGCGATCCAGCCCTGGAGCCAGGCGCACGTCGCCGACTACTTCCTGCGGCTGATGGGCGCCCTGGGCGATGAGCTCGGCTTCGACCTCAACACGCCCTGGGAGGACCTGCCGGCCAAGGCCCAGAAGTCGATCCTCGACGGCCACCCGACCAAGGTCCACGTCGTCACCCGCAACCGCTACGGCCGCGAGCGCGCCTACTGGGCGGAGTTCGAGGGCGTCCGCACCTACATCGAGCGCCGCCACCGCGAGGCCGAGTCCGACACCAGCCGGGAGCGGTTCGAGGGGTTCATGCGCGAGGTGCCCTGTCCGGCGTGCCAGGGCAGCCGGCTCAAGCCGGTCTCGATGGCGGTGACGCTGGGCCGGCTCGGCCACGGCGGGAAGAACATCGCCGACGTCTGCGCGATGCCGATCAACGAGACCGCCCGGTTCCTGCGCGAGGTCGATCTCACCGCCCGCGAGCGCCAGATCGGCGAGCGGGTGCTCAAGGAGATCCAGGAGCGGCTCAACTTCCTGCTCGACGTCGGCCTCGACTACCTCTCCCTCGACCGACCCTCCGGGTCGCTGTCGGGCGGCGAGGCGCAGCGCATCCGGCTCGCGACCCAGATCGGCGCCGGCCTGGTGGGGGTGCTCTACGTCCTCGACGAGCCCTCGATCGGGCTCCACCAGCGCGACAACCAGCGGCTCATCGAGACCCTGGTCCGGCTCAAGGACCTCGGCAACACCCTCATCGTCGTCGAGCACGACGAGGACACCATCGAGACGGCCGACTGGGTCGTCGACATCGGTCCCGGCGCCGGCGAGCACGGCGGCCAGGTCGTGCACAGCGGCACCGTCAAGGAACTCCTCGAGCACCCGGACTCGATCACCGGCCAGTACCTCTCCGGCCGTCGCGAGATCCCGGTCCCGCCGATCCGGCGCCCCCGCACGACCGGCCGCGAGCTGACCGTGGTCGGAGCGCGCGAGCACAACCTGCGCAACATCGACGTGACGTTCCCGCTCGGGCTGTTCGTGGCGGTCACCGGCGTCTCGGGCTCCGGCAAGTCGACGCTGGTCAACGACATCCTCTACACCTCGCTGGCCAAGCAGATCTACCACGCCCGCGCGATCCCGGGCCGCCACCAGCGCATCACCGGCCTCGACCACGTCGACAAGGTGATCCACGTCGACCAGTCGCCCATCGGCCGTACGCCGCGGAGCAACCCCGCGACCTACACGGGCGTCTTCGACCACATCCGCAAGCTGTTCGCCTCCACCCCCGAGGCGAAGATGCGCGGCTACCAGCAGGGCCGGTTCTCGTTCAACGTCAAGGGCGGCCGCTGTGAGGCGTGCTCCGGTGACGGCACGATCAAGATCGAGATGAACTTCCTGCCCGACGTCTACGTCCCGTGCGAGGTCTGTCACGGCGCCCGCTACAACCGCGAGACGCTGGAGGTCCACTACAAGGGCAAGACCATCGCCGAGGTCCTCGACATGCCCATCGAGGAGGCCGTCGACTTCTTCGCCGCCGTGCCGGCGATCAACCGGCACATGCAGACGCTGGTCGAGGTCGGCCTGGGCTACGTCCGGCTCGGGCAGCCGGCGACCACGCTCTCGGGCGGTGAGGCACAGCGGGTCAAGCTCTCCTCCGAGCTGCAGAAGCGGTCGACCGGACGCACCGTCTACGTCCTCGACGAGCCGACCACCGGGCTGCACTTCGAGGACATCCGCAAGCTGCTGCTGGTCCTCGGCCGGCTCGTCGACCAGGGCAACACCGTGCTGGTCATCGAGCACAACCTCGACGTGATCAAGACCGCCGACTGGTTGATCGACATGGGGCCGGAGGGTGGCTCGCGCGGGGGGCTGGTGGTCGCCGAGGGGACCCCGGAGCAGGTCGCCGACAACCCCGACAGCTTCACCGGGGCCTTCCTCAAGCCGATGCTCAACGGCCGGGAGGCCAAGCAGCCCGCGCGCAAGAAGCCCGCCGCCAAGGCGCCCGCGAAGCCACCCGCACGCAAGGCACCGGCGCGCAAGGCCACGGTGAAGCGGAGCGCGCGCAAGTCCGCCTGATCGAACCGGCGGGAAGCCTCATCCGTGCATGAGAGTGCTCTCATCGAACTCACATCGGATCCTCACCTGAGGGGTCCGACTCGTAGGTAGTCTCGGTTTCAACGACCTGTCCCGACCCGACCACTGCGAGGAACCCGCCTTCATGACGTCTGCCAAGATCTCGCGCCGAACGCTGGGTGGCCTCGCGGCCGCAGCCGGTGTCGGCGTGCCGCTCCTCGCCGCCTGCAGCAGCGACTCCGGCACCGCCGCCGATCCGGTCGGCAACGCCACGAGTGGCGGCACCGACGGCAACGCCTCGGGCGGCAGCGGTCAGGCGCTCGCCAAGACCAGCGACATCGAGGTCGGCGGCGGCACCATCTTCACCGACGAGCAGGTGGTGGTCACCCAGCCCAGCGCCGGCAGCTTCAAGTGCTTCACCGCCATCTGCACCCACCAGGGCTGTCCGGTGGCGAGCGTCTCCGACGGCACCATCAACTGCGACTGCCACGGCAGCCAGTTCTCGATCGAGGACGGCTCGGTCGTCAGCGGGCCGGCGACCTTCCCGCTGGCCGAGGAGAAGATCACGGTCACCGGAAACTCGATCAGCCTGGCGTAGGCCGCCAGGCTGATCGAGTCTGGGCTACGCGGCCGCGGGGCAGTCGTCGTCGTCGGAGCTGGAGGCCGACTGGTCGTCGGTGCTGTCGTCGGTGCCCTCGTCCGTCCCGTTGTCGTCGGCGCCGTCCTCGGCACCGTCGTCGCAGACCTCGCCGTGGTCGTCCCCGTCCTCGACGCCGTCGTCATCGCTGTCGGCGTCCTGGGGGTCGGTGCCGTCGCGGAACTCGGCTAGGTTCTTGAGGCCGTCGCGGTCGGCGTCGCGCTGGGCGTTGGCCTTGTGCGCGTTGAGCCCGTGGGCGAGCTCCCAGCGGTTCGGCATCTTGTCGCCGTCCCAGTCGCGGCTGTGTGACGAGGCGTGACCGTGCACGGCCGCGTGGGCGAGGGTGCTGGCGGTGAGCGGTGCGGCGATGCCGAACGCCGTCGCTGCCAAGGTGGCGACCAGGCGGCGTCGTGAGGTGGTCTCCATGGGGTGCTCCTCGGGGGGTTTGGGGCTGTCCCACGACGGTAAGGACGGGGAGCGCGCCATGGGGGCGAAAACCGATGAGAAAGCCCTCATCCACGGTGAGAGTCCTCTTAGGTCTTCCCCTACGCGCGCAGGGCCTCGGTCAGCGGGGAGGTCGCGGCCTCCCGCCAGCGGCGGTCTCGGGGCGAGTGCCGCAGGTCCAGGCGCGCGTCCAGGACGTGCCGGGCCTCGTCGAGCCGGTCGGCCCTCACCAGCGCAGCGATCCGGGTCTCCTCCAGGAGCTCGCGCTGGGCGTCGGAGCCGCCGAGCCGGCGGCTCGGTCCGGCGAGGGCGGCCAGGGCGTCGGCGGCCAGCGAGTACTGGCCGGCACAGAGCAGTCCCAGGGCGCGCGCCAGCGGTGCCACGACCTCGCGCTGGGTGGGGTGGTCGTGGGCGGCGGCCCAGGAGCCCAGCCGGGCCAGGCCCTCGCGGTCGCCGATCGCGAGCAGCGCGACCGCTCCGTGCATGGCGAGGAACGGCGTCGCCGGCCGCTCGAGCACGTCGCGGCCCGCGAGCGCGGCGACCTGTTCGAGGCCGGGCACGTCCTGGGCGCCGGGCGTCAGGGCCCATCGGAACAGCAGCGAGCCGGTGTCGACCAGCGCGCGGCAGCCGAGGCCGTGCTCGGGCCGCAGCTGGGCGTCGTAGCGCCTCCGGACCGCGTCGAGGTCGCCGAGCGAGAGCTCGTGCAGGGCGGCGTGCCACGCGAAGTGGCTCAGGCTGTCGACCGACGCACCCGCGCCCGTGACCCAGCGGTCCATCCAGGCCAGGCCGGCGAGGTGGTCCCCGGTCTCGTAGTGCGCATGCGCGCGGGCGTGGGCGGAGTGCCCGGCGCCGGGCTCCAGGGCCAGCGAGCGGCAGCTGAGCTGCATGGCCTCATCGAAACGGCGCTGCTCCTGACGGACGAAGGCCAGCAGCCCGGTGAACCACCAGTCGTCGCCGTACGCAGGGATCGCCCGCTCGACGATCGTCCACGCCTCCTCGGGGACCTCGGTGACGCCGGCGAAGGCGATCGTCGGCACCGCCGCGGAGAGCAGCAGGGCGTCGAGCGGGTACGCCATGAGGTGGCTGACCAGCGGCCGGGAGTCGCCCGCGAGGTGCCGAGCCACCGCGTGCACGTGGCTGCGCTCCCGCTCGGAGCTACGGGGCGCGTGCAGCGCGGCGTCGCGCAGCCGTGCGGCGATGTCGACCTCCGCACACAGCTCGTGACCGAGGAGCGCGAGCGCGGCGTGGCCCAGCGCGAAGGTCGGGTCGTGCGCGATCGAGGCGGCGAGGGCGGGGAGCGCGCCCGACTCGAGGCGGAGCACCTTGACCAGCCCGCGGGAGTACGCCCCAGCGGCCTCGTGGCTGGTGGTCAGGAAGTAGCCATAGGGATCGCGTGGCACGTTAGTAGAGTAAGTCACTGAACTTAACGATCCAAGCCTGGCGGACGGACGCCCCGCTCGACCATGGGGTACCCGGGACCGTCCCCGGTCGAACGTAGGGTTGAGACGTGCCAGCCGCGTCGTTCCGTCCCGCGACCGGGTCCATCCCGACCCAGCCCGGGGTCTACCGGTTCCGCGACGCCCGCGGCCGGGTGATCTACGTCGGCAAGGCCAAGAACCTGCGCGCCCGGCTGTCGTCGTACTTCCAGGACATCGGCAACCTGCACGCGCGCACCGCGACGATGGTGACCACGGCGGCTGGCGTCGACTGGACCGTGGTCAACACCGAGGTCGAGGCGCTGCAGCTGGAGTACTCCTGGATCAAGGAGTTCGACCCGCGGTTCAACGTGAAGTACCGCGACGACAAGTCCTACCCCTGGCTCGCCGTCACCGTCGGCGAGGAGTTCCCGCGGGTCATGGTGGGCCGAGGCGCCAAGCGCAAGGGCACCCGCTACTTCGGGCCCTACAGCCACGCCTGGGCGATCCGCGAGACCGTCGACATCCTGCTCCGGGTCTTCCCGATGCGCAGCTGCTCCAACGGCGTCTTCAAGCGGTCCGGCCAGATCGGCCGACCGTGCCTGCTGGGCTACATCGACAAGTGCTCGGCGCCGTGCGTGGGCAACATCTCCGCCGAGGACCACCGCGAGATCGTCGAGGACTTCTGCGACTTCATGGCCGGGCAGACCCGGCCGTTCATCCGCCGCATCGAGCGCGAGATGTACGCCGCGTCCGACCGCGAGGACTACGAGAAGGCGGCCCGGCTGCGCGACGACCTGGGCGCGATGAACCGGGCGCTGGAGAAGCAGGCGGTCGTCCTGGGCGACGGCTCCGACGTCGACGTCATCGCACTCGCGGAGGACCCGCTCGAGGTCGCCGTCCAGGTCTTCTACGTCCGCGGCGGCCGGATCCGCGGCCAGCGGGGCTGGGTGGCCGACCGCGTCGAGGAGGGCGGCACGCCCGAGCTGGTCGAGGACTTCCTGCTCCAGCTCTATGCCGGTGACTCCGAGTCCATCCCGAAGGAGATCCTGGTCCCGGAGCTGCCGCCCGACGTGGACACCTTCGAGCAGCTCCTGGGCGACCTGCGCGGCAGCAGGGTGCAGATCCGGGTGCCGCAGCGCGGCGACAAGAAGACGCTCCAGGAGACGGTGGCGCGCAACGCGCTCGAGGCGCTCGCGCTGCACAAGACCAAGCGCGCCAGCGACCTGACCACCCGCAACCGGGCGCTGGAGGAGATCCAGCGGGCGCTCGAGCTCGACGACGTACCGCTGCGCATCGAGTGCTACGACATCTCCAACCTGCAGGGCACCGAGGTGGTGGCCTCGATGGTGGTCTTCGAGGACGGTCTGGCCCGCAAGGGCGAGTACCGCCGGTTCGTCATCAAGGGCGTCGACGGCCAGAACGACGTGGCGTCGATGCACGAGGTGATCACCCGGCGGTTCCGGCGGCTCCTCGACGAGCAGGCGCGCTCGGAGCTGCGTCCCGGCGACCCGGACGATCCCCAGAGCGGTCCGATGCTGGTCGACCCCGAGACCGGCCGGCCGCGCAAGTTCGCCTACGCCCCGGGGCTGGTGGTGGTCGACGGCGGCCCGCCGCAGGTCGCGGCGGCGCAGCGGGCCCTCGACGAGCTCGGCATCGTCGACATCCCCGTCGTCGGGCTGGCCAAGCGGCTCGAGGAGGTCTGGGTGCCGGGCCAGGAGGACCCGGTGATCCTGCGCCGCTCCTCCGAGGGGCTCTACCTGCTCCAGCGCATCCGTGACGAGGCGCACCGGTTCGCGATCACCCACCACCGGTCCCGACGGTCCAAGTCGATGGTCGAGAGCCTGCTCGACGACGTACCCGGCCTGGGCGAAGTACGCCGCAAGACCCTGCTCAAGCACTTCGGCTCGCTGAAGAAGCTGCGCGAGGCCGAGGTCGCCGACATCGCCCAGGTGCCGGGGATCGGCCCCGGCACGGCGGCCGCGATCAAGGATGCGGTGGCCGGGAGCAGTCGCCAGACTGTCTCCGTGAACACCGCCACGGGCGAGATCGAAGAATGACGACCAGAGCCGCATGACGACCGAGGACGCCACCGCCAAGCCCGGCGAGCTCGTGGTGGTGACCGGCATGACCGGCGCGGGCCGCAGCACCGCGGCCAAGGAGCTCGAGGACCTCGGCTACTACGTCATCGACAACCTGCCGCCGGGGCTGCTCAAGGACGTGATCCGGCTCGTCGACGAGAGCAAGGGGCCGGCCCAGCCCGTCGCGCTGGTCATCGACGTCCGCTCCGGGGCCTTCTTCGACTCCCTCGCCGCCAACCTGGCCCACCAGAGCGCCACCGGCCGGCACGCCACGCTGGTCTTCCTCGAGGCCACCGACGAGGTCCTCGTACGCCGGCAGGAGGCCGCCCGGCGCCCGCACCCGCTCCAGGGCGACGGCCGGCTGCTCGACGGGCTGCAGCGCGAGCGCGCGGTGCTCGCCGGGCTGCGCGGCGACGCCGATCTGGTCATCGACACCTCGGCGCTCAACGTGCACCAGCTCACCGATCGGATCGCCGCCGAGTTCGGCACCCCCCAGACGGTCCGGCTCAAGGTGAGCGTGGTCAGCTTCGGCTTCAAGTACGGCATCCCCGTCGACACCGACTTCCTCGCCGACATGCGCTTCCTGCCCAACCCGCACTGGATCCCCGAGCTCCGGCCGCGCACCGGCCTCGACCCCGAGGTCGCCGACTACGTCCTGAGCCAGCTGGGCGCGGTCGAGTTCGTGGACCGGTGGGTCGAGCTCATCACTGGGGTGGCGGCGGGCTACCTCGGGCAGGGCAAGCGGTTCGCGCAGGTGGCCATCGGCTGCACCGGCGGGAAGCACCGCAGCGTGACCGTCACCGAGGAGATCGTCCGCCGTCTGCACGACCGCGACATCGAGGCGCGCGCCTACCACCGCGACCTGGGCCGCGAGTGAGGTGCCGATGAGGGACCGGGCGGTGGCGGTGGTCGCCTTCGGCGGCGGCCACGGGCTGCACGCCTCGCTGTCGGCGCTCCGGCTCCTCGTCGACGAGCTCGTCGTCGACGACCTGACCGCCGTCGTGACCGTCGCCGACAACGGCGGCTCGTCGGGACGGCTGCGCGGCGAGTTCGGCGTCCTGCCGCCCGGGGACCTCCGGATGGCGCTGGCCGCGCTGTGCGGGCGCAACGAGTGGGGCGTCACCTGGTCGCGGGTGCTGCAGCACCGGTTCGCCGGCGAGGGCGAGATGCGCGACCACGTCGTCGGCAACCTGCTGATCGTCAGCCTCTGGGAGCTGCTCGGCGACCACGTCGACGCCCTCGACTACGTCGGCCGGCTCCTCGGTGCCACCGGGAGGGTGCTGCCCATGGCGCTGGTCCCGATGGACATCACCGCGGAGGTGCGGGGCCTGGTGCCCGGCGACCCCGACGCGCTGACCAGCGTCCGGGGCCAGGTCGAGGTCGCCACCACGGACGGCATCATCGACTCGATCGCGCTGGTGCCGCCCGACCCGCCGGCCGCACCCGAGGCGCTGAAGGCGATCGAGGCGGCCGACTGGATCGTGCTGGGCCCCGGCTCGTGGTTCACCTCGGTGATCCCGCACCTGATGGTCCCGGCCCTCCGGCAGGCCCTGGTCGGCGCCGACGCCCGGGTGCTGGTCGTGCTCAACCTGGCCGCCGAGGCGGGCGAGACGCCGGGCTTCGGCCCGGCCGACCACCTGCGGGTGCTCGCCGAGCACGCTCCCGACCTGCGGGTCCACACGGTGCTCGTCGACCGCGGGGTCGGCGCCGAGGAGCTCGGCGACCTCGAGGAGGTGGTGGCGGCGTACGGCGCCCGGCTGGCCGTCGAGGACGTCGCCGAGGCGCCCGGGACACCCCGCCACGACCCCGTGAAGCTCGCCGCGGCGTACGCCAAGATCATCGGCGACACCGACTGACAACCCTTGCGGTGCGGGCAGTTCCGCGTTTCGAAGGGTTGTTGACGTGCGTGCGAGGATCGCCTCATGGCGATGACGGCACAGGTGAAGTCCGAGCTGGCCAGCACCCAGATCACCAAGACCTGCTGCCGCAAGGCGGAGGTCGCCTCGATGCTCCGGTTCGCCGGTGGCCTGCACATCGTCAATGGCCAGATCGTCGTGGAGGCCGAGCTCGACACGGGTGCGGCCGCCCGGCGGCTGCGCACGGACGTCTCGGAGGTCTACGGCCACGAGTCCGATGTGGTCATGGTCCAGGGCAACGGGATCCGCAAGGGCAGCCGCTACATCGTCCGGATCTCGAAGCAGGGCGAGGCCCTCGCCCGCCAGACCGGGCTGCTCGACCAGCGCGGCCGGCCGGTGCGTGGCCTCCCGCCGGCGGTCGTCTCCGGCGGCGGCTGCGACGCGGTGGCCGCCTGGCGGGGTGCTTTCCTGGCCCACGGGTCGCTGACCGAGCCCGGCCGGTCCTCCTCGCTTGAGGTGACCTGTCCCGGTCCGGAGGCCGCGCTGGCGCTGGTCGGGGTCGCGCGCCGGCTCGGGATCCAGGCCAAGGCACGCGAGGTCCGCGGCGTCGACCGCGTCGTGATGCGCGACGGCGACGCGATCGGGCAGCTGCTCACCCGGCTGGGCGCCCACGAGTCGCTGATGGCCTGGGAGGAGCGCCGGATGCGGCGCGAGGTCCGGGCCACCGCCAACCGGCTGGCCAACTTCGACGACGCCAACCTGCGCCGCTCCGCCCGGGCGGCCGTCGCCGCCGGCGCTCGCGTCGACCGCGCCATGGAGATCCTGGGCGACGAGATCCCCGACCACCTCAAGATGGCGGGTGCACTGCGGCTGGAGCACAAGCAGGCCTCCCTCGAAGAGCTCGGCCAGCTGCACGACCCGGTGCTGACCAAGGACGCGATCGCCGGCCGGATCCGGCGGCTGCTCGCGATGGCCGACAAGCGCGCCGAGGAGCTCGGCATCCCCGACACCGAGGCCTCGCTCACCCCGGAGATGCTCGCCGAGGAGTGAGTTACCGGCACGTACGCCGGACCGGGACCTGACGAGGGCCGGGGGACTGGGTAGGGTCGTTTTGATCGTTACACCCCGACCTCAGGAGCATGCGCAGTGACCGTTCGTGTAGGCATCAACGGCTTCGGCCGCATCGGCCGCAACTTCTTCCGTGCGGTGCAGGACTCCGGCGCCGACGTCGAGGTGGTCGCGGTCAACGACCTGGCGGCCAACGATGTGCTGGCGCACTTCCTGCGCTACGACTCGATCCTCGGGCGCTTCCCCGGCGAGGTCGAGGCCGACGAGACGACGCTGACCGTCAACGGCACCAAGATCCACGCGACCGCCGAGCGCGACCCCGCCGCCCTGCCCTGGGGCGATGTCGGCGCCGACGTCGTCATCGAGTCGACCGGGCTGTTCACCAAGGCCGCCGACGCCGGCAAGCACCTCGAGGCGGGCGCCAAGAAGGTGATCATCTCGGCCCCGGCGACCGACGAGGACATCACGATCGTGATGGGCATCAACGACGGTGACTACGACCCGGCCCAGCACCACGTGATCTCCAACGCCAGCTGCACCACCAACTGCCTGGCCCCGATGGCCAAGGTCCTCCTCGACAACTGGGGCATCGAGAAGGGCTTCATGACCACGGTGCACGCCTACACCACCGAGCAGCAGCTGCTCGACCAGATCTCGGTCAACCGCAAGGGCCAGATCAACCTGCGTCGCGCGCGGGGTGCGGCCACCAGCATCATCCCCACCACTACGGGCGCGGCGAAGGCGATCTCGCTGGTGCTGCCCGAGCTCAAGGGGAAGCTCGACGGCTACGCCCTGCGGGTGCCGGTGCCGACCGGGTCGGTCACCGACCTGACGGTGACGCTGGGCCAGGAGGTCACCAAGGACGAGGTCAACGCCGCGTTCAAGGCGGCCGCGGAGAGCGGCCCGCTCTCGAAGTACCTGGAGTACACCGAGGACGAGATCGTCAGCGCCGACATCGTGACCTGGCCGGCGTCCTGCACGATCGACGCGGGCTGCACGCTCGCCAACGGCAACCAGGTCAAGGTCGTCGGCTGGTACGACAACGAGTGGGGCTACTCCAACCGCCTCATCGACCTGGCGGCACTCGTCGGCGCGTCGCTCTAGCCGGGTGGGCGCCTACGACGGGCTTGGCGAGATTTCGAGCAAGCGGGTCCTCGTCCGGTCCGACCTCAACGTGCCCCTCGACGGCACCCGCATCACCGACGACGGCCGGATCCGCGCCAGCGTGCCGACCATCAAGGCGCTCGCCGACGCGGGCGCCCGGGTGGTCGTGACCGCACACCTCGGCCGGCCCAAGGGTGCGCCCGAGGAGCGCTACTCGCTGCGCCCCGTCGCCGCGCGGCTCAGCGAGCTCCTGGGCCAGGACGTCGCCTTCGCCACCGACACGGTCGGCGACTCGGCGCGGGAGACGGTGGCCGCGCTCGGGGACGGCCAGGTCGCCGTGCTCGAGAACGTCCGGTTCAACCCCGGCGAGACGAGCAAGGACGAGGCCGAGCGGGCCGAGTTCGCCGACCAGCTGGCCGGGCTCGCCGATGCCTTCGTGTCCGACGGGTTCGGGGTGGTGCACCGCAAGCAGGCGTCCGTCTACGACGTCGCGCAGCGGCTGCCGCACGCCATGGGCGGGCTGGTCGCCAAGGAGCTCGACGTGATGCGACGGCTCACCAACGAGCCCGAGCGGCCCTATGTGGTCGTGCTGGGCGGGTCCAAGGTCTCCGACAAGCTGGGCGTGATCGCCAACCTGATGCAGCAGGCCGACGTGCTGCTGATCGGCGGCGGCATGGTCTTCACCTTCCTCAAGGCACAGGGCCATGACGTGGGCAAGAGCCTGCTCGAGGACGACCAGGTCGAGGTCTGCCGCGACTACCTGAGCCGGGCCGAGGAATCCGGCGTGCAGATCGTGCTGCCGACCGACATCGTGGTCGACACCGAGTTCCCCTCCGGCGACCGTGAGCCGGAGCCCCGGGTGGTCCCGGCCGACGCGATCCCGGCCGACGCGCTCGGCCTCGACATCGGCCCCGAGTCCGCGCGGGCCTTCGCCGAGGCCGTGACCGGGGGCCGGACTGTGTTCTGGAACGGCCCGATGGGGGTCTTCGAGACCCCCGCGTTCGCGGAGGGCACCAGGGTGGTCGCCGAGGCCCTCACCAACGTCGACGGACTGTCCGTCGTCGGCGGTGGCGACTCCGCCGCGGCGGTGCGCACGCTCGGCTTCGACGAGGACGCCTTCGGCCACATCTCGACCGGCGGTGGTGCCAGCCTCGAGTTCCTCGAGGGCAAGGAGCTGCCCGGCATCGCCGTACTGGAGGATTGAGCGCATGGCGAACACTGGGGCCACCGCCCGCACCCCGCTGATGGCGGGGAACTGGAAGTCGAACCTCAACCACCAGGAGGCGGTGGTCCTGGTCCAGAAGCTGGCCTGGACCCTCGACGACAAGAAGCACGACTACGGACGCGTCGAGGTCGTCGTGGTGCCGCCCTACACCGACATCCGCTCGGTGCAGACCCTGGTCGACGGCGACCGGCTGCAGATCCGCTACGGCGCGCAGGACGTGTCCGAGCACGACGGCGGCGCCTACACCGGCGAGATCTCCGCGGCGATGCTCGCGAAGCTGGGCTGCTCCTACGTCGTGGTCGGCCACAGCGAACGGCGTGACTACCACGGCGAGACAGACGAGCTGGTCAACAGCAAGGCGCACAAGGCGCTGGCCGCCGGCATGACGCCGATCGTGTGCGTGGGCGAGGGGCTCGAGGTCCGTCAGGCCGGCGAGCACGTGACCCACTGCATGGCTCAGGCCGAGGGCTCCCTCGCCGGGTTCACCGCCGAGCAGGTTGCCGGGCTGGTCGTCGCCTACGAACCGGTCTGGGCCATCGGCACCGGCGAGGTGGCGACCCCGGCTGACGCCCAAGAGGTCTGCCAGGCCATCCGCGGCCAGGTCCGCGAGGCCTACGGCGACGAGGCCGCCGGCGGCGTACGGATCCTCTACGGCGGCTCGGTGAAGGCGGCCAACGTGGCCGGGATCATGGCCGAGGCCGATGTCGACGGCTGCCTGGTGGGTGGTGCGAGCCTGCAGGCGGACGAGTTCGGCGGGATCTGCCGCTACTACGACATGCCGGTGCTGTGAACACCCTTTCGGGCGATGGGGTTTCGTGACGTAGGATCGCGGCCGTGTTGAACACTCTCTTCACGGTCGTGCTGATCTTGACCAGTCTCCTGATGATCATGCTGGTCCTGCTCCACAAGGGCCGCGGTGGCGGCCTCTCCGACATGTTCGGCGGCGGGGTGTCGAGCTCGCTCGGTGGCTCGTCCGTGGCGGAGCGCAACCTCGACCGGCTGACCGTCGGCATCGGCGTCATCTGGTTCTCGACCGTGATCGCACTCGGCCTGTTGCTGGCCTACCAAGGCTGAGGGGGCAGAGATGGCTGGTGGAGGAAACGCGATTCGTGGGAGCCGGGTCGGGGCCGGTCCGATGGGGGAGGCCGAGCGCGGCGAGGCCGCTCCTCGACAGGCGGTCACCTACTTCTGCTCGCACGGCCACCGCTCCGTGGTCACCTTCGCGGTCGAGGCCGCGGTGCCCGACACCTGGGACTGCCCCAAGTGCGGCCTCCCGGCCAGCGTCGACTCCGACAACCCCCCGCCGGCACCGAAGATCGAGCCCTACAAGACCCACCTCGCCTACGTGAAGGAGCGCCGCTCCGACGCCGAGGCCGCCAGCATCCTCGACGAGGCCCTCGAGCTGCTGCGCTCCCGCCGCAAGTCCGGCGACATCATCTTCTGACGCTCGACCGTCCAGCCCTGCAGGAGTCACCGGTTAACCGGTGACTCCTGCGCTTCTCCAGCGATGCACCGGTGCAGAAGCGCAAAGGTCGCTGGAGAAGCACGTCGCGTGCGCCTGTGGATAGAGTCCGACGTCCGTCGCGGAAGCGATGCACGATCTGTTCCATGACACCGGAATGGCCGCTCGACGACCCACGCCGTGGACCCATTCACCTCCGCAGGGAGCTGCTCGGTCGTGGGATGGACGACCGCGAGATCGCCCGCGCCGTGGCTGAAGGCGCCCTGCACCGGGTGCGCCACGGCGCGTACGTGCGAGGCATCGCGTGGCGCGAGTGTGACGATGTCCGGCGCCATGCCTTGAGCTGTCGGGCCGTCTACCGGATGGCGCGGACCAGCATCGTGGTCTCCCACGTCAGCGCGGTGGGCGAGTGGGACCTCGCCCAGTGGGACCTGCCGCTCGCCCAGGTACACATCACCCGTGACGACCAGCGCGCCGGACGGAAGGAGGCGGGAGTCCATCAGCATCTCGGTGCGTTGCGGCCCGAGGACGTCGTGGAGCGCAACGGCATCCGCGTGACAGGGGTGGCGCGCACCTGTCTCGACACCGTCTCGATGGTGGATGTCGAACGGGGCCTGGTCGTCGTCAACGATGCTCTGCACAAGGGGCTCACCACGCCCGAAGAGCTCGCCCAGTGCGCGGAGTACATGGAGCAGTGGCCGGGCAGTCTTCGTCACCGGGTGGTGCTGAGGTTGGCAGACGGACGTATCGAGTCGGTCGGCGAGTCTCGCTTCTTCTACCTGTGCTGGAACCAAGGACTGCCCCTGCCGATCCCCCAATACAAGGTCTACGACGACCATGGTCGACTGGTCGCCGTCGTCGACTTCGCATGGCCTGAGCTGGGGCTCTTCGTGGAGTTCGATGGGAAGCTCAAGTACAAGGCACCCGACCGCGACGACGAGACGGTCGTCGACGTGGTGCTGCGGGAGAAGTCGCGCGAAGAGCTGGTCTGCCGGCTCACTGGATGGCGTTGTCTCCGGGTGGTCTGGGCAGAGCTCTACTACCCGGAGCGGACTGCCGCGCGCGTACGTGCACTGTTCCGGCCGACTGCAGCCGCCAACTGAGCATCGACAAGATCGCTTGACACAACTTCTCCAGCGATCCTGTCGCATCTCCAGCGAAGTTTCGGTGCAGAAGTGCTGGAATCACCGGTTAACCGGTGACTCCTGCACCGGCGGTCGTCACAGGTCAGCGTCAGAGCCGCGACGCGGCGGCGCGGTCGAGGAACCAGGTGGTCTCCTCGGAGCCGGTGACGCCGGCGGCGGGGCAGTCGTGGACGTCGGTGCCGTCGGCGAGGGCGCGGGCCACCGCCGCCGACTTCTCCTCGCCGCTGACGATGAACCAGACGGCCTTGGCGCGGTTGAGGGCGGAGAAGGTGAGGCTGATCCGCTCAGGGGGCGGCTTGGGGGAGCCGGTGACGCCGACGGCGATCTGGTCGTCGACGTCCAGCTGCGGGAAGCCGGGGAAGAGCGAGGCGACGTGGCCGTCGGGACCGATGCCGAGCATGACGATGTCGAACTCTCCGGCGCCGTAGCTCCGCAGCTCCTCGCCGTACGCCGCGGCGCCCTCGTCGACGTCCGCGGCCGAATCGGTGGACGGCATCGGGTGCACCTTCGCCGGGTCGACGTCGACCTGGTCGAGGAAGGCCTCCCGGGCCTGGCGTTCGTTGCGGTCGTCGGAGGCGGGCTCGACGAACCGCTCGTCGCCCCACCAGACGACCACCCGCCCCCAGTCCGCCTCAGACCCAGGCGAGAGCCGAGCCAGCTCCCGGTGCACCGAGTCGGCGATGGTGCCGCCGGTCAGCGCGATCTGCGGCTCGTGGCCGCTGCTCTGCGCGTCGGCCAGCCGGGTCAGCAGCTCGCCCGCGATCGCGGTGGCCAGCGCATCGGCCGACTCGTGCACCTCGATCCGGGTCGGGTCGATCTCCGGCGCGTTCACCGCGACCCCACCCGGCTGAGCGTCTTGGCGACGGCGGCGTAGATATCGTCCTCGTCGAGGCGGCGCAGCTCCTCCGACAGCAGCTCGTAGGTCTCGCGCCGGCGCAGCGCGATCGGCCGGTCGGGATGCCCGGGGGAGGAGTACGTCGCCAGCCGCCCGTCGAGCCGGGTGAGGCTGATCGGGCCCTCGGCGGTGTCCAGGGTCACCTCGGTGACGCCGGGCCCGCCGGAGGTCTTCTGCTCGATGTCGACCTTGAGCCGCAGCCGCAGCCACGCGGCGAGCAGATCGGCCGAGGGGTTGGCGCGCTCGGCCACGACCCGCCCGCCCGTGACCTTGAGCGGGTGCTGGTCCAGCGCGGCGACGAGCAGCGCCCGCCACGGCGTGAGCCGGGTCCAGGCGAGGTCGGTGTTGCCGGGCGTGTAGGCCTGGCACTGGGTCTGCAGCGCGCGGGTCCGCGCTCGCGTCGCGGACGCGGAGTCGGTGATCCGGCGCTGGGCCAGCAGCCCGAGCGGGTCCGTCGCGGGGTCCGCCGGTGGGTCGGTCGGCCACCAGACGGCGACGGGGGAGTCGGGGAGCAGCAGAGGCAGCACCACCGACTCCGGGTGCTTGACCACCTCGCCGGTGAGCCGGATCAGCGCGGTCTCACCCGTCCAGCCGGAACCGGTGCCGACCTGCGCGTCGACCTGGGAGTCGCCGCGGGGCGACCCCAGGATCACGCCGAGCACCCGTGCTGGGTGCTCGTGCGACGCCTCACGGCCCATCTCCATGGCGGTATCGGCATGCTCCTCCTCGGCGACGATGACCATGGTCAGGACCATCCCCATCGCCGGGCTGCCGGCCCGCGTGCGGGCCCGCACGAACTCCGCGGCGATGCCGGCGGAGTCGGTGTCGCTGAGTGCGATCATCATGGCTACGGTCGCCTCCACATCCGGCCGTCGCGGGCCAGCATCTTCGTCGCCGACTCGGGTCCCCAGGTGCCCGACTCGTAGGCCTCGGGCTTGCCCTTGCGCTCCCAGAAGTCAAGGACCGGGTCGAGGATCTGCCAGGACAGCTCGACCTCCTCGTGCCGCGGGAACAGCGGCGGGTCGCCCAGCAGCACGTCGAGGATCAGCCGCTCGTAGGCCTCCGGCGACGACTCGGTGAACGACCCGCCGTAGACGAAGTCCATGTTGACGTCGCGGATCTCCATGCCGGTGCCGGGGACCTTGCTGCCGAACCGGATGGTGACCCCCTCGTCGGGCTGCACGCGGATCACGATCGCGTTGTGGGTGAGCTCCTCGACCGAGGTGGCGTTGAACGGCTGGTGCGGCGCGCGCTTGAAGACCACGGCCACCTCGGTGACCCGGCGGCCCAGGCGCTTGCCGGTGCGCAGGTAGAACGGGACCCCGGCCCAGCGCCGGTTGTCGACGTGCAGGGTCACCGCGGCGAACGTCTCGGTGTGCGAGGTCTTGCGGACCCCGTCCTCCTCGAGGAAGCCGCGGACCTTGCGACCACCCGACCAGCCGGCGGCGTACTGCCCGCGCGCGGTGGTCAGGTCGAGCCGGCGCGGGAGGCTCACGCTCGCCAGCAGCTTCCGCTTCTCGGCGCGCAGGGCGGGCGCCTCGAACGACGTCGGCTCCTCCATCGCGACCAGCGCCATCAGCTGCAGCAGGTGGTTCTGGATCACGTCGCGGGCCGCGCCGATGCCGTCGTAGTAGCCGGCCCGGCCCTCGATGCCGACGTCCTCGGCCATGGTGATCTGCACGTGGTCGACGAAGTTGCTGTTCCACAGCGGCTCGAACATCTCGTTGGCGAACCGCATCGCCAGGATGTTCTGGACGGTCTCCTTGCCGAGGTAGTGGTCGATCCGGAAGATCGTGTCGCTCGGGAACGCCGTGCCGAGCGCGGCGTTGAGCTCGCGGGCGGACTCGAGGTCGTGGCCGAACGGCTTCTCGATCACCACCCGGCGCCAGGCGTCGCCGTGCTGGTCGGTGAGGCCGTGCTCCTTGAGCTGCTGGGCGACCACGCCGAAGAACGTCGGCGGGATGGCCAGGTAGAACGCGTGGTTGCCGTCGGTGCCGCGGTCGCGGTCCAGCTCCTCGATCGTGCGGCGCAGGTTGTCGAACGCGACGTCGTCGCTGAAGTCGCCCGACACGAACCGGAAGCCCTCGGCGAGCTGGCGCCAGGTCTCCTCGCGGAACTCGGTCCGGGCGTGCTGCTTGACCGAGTCGTGGACGATGTCGGCGAAGTCCTGGTCGGCCCAGTCGCGCCGCGCGAAACCGGTGAGGCTGAAGCCCGGCGGCAGCAGCCCGCGGTTCGCCAGGTCGTAGATAGCCGGCATGACCTTCTTGCGCGACAGGTCGCCGGTCACCCCGAAGAGCACCATGCCGCAGGGACCGGCGATGCGGGGGAGCCGCCGGTCCTGGGGGTCGCGCAGGGGGTTGGGCCGCGGCGTCATCGTCGGCCGACCATCAGTGGTCACTTACGGCGCTGCTTCCTGTAGTAGGCGATGAGGGACTGCGTGGAGGCGTCCTGCTCCGCGGCGACGGAGTCGTCACCGGCCACGGCGGGGGCGAGCTGCTGCGCGAGCTGTTTGCCGAGCTCGACGCCCCACTGGTCGAAGCTGTCGATCCCCCACACGGTCCCCTCGGTGAAGGTGATGTGCTCGTAGAGGGCGATCAGCTGGCCGAGCACCGACGGGGTGAGCTCCGGCGCCATGATCGAGGCGGTGGGCCGGTTGCCGGGGAAGACCCTCGCCTTCACCACGGCCTCGTCCGTGCGCCCTGCCGGATCTTCTTGGGCGCGCACCTCGTCGGCGGTCTTGCCGAAGGCGAGCGCCCGGGTCTGGGCGAAGAAGTTGGCCAGGAAGAGCTCGTGGACGTCGGTGCGCTCGCCGTCCTGGACGTCGGTCAGCGGGTGCGCCGGGTTGGCGAACGCGATGAAGTCCGCCGGGACCAGCCGGGTGCCCTGGTGGATCAGCTGGTAGAACGCGTGCTGCCCGTTGGTGCCGGGCTCGCCCCAGAACACCTCCCCGGTGTCGGTCGTCACCGGGGTGCCGTCCCAGCGGACCCCCTTGCCGTTGGACTCCATGGTCAGCTGCTGGAGGTACGCCGGAAAGCGGTGCAGCAGCTGGGCGTAGGGGAGCACGGCGTGGGTCTGGGCGCCGAGGAAGTTGGTGTACCAGACGTTGAGCAGCCCCATGAGCAGCGGCACGTTGCGGGCCGGCTCGGCGGTGCGGAAGTGCTCGTCCATCGCGTGCATGCCGGCCAGCAGCTCGCCGAACCGGTCCGGCCCGATCGCGACCACCAGGGAGGTGCCGATCGCGGAGTCCATGGAGTAGCGGCCACCGACCCAGTCCCAGAAGCCGAAGGCGTTGTCGGGGTCGATCCCGAACGCCGCCACCTTGTCGAGCGCCGTCGACACCGCGACGAAGTGCTTCTTCACGGCCTCGGCCTCGTCGTTGCCGGCCAGCCCCTCGAGCAGCCACGCCTTGCACAGCCGCGCGTTGGTCAGGGTCTCCAGGGTGCCGAAGGTTTTGCTGGAGACGATGAACAGCGTGGTCGCCGGGTGGAGTCCGGCGAGCGTGGTCGCGGCGTCCGTGGGGTCGATGTTGCTGATGAACCGGCACTCGAGGCCGGCCTGTCGGTAGGGCTCCAGTGCCTCATAGGCCATCACCGGGCCGAGGTCGGAGCCCCCGATGCCGATGTTGACCACGGTGCGGATCCGCTCGCCGGTGACCCCGGTCCACGCGCCCGAGCGGACCCGGTCAGCGAAGTCGTAGACGCGGTGGAGCACGTCGTGGACGGCGGTGACGACGTCCTGGCCGTCCACCTCGAGGTGCGCGTCCTCGGGCAGCCGGAGCGCCGTGTGCAGCACGGCGCGGTCCTCGGTGACGTTGATGCGGTCACCGCGGAACATCGCGTCGCGACGAGCCGCGATGCCGACCTCGTCAGCCAGCGCGAGCAGCGCCGCGACGATGTCGCTGGTGACCAGCCCCTTGGACAGGTCAACGAGCAGGTCGGCCGCGGTGAACGTCAACGCCGAGGCGCGGTCGGCGTCCTGTTCGAACCAGCCCCGCAGGTCGGGTTCGAACCCCTCGGCGAGCTCAGTGAGCCTCTGCCATGCCTCGGTCGTCGTGGCGTCGACGGGGGCCGAGGTCACTCAGCCTGCTCCATCTGCTTCTCGACCGTCGCGACCAGCTCGTCCCACGACTTCTTGAACTTGTCGACGCCCTCCTCCTCGAGCACCCGGAAGACGTCGTCGAGGTCGATGCCGACGGCGCTGAGCCGGTCGAACAGCGCCTGCGCCTCCTCGCCCTTGCCCGTGACCGCGTCGCCCTCGACCTCGCCGTGGTCGGCGAAGGCGTCGAGCGTCTTCTCCGGCATCGTGTTCACGGTGTCGGCGACCACCAGGTCGGTGACGTAGAGGGTGTCGGGGTAGTCGGGGTTCTTGACGCCGGTGGAGGCCCACAGCGGCCGCTGGGGGTTGGCGCCGGCCTCGGCGAGCTGCTTCCAGCGGTCGCCGCCGATGACCTCCTCGTAGGCCGCGTAGGCGAGCACGGCGTTGGCGACGGCGGCCTTGCCACGCAGGGCCTTGGCCTCGTCGGAGCCGATCTCGTCGAGCCGGCGGTCGACCTCGGTGTCGACGCGGGAGACGAAGAAGGACGCGACCGAGAAGATCTTGCCGAGGTCGAGCCCCGCGTCGCGGGCCTGCTCCAGGCCGGTCAGGTAGGCGTCCATCACACCGCGGTAGCGCTCGACGCTGAAGATCAGGGTGACGTTGACGTTGATGCCCTGGGCGATCGCTGCCGTGATCGCGGGCAGCCCCTCCTCGGTGGCCGGGATCTTGATGTAGACATTGGGCCGGTCGACGGCCTGCCACAGCTGCTGGGCCGAGGCGATCGTGCCCTCGGTGTCGTTGGCGAGCGACGGCTCCACCTCGATCGAGACCCGGCCGTCGGCCTTGGTGGACTCATAGACCGGCTGCATGACGTCGCAGCCGTTGCGCACGTCGTCGGTGGTGAGCTCGAAGATCACCTTGGTGACGTCGGCGCCGTCGGCGACGAGCTTGCGCACCTGCTCGTCGTAGCGCTCGCCGTTGGAGATGGCCCCGGCGAAGATCGTCGGGTTGGTGGTGACCCCGACGACGTGCTTGTCCTTGATCAGCTCGGCCAGGTTGCCGGTCTCGATCCGCTCCCGCGAGAGGTCGTCGAGCCAGATGGAGACGCCCGCGTCGGACAGGGCCTGGAGTCGGTCGGTCATGGTTCCTCCTTGGAGGGGTTGGTGGAGGTGGTCAGCCCGCGGCCGCGATGCTGTCGCGTGCGGCATCGGCCACCGCGGTGGCGGTGACCCCGAACTCGGTGTAGATGCGCTGGAAGTCGGCCGAGGCGCCGTAGTGCTCGATCGAGACGATCCGGCCGTGGTCGCCGACCACCTCGCGCCAGCCCTGTGCGACGCCGGCCTCGACGGAGACCCGGGCCTTCACGGTCGGCGGGATGACGGTCTCCTGGTACGACGTCTCCTGGGCGTCGAACCACTCCCGGCACGGCATCGACACCACGCGGGCCGCAACACCGTCCTCGGCCAGGATCTTCCGGGCTTCGACCGCCAGCTGGACCTCCGAGCCGGTGCCGACCAGGACCACGTCGGGGACGCCGTCGGTGTCGAGGAGGACGTAGCCGCCGCGGTGGACGTTCGAGGTGTCCGCGAACCCGTCCACCCCGCGCGGGAAGACCGGCACGTTCTGCCGGGTCAGGATGAAGCCGTGCGGCCGGTCGGTCTCCTCGAGGATCGCCTGCCAGCACGCGGCGGTCTCGTTGGCGTCGGCCGGGCGTACGACGGCCAGCCCGGGGATCGCGCGCAGGGCGGCGAGGTGCTCGATCGGCTGGTGGGTCGGTCCGTCCTCGCCGAGGCCGATGGAGTCGTGGGTCCACACGTAGGTGACCGGCAGCCCCATCAGCGCGGCCAGCCGCACCGAGCCGCGCATGTAGTCGGAGAAGGTGAGGAAGGTGCCGCCGAAGACCCGGGTGCCGCCGTGCACCGCGATCCCGTTCATGATCGCGCCCATGCCGTGCTCGCGGATGCCGAAGTGCAGCACCCGGCCGAGCTGCGGGTCGCCGCTCCACATCTTCGTCGAGCGGTCGGCGGGCAGGAACGACGGCACGTCCTCGATGGTCGTGTTGTTGGACTCGGCCAGGTCGGCGGAGCCGCCCCACAGCTCGGGGATCGAGGGAGCGACGGCGTTGAGGGTGGTGCCGAACGCCTTGCGGGTGGCCATCCCCTTCTCGTCCGCGTCGAATGTCGGGAGCGCGTCCGCCCACCCGTCGGGGAGGGTCCGGGTCTGCATCCGGTCGTAGATCGCCTTCGCGTCGGCGTTCTTCGCGGCCCAGGCGTCGAGCTCCTCCTGCCAGGCCGACTGCTCGGCCTTGCCGCGCTCGACGAGCTGCCTGGTGTGCTCGATCACTGCGGGGTCGACGTCGAACGACAGCGCCGGGTCGAAGCCGAGGACCTCCTTGGTGGCGGCCACCTCGTCCGGGCCGAGCGCCGAGCCGTGTGCCTTGCCGGTGCCCTGCGCGTTGGGCGCCGGCCACGCGATGATGGTGTGCAGCACGATGAAGCTCGGCCGGTCGGTGACGGCGTGCGCGGCCTGGATGGCGTCGTAGAGCGCCTGCGGGTCCTCCTTGTACTCAGTCCCGTCGTTGGTCCAGTCGACGTGCTGGACATGCCAGCCGTAGGCCTCGTAGCGCGCGCCGACGTCCTCGCCGAGGGCGATGTTGGTGTCGTCCTCGATCGAGATCTTGTTGTGGTCGTAGATCACCGTGAGGTTGCCGAGCTCCTGCACGCCCGCGATCGCGGACGCCTCGGCCGAGACGCCCTCCTCGATGTCGCCGTCGCTGCAGAAGGCGTAGATGTGGTGGTCGAACAGCGAGTCACCGCTGCCCTGGTCGAACAGCCCGCGCTCGCGGCGGGCCGCCATCGCCATTCCCACGGCGTTGCCGATGCCCTGGCCGAGCGGCCCGGTCGTCGTCTCGACGCCGGCGGTGTGGCCGTACTCCGGGTGACCAGGGGTCTTGCTGCCCCACGTGCGCAGCGCCTCGACGTCCTCGAGCTCGAGCCCCCAGCCGCCCAGGTAGAGCTGGATGTAGAGGGTCAGGCTCGAGTGACCGCACGAGAGCACGAAGCGGTCGCGGCCGGGCCAGTGCGGGTCGGCGGGGTTGTGGCGCATCACCTTCTGGAAGAGCAGGTACGCCGCGGGCGCCAGGCTCATGGCGGTGCCGGGGTGGCCGTTGCCCACCTTCTGCACGGCATCCATGGCGAGGACTCGCACGGTGTCGACGGCCTTGTCGTCGAGCTCGTTCCAGTCGAGGCTCTGTCCACTCCGGGTTGTCGTGCTCACTGCGCTCCTATCGGGGGGCTGACGTTGCCTCTTTGGGCGCCTCTTTGGGCGCCTCTCCGGGCGCCTCCGACACTACTCAGCGTCGCGGCTAGACTCACACCGGCTCAGTGCCCCAAATCATTGATCAGTCATCTGTCGGAACACACCACCGAACACCAACCACCCCGAGGCCCCGTGACCTACGTCGGACAGTCGGTCCCGCGCACCGCGCGCACCGGCGTGGTGGCATCGGTCGGTCAGGAGCCCGGAAGGGCGTCGCTGCGCGACGTGGTGGCGGCGTACGTCGGGCTGACCAAGCCCCGCGTGATCGAGCTGCTGCTGCTGACCACGGTCCCGGTGATGTTCTTCGCCGCGCAGGGGGTGCCGTCGCTCGGGCTGGTCGCGGCGACGGTCGTCGGCGGCACGTTCTCGGCTGGCTCGGCGTCGGTGTTCAACTGCGTCTACGACCGCGACATCGACGAGCAGATGCGCCGCACCCGGCGGCGGGCCCTGCCGCGCCACCTGGTCTCGCCGCGCGCCGCGCTCGTCTTCGGGTTCGTGCTCGCGGCTCTCTCGACGGTGGTGCTGCTGGGGTGGGTCAACCCGCTCTCGGCCGCGCTGTCGCTGACCGCCAACGCGTTCTACGTCTTCGGCTACACCATGCTGCTGAAGCGCCGCACCACCCAGAACATCGTCTGGGGCGGGCTCGCGGGCTGCTTCCCGGCGCTGATCGGCTGGACCGCGGTCACCGGCGAGCTGTCCTGGGTGCCGACCGTCCTCTTCGCGGTGGTGTTCTTCTGGACCCCGCCGCACACCTGGGCGCTGGCCCTGCGCTACCGCGAGGACTACGCCAACGTCGACGTGCCGATGCTGCCCGTGGTCGCCCCGGCGCGCGTGGTGGGCCGCCAGGTCGTGGTCTACAGCTGGGTGATGGTGGCCGTCTCGCTGGCCCTGTGGCCGGTTGCGGGCACGGGCTGGGTCTACCCCGTCGCGGCCGGTGTCCTCGGGGCCGTCTTCCTCCTGGAGGCGCACCGCATGTGGGACCGCGCGCGGGGCACCGAGGACCTGACCGTGATCCAGCCGATGCGGCTCTTCCACGCGTCCAACCTCTACCTGTCGCTGCTGTTCGTGGCGGTCGCCCTGGATCCGCTCCTGACGCGTTGACCCGCGCCGGTGTGGGCTCCTCTGGGAGCATTGCCGGGTGACGCGCGTGGGGATGATCACGACCCGGAGCCAGCCCGAGATCGGTGGCATCGAGTCGCACGTGGCCGAGGTAGCGGGCCGGATCGCCGCGCTCGGCTACGACCTCGAGGTGCTCACGACCGACCGCAGCGGCAGGCTACCCCGGCACGAGCGCGTCGACGGCTACTCGATCCGCCGGTTCCGCGCCTACCCGGCCGGCCGGGACTGGTACTTCAGCCCCGGGCTGTTCTGGGCCGCGCTGCGGACCCGCTACGACGTGGTGCATGTGCAGGGCATCCACACCCTGGTGCCGCCCCTGGCGATGGTGGCGGCGATCGTGCGTCGTACGCCGTTCGTGCTCACCTTCCACACGGGCGGCAACAGCAGCGCCTTCCGCGAGCGGGCCCGCCGGACCCAGTTTCGGCTCCTGGCACCCCTGCTGCGGCGTGCGCACACGCTGATCGGGGTCTCGCTGTTCGAGGCGCGCCGGTTCGAGGAGGTCATGGGGCTGCCGGAGGGCGCCATCACGGTGATCCGGAACGGCGGTGCCCTCCCGCCGCTCGAGGAGCCGGTGGCGCCGGAGCCCGGGCTGGTGACGAGTGTGGGCCGGCTGGAGCGCTACAAGGGCCACCACAAGGCCATCGAGGCGTTGCCCTACCTGCTCAAGACCCACCCGGACGCGCGGGTCGAGATCCTGGGCTCGGGTCCCTACGAGGCCGAGCTCTGGGCGCTCGCCGAGGAGCTCGGCGTCAAGGACCGAGTGACGATCCGGCTGATCCCGCCGGTGGACCGGGCCCTGATGGGCCAGACGATCGCCCGCACCGGCGTGATGACGCTGCTGAGCGACTACGAGGCCCACCCGGTCGCCGTCATGGAGGCGCTGGCGGCCGGGCGACCGGCCGTGGTCAGCCGCACGTCGGGGCTGACCGAGCTCGCCGGGCTCGGCTGGGCGGTCGGTGTCGACCAGGACGCCAGCGCCGAGGAGACCGCTCGCGCCATCGGTAGGCAGCTCGACGACCCGCTCGTACCCGACCCGGCGGGTTTGCCGACCTGGGAGACGTGTGTGGCTGGTGTGGTCGATACTTACGACTCGATCACCTCTCGCTGACCGGGTGGAGACAGCCATGGCCACCGCAGTCGATGCGCGCATCGACGTGTCCGCAGACGCGGCGCCGAGCACCCGACGTCTCGAGGCGGCGGCCACCCTGTTGTCCTGCGTGGGGCTGCTGATCCAGGTCATCGGCTACACGGCGGGCTGGCGTGGTGACGACACCACTGCGATCGGCCTGTGGTACGTCGGCTTCGTCGGCATCGTGGTGCCGTTCGCCTGGCTGCTGCTGGCTCCCAGCCGGACCGGCCACCAGCGGCTCGGGGCCGCCCTGGCCTTCGGCCTGATCATGTACGCGTCGTGGTACCTCACCGATCCGGTGATGTCGACGCGGTTCGACGAGACCCTGCACGTCACGACGCTCGTCGACATGGTCGACCACCACTCGTTCTTCTACCCCAACAGCACCCTGCCGGTCTCGCCGCACTACCCGGGGCTCGAGCTCGCCACGGCCGGGGTGCACTGGCTGACCGGCCTCCCGCTGATCATCTGCCAGGTGCTGGTGGTGGTCACCGCCCGCTCGACGTTCATCCTGGCGCTGTTCCTGCTCGCCAGCCGGATCGGCCGCTCGACCCAGGTCGGCGCTGCCACCGTGCTGCTCTACGCCGGCAGCGCCCAGTTCTACTTCTTCAACTCCCAGTTCAGCTACCAGACCGTCGCCATCGCCATGCTGATGGCGGCGCTCTACCTGCTGGTGCGCGCCTTCGACTCCGAGGAGGACCGCCCCTGGCGGCTGCTCGTGGGCGTGCAGGTGTGTCTCGGTGGCCTAGCGATCACCCACCACCTCACCAGCTGGCTGATGCTGGTCCTGCTCTGGCTGCTCGCGCTGTTCTTCTGGCGTGGCGGCGAGGAGCGCCGGGCCCGGCTGACGCTGGTCACCGCCGAGGTGGCCACGGTGGTGGTGCTCGCCTGGACCGCCGTGATCGCTCCGCTGCTGATCAGCTACCTCGGTCCGATCTTCGACGTGGCGCGCAGCCAGATCCTGACCGCGCTCGACGGCCAGGGCGATACGCGAGCCATCGGCGGCACCCCGGGGACGCCGACGCCGACGTGGGAGCTGACCGTGATGGCCGGCTCGATCCTGCTGTGGGGGCTGATGCTGCTCCCGGCCGCCTGGCGGGCGTGGCGCCGGGGCAGCCTGGGCCCGACCCGGGCCCGCTACGTGCCGCTCGCCATCGCCGTGGTCTACCCCGCGCTGCAGCTGGCGCGTTTCGTGCCCTCCGCCGCCGAGATCTCCGACCGGGCCTCGACGTTCGTGACCATGGCGATGGCGCTCGTGGTGGCCGCCTGGCTCGCGCCCCGGATCCAGACCTTCTCGGCCCTGGTCGTCCCGGGGCTGGTGATGCTGATCCTGGGCGGCACGCTGATCGGGAGCGGCCCGGACTGGCAGCGGGTGCCCGGCCCCTACCTCGCCGGCGCCGAGCAGCGCTCCATCGACGCCGAGTCGGTGGCCGTCGCGGAGTGGGTCGGCACCTACCTGCCGAAGGGGTCGCGGGTGGCCGCTGACTCGACGTTCACCCGGCTGCTGCCCAACTTCGCGCCGGTCACCACGATCACCCAGCCCGCCGGCTTCGACAGCATGACCCCGCTGTTCATCTCCCACTCGATCGACGAGGAGTCGCTGCGGCTGATCCTGCACAACGACGTCGACTTCATCGTCGTCGACACCCGGCTGGTCGGGCAGACCGTGAAGTCGGGGGGCTTCTTCGAGGGCAGCACCGGCTACGGCCCGGACGCGCAGACCATCAAGCGCGACCAGGTCGCGAAGTTCGACGACCAGCCCGGCTTCGACCTCGTCCTCAACGGTCCGGTCAAGGTCTACGACGTGCGCCCCTTGCGCCACGCCCAGCAGACCTTCCTGCACGGCGCCAAGCCGCCCGGGCTCCCCGGCGGGTGGACGCCGTGGCAGGTGCTCGCCAGTGCCATGCTGCTGGTGGTCGGGCTCCTGGCGCGCGGCCGGCTGCTCGACCCGCGCCGCTTCCGCGCCAGGGACGTGTGGCGGCCCGCGGTGACCCTGCCGGCCGCGATGGTGTTGGGGGCCGGCGGGGTGCTGGCCGGCTTCAACCCGCTGGGCGGGCTGATCGCGGCGTCGGTGCTGGTCTATGGCCTGATCCAGCTCAGCCCGCGTCCCGAGCCGATCGGCCCCGGCCGGACGGGGAGCTGGGCGTGGGGCGTCCCCATCGCGCTCGTGGCCGGGGTCTGCGTCGCCCTGGCGGTCTGGGCGGCCTGGCACGGGCTGATGGACCACGCGGTGCTGCCGCCGCCCGCCATCGGGGGCGAGGCGTGACCGACCGCCCCGCGGCGGAGGCCGGCGCCGAGGCACCACGGCAGGGGATCGACCACGGCATCTGGTCGCCCTTCCGCTCCCTGGTGCTGGCGCAGGCTGCTGCGGCCGTCCTGGGCCTGGTGTTCTGGGTCCTGGTGGCCCGGCTCGTCGACGCGCACGAGATCGGCGTGGCCGCGGCTGCGATCAGCGCCCAGTCGCTGCTCGGCATCGTCACCGTCCTGGGCTTCAGCACGATGCTCATCTCCGAGCTGCCCGTCCAGCCGGCGGCCCGGCAGCGCACCCTGCTGCTGCGGTCCCTGCTGGTCGTGCTGGTCTCGTCGGCGCTGGCCGGGGCGCTGGTGGTGGCCGTGCACCCGCTGCTGTCGACCAACCTCAAGGCGGCCCTGGGCAACCCGATCGGGGCCACCGCCTTCGTCGCCGGCACGGCGGCGTACGCCTGGGCACTCGTCGTCGACGACGCCTGCCTGGCGCTGAAGCGCTCGGCGGTGCAGGTCGGGCGCAACCTGTTCGCCTCGAGCCTGAGGTTCCCGCTCACCGTCGTGCTGCTCGCCCTCGGTGCGGATGACGCGCACGTCCTCCAGCTGTGCTGGGTGATCCCGCTGCTGGTGTCGGTGCCGTTCGTGCTGTGGCGGTTGCGGCTGCCCCGGGGCGACGTCGACAAGCCGTCGCTGGCCGACGACGTGCGCGGGCTGATGCCGCTCGCCCTCCGCAACCACGCGCTGAGCCTGTCTCTCGCAGCCGGGTCGCAGATGGTCCCCGTGGTGGCCGGCCTCACCCTCGCCTCGGTGGAGAACGCCGAGTTCGCGATCGCGTGGCTGATCGCGACCTTCGTCTTCCTGCCGCCCTACCTGCTGTCGACGGCACTGTTCGCCCATGGGGCCAACGTCAGCGCCGAGGAGTTCCGCACCAGCATGGAGCGGACCATCCCGGCCGCGCTGGCCCTCAGCGGCCTGCTTTGCCTCGGCGCCTGGCTGCTCGGCGAGCCGGTGCTGCTCATCTTCGGCGGCAACTACGCCCGCCACTCCTGGGTGATCCTGGCGTTGCTGGTGCCGGGAGGGCTCTGGATGGTCTTCAAGGACCACCTGGTGGCGCTGTGGCGGTCCCAGCGACGGTTCGCGCTCGCGACCCGACTGGCCAGCGCCGCCCTGGTCCTCGAGATCGCCGGAGCCATGGCGGGTGGGATCATCGGCGGAGCCCGAGGCCTGTGCATCGGGTGGCTGGCAGCGATGGGAGTGGAGATGGCACTGGGCATCCCGTGGCTACGCCGCGCCTTCGGTGGGCTGCACTGGCGCTGGCCGCTGCCCGCGCGCCGCCGCGCCGGTCTCGGCGCGGTGGGTGTGCAGGTCGCGGTCGGCGCGGTCCTGGTCCTGGTGATCGGCGGGATCGGGGTCTGGATGGCCACCCGGGGAGACGACGGGCCCGGCGCCGGCACCTCGGCGGACGGACAGCTGCAGCCCGGAGCCCCGGTGCCGACCTGCGAGCCCGACGCCAGCTACCGAGGTCCGAAGATCGACCTCAACGTCCAGTCCGCCACCGGCAACCCCGCGCATCCGATCCGCTCCTTCGACGACGTGCGGGCGCTGGTCGCACAGGCCAAGGACGCCGGCGCCCAGGTGATCTCGACGACCACGTCGTTCCGGACCATGCAGCCGTTCCCGAAGCGGCCGATGCGGTTCCGCTACATCGACCGCACCATCGGCGCGGCGCGGTCGGCGGGGCTCCAGGTGCGCCTCCAGATCGCCGGGATGCCGCGGTGGGGACTCGATGACCCGGAGTACAGCCGGCAGCCGCCTCGCTCCGACGCCGAGCTGAGGGTCTGGGCCGGGCTGGTCACCCAGCTCATGGAGCACGTCAACGGCAACATCGACTACCTCGAGGTCTGGAACGAGCCGAACGAGTACAAGTGGTGGCCGACCGGGCCCGACCCGATGGAGTTCGCCCGGCTCCTCAACGTCACCTACACCGCCGTGCACACGGTCTCCCCGACCACCCAGGTGGTCAGCGGCGGCCTCGCCGGCAACGACATCGGCTACCTGGAGAAGGTCTACGCGGCCTTCGACAAGCTCGGCCTGAAGGCGTCGCCGTTCGACATGGTGGGCGCCCACCCGTTCAGCGGCGACCACGCGCCCGACTCGGTCGACCCGGCGAAGCGCTACGACCGGGACCCGTTCGGCACCTACGACGAGAACTTCATGGGCTTCATCGGCCTGCACGACGTGATGGTCGACAGCGGGGACAAGCAGCTGCCGATCTACATCAGCCAGTTCGGCTACAGCACCCGGTCTGGCCAGGGCCGCAAGGCCGTGCCTGACGAGCTGCGGGCGCAGTACCTCACCCAGGCGCTCAAGGAGGTCACCTGCCTGACCTACGTGCCGGTGCTGTCGTGGTACGCCTTGCACCCGACGCCATGGGACCCCCAGGAGTACACGCTGCTCGACAAGCAGGGCCGGCCCAACAAGACCTACGACGCCCTGGCCGCCTGGGGTCGCAAGGTCGCCGAGGCGGGGGCGGGCGGGTGAGACCGGGCTTCCTCGTAGGAAATCGTCGAAATCATCGCCATGGGACGGGTCTCGCTGCCAGACTCGGGATGACCGGTCTCGGCACGGTCGGCGTGGTCAAGGGATTGGAGGTGCCGCGTGCAGATTGCGCGCCTACTTCATCTGTCGTCCCGCGGTGCCGCACCCAAGGGCTGCACCTGCGGTCACGCGGAGCAAGCCCACGAGCACTACCGGCGCGGCACCGACTGCGCGCTGTGCTCGTGCCCGAGGTTCCGGGCCGGGACGTTCAGCAGAGGACGAGACGAGCGGGGCAACCGCAGTGAGCAGGCCTCAGCGGCCTAGCACCGTCTCGGTGGTCGTCGCCGCCCACACCATGGACCGGTGGGACGACATCCTTGCTGGCCAGGACGCCCTGGCACACCAGACCGTCCAGCCGCTGGAGACGATCCTGGTGGTCGACCACAACGAAGCCCTGCTGGCCCGGGCGCGCGAGGCGTTCCCCGGCGTACGGGTGGTCGACAACCCACGGACCCCGGGCGCGTCCGGTGCCCGCAACACCGGCATCGCCCTCGCGAGGGGTTCGGTCATCGCCTTCGTCGACGACGACGCCCGGCCCGAGCCGGACTGGGTCGAGCAGCTGCTCGCGGGCTACGACGACGACCGCGTGATGGCCGTGGGGGGCGTGGCGACGCCGGTCTGGCCGACCCGCCGCCCCGACCACCTGCCGCCCGAGCTCGACTGGGTGGTGGGGTGCACCTACCAGGGCCAGCCGACCGTGCGCAGCGACGTGCGCAACCTGTGGGGCTGCAACATGTCCGTGCGCCGGGAGGCCTTCGAGCTGGTCGGCACCTTCGACGAGGAGATCGGCCGGATCGGGCTGATCCCGATCGGCTGCGAGGAGACCGAGCTCTGCATCCGGATCGGCCAGCAGCTGCCCGGCGCGCGCGTGGTCTTCGAGCCCCGGGCCCGGGTGCACCACCGGGTCACCCCAGCCCGGACGACCTGGGCCTACCTCCGCACCCGGTCCAACGCCGAGGGGGTCTCCAAGGCGGCGATCGGCGCCCTGGTGGGCCGCGAGGACGCCACCTCCGTCGAGAGCGACTACGTCAAACGGGTGCTGACCAGGGGCTTCCTGCGCGAGCTCGGCCGGGGGCTCCGACTCGACCCGGCCGGCTTCCGCGGCGCCGCGGGGATCGTCGTGTGCCTCTGGCTGACCGGGCTGGGCTACCTGCGCGGGCGCCTCGGCCACCGCTCACGGGTCGCCCGCGTGGCCGCGCACCGCCGTACTCGGGCGCTCGACCCGCTCGACTCCCGCGACCACCGTTGAGGGGCGCGGCGTGCGGATCCTGATGCTCGCGCAGTTCTACCCGCCGGTGGTCGGCGGGGAGGAGCGGCACGTCCGCAACCTCTCCGTCGAGCTGGCGTCTCGGGGTCACGACGTCCACGTGGCCTGTCTCGACGTCGGGGGGCCGCCCGTCGCCGACCCCGGGGTGACCGTGCACGCGCTCCCCAGCGTCGGCGCGAGGGTGCCGGCGCTCTATCCCACCGCAGACCGGCCGCTGGCGCTGCCCATCCCGGACCCGTACGTGTCCCGCGGGCTGTCACGGCTGGTCGAGTCGGTCCGGCCGGACGTCGTGCACGCGCACAACTGGATCATCAACTCCTACCTGCCGCTGGCCGCGGCCCGACGGCTGCCGCTGGTCTACTCGTTGCACGACTACAGCCACGTCTGCCCGACCAAGCGGCTGATGTTCGAGGACGCGCCGTGCTCCGGGCCGGGCTTGCGCAAGTGCTTCACCTGCACGACCGACTGGTACGGCGCCGGGCGGGGGCCGGTGATCCAGGCGATGGTCCGCTCGGGGCGGCCGATCCGCAACCGGGTGGTCGACGTCTTCACCCCCGTGTCGACCTACGTCGGGGAGGCCAACCGGCTCTCGGAGCAGTCGGTGCGCTGGCAGGTCGTGCCGAACTTCGTCCCCGACTCGTTGCTCTCGCTCGCGTCGGTGCCGCGCGACCCGGCGCTGCCGGCCGGTGACTACCTGTTCTACGCCGGCGACCTGTCCGACCAGAAGGGCGTCACCACGCTGCTGGCGGCGTACGCCGCACTCGACCCGGCCACCCGCCCCGAGCTGCTGCTGGTCGGGCGTCCGGCCATGGACCTGTCGGCGCTGCCCGCCGGAGCGCGCGCCGAGGACAAGTGGGACCACGACCGGGTCGTCTCCGGCTTCGTGCACGCCCGGGCCGCGGTGCTGCCGTCGAAGTGGCCCGACCCGTGCCCCACCACCGTGCTCGAGGCGATGGCCCTCGGCGCGCCATTGGTGACCACGCACATGGGTGGCATCGCCGACATGGTCACCGACGAGCAGTCGGCGCTCGTGGTCGCGCCGGGTGACGTCGCGGCCACCACGGCAGCCCTCAACCGGCTCCTGGACGACCCGACCCGAGCCGGGCGGTTGGCCGCCCAGGCCCGGGTCGAGGTCCAGCGTTACTTGCAGAGCCGCGTCGCCGCAGATCTCGAGGAGATCTACGCCTCGCTCGGCTGAAGGTCAGAGCCCGCGGCGGCCCCGCAGCGAGCCGAGGATGAACAGCGCGAGCGCGATGATCGCCAGGATCACGAGAATGGTCCACAGCATGGTGACAGTCCCTCCAGTCGTGGGGCAGTCGGCCGGTCTGTTTCCGATCGGTCGCCCCCAGATACCTGGCTAGGTACCCGATATCGCGCGTCATGCGCGCCGCGCAGCCGCGAGCGGGTCAGTCCTCGGACAGCTGCAGGTCGACCATCAGCTCGTCGGCGAGCGCCTCCAGCACCCGGCGAAGCGCGCCGGTGTCCCCGTCGGCGGGGGCCGAGAGCACCGCGCGTGCCTCGAACAGGGTGCCGCCGGCCATCGGCGCCTCCCGGACGTCCGTGCTGAGCTCCTCGATGCTGACCTGAGCCTGGGCCAACGCCGCGGAGATCTCGGCCACGATGCCGGGCCGGTCGGCGCCCAGCAGCTCGAGGTTGAGGCGCTGGACGGGCTGCTCGTCGGCCGGGTCGTCGGCCGGCTCGTCGGTCCGCTCGATGGTGACGTGGAGGCCCTGGGTCGCCAGCGCGGCGAGCTCCGCGACGAGCTGGTCGAGCCGCTCACGAGGAACCGACAGCACGACGATGCCGGCGAACTTGCCGGCCAGCCGCGACATCTCGCTGCGCTCCCAGCTGGCCCCGTGGGCGCTGACCGGTGCCGAGAGCGCCGAGACCAGCCCGGGGCGGTCGTCGCCGAGGATGGTGAGGACGAGGGTGGCCATGGACCGCAGGCTACGGGTTTGTGCGTGTCGGCAGGCGTGACACTGGGCTGCCGGGGTCGTGGCCGGGTGGCGGTGGGTCTTCAACCGGCGCGCGGCCTGAGGCGGTTGACCTGTCACCGCCGTCGTCGATCGGAAGTGAGCCGATCCGCGTGGCCGCTAGGAGGCACGCGGCAGGTCGCGAGGGCCGACGGCCACCGACAGTGGCGCGAAGAGCACCCGCCAGACCTCGCCGAAGTGGGGCGGTGGCCCGTCGTACCCGGCCTTCAGGAGGCAGCGGTAGACGCGACCGACGGCCAGCCGGGGTGAGGCCAGGTGCTCCTTGGTGACCTGGACGTAGCGGCGAGAGTGATCTCGAAGCAGCTCGTATCTGTCGAGATCACGCCGATATTGGGCCCGGTCCTCCTGATGCTGCACGCCCTCGACCTCGACCTGGGTCCGGTAGCGGGGGTAGACGAGGTCCCCGATCACCGTGGCTTCCGGTCCGACGTCGACGGGCTCGTTGACCTCGGGTTCCGGGAGGCCGGCGAAGCGGAGCAGCGCCCTGGTCTCGGACTCCGGCAACGAGCTGCACCGCGGATCGAGATGGTCGAGGAGCCACGGGACCTCGTTCGATCCGGGCGCCACAGTTGCTCGATCGCAAGCCTGGTCATGACCGCCAGGTCGAGGTGCTCGCGGTGCAGCAGCCAGTCGCCGACCTTGATGCCGTCGATGACCCGGGCCTGCGCTGCGTAGGCGATGAATGCCGCCTCGATGCTCACCCCGACGTCATCAAGCGGCGGGAGCAGCTTCGTCCGGTGCAGGAAGACCTTGTCGAAGGCGAGATGCAGGTCGCCCTGAACGACGAAGCGCACCGGCAGCTTGGGGCCGAAGTCCAGGCCGGCCGCCTGGATCCGGCTGATGCCGGTCAGGTGGGCAGTGGCAGGGAACGCCAACCTGGCGGCGACCCGCCAGTCGTCGTCGCTCATGGTGTGGTCAGTGTGTCGCCAGACGCGGGGCAAGACGCGCTCGAAGCTCTTGCCTTGGAGCATCCGGTCGGTGAGCCCCGCGTCACGAGCCATGGCCCGCGTGAATGGTCCCTGCATCAGCAGCTCGATCTTGCTCATCGCGCCACCCCACCTCGGACGAGGCTCTGCTCGCTGCGCGCTGATGCGGACCTGTGGACGACATGCGGTTGGCACGCTGCTGTGGACCGAGATCGGACGGCTCCGTGCCCCAGACGGGCGCCCGGGTGAGCGGTGAGCCTTCAACGGGGGACGGGCGTGGAGAGGTTGAGGACACACCGCCGCCCGGACGATGGAGGGGCGAAACCGGACAACGAGACGGCCGAGACCTCAGCTGCCGGCCACCACGGGCCGCCGTACCCGCAGCAGCACCCAGGTGACGCAGGCCGAGATCACGGCGGCGCCGAGCATGTGGAACCCGACCAGCACGACGGGCAGGTCGGTGAAGTACTGGACGAAGCCGATCGTCCCCTGGGCCGCCTCGACGACCAGCAGGACGACGACCGCCTGGCGGGCCTCGGCAGCGGCGCCGACCGCCATCAACATGAACAGCAGCCCGAGCGTGAGCCCCACGAACAAGAAGACCAGGTCGGCGTGCAGCTGGCTCATCTGGAGGGGGGAGAGGCCGTTGCGCTCGGTCTTGGCGTCGCCCGCGTGCGGGCCGGACCCGGTGACGACCGTGCCGACGTAGAGGACCGCCCACGCCGCCGCGAAGGTGGCCCACGCGAGCCCCACCTCCGGACCGCGACGGACGACGGGCAGCGGGACGTCGACAGCGAGCAGCATCCGGACCGCGACCCCGATGATCGCCAGCGAGCAGAGCAGGTGCAGCGAGACCACCCAGGGGTTGAGGTCGGTCAGCACGGTGATGCCGCCGACGACCGCCTGTGCCGGGATGCCGAGGGCGACGATCAGGGCCATGGCGCGCAGGTCGCGACGTCCGGTGCGCCACATCACGACGTAGGTCGCGATGGCGATGGCGACCAGGACGAAGGTGAGCGTCCGGTTGCCGAACTCGATCGCCTGGTGCAGCGAGAGCTCGCCGTGCGGGCGGAACGAGCGGTCGGTGCAGCGCGGCCAGGTCGGGCAGCCGAGCCCCGAGCCGCTGAGCCGCACCGCCCCGCCGGTCACCACGAGGACGACGTTGGCGACCAGGGTGGCCCAGGCCAGGGGCCGCACCCACCGGGACGTGCTCACTCCCACGAGAACGTCCGGGTCGTCGCGAAGGTCCCGGCAGCCGCCCAGCCGAGCAGGACGGCGAGGTCGCGCCAGGCGAGCGTGCCGTGCAGGAACGCGTCGCGCATCGCCTCGCCCAGGGCGCCGGAGGGCAGCCACCGAGCGACGTGGCCGAAGCCGCCGTAGGCGGAGGCGGGCAGGACGACGGCGCCGCCGGCGAGCAGCAGCAGGTAGACGAGGTTGGCGGCGGCCAGGGTGGCCTCGGCCCGTAGGGCACCGGCCATCAGCAGGCCGAGAGCGGCGAACGCGAAGGTGCCGAGCAGCACGGCGAGCACGGCCGCCCCGACGGAGGCCGCCGAGAACACGGGTGACCAGCCGAGCAGCTGGCCGACGACGCCGAGCACGAGGAGCTGCAGCGCCTCGACGACGAGCAGGGCGCCCACCTTGCCGGCCAGCAGCCCGCTGCGGGGGAGCGGCGAGGCGCCGAGGCGTTTGAGGATGCCGTAGCGCCGCTCGAACGCCGTCGCGATCGCCAGCGACGTGAACGCCGTCGACATCACCGCCAGTGCCAGCACCCCCGGGGTGACCTCGTCGACGACCGGGTGGCTGTAGTCGAGCCCGAGCCGGCCGGCCCCGCGCACCATGCCGATGAGCACGATCACCGGGATCACCACGGCCAGCAGCAGCTGCTCGCCGTTGCGCAGCATGAGCTTGGCCTCCATCCGGGCCTGCGCGAGGACCATGCGCGGCAGCGGCGCCGCGCCGGGAGCCGGCGTGAAGGTGCCGGTCATGGCGTGAGCTCCCGGCCGGTCAGCTCCAGGAAGACGTCCTCGAGGTTGCGGGTGCCGAGGGTCAGCGACTCGGGCAGCACGTCGTTGTCCTCGCACCATCGCGACACCTTGGCCAGGGTCGAGGCGTCGGCCGGTCCGGTCACGATCAGGCTGAGCGCGTCGAGTCGCAGCACCTCGATGTCCGGCCCCAACGCGGCCCGCAGCGACTCAGGTGCCTCGGGCGGGAACGGCTTGGTGACCACCAGCCGGATCGTCGACATCGCGCCCCCACGGGTCAGCTCGATCGGCGATCCCGAGGCGATGAGCCGGCCGTGGTCGATGATGTGGATCTGGTCGGCCAGCCGCTCCGCCTCGTCCATGTAGTGCGTGGTCAGCACGACGGTCGCGCCGTCGGCCCGCAGCTCGGACAGCAGGTCCCAGACGGTGTGCCGGGCCGCCGGGTCGAGGCCGGCGGTCGGCTCGTCGACGAAGACCACCTCGGGCCGCCCGACCAGGGCCATGGCGAGCCCCAGCCGCTGCTTCTGGCCCCCGGAGAGGCGGCGGTACGCCGTCCGGCCGCACTCGGCCAGCCCCAAGCGTTCCTCCAGTACCGAGGGGTCGAGCGGGTTGGCGTGCAGGGCCGCGATGTGGCGCAGCATCTCCGGGGCCCGGGCACCGCTCCACGCGCCACCCTCCTGGAGCATCACGCCGATCCGGGGGAGGAGCTCGCGGGCCTGACCCCGCGGGTCCAGGCCGAGCACCCGCACGGTGCCGTGCTGCGGCACCCGGTAGCCCTCGCAGGTCTCCAGCGTGGTCGTCTTGCCGGCCCCGTTGGGCCCGAGCACCGCGGTGATGGTGCCGCGTTCGACGGTCAGTGACAGGTCGTCGACGGCGATGGTCTCGCCGTACCGCATGACGAGCCCGTCCACGAGGACGGCGGGCTCGGACACGTGGGCGAGTGTAGGAGGGTGGCGTGGGGCCTCTCCGCCGCACGTCGCCGGCCGACCCTCAGGGTGAGGTCTGGGTCACCCGAGCGCTGCGGTGAGGTCGTCGATCGTGCTCTGCAGCGGTCGGTCGAACCAGTCGAAGACGACGAACTCGTCGCAGACCTCCCGGTAGGGCTCGAGCTGCGTCCGGTAGTCGGTGCCGACCGGGTAGGGGAAGCCGGTGGCGCGCCGGATCTCGCCCGGGTCGCGCCCGATCGCGTGGCACGCCTCGTCGAGCCGGGCGCTCTTCGCGGCGTATCCCTCGGGCGTGCCCCAGATGTGGTGCACGTCGGCGTACCTGGCCGCGGTCGGGATGGTGCGGCGCTCGCCACCGCCGCCGACCAGGATCGGCAGCCGCTCCTGGACGGGCTTGGGGTTGTTGGGTGCGTCGGCCAGGCGGAACTGGCGGCCGGTGAAGTCGGAGCGATCGTTGCGCAGCAGCGCGGAGACCACGGCGACGCTCTCCTCGAACCGGTCGGAGCGGTCGCCGGGATCCATCAGGTCGATGCCGTAGGCCGTGTGCTCGTTGACCTGCCACCCGGCGCCGAGCCCCGCGATGGCGCGCCCTCCGCTCACGTGGTCGAGCGCGGTGAGCTGGTTGGCGACCACTGCGGGGTGCCGATACGTCGAGCCGAGCACGAGCGGACCCAGCCGGACCCGCGTGGTCAGTGGCCCCAACGCGCCCAGGAGGGTCATGCACTCGAGCATGGGCTCGTCGCTGATCGCGTCGTCGTCGGTGTGGCCCATGAAGTGGTCGCACAGGTAGACGGCGTAGGCGCCCAGCTCCTCGGCGACCACCGCGAGCTCGCGCACCTCCGCCCAGGGCCGCCCGTTGTCGAGGATCACGCTGATGTCCACGGTCCGCATCCTGGCAGGGGTCCGCACCGCGGGACGATGCTTCGGCGGGGGCCGGAGCCCCGACGCACGGCTCAGCCGGCGGTGTTGCTGATGGAGCCGACCTGCACAGCTGTGATCTTGGACTGGTTGGCCGCGGAGCTGACCCCGAAGCCGGTGCAGGAGAGGACGGCGTTGCCTGCCGAGGCGAAGGTGTGCAGCACCTGGAGTGACACGGCCACGCGGTTGGGCGCGGTCAGGCCGCCGTCGGCCTTCGTCGTGGAGGTCTGGACAGTGTCGGTGTCGCCCCCCGCGACGAGGTAGCACTCGAGATCGGAGGTCGGGATCGGGCCGGAGTGGTTGTTGATGAGCCAGGTCTTCGCGGAGATCGCGTAGCTCCCGGCGGGCAGCGCGAGGGTGAGCACGGGGACGACTGCCGGGCCGGTGATCGTGACCGGCGCGTCGTGATAGCGCCCGTAGGCGGCCGGGCCTACGGGCACGGTCCCGGCGGCGAGGTCGGCACCGCTCAGCGAGCCGTCGGCGACCTCGGCACCGGTGAGCGTGCCGGGGCGCACGTCCTTGGCCTTGATCGTGTGGTTCTTGATCTGCTTGCTGGTGATCTGGGTCGCGGCGAAGGCGGAGCCCCCGCAGAGCGCGAGGACCAGGGCGGCCGTGGCGGTGATGTCGGCGTAGCCGGGCGAACGGCCGGGACGGCGGAGGGAGATCATGCCTTGGCAACCTAGGTGCTGGCCGACCCGGGCGCCATGGTCCGAAGGGGTGCCGCTAGACCTCGACGCCGCCGCTGGCGCGGCCCGACCTCGGGACGAGGGTGTCGAGGACGGCGGGTGGCTCGCGCCACGGGTCCGCGAGCGTGCCGGCCCGGGCGTCGCTGATGGCCCGCCAGACCCGCTCCGGGGTGCAGGGGATGTCGAGGTGGCGTACGCCGAGGTGCCGCAGCGCGTCGACCACGGCGCTCTGCACGGCCGGGGTCGACCCGATCGTGCCCGACTCGCCGATCCCCTTGGCGCCCAGCTCGTTGAGCGGGGTCGGGGTCTCGGTGTTGGAGGCCTCGAAGGAGATCGTGTCGGCGGCGGTCGGCATCTGGTAGTCGGCGAACGTCGAGGTGAGCGGCTGCCCGTCGTCGGAGTAGAGGAATTGCTCCCACAGCGCCTGGGAGATGCCTTGGGCGATGCCGCCGTGCTGCTGCCCCTCGACGATGACAGGGTTGAGGACCCGTCCGCAGTCGTCGACGGCGACGTGCCGCACCGGAGTGACCTTCCCGGTCTCGGAGTCCACCTCGACGACCGACACGTGTGCTCCGAACGGGAACGTCGCACCGTCCTGCGGCACGTCGAGCTGGGCGTGCAGCGGCTCGCCGCGCTCCTGCGCCGCTTCGGCCAGCCGGGGCCAGTCGACGGCCGTCCCGGGGACGCCCGTGACGGTGAAGCCTTCGTCGGTGAGCTCGAGGTCCTCGGGCGCGGCCTCGAGCAGCTCGGCCGCCAGCGCCCGCGCCTGGTCGCGGACGGCGGCCGCGGCAGCGGCCACGGCGCTGCCGCCGAGCTGCAGCGACCGCGAGCCGCCGGTGCCGCCACCGGTCGGCACGACCCTGGTGTCGGACTGGACGTAGCGGATCCGCTCGACCGGGATGCCGAGCCGGTCGGCGACGATCATCGCGAACGACGTCGCGTGCCCCTGCCCGTGGGCCGAGGTCCCCGACATCACGGTCGCCGACCCGTCGGGCTCGATCCGCACGCTGCCCAGCTCCATGCCGCCGAAGCCGGTGATCTCGACGTATGCCGAGACGCCGATGCCGAGCAGCCGCTCCTCGCCCGCGGCGATCCGGCGGGCCTGCTCGGCCCGCAGCGCGTCCACGTCGGCGATGCGCAGCGCCTCGTCCAGGGCCTTCTGGTAGTCGCCGACGTCGTAGGTCTGACCGGTGCGCGTGGTGTAGGGGAAGGCGTCGGCAGGGATCAGGTTGCGCCGGCGTACCTCCTCCGGCGTGAGCGCGAGCTCGACCGCGGCGAGGTCGAGCATCCGCTCCAGCATCGCGGCCGCCTCGGGCCGTCCGGCCCCGCGGAAGGCCCCGTTGGGTGCCGTGTTGGTCAGCACCGCGACCGCGGCGTAGTCGATGGCCGGGATCTCGTAGGGCCCCTGGGCCATGATGTGGCCCGGCCCGATGACCAGCGACCCGCCGAAGCCGGCGTAGGCGCCGCAGTCGCCGACGTTGCGGGCCCGGAGGCCGGTGATCCGTCCGTCGCGGGTGAGCCCGAGCTCGGCGTACTGGATCGCCGCGCGCCCGTGCATGGAGAGGAACGCCTCGGTGCGGGTCTCGGTCCAGGCCACCGGCCGGCCCAGGGCCCGCGCCGCGGCGACGATCGCGCCGTGGTGGAAGCCGATGCCGGCCTTGCCGCCGAACGCGCCGCCCACGTGCGGCGCCACCACCCGCACCTGGGCGCGCTCGAGGCCGGTGTAGCGGACCAGCAGGTCGCGGCTCATGTGCGGGTGCTGGGTCGCGATGTAGGCCGTGAGCAGGGTGTCGCCGTCGGGGCGCGGGTCGACCAGCATCGCGTTGCCCTCCAGCGGCGCGGTCGCGATCCGCTGGTTCTCGATGCGAGCCCGCACCACCAGGTCGGCGCCGGCCAGCACGTCGCCGGCCTCCGGCGGGTGGATGGCGCGCACCGACTGCGCGATGTTGCTGCCGACCTCTGGGAACTGCAGGGGCGCATCCGGCTCGAGCGCCTGCTCCATGTCGACGACCACGTCGAGCGGCTCGTAGTCGATGTCCACCAGCTCCGCGGCGTCGACCGCCTGGGCACGCGTCTCGGCGACGACCAGCGCGACCGGGTCGCCGACGTAGCGGACCACCCCGTCGGCCAGTGGGCCGTGGCCCACGAGCTTGTTGATCTCGGCGAACGACGGGACCCAGTCGCGGCCCAGGGTCGAGACGGTGTGGACGGCGAGCACCCCAGATGCCCGCTCGGCCGCAGCCGTGTCGATCGAGGTGATCGTGGCGTGGGCCAGCGGGCTGCGCACGAAGACTGCGTGCGTGGTCCCCGGGATCCGGAGGTCGTCGACGAACGTGCTGCGCCCGTCGATCAGCTCCGGGTCCTCGACGCGCCGGACCCGGTTCCCGAGGATCGAACCAACCATGAACCGGAGACTAGCCCCGCTTAGGAGCGTCGGCAGCGACAGGTCAGGCCGACGCGGCCCGCCGCGCGAGCAGCAGGCTGGACCCACCGAGGGTCAGCGCCGGCAGCCACGCGACCGCGGCCTTGAGGGTCACCGCGGCCACCGCCGCCGTCAGCGGCAGGCCGGCGGCCACCAGGCCCAGCACGAGGGCCCCGTCGCGAGGGCTGGCACCGTTCGGGCCCGGGATGGCGCCCGCGAGCTGGCTCGCGCCGAAGGCACCGAGGACCGCGAGCGGTGCGACGGTGTGTCCGGTCGCGCCGACGGTGCCGAGGAGCAGCGCGGTGATGGAGAGCTGGTAGCCGGCCGAGAGGACCAGGCTGTGCAGGAGCGCGCGGGGCCGGGGGAGAGGTCCGGTCGGGAGGAGCTCCGGTCGGGTCCTGCGGAGCACCAGGACGACCACGACTGCCGCACCCGACACACCCGCGACGGCGAGGATCAGCGTCAGCGGCAGCGCGATGCCGGCCAGCGCCACGAACGCCGCGAGGCCCAGCGCCCCGACCAGGCGGTCGGCGCCCACGCTCATCACGGCGTCGCCGCGGCCGAGCCCGGCCCCGGTGAGCCGGCGCATCCGCCAGACGTCGGCGCCGACGTGACCGGGGGTGAGCAGCCCGAACAGCTCCGACTCGGCGTGGGCGCGCAGGTGCCAGCGGCGGCTCAGGCCGGCGCCGGTCAGCGCCCGCCAGCGCAGCGGGAGCAGGAGGTACTTGCCCACCAGCCACGGCACCAGGCCCGCGAGCACCGGCCAGAGGCTGACCTCGGGGAGCCGGGGCAGCGTCAGGGCGGGCACGACGAGACTCAC
>Ga0268264_10000154_pt1 | contig 156992 bp, 159 predicted proteins | sample KBSSwiS32_FD_190357 | JGI IMG/M metagenome (GOLD analysis project Ga0268264, IMG submission 190357) | Switchgrass rhizosphere microbial communities from Kellogg Biological Station, Michigan, USA - KBS Switchgrass S3-2 (SPAdes) (version 2) | ecosystem: Host-associated > Plants > Roots >... | reverse complement strand
ACCGCGCGCTTCGGCGACGCCCATTCCCGCGTGGGTTTGCTCCCTGGCGCCTTGCTCAGTTCCCTCTTGCCGCACCTGATCGGCGTTAGCAGGGCGAAGGAGATGGCTTTGTCGAGCCGACTGATCGGTAAGCGCCGTCGGGAGCCCACCTTGCGGGCCTGAAGCGTAGCGCCGAGTCTCCGCGCCCTGATCGGGTAGAGAGCGTTGGTGCTATGACGATGTCATGTGATGATGCTGGCACAGTGGTGTCCAGCGCTTCGAAGTTTTTACCGGGGCCGGCCGTCGGCGGGATTGGCCAGACGAAGTGAGGGCGTCGGTTGTCGCCGAGAGCTTTTCCAGTCGAGAGACGGTTTCTGCGGGGGTGCGCCGGCACGCGCTCAGTCCTTCGCAGCTGTTCACTTGGCGTCGACAACTGCGCAAGCAGATGGACGAGCAGGGCGTGCCGTTGCAAGCAGCGTCCGTGTTCGTCCCCGCCATTGTTGAGGCGGCTTCTACTGTTGAACCCCTCACGTCACGCCGTCCGAACAAGCGCCGGCGATCGAAGGTGAGTGCCGTCGAGCTTGAGATCGATGGCGTGGCGGTGAAGATCAACCGCGGCGCCGATGCCGGTGTGATTGCCGCGGTGATCGAAGCGCTAAAGGCGACCCGATGATCGGACCAGGCGCCAACGCGCGCGTGATGGTGGCGACGCGCCCGGTGGATTTTCGCAAGGGGCCAGACGCATTGGCTGCGCTGGTCGGCAAGGAGTATGGCCGCGATCCGTTTTCGGGCGTGATCTACGTGTTCCGGGCGAAGCCGAGGAGGGTACGATCGAAGCCTGCGTGCGAACCGGACTGAAGCTCATTCCTTACTTTCCGCTCGCCAGCGGACTGTTGACGGGTAAATACGCGCAGGGAACGGTCGTGCCGGCCGGGTCACGGTTCGAGGCGGACACTTTCGTGAACGGAATTCTCCGCGGGAGACAGGTTTCGGACCAGCACCATGCCCAGGTCGCCGAGTTCGAGTCCTTCGCGCGTGAGCGCGGACACACGATTCTCGAGCTCGCCTTGTCGTGGCTGGCAGCGCAGGACTGCGTGGGTTCGATCATTGCCGGTGCCAGCAAGCCCGAGCAGATCGCGGCCAACGTCGCTGCGACCGGCTGGGTGCTCACGGACGACGATCTGCGCGATTTGGCGGCACTGCGGCGCTAATGCGGCCACGGCCTGCGGCGTTCCTTGCAGACCGGTCCGGTGACGAGACGGCAGTTGCCTGTTCAAATGCATATAGATCCCTGCCTATCCGAAGGCCGGCCCAATGATTGCCCGGTCAAGGTGCCCGGCCATCAATCACATCCGTGCGACGATGCGCGTATCCGGGCGTCACGCAAGGCTGAACGCCGGACCTTTCCAGCGTCGTCGCGCACCCGCTGATGCGTGAACTCAACCGAGCGCGGGCGCTTGCTCGGCGCTAACTGGGAGAGACCGGGCGCCAGGAATTCGAACGCACTGGCCGGATCAGGGACATCGGGGGCCTGTGCCAGTTCGACGATCGCATGAATTCATTTTGTCCAATTCGCCAGGCTTGCGATGATGGATGTGAAGTCATGGCACATTGGGGCAAGTTCCCCGGTCTTTGAGGTGCGGCAGTTCCGCCGCGGTCATTGCGGCGGCTCGCGCCCCGCCTGCGCTGCCTTGAGCACTTCCGGACCGAATGCCTTCTCGATTACGTTGCTCAAGTCTGGTTGGCACATGAGTTCCATTCCTCCATCGACCGCGAAACTCTGCCCGGTGACGAACGAGCTTTCCGGCCCCATGAGGAAGCGGATGCCCGCTGCCACTTCATGCGATTCCCCCGGGCGACCGAACGGAATACAGGCGAGAAACCGCCGCATGATCTCGTCGTCGCCGAAATATGCCTGCTCGGTGGCTTCCGACCGGGTCAGTCCCGGGCGGATGACGTTCACCCTGATTTTGGCCGGGGCAAGTTCCAGGGCGGCCGCGCGAGCGAAATGCTCCAGTCCGGCCTTGCCGGCGGCGTAGGAGGCCAGGTATTTCATCGGCATGGCCGCCGCGCACGACGAGACGCAGACGATCGCTCCGCCGTCATGCATGAGGGGTGCGCCATGCCGGATCGCAAGAAACGCGCTCACCACATTGCGATCGAAATCGTCCCGCATGGTCGTCACGTCATGCATCAACAACGGCCGAAAATGAGCCGTGCCGATCGTCGCCGCGATCATGTCGAGCCGGCCCTGTATGTCGTACGCGCGCTTGAGTCCGGCACGCACGGCCGATTCGTCGAGCGCATCGCCCACCACGGTTACCAGTGTCGCATCCGGGAACTCGGCAATCAGGCGGTCGCGCGCCTGTTCCAAAGCATCTGCGCGGCGTCCCATGATGGCAACCGCGGCACCATCGCCGACGCACAATCGCGCAGCGTTGAAACCCATCCCCATACTGCCACCGGTGATGAACGCGGTCATGCCTGAAAGTGAGCCGGCCGCCATGGCAAATCTCTCCATCGGTTTTTGTTCTCGCCACTCCATCAGCCATTGCCCGACAATGGAAGGGCTGGCTGTTTGGTCCCGGCAATTGCTGGTGCAGGTGTAGGTTGACCTGGCGCAATTGTCCAGCATTTGCAGATGTATGCGTAGGGGGTGAGGCCGCGCGGGGTCTTCAGTCGGCGTTGATGAAGTCATGGAGGTGAGCGGTCAAGTTCGGGCGCCCGATACCGCCTTGGTACCCACACGGAAGATCGGCGATTTTCTGGGTACCAGATTGTCGGGAGGGAAGCGGCGATGAGGTGCCCCTGCACGGGTTGTCTTATAAGCACTTTGCATGCACGTGTCAGGTTTAAGCTCGATCCGCTACCACTCGAATATCGGTCACCTGAGACTGTGTGATGCCGTGGCTCGAAGCCCCGAGACAATCATTGCTCTCGTATAAAATCGCCTCACCGGCAGCCCCCAATTCGTTCGATATGTTAAATAGGGACTATAGTCCCTGGATCGGGCTGTATCGCATCCGCTCCATCCCGCGAATGGACTGGGGAAAAATTGTGGGTATGAATGTCCGCCGGCTGCGTAAGGAGCGGCATGACCCAGGAGAAGCTTGCCCATGACGTCGGGATAGGACCTGACTTATCTCGACGGTATCGAACGGGGTCGCCGCAACCCATCCGTGAAACCGCCTGAACACATGGCAGGGCTTTGCGCTACAGCCCCGGCCAGGTGACCTTCAGCCATTCCTCGGCTTGCTGCACCGGCTTTTTCCTCAACGTGAAGCCGCCGAGTACGTCCTTCTGTGGATGGCCCACCTCATGCAGCGCCCCGACATCAAAATGACAACGGCGCTGGTGATCTGGAGCGTGGCCCAGGGTGTTGGCAAGAATCTGCTGTTCGAGTGTCTCAGCGCCATCATCGGCAGCCGGCACGCGACCTTGATCGGCCAGGTCGATCTCGCACGCGACTTCAACAGCTGGGCGCGCAACAAGATACTCGTCATAGGTGACGAGGTCATCGGCGAGGATCGCCGCCAGCATGCCGACAAACTCAAGGGGTTGATCACCGGCACGACCATCCAGATCAACGAGAAGCATCAGCCAGTTGTCGAACTCGAGAACCTGGTGAATTTCGTCTTCCTTTCCAACCACCCGACGGCGCTCTTCGTTGGCGACGATGACCGGCGCTATTTCGTGTGGGAGGTGGAGGCCGGACCGATGTCTCCCCAGGAAGCAGATGCCTTTGTCAAATGGCGCGACAATGGGGGGCTGGCCGCCCTGATGCATCAGCTCCAGACGTTGAACCTCAGTACATTCGACCCGAAGGCACGGGCACCGAGCACGGCTGCTAAGCGGCAGATGGTGAATGCCAGCCGCAGCGATTTCGAAGTCTGGGCCGAGCAGATTGTCACGTCAGGTGCAGGCCAAGTCCTTGGCCGCGAGGTGGCGACCGCGATGGAGATTGCCGACTGCTATGCCCAGTCCACCGCGCGACCCAAACCCGCCGCCAAGACTGTCATCCAGACATTCAGGCGGTTGAGATACAGATGCGTTGGCTGGGTGGCTTGGTGCGTGCAATCGATGCCGACCTAACGGGCATCGACTATTGGCCAGAACGCGGCGCTCATTGGCGTGCAAGCGACTGGCAGCCTAGCGGTTAATCAGGTCGATTACGGCTACGCCGCGACGATCCATAAAGCCCAAGGTGTCACGGTCGATCGCACCCATGTGCTCGCCACCCCCGGCCTTGATCGACACGCCGCCTATGTTGCGATGTCCCGCCACCGCGATAGCGTGGCGCTTCATTACGGCCGCGATGACTTCACCGAGCAGGGCCGGTTGGTCCGCACGCTGTCGCGCGACCGGGCGAAGGATATGGCATCGGACTACAGTCGCGATTTCGCCGACCGCCGGGCAATCATCATGCCGTCGCCAGCGATTACGTTAAAAGCGAGGGAGGTTCCAACTCCGTCCACGCGGGCGCGCGGGATGTTCGACGGCCTCAAACTTAGGGCAGCGCCGATCGTAGACGCGGAATCGCACGCGCCATCGCTGTTGGCGTCGGGAGTCCAGCGTTATGCACGCGCGACGGCGGACATCCTGAAAATGCGCGGGCAGGGGGTGGAGGAATTGCCGCACCAGCGTGTCGCCTTCGATTCCGCAGGTGCAGCCCTGAACACTGTCAGACCCGACGGCGCGCGCGATCTTCGCAGCGCATTCGCGCGGGATCGGGGGTTGATCGACGAGGCCGCGAACGGGCGAACGACCGCCGCTATCCGCGCGATGATGCTGGAAAGCGAGGTCCGAGCGGATCCGACGCTTCGCGCGGATCGCTTCGTCGAGGATTGGCAGAAGCTGGGCGGTCAACGTCAGGCACTGCGTCACGCGGGCGACGATGCCAGGATGCGCCGCGTCCAAAGCGACATGAGCGCAATGGCAAAGAGCCTTGAGCGCGACGCCCAGGTCGAGTCGCTGCTGAAAAAGCGCCTGCCCGAGCTTGGAATGAAGATGTCCGGGAGCGCATCTTTGTCCCATGACCTCCAAGAATGGCTCGGCATCTCGCGCAGTCGTGGGTTGGGACGATAAGGTTGGCGCATGGAACCATACGCCAATCCGCCGGTCGCGCATGACGATCCCACCAGCGCCTTCGCAGCCTTGCGCGGTGAGGTGAGCTTGTTGCGCCGCGCGGTCGAAGGATTGACGGCCGAGCGCCAGAATGCGCCCGATTACACCCCGACTCTGACGGGATTGTCGAGCAGGCTTACCCGTGCTGAGGAGCTGCTCGGCAAAATCGCCGAGAGCCCAGCGATGCGGCTGACACCGGAAAATCTCGCTGTGAGCATTGCCCGAGCCAGCGAAACCGCGCGGGCAGGCGATCGTGAAACACTGGACAAATCGGGTGCCACCTTGCGAGCCTCGATCGCCAGCATCAATGGGGTCGTCGAGCACGCCTGGGCTGCTGACCGTCAGTGGAAACAGCTTTATTGGACGGGCGGAGGGGGCTTGCTCCTTGGTGCGCTCGGGGCGCTATCCATTTTGCATTTGATCGGCTGACTTCCCTAGGTCACGGTCAGTGCCGGCGGGCACCCCCGCCGAATCCCAGTAGCCATAATGTATGGCGTAACTTGACACCGAACGATCTGGGGATTATTTCGCACCATGAAGATCAGAAACGTGGTCCATAAGGGGTTGCGGCGTTTCATCGAGGATGACGATGCCAGCGGGTTGCAGCCCGCTGTCGTCACCAAGGTGCAGCGCATCGTGTCCTTCCTCCAGGACATGGAGACGGAAGAGGAATTGCGCACCGTGCCGAGCTGGAAGGCGCATATGCTGACCGGCGACCGCAAGGGGACGTGGAGCCTGTTCGTCACCAAGAATTGGCGGATGACGTTTCGGATCGACCGCGAAGAGATCGAGATCATCGACCTCGATTATGAGGATTACCATTAGGAGGTGGCCATGAGTGCGATTGCAGGCATCCGCATGAAGAACCCGGCGCACCCGGGCGGTTTCGTGAAGTCAGAGATCATCGAGCCGCTGGGTCTGTCGGTGACGGCGGCAGCGCAGGTGCTCGGTGTCACCCGCGCGACGCTTTCGACGCTGCTCAACGAGCATTCGCAGCTTTCGCCGGAAATGGCGCTCCGGGTCGAAAAGGCCTTCGGTGTGTCCATGGATACGCTGATGCGGATGCAGAATAGTTACGACATTGCCCAAACCCGTAAGCGGGAGGGCGAAATCAAAGTCGAGCCCTTCAAGGGTAAGCCGCTCGATGCACAACCGACGATCATGTGATCTGACGTGACAGTGAGGTTTGGAAGCGCAGAATGAATGCAGTTGAAATCGAAGAGGCTGTATCGGCGCTAGCGGAACGCCCCTTCGATCCCGAGGAATTCCCGTTTTCGTTCCTTGAGGCGTTCGGAAACAAGGCGACGACCATCAAGCGCCTTCGCGCGGGCGCATCGAACAAGTCCGATCTTGGTGGCATTCTCCAGACCAACCATGTCCATATCGCTGTCAGCGCGCCGGGCGAGGTCACTAACATGCTGGCTGCCCTCAGGGTCAGCCCAGCCACGGCCCGCGCCAAGGCGAAGTTCGTTCTGGCGACGGACGGCGACACGTTCGAGGCCGAGGACGTGGAAACGGGCGAGACGGTCGCCTGCGCCTATACCGATTTCCCCGACCATTTCGGCTTCTTCCTGCCGCTGGCCGGTATCACCACGGTCAAGCAGCTCCGCGATAGCTCCTTTGACATCCGGGCGACCAGCCGCCTCAACCGGCTCTATGTCGAGCTGTTGAAAGACAATCCCGATTGGGGGACCGCCGAGCGCCGCCCGGACATGAACCATTTCATGGCGCGGCTGATCTTCTGCTTTTTTGCGGAGGATACGGACATCTTCCATCGCAGTTACCCGTTCACCGGCACCATCGGAAAGATGAGCGAGCGGGATTCATCCAATACGCATGAGGTCATCGGCGAGCTGTTTCGCGCGATGAATACGCGCAAGGAGGATCACGCCAAGGCAGGTATCAAAAACTGGGCGTCGCCGTTCCCCTACGTCAACGGCGGCCTGTTTTCCGGCAGCCTTGAGGTGCCGCGTTTCGGCAAAATGGCGCGTTCTTACCTCCTGCACATCGGCGGGCTGGACTGGACGAAGATCAACCCGGACATTTTCGGGTCGATGATTCAGGCCGTCGCCGACGACGACGAACGCGGCGCATTGGCGCGTTCCTCGAAAGCGCCGACAAAGTGCTGGTCTGCACACATGCCTCGTTCCGCTTCGCCGTGGACAGGTTCGGGGTTGAGGCGTTCGATGATCGCCTGATCGCGATTGATGAGTTCCACCACGTCTCCGCGAACCCCGACAACAAGCTGGGCGTGCACCTAGGCCAATTTATGGTTCGTGACCGCGTGCATCTCGTGGCGATGACCGGCTCGTTTTTTCGAGGCGATGCCGAGGCCGTGCTGGCACCACAGGACGAGTCAAAATTCGATAGCGTCTACGTCTACGCGCGAAAGCGCTCGGCCGGTCAGCGTATCCTGGCTCTGCAGGTACTGGAACTTAACCTCATAGAGCCGCCACCCGAATACGATGAGAATCGGATTCATTATGATCTGACCCGAGCGATATGTGATCCAGAATATCCAGAGGAAGAATACTGCAAAGCCGATGAGTTTTGTCGGCGAAGCAAAATCGAGACTGACGAATGACAGCACGTATGGGATGACGTAATTGATCAGGTCCGCAGGGATATGCTTACTTTCGATAACGGTGATGCGATGCTTCGGCTTAACGAGACGCAGGGCCGCCAAGGAGGCCAGCATACAAAGCAGTGCGATGACGCAGGCGCTGATTGACCAGACTGGGTGCTGAAGCGGTAATTGGCAGTCAGCCCTAGCGAACTCGGTGCGGGAGCAGAGACCGCTGCTCATCACCTGTAAATCGAGATCCTGAGCCAACAGGATGAGACTCAACGGGAGATAGGAGCCGATATAGAGCGTGAACGCAGAGAGTTTCCAAAACTGCATCGGGCCTATTGTCGCTCCATCGTCTTGGACGAGAACCGCCTCCTAGCCGAAACAAGGGCATAGAGGCAATGTTCCACTTACGTTCCTTTTTGTGTTTCATGGCCGGTTGACGCTACCTTTTTGCTTGGAATGCAGCCAACCGGCTCCGGAGCAGAGGTGGCGTACCGAGCGACGAGTGTGGTGCTCGCAAACAGTGCATCGTTGAGAAACTCGTCGCGCATGCGAGCTTCGCACAAAATATCTTATCTGCGACGTGTTACCTAGCTTGCTACCTAGGCCGCCTCATCGCCTCACGCCAACTCTCGGCTGACATGGTAACTACATGAAAAATAAGAGAAAATGGTGGACGCACTTGGGCTCGAACCAAGGACCCGCTGATTAAGAGTTTGGCAATGGCGATATTAGCGTATGCGGGTGTATGTTAGCATATGCCCGTAAAAGCCTTGATATTAGGAGATTTTTAGCCCTTGGACCGTTAGTGTGTGTTGGTGTAAGTTAGTGCAAGCTGCTTACGACACGCTTACGAGAAGGTTTTCGGCTATGCCGCAGTTGAAGCTCACCAAGACGAACATCGACAAGGTCGCCAAGTCCGGTGGCAAGTCAGACACCCTGTTCTGGGACACCGAGATTAAGGGGTTCGGGCTGCGCGTGACACCTACGGGGAAGACCACGTTCATCGCGCAGGGTCGCGTCAACGGGGTGGGAGACGCGGTGCGCGTTACAGTCGGTCCCTACGGCGTGTTTACGCCCGACCAAGCGCGGGACGCGGCGAAGGCTCACCTGCGCAACTTGGAATTGGGCATCGACCCTCGCGACGTGAAGAAGCAGGACGAGGCGATGCGGGTGTCCCTCATGGACGTTTGCACCAGCTACACCTCGCGTCCGGGCAAACTTAAAGCCAGTACTGCGGCTGAATATCAGCGGCATGTCGAGAGGGTGTTTGCGTCGTGGAAGGATAAGCCCATCGCCAGCATCACTCGTGAGATGGTGCAGGAGCGTCACCGGGAACTTGTTGAAAAGGGTTTAGAGGGGAAGAAGGCAGCGCCCGCCAGCGCCAACGCGGCGTTCGTCACGCTGCGCATCCTCATCAACTTTGCCATGGACGAATACCGTCGCGCTGACGGTGAACCGCTTATCGCCCGCAATCCCGTGGATGCGTTGAAGCACCATTGGGCGAAGCTGGGCACGCGCACGGAACGGTATGTGGACCGTCGCAAGATTGGCGACGTATGGAACAAGCTGCACGAGATGCGCGGCGAGGTGCAGGGCTACGAGGCGCTAGCATCCGTGGACCTGACCATCTTCGCCCTTCTGACCGGCGCGCGTCGGGACGAGATGGCGACGCTGACATGGGATCGCGTGAATATTGACGATGACGACCCGTCTAACTGCTGGTGGCATCTGGACGACCGCAAGCGTGGCGAACCGATTTGGCTCCCCCTGTCGTCACAGGCGGTCTCGCTGCTCAAGTCCCGCCCGCGTCTCAAGTTGGAGGACGGCACCGAAAGCCCGTTCGTGTTTCCGTCGTGGGGCAAGACGGGTCGGATTATGGATGCCCGTGCTCCGATGGAGACGATTGGCGAGATAGCGGGGAAGCACCTGTCTCTCCACGACTTGCGCCGCACCTTCACGAACTACGCCATGCGGGAATGTCTGATAGAGAAGTTTCGCACCGACCTTCTCACCGGGCACAAGCCCGCGCAGGAGGATACGACCGCCCGCAATTATCTTGACCTAGCGCATCTCGATTGGCTCCAACCCGATGTGCAGAAGATAGGCGACTGGATCGAGCAGCAGGCAGCTATCGCAGCCAGCAAGAACGTGGTGCCGCTGTCGCGCAGCGCCTGACAGGCCACCGAAACACCCCCATGACCTTCGCGATCCCTGATACGGTGTCGAGGTTAAAGCGGAGTTGGAAACTATGAAGCGCGATATGGACCTTGTTCGGAACATGCTCCTTAGGATGGAGGAGTCCGAAAAGATCAGGAACGGATCAGGCATATTGAGCGATCTGGCTAACGATGTGGTCCTAAACGGTCATTTGGAAATGCTGGCTGACGCAGGGTTTCTTGAACAGAAGAACTGGAAGCCTCATCCTGATGGCGTGACGATGCGGATGGGATGGCGCATCACTTGGGCGGGGCACGAATTCATCGACACAGTGCGCGACCCAGAAATTTGGCAGAAGACGAAAGCTGGTGCGGAGAAGTTGGGATCTTGGACGATCAAGTTACTTGCTGACATGGCGACAGGGTTTATTAGGGCAAAGGCGCAAGAGCTGGGATTGCCGCTGTAGCCAGCACAGCCGGGGCAGGTGCCCCAATTGAGTAGCGCCGCCGGGTTAGGGGCGGCGACACCGCTTTCGTGCCCCACGCTGCCCCGTAGCGAGAGTCGCATTCGGTCGGTCAAATTGAACTATGCGAGTCAAATCGGTCGACCCGCCGATATACGGTGCGCCCCCTCCCTCGGCTTCGAGAGAGAAAAAATTCGGCGTCGGTTTGCCGACCCATCGCGCTCCCAATTCGAGACAGCCGCTGTGCATTTTATCCAACATTGCCGCAGTGGCATATGCTAACGCTATAGTTGCAGTGCCGGGGACGGGGCACTCAAATCTACTGTCCCCGAAGCCGTTGGAGTAAGGCGCAAGCCCCAGGACGCGGACATTTTGCTAGAGGGTGTTCCTCTGGTGCTGATGACCACAGCTTAATCCACCCTGATCGACGGTCGAGTGCCGCGCGGGGAAGCTGTGGAGTTATCCGCCATGACCGTATCGGTCAAAATCATCAGTAGTAATGACGCCGCAGCTATGCTCGGCGTTACCCCCGCCACACTTCGCTACTGGCGTTGTAAGGGGAAGGGTCCGCGCTTCATCAAGCTGGGCGGATGCAGACAGGCTGGCGTCGCTTACGACCCCGCCGACATTGAGGCTTGGAAGGCGGCGCGCACGTTCGCCAGCACCTCCGCCGCTACCGTCAGCCACCCCGGCGATGCGTAGGCGCGTGGTCGCGAAAAGCGGCCGGATGCACAGCAACACCCGACCGCCTCACCCGAAAGTCCCTAATCCTCGTCGAAAGACCAGTGACATGCATACATTGCGACGGGCCGTCATGGGTCCGCAATCCCCGAGCGTTTTCCTGCAAAACTCACCGCCGCTTGCAAAAAAGCCGGATATGGCTGGCGTTGCGCGCAGATTGACTACCGCCCCCACCGGCTCGGAGGCTCGTCATGGGTGAACAGACCTTTGATGGTGCTGAGAGGCGTCTGAAGTGGAACACCAAGCCGCTCCGTCCTGATAGCTATCCCGAGGAATATCCAGTCGAACGCCTACCCGGTATCATCAGGCAGGCCGTGCAGGAGGTTGCTGACCACAGCCAGGCGCCGGTGGCACTGGTCGCCGCCTCTGCTCTGTCAGCCGTGTCCGCAGTCGTCCAAACCCAATTCAGCGTCAGCCGCAATGGGCGCTTGCACGGCCCTTCGTCACTGTTCTTCCTGACGGTGGCGGAAAGTGGTGAACGAAAAACGGCGGTCGATAGCGAGTTTATGAGGCCCATTCGTGATTGGGAAGCGCGGCAACGGCAAGAGAAGAAGCGACTGGACGCCGAATATCAGCAGGAATGGGAAGCATGGGATAGGCAAGAGGGCGAACGGGGTGACCCGCCGCAGAAGCCGGGGGCGACACCGAGAATGCTTCGCGGGGACGATACGTCCGAAGCGTTGCTAAAGCACCTATGCGATTACCCCATCGCTGCTGTCATCAGTTCTGAAGCCGGTGTTGTCTTCGGTTCTCATGCCATGAAGCCCGAGCAGGTGACGCGCAGCATGGCGCAGACAAATAGCTTGTGGGACGGTGGACCCATCGTGGAAGGACGCATTGGGCGTGGCGAAATCAACCTTGAAAGTGTCCGCGTTACAATGGGTTTGATGCTCCAGCCCAACCTGATGCAGAAATTCATCAGCCAGAATGACGGGCTGGCGCGCGGCATCGGGTTTCTCGCGCGCTTCTTGTTCAGCCACCCAGAAACGACAATGGGGACGCGCTTCTATAAGGAGCCGGGACCGATGCTGGGTCTGGCTGATTTTCACCAGCGCGCAATGCTGCTCCTGCAAGCTCCCGCCGCGACGGATGAGTTGGGCAGACTGATTACCAATCACATCAGGTTCGACGAGAATGCTCAATCCGTTTGGATCAACTTTCTCAACGAGGTGGAGGAGCATTTGGGCGGCGACGGCATTTATTCGGGCATTCGGGATGTAGCGAGCAAAGCGCCTGAGAATGCTGCGCGCATCGCGTGCTGCCTGCACGTCTTCGCTATGCCTAACCACAACCTCATCGACCGGAAGACAATGGCCGATGCTTGCGCGCTGATGCGCTGGTATCTGAATGAGGCGGTGCGTTTTGGACAGTCTGCCGAGGTGACGGAAGAACTACGGAATGCCGAGCTACTTGAAATGTGGCTGATGCAGAAATGGAAAGACGCAATACGCGCAGGGCAGATACCCCAATTTACGGTCAACACTATCCGCCAAAAAGGACCGAACGCACTGCGCGGCAAGAAAGGGCTTATTGATGATGCTCTGGAACTTCTTGGCGACCACGGGCGGGTGCGCGTTTACGCTATGCCGGGAAGTAAGAGTAGGGAGGTGCTGATCGCTCCGCAGGTAATCGCTGAATATAGCTAACCATATGCAGAGCCGGAATCGTAGCGGATCGTAGCGGCGATTTTTAGGAGCTTTGCTACCATCGTAGCGGCCCCAAACCCGCAGGAACGCTAGGGTTTTGGGGAATCGTAGCGATCGTAGCCGTAGCGGTCGGGGCGGCAGCGGGGGCCGTAGCGAAAGTAGCGTAGCGAGCAAGGGACATAAATCAGTATCCTTCCTTACTATCTGCGACCTGACCGACCCCTTGCCCCGTAAATGCGCGAGAGTCGCTATTTTCGCTACGATTCCCGGCCAAGCGCCGGAGCCCCGCACAAATGCACGCTTTTTGTGGTTAGGAATCGTAGCAACCGAGCCGCTACGGAACTGCTACGATCGCTACGATCCCGCGGCCAGCAAATGTCCTATTTGTGGTTCGCCAGCTTCTGAATAGAGGTAAGTAATTGTTATAGCTTATTTTTAGCTTGTGCCGACGCAAGGCGCTCAGTTACCAAAAAGCCTACCGTAACTTATCACCAGAAAGTGTAGTTCGATATGGCCGATGAAATTGACATAAGAGTTTCGCTGGATTTGGACCCAGAAGCGGTGTTTGCAACTATCGAGGATTACGACGACGATACCGCTTCTTACCTCAGTCCTGCCAAGACTGCATTTTATGAGGCGTATAGCGCACTTCGTGCTGTCCATGATGCCAAGGCAGCGGCGGAGGAAGACCCGACGCTTAATGACGCGGGGCGATTACTCAAGACCGACGACTACGCCAACAGGCGCATTATGAAGGTCTATCCCCTGTGGGATGCAGCGTCCAATTCGCTCACCAGCAAGGCGGAGGCATGGGAGAAGGAATTGACCAAGGCGGTCGAATCCAAAGCCTCGCAGATGATTAGCGGCGAGATTCGCGCGCACTTCAAATCCCTCAAGACCGGCGAGCGCATGACCGCAATCTCCCAAGCGATCCGCGACGGCGACGAACTGGTCGCATCGGCGGTGTTGGGAGGGCCGGGGATGCTCAGCGGGATTACCGAGGAAATGCGCGCCGTGCTGGTGCGCGAGTATCACGAGCAGTTCAACCCCGGCCTTGCCAAGCGCCTGCGCGCTGTGACTGCTGCCCGTGCCCAGATTGACGGGAAGCTGGGCTTGCTGCGCCGCGAGCTGAAAAAGGCGGTCGGCACCATCAAAATCAAGGGACCGAACTTCGACCTTCACGGCCAGTATGAGGGCGAGATCACCCCGGCGCAGTTACGCGCAAAAAAGGGAAAAAGTGACGCTCCGTTCGCGGTCGGCCTCTGATCTAATCAAATCGAGGATAGTTCGATGAACGCTATCACGCCCCCTTGGGGGACTGACTGGAAGCCCGCGCCCCCGGTGGAGAAGCCCGTGCGCGGTGCGGGCAATCCATCATGGGTGCCGGGTGGACCTTCACCAAACCCAAGTGGACGCCCGCCGGGCCTGCCCGACAAGCGCCTGCTGGCTACGCAGGCCGCGCTGGACGAGATGCGCAGTATCATGATGATGCTCGTCGCTCGCGCCTTGGAGGGTGACACCAACGCCGCATCCATTGTTCTCAGTAAGGTGCTGCCCTCCGTGAAGGCGCAGGCTGAGAAAGTGAATTTCACCTTCTCGTCGGATGCCCCGATTAGCGAGCAGGTCGCCCAGGTGCTGGATGCCATTGCGGCGGGTGCGGTCGCGCCTGACGTGGGCAGGCTCATCATCGACAGCATCAAATCGCTGTCTGACGTGCGGGCGACCGAGGATCTGGCAGCCCGGATTGAAGCGTTGGAGGCCGCGAGCGATGCCCGGCGCTAAAATGGAATTATTTGTACAAATTATTTTTCGGGGCCGAGATCGAACGGCTTGCACGCAGATTGACGCATAGGGGCACCGGCATGGGTATCATCCAGACTGAACGAAACAGCGTCCACGCCCATGCGCGTGGTGATGGTGATGTGTTCGTGCGCGTGTCATGGATAGGATACGACGAGGCGGGTGCGCGGGTGCTGCGCCATCTGCGCTACGAGCCGATCACGGAATATCAGGCGCTGGTGGATTGGGCTGTCAGCATGGCGGACCAGATGGCGCACCCGCTCCATGTCGTTCCCTTCAACGGCGATGACATGCGCGAGCCAAGCCGCTTCCAACCCATCTGTGATGCCGTCGCCCGCATGACCGATCAGGAGCGCGGTGCCATGCGGCAGGTTGTGGTCACATGCGCTTGCTCTGTCATGCGGGACTGCGACGACCCGGAAATCCGCGCCGATATGTTCGACGTGCTGCGCAAGCTGAAGGTGACATATGACCGCTGAAGACCGTGCTGCCCTCGTGCGATGCCACTTCGCCCTCATGGAGGAGCGGCAGCTACTCGCTGGCGGTGTGCTGGACCACAACCTCCGCGTCGCATGTATCGCGATGGCGCTGCTCGCCGGGAAGAAGCCAACCCCGCCTGCGCCTGTGGCGGTGCCCGAGGTTGAACCTCCGCCTCAGGTAGCCCCGCCCGTTGTGGTCATCACTCAGCGCGCGCGACCGGACAACCTGCGCGAGCGGCTCGGGCTTAGCTGATCACATGAGTCTCCGCACCCTCCAGCGCCGAGTGGCGAAGATGGAGAAAGCGGGGAAGCCGAGACCGTCGCCCTTCACCGTCTGGTTCGGAAGTTTCGACGCATGGGTTGAGAGCCGGATACTGCCGGGCATCGAGAGCGGGGCGCTGGACGGCGCAGACATTGTCGTTGTCATCGCTGCACTGCGGGCATGGGAAGCGGACGGCGCATGGGCGGTGGCATATGCTCGCTGACGGTGAGCCACCGTGGCTACTAGCGTGGCGGGAGCAGCAGAGTCAGCGCGCAATAGGGTCGCTTAGCTTGCGCGCGAAATTTCTATCCCAGCAACTTTCCTGCCTTCGTTGCGGCGAACGAAATTAGGTACTTCACGATAGCAGATGAGATCGGTGGGGGAGTTCTGAGGTATATAAAGATCGGAAATACGCGCTCGGCGAAAAGTCGACACCGCGCGTGCTATGGCCGCTTGTGCATTTGGGGCGATGAATTCGGCGTGCACATTGCCACTTTGCCGCCTGACAATGAGACGAAATGCTCCGTCGCCTTCCAACATCGCGACCTTAGAAAGATTATCTAGCTCCACTCTAAGGGGCGGCAGCCTTTTCTTTGACGTGGCGGATTGGTAGGTGTCGATGCTCAGCAGGAGCACGGTCCACACGACGCAACCGATGACGATCCATTCCGCCATGCCGTTATGCAGTATGTCTGTGCTCACCAAGCCACCTATTTCGACGTTCGACTGAAATCCGTATGCAGGAAAGGTTTCAATATCGTCACGTCAAACATCCAATTTTTGCGCCGGATAGGCTAAGCGATTGTAGATAGGTCGTTCATTTTGCGTGTGCACATCCTGATAAGCCTAACGTAAGCTTCTGGTTTGGTTTTTAGGCTTCTTGCGAAGCGCCCTGTTCCTTCGGGGCCTTGGTCTTACCTGCGCCAGCCTCCGCAATTTTGGCCTTTCTCAACAGGTGCTGGGCGAATACAATCAGCTCGAGCGCTAGCTCAGGTTCGTCGACCCAGCCGAACTCATGAGTAGTGGGATTTCGGATTCCCAACATCGCTCCCGAATAGAGGCGATGATAGCCCTTCTGTTCGTCGATCTCGGACTGCGTTTCCATTTTCGACCAGCGAAGGTGAGGAGCCCCGGGTGAAAATATTTGCTCCATAAGCGTCGTGCCATTCTGCACTACCGCTGGAACTCGTTCTGCCACGAACTTGTCGACCGCTTTGTAGGCCTCGGCTACGGATAGGTTGTAATGGCCCGACACGAACAAATCTGATGATACACCACGGATTTCCGGTTCCGTCACCAGTCGAGTGAAAACGCTTGCGGGCTCAGAGCCCTCCGCAGTTGGCGATGGGAGCGAGAGCATCCGGGGAGCGGGCAATGCCAAAACTGATCTCGCCAAACCGACCTCAAGCAGATGCTCTTGAAGTCGCCTGATCCCATCAAGAAGCCGGAGCGTCATAGAGATAGCGCCTCATAGCTTGGAAGATGGATTCTATCTGCTCAGTGCCGGCATCTGCGCTGATGTGAATTTGAACATTCACGTTCAAGGGGAATGAGTCAGGACCGCGTTGCGTTGGGGTGTTCGCGCGTTCGCCTCCCTCCCTTACCACAGCAGGCGTCTCCACGGCATTCGCTGGCCGTCGGCTACTAGCTGCCTGCCGGCGAGCTGGGCGAGCGCCCGTGGCGCTGTCGCCTTGCCCGGCCTTGGCCGCTGGCTTCGGAGCCTCGTTGGGTGTCGGGCTCGACAATAGCAAATAGGTCGCCGCTTTATTCCCTGCTGCTCCCTCTCCAAGTCCTTCGCGCTTGAACCATGAAACAACCTTCTGACGTTCTGCCTCGCCTGGCGGTGCGATATGAACCAAGCCCTCGGGATAGGTCGCGTTGACAAGTTCAGTGACTGCTTCGGCGTACGATTCGTCCAGCCGCCAGCGGTGAGCTAGCTGGGTTGCCTTGCCTTCGTCTGTGACGATCCCCACACTGCGAAGCTCATTGATGTAAGCTTTTGCTGCGGCCTCCTGCACGCCAAGGTGAACTCCCAACAGTCGTTCGTCTAACGTAGCGTTCGGCGTTCTGTTCAAGACGGCCCTAACACCCCACCACACGGTGCTCGGGATCTGCGGGTATCGATTTTTGTCTGCCATGTGGGCTCCTTCATGTGGAGTATGCCACACATGGCGTCAGCGAGGAAGAATTTTGATTCGTCTATATTTCAATGCGTTAAGACTAATTAACGATGGGGTGGGGCGTACGTGTTGACTGCCCCACTGGGATGGGCCTCGGCTCGTTCTTTCTACGTTCTGCACAATCTTTGGATGCGGATCGGTGGCCTGCAAAATGGAATATTTTCGCGCGCCCAAAAATTTGTCGAGTGTGCCCCCGACGACCCTCTGAAGATTGACTAATGCCCCGACCCGACTGGCATTTGGACGCCTCTGATCAACACAGGGCGGGTGCAGGCGTGCGTTTACGCTCATGCCGTTGCTTACGATTTGCTTATGGGCAAACGCCAGCCGCAATCAGAGCGACCGCCCGAAGGCGTAAGTCACTGTATTTTCTAGAGATTTTGGTGGACGCACTAGGGCTCGAACCTAGGACCCGCTGATTAAGAGTCAGCTGCTCTACCAACTGAGCTATGCGTCCGTATCCGAGGCCGGCTCCATGGAGGCGCCGTCTCTCATCGTCAGGGCGGCGCGGTTAGCATGGGCATCTGGCCCTTGCAAACAAAATTCATGGCTAGCGCCAGCTCGAGGTCGTCCGGGCGGATTCGCGGTCGATGTTCAGGATGATGCCGACGCACATCATGATCGTCATCATCGACGACCCGCCATAGGACATGAAGGGCAGGGGGATGCCGACGACAGGCGCCAGCCCCATGACCATCATCATGTTGATGGCGACATAGAAGAAGATCGACGTCGTCAGTCCCGCCGCCGCCATGCGCGAAAACTTGTCCTCGGTGCGCTGGGCCACGCGCATGCCCCAGCGCAGCAGCAGCATGAAACCGAGGATCAGCAGCACACCGCCCACAACGCCCCATTCTTCCGCCATGGTGGCAAAGACGAAATCGGTATGGCCTTCGGGCAGATAGTCGAGATGGCTCTGCGTGCCCTTCATAAAGCCCTTGCCGAATATGCCGCCGGATCCGATCGCGATCTTGGACTGGCTGATATGATAGCCCGCGCCCAGTGGGTCGCTCTCGGGATCGAGGAAGATCAGCACGCGCTTCTGCTGATAGCCGTGCAGCTGGCTGAATGCTACCGGGATCGCGGCGGCGAGCGTGAGCGCCGCGCCAACGAACAGCCGCATGGGCAGGCCCGCCAGAAACATCACGGTGATCCCGCCCGCCGCGACCATGATCGCAGTGCCAAGGTCAGGCTGGATGATGATGAGCATGGCAGGCAGGCCGACCAGGCACAGGGCCGGCCAGATCGCGGTCCAGGTGCGCACCTGCCGCGCAGGCAGCAGCGTATAGAAACGGGCCACCGCCAGCACCGTGGCGAGCTTCATCAGCTCGGACGGCTGGAATTGCATGAAGCCCAGGTTCAGCCAGCGTTGGCTACCCCCGCTCACCGCGCCGAGTAGCTCGACCAGCACCAGGGCAACGAGCAGGAAACTGTAGATCGGGAATGCCATGCGGCTTATCAGGGACAGGGGAATGCGCGCAATCGCCTCCGCCATGATGACGAACACGATGAAGCGGGCGCCCTGCATGCCTGCCCATGGCATCAGATGCCCGCCAGCGGCGCTGAACAGTACCACGCAGCCGAACAGGGCGATGGCGCCCAGGAGCCCATAGAGGCGCCAGGGCAGCTTCAGGAGGGGCTCAGGAACCAGACTCATCGGCGGGGCTCGGTGCGGGCGGCGGCGGGAGCTGGCCGCGTCGCGCTCGGGCTGGCTGCGCCGAGGGGCGAGGGCGGCGGCCGGCCCGAATCATCGGCCGCCGGCACCTGTGCGCCATTGCTGGCGGGTTCCGCCGCGTTGGCGGCATTGTCAGCGAGTTCGGGAAGGGCGACCTGCCCCTTTTCCAGGCGATAGGCGGCCAGCTCGCGATCCAGCCGCTCCTGCGGCGGGCCGCCCCATTGCTTTTCCAAGTCGACCAGGCGCTCCATGGCGCCCTGCGGGTCGAACATATAGGACATCACATCGCTGGCGATGGTCGGTGAGTCCTGGATGTGATTGGTGTGGCCGCCATGTTCGAGGATGATCCCCATGGCGTAACGAGGATTGTCGGCCGGCGCGAAGCCCTGAAACAGGGCATGGTCGCGCAGTTTGAAGGGCAGTCCCGCATTGCCCCGCACGCCGCCCGCGCGCTCGGCCATGCTGATGCGGCGGACCTGTGCCGTGCCGGTCTTTCCCGCAAGGAGGATGTCGGGAACCTTGAGCCGAGCGGCGCCGCCGGTGCCGCCTGCGTTCACCACATCGCTCATCGCCTGATGGATGCGGTCGAGATTTTCCTGCCGTACGCCAAGTGACTGCGCACCGTGCCTGTGGCCGTCGGCCAGGAAATGGGGCGTGAGCATGCGGCCGGAGGCGAGGCGCGATGCCATCACCGCCATCTGGGTCGGATTGACCAGCATGAAGCCCTGGCCGATGGTCGCATTGACCGTGTCATAGGCGGCCCATGGCTCCTTGTATTTCTTGAGCTTCCATGCCGGGTCGGGCACCGTTCCAAAGCTCTGGCTGGGGAAGGGCAGGTCGAACTTCTGGCCCAGCCCGACCCGGCGCGCCATGTCGGCGATCACCTCCATGCCGAATCGCTGCGCCATGGTGTAGAAATAGATATCGCAGCTCTGCGCTATGGCGCGCCGCATGTTGATGGAGCCATGGCCACGGCGTCTCCAGCAATGGAACACGGTGTTGCCCACCCGCAGTGCGCCGCTGCAGCCAACGGTCTGCTCCGGGTCGAGACCATGCTCGAGAAGGGCCAGGGCGACCATCGGCTTGACCGTCGAGCCGGGGGGATAGAGACCCTGCAACGCCTTGTTACGCAAGGGTACATGATCGTCTTTCGAGAGCATTTCCCATTCGAGGTGGGAAATGCCGCCGGAAAAGCTGTTGGGGTCGAAACTGGGCATCGACGCGCTGCACAGCACGTCGCCCGTCGCGCAGTCGAGCATGACGACCGCTCCGCTTTGGGTGCCCATCCGGCGTCCCGCGAATTCCTGCAGGCCGGCGTCGATGGTCAGCCGGATCGACTTGCCCGGAATGTCCGACCGGGTGGCGAGGTCCCGCACGATGCGTCCATGGGCGGTGACCTCTACGCGCCGGGCACCCGGCTGTCCCGTCAGATGGCTGTCGTAAAACTTCTCCAGCCCCTGCTTGCCGACCTTGAAACCCGGGGTGATGAACAGAGGGTTATGGGACTTTTCATAGTCTTCCGGCGATGCCGCGCCGACATAGCCGATCAGATGGCCGACCGATGGTCCGGCCGGATAATAGCGGGAATAGCCTTGAGACGGGGCGACGCCCGGCAAGTCCATCAGGCGCACGCTGACAGCCGCATATTTGGCATAGTCGAGACCGTCGGCGACCTGAATCGGCTGAAAGCCGGCGGCATTGTCCAGCGCTTCCCCGATGCGATCGACATCGTCGGGTGACAGGGCGAGCAGCTGCGTCAGCAGAGCGATGACCCGGTCCCGGTCGCGCAGCCGGTCCGGTATGATGTCCACCCGGAAATCCGTGCGGTTGCTGGCGATGGATTTGCCGTACCGGTCGACGATCCAGCCGCGGCGGGGCGGGATCAACGTCAGGTTGACGCGATTGCTTTCGGACAGGAGGGTGTATTTCTCGTTCTCGGCGATCGCGATCCAGCCCATGCGGCCGGCCAACAGGGCGCCGATCCCGATCTGTCCTGCGCTGACCAACATCGCTCGCCGGGAGAAAGTGAGGCTTTGCTGCGCTTCCGAGAGGGAGTTCTTGCCCAGCAGCTTCACGGCAGGCGCCAGCGATCCAGCCGGGCGCACAGGCGTGCAATGAGCGGAAACAAAAATATGCCGCAGAACATCTGCGGGACAATCCGCGTGAACGGCCCGCCACCGCCCGTTCCCATTTCCATGAATAGCCAGCTCATCGTGGTCACACTTATAATCGCGGCGGCGGCGATCAGCCAGTCCTGCACATAGTCGCGCCAGAGGAGGCGAACGCTCAGGGTGTCGATCGCGACAAGGGCCAATGTCCAGAGGCACATGGCGGTGCCGACCGGATGACCGGTGGCAAGATCGTCAAACAGCCCGAGCGGTAGACCGATCCAGAGCGGCCAGATCTCCGGCCGCATCAGGCGCCAGCCGAGCAGCATCATCAGGCCGAGCGGCGGCACAGCCGGCGACAGCGCGATCATGGGCACCACTGACGGGAGGAGCGAGGCCAGCATGACGGTTGCGATCGGGGTGCCCCGGATGCGCACGGCACTGTGGTTGCGGGCAAGTCGGGTATGAGGCGGGGGCATCAGTGCGGGGTCCGCCGCCCTGTACTGGCGTCCGGCGCGGGCCGGGGCGCCAAAGCCTCGGCCGATTGGAAGCTGTGCTGCACGGCGACCACCTCCACACGGCCCGGATTGGCGAGGGGTATCGCGATGGCGCGGTCGCCCGTGGTCCTCGCCGCGATGGCGACCGGAATATTGGGCCGATAGACGCCGCCGATTCCCGACGTCACGAATACATCGCCCGGCTTGAACGGATTGCGCTCCACGTTCAGCGCGCGAATCTCGACCGTGCCATCGTCGAGGCCCTTCGAAAGGCCGGGGATATTGTCGCGCGTGCGGCGAACCGGCACGACATTCTCGCTGTCGACCAGCAGCAGCACGTCCGCCGTGTTGGGACTGGCCCATAGCACGCGGCCGACCAGCCCCTCGGGCGCGCGCACCGGCATGCCCGCCGCCACGCCGCGCCGCGAACCAATATCGAGCCGGGCAATGCGCCGGCTATTGGTGCTGCTCGAGCTGATCAGATGTCCGGTCGCGACGACCCCCTTGTCCTCGTCGACCAGATGGAGCAGCTTTTTCAGGCGGATATTCTCCTGCAGGATCGCATCTGCCTCGATCAGCTTGGTGCGCGTGCTGTCCACCTGACGGCGCAACGTCACATTCTGGGACCCGGCGTTGAGGTAAGCGCTGACAATTTCGTCAAGATTGCCGACCGTGCGCACCATCGAGCGAAGGGGCAGGGTGATCGGCCGGCTCAGTTCCGCGACAGTGCCGCGCAGGACCACGAATCCCGCCGGGTCGGCTGCGGACAGGAGGACCAGGAACAGGGCCGCGATCGCGCCAGTGATCGCGACGACATAGCTCGCGAACAGGCTGTACTGCGCTTTCCGGTCGTAGCCCGAGCGTCGCTTGCGTGGAGGTGCCATCTCCACCCCGTCAGTTTATGCGGTCTGCAGAACGCCGCGGAAAATCGGATCTTCCATCGCGCGGCCGGTCCCGATGGCGACACAAGTCAGCGGATCGTCCGCGACCGTTACGGGAAGGCCGGTTTCGTCGCGCAGTTCGTCGTCAAGGCCCTTGAGGAGGGCGCCGCCGCCGGTCAGCACGATGCCCTGGTCGACGATATCGGCGGCCAGTTCCGGTGCGGTATTCTCAAGCGCGATTCGCACGCCTTCGACGATGGTCCCGATCGGCTCGGACAACGCCTCGGCGATCTGGCCCTGGTTGATCTGGATTTCCTTGGGGACGCCGTTCACGAGGTCGCGGCCCTTGATGTGGATGATCTGGCCGATGCCGTCCGCCGGCTTCTGGGCGATGCCATATTCCTTCTTGATCCGCTCTGCCGTGGCCTCGCCGATCAGCAGGTTGTGGTGGCGCCTCACGAAGGACACGATCGCCTCGTCCATCTTGTCGCCGCCGACGCGCACGGACGTCGTGTAGGCAAGGCCGCGTAGCGAAAGCACCGCCACTTCGGTCGTGCCGCCGCCAATGTCGACGACCATGGAGCCGATCGGTTCGGTCACCGGCATGTCGGCACCGATCGCGGCAGCCATCGGTTCCTCGATCAGGAATACCTGGCTCGCGCCGGCATTGCTCGCCGCGTCACGGATGGCGCGACGCTCGACACTGGTGGAGCCCGACGGCACGCAGATCACGATTTCGGGGAAACGCAGCAGCCTGCGGCTGCCGTGCACCTTGTTGATGAAATGCTTGATCATCTGCTCGGCCACGTCGATGTCGGCAATGACGCCGTCGCGTAGCGGGCGGATGGCCTCGATGCTGTCGGGCGTCTTGCCCATCATCAGCTTCGCATCGTCCCCGACCGCCTTGACGCGCTTGATACCGTTCAGCGTTTCGACCGCAACGACCGACGGCTCGTTCAGCACGATACCCCGCCCGCGCACATAGACCACGGTGTTGGCGGTGCCGAGGTCGATGGCCATGTCGTGAGAGGAGAATTTGAACAAACGGGTAAGGAAAGACATTCCAGGTCCTGTTCAGCCTGTGCGCCCAATAGTTTGACACGCATTAGGAAAAAGATTCGCCCGCATCGCCATTACCGCCACGAGATTCTCGAAAAAATAGCGGCAGCCGGCTCGCGGAAGTCGCTCGCTTGGGCTAGTCCCCTAAATATGTCAATACGCCGATTGCCCGAAGCGCTGGTCAACCGCATAGCCGCTGGTGAAGTGGTCGAACGGCCCGCCAGCGCGTTGAAGGAACTCCTCGAAAACAGCATCGATGCCGGGGCGCGGCGGATAACCGTGCGTCTGGCCGCTGGCGGGACCGATCTGGTGGAAGTCGCCGACGATGGATGCGGCATGGCCCGCGAGGAGCTTGCATTGGCGCTAGAGCGGCACGCCACGTCCAAGCTGGGCGACGACCGGATCGAGATGGTCGCCACGCTGGGTTTTCGCGGCGAGGCGTTGCCGTCGATCGCCAGCGTGTCGCGCCTCACCCTGGAGAGCCGCCCGGCCCGCGTGGACGGCTGGGGCCTGGTCATGGACAATGGGGCCGAAATATCCAACGGTCCGGCGGCGATTCCGCCCGGAACGCGGGTGCGGGTCGAGCAGCTGTTCGCGCGGGTGCCTGCCCGCCGCAAGTTCCTGCGCTCGCCCCGGGCCGAATATGCCGCCTGCCTGGATGTGGTGCGGCGACTCGCCATGGCGCGGCCGGACATCGGCTTTTCGCTGGAGCATGATGGCCGCCGCGTTCTCTCCCTTCCCGGAGAGGGACGGGAGGACCGCGTCGCCGCGCTGATCGACCGGGATCTCGCCGCCAATCATGTCGTCGTGGCGCTGGGGCGCGGCGATGTGACGCTGGCGGGGGTGGCGTCGCTCCCCACCTTTCATCGCGGCGTGGCCGACCATCAATATCTGTTCGTCAATGGCCGTCCGGTGCGCGACCGGCTGATGATGGGGGCGGTGCGGGGTGCCTATGCCGACCTGCTCGCGCGGGACCGGCATCCGGTGCTCGCCCTGTTCCTGACCGTGCCGCCGGATGCGGTGGACATCAATGTCCACCCGGCCAAGACGGAGGTGCGGTTCCACGACGCGACGATGATCCGGGGCCTGATCGTCAGCGGCCTGCGGGCGGCGTTGCATGATGCGGGCGCGCGATCGGTGGAGCGGCCGGCGGTCGCTGCCACTGACTTGTGGCAACGCGAGCCGGTGATGCCGTCTTTTGGTGCGCCCTCAGCTGCGGCCTATGACTCTGCCATCGGCGCCATTGTGGCCGATGCGCCGTCGCTGTTCACCGACTTTGCGCCGTCCGGCCGGGCCGATGCGTCATCGGCGCCGGTGCCGGATGGGACTCGCTATCCGCTCGGCATCGCGCGGGGGCAGGTGGCGCGCACTTACATCATCGCGGAGGCGGACGATGGGCTCGTCGTCGTCGACCAGCATGCCGCGCATGAGCGGCTGGTGCTCGAACGGATGCGGCGCGCGCTGGGCGCCAACCAAAATGGGGGCCGGGTCGCTCCGCAGACCCTGTTGCTGCCGGAGGTGGTCGACCTGGACGAGCCCGCTTGCGACCGGCTGGAGGCGCGGGCCGCCGAGCTTGCCGAACTTGGCCTCGATATCGAGCGTTTCGGTCCGGCGGCCATGCTGGTGCGCGCGACGCCTGCCCTCCTTGGGACGGGCGACGTGCCGGGCTTGATCCGCGACCTTGCGGATGATCTGGCCGCCTTTGACGATGCGGTCACGCTGAAGGAGAAGCTGGACCATGTCGCAGCGACGATGGCCTGTCATGGATCGGTGCGGGCGGGACGGGCGCTGTCGGTGACGGAAATGAACGCCTTGCTCCGCGAAATGGAGATCACGCCCCATTCGGGCCAGTGCAACCATGGCCGCCCGACCTGGATCAAGCTGGCGCATAGCGATATCGAAAAGCTGTTCGGCCGGCGCTGATCAGGACATGCTGATGCCAACGTCACCGCGTGCCACGTTGGCCACTGCGCGCCTGGTGATCGCTCCGCCCGGGATGCTGACCCGGTCCACGACCATGAAGTTCGTCCGCCAGTTGTCCGGTGTCACGTCGCAGGTCAGATAGCCGCGCTGGTCGTTGAGGAATTTGACCTGCGGATTATTGGCGCGCATCCGGTCACTGCCGAAACGAAGATCGGACCCGTCGCCGCCTGACGAAATGGACGTGGATACGAATTCCACCGCTACGGGCCGATTGCCATCGTCGAGTATCCCCGCAAAATTCTGATGTTCGTCGCCGGTCAGGACCACCACATTGTCGAGCCCCTTGATCCGTGAAAGAAGGCGGCGGCGTGGCACTTCATAGCCGGCCCAGCTGTCCAGATTATAGATTTTCTCCGGCATGTCCGGCGTCATGCGCCGGTCGAGCGACATCATCATCACCTGCTGCGCCATGCAGTTCCATCTGGTCGTCTTGCGTTTCATGTTCCTGAGAAGCCAACGCTCCTCCTCGTTCGAGAGGACGTGCGCTGTCCGGTCGGACATGCCGGCGCATCGGGGCTTGAAACCGTCGCCGCAGGGCTGGTCGGAGCGATAGGAGCGGGTGTCCAGCACGTCCATCGCCAACAGGTCGCCAAAGCGCGCCTCGCGATAGGCGGTCGTCGCGCCGCCGCGCGGCAGCAGCGCCGCGCGCACCGGCATATATTCATACCACGCCTGCAACGCCGCCTGCCGCCGCAGCAGGAAGATGTCGGCTGGCGCTCCCTTGGCGTCCATGTCCGACACCCAGTTATTGGCGATTTCATGATCGTCAAAGCTGGGCAGCCAGCTGTGCGCCGCGCGGGCGGCCTGAAGGTCGGGGTCGGTCAGATATTGGGCATGGCGCAGGCGATAATCGGCAAGGTCGAAGCATTCCTGCCCGACATGGCTGCGCACCAATGGCAGGGCCTGGCCCCATGGCGTTATGCCGGGCCCGGGCCGCGCATTTTCATAGATGAAGTCGCCATAATGATAAACGAAGGCGAGATCTTCCGCTGCCAGATGGCGCAGGGCGGTATAATGGCCGTCCTCGTAATTCTGGCAGCCGCACACGCCAAAGCGCAGCGATTGCGGGCTGCTGCCGGGCAGGGGAAGGGTGCGCGCCCGGCCCTGCGGCGATCGATCGCCGCCCAGCGCGAAGCGGTACCAATAGGGGCGATCGGGCAGGAGGCCGCCCACCTCGACATGCACCGAATGGCCGAGTTCGGGCCGGGCGATAGCCTCGCCAGCGGCGGCGATGGTGGCGAAATGCTCGTCCATGGCCACTTCCCACTGCACCGGCATGGGTACCATCGGCATCCCGCCATGCCGGTCCCTCGGCACCGGGGCGAGGCGTGTCCACAGGACGAAGCCGTCCGGCGCGGGATCGCCCGAGGTCACCCCAAGGGTGAAGGAATAGGCGTGCAACAGGCCCTGCGCGCGCAGGATCGCGGGCGCGCCGATCAGGGCAAGGGGGCCAATAGCGGCGGACGAGACGAACTGCCGACGGGTGAGCATGCCGTTCCCCTTAGAGTGCGCACATGACAAGCAAGGGACACCTAGTCTCCGAGCGACACTCTTGCAAAGAGCGTATAGCCCCATGGATTGCGCCCATAGGCCGCATCGAGCGCCGCTGGCTTGCCATAGGCATTGACCGAACCGCCGACTGCGAGTTGGAAAGGACCGAAGAGGAGTGCGCGCCAGGCATGGCCCACCTGCGCTTTGGTCACCCGGAAGCGCTGGTCGTGCAGCAGATCGGCATGGTCGGGGAACAGTTCGTCATTGGCGACATTCTCGACATGGCCGAACAGGCTGTGATGCTCCGTCAGGTCCCAATTGGCCTCGGCGAGCCATGCGGTCAATGTCTCGCCCGGATCGCGGTTCTTGGCGGAGAAGGCAGCCATAGCGGACAGTCCGCCACCGGCATAATGGACACTGGCCGTGGTGCGATGCTCATTCTCGCCGGGATGCGGCGCCTCGGGCTGCTTGAGGAAGCCATGGCTGACCTGCGCCGACCAGTTCGGCGTCGGGTTCCAGCTCAATCGCGCCGACCAGCTGTCAAGCTTGGGTGTCTCGATATCCCAGCGATCCTCATCCGGCTCTCGCCCGCGAAAGGCCGACGCCCTCGACCTGCCAATGTGCCGAGGACAGGCCCGCCGTCACCACGCCATAGGTGATGTGGGTGCTGTCGAACCAGTGATGGGTGATCGGCGGCTCGGGATTATAGCGCGCGCTGCCCCGATGCATGAAGGCACTGGGACCGAGCGCCGGCTCACCCACCGGCCCGCCATAGAGGAAGACGCTGGTGCCCGGCGCCATGTCCACGTCGAGGCGCCCCGCCAGTTCCATGAACAGGTCGTGGGGATGCTGGCGGTCGACCAGCGGATTGCCGCCCGCCGTCTCCCCGGTGGCGAACAGATTGGGATAGCCGCGCGCGGGTAAGGTGGGCTAGGGGCTGAGCATGGACTTGAGGGCAAGGCGCGCGCCGCCGAAATCCTTTTCCGCCGACAGCATCGCCATGGAGGTGGAATAGACGAAGTCATCGCCGCGCGGGCCGCTATGGTCGGTGTAGTTTCCCTGCACCCAGCCATGAACCATCAGCATCCAGTCGCCCGCCATGAGGTGCATGCCGTCCATTGCCGCCTCATCGCCGGGAAGGCGGGCGGTGCCGTAGCCTGCAGTGGGGCCGGGCGATGCCCCGACCATAGCATCACCATGGTCTGGCATCGCCATGTCGTCGTGATGCTGAGGCGCCTGCGCCGGGGCGGTGCCTGGGAGAGCGAGGGCGATCGCGGCACCCAGCATGCTAATCTTCATCATTTCGCAGCCCTCCAGACAGCTTGCTCATGATCTCAAAACCCGGATGGGGGAGGCTCAGGCCAGCTCGGTTGCGGGCGCGTTGCCGCTTTCAGTTCGCTCCGACAACAGGACATGGACGCGGCAATAGCGCGCGAACGCCATGATGCCGGTATAGCATAGCAGGGGCACGATGGTCGCCCCGCGCAGCGTCGTCAGGTCGGCTGCAAGGCCGGTAAGGGGCGGTATGATCGCGCCTCCGACGATCGCCATGCAGATGATGCCGGATCCTTCCGCCGCACGGTGGCCGAGGCCTTCGCTGGCGAGGCTGAAGATCGTGGGAAACATGATCGAGTTCGCCAGACCCACCATGATCAATGTCGTACCGGAAACCAGCCCCGTGCTGAGTGCGGAAATGGCGATGAGGCCGATCGCCGAGCCAGCCACGGTCAACAGGACATTGGCGGGGCGAAAGCGGCGCAGGAGCCAGGCGCCGACGAAGCGGCCGACCATCGCGCCACCCCAATAGAAGGCAAGCCGCTCTCCGGCAGCCTGTGCCGGCAGCGCCAGCGTATCGGCCTGCATCAGATAATTGGTAAGGAGCGAACCGATGGAGACCTCCGCCCCCACATAGAGGAAAATGCCAAGCGCGCCGAAGGCAAAGCGGGGCCGGGCGAGAAGCGCGAACGAGGCGAGCGGGTTCGTCACGGGACGCCGCGTTTCGGCAAGGCGGTTGCGGAAGAGCCAGACTACCGCCGCCAACAGGCCAAGGGCGGCGGCAATCCCCACATAGGTGTGATCGATCACGCGTGCTTCCTGCGCGCGTAATGCCGCCAGCGCCTCGCCGGTCAGGCCCGTCTCGTTGACGGTTGCGAGCGTGCCGAGGATCAGTATCGCGCCGACATAGGGGAAGAGCGTAGTGCCCAGGGAGTTGAACGCCTGCGCGAATGTCAGGCGGCTGTGCGCTGTCGCCGGCTCGCCCAGTGCGGAGATCAGGGGATTGGCAACGACCTGAATGATGGTGATGCCCGACGCGAGCACGAACAGCGCGCCTAGAAAGGTGACGAACAGGCCCGAGGTGGAGGCGGGCAGAAACAGCAGGCAACCCGCCGTCATCGTCAGCAGGCCCACGACGGCGCTGCGCATGTAGCCGAGCCGCTGCACGAGCATGCGGCAGGCATGGAGATCAGTAGATAGGCCAGAAAGAAGGCGGACTGAATAAGCATCGCCTCGCCGTAGCTGAGCGTGAAGAGATGCTTCAGCTTCGGGATCAGCACATCGTTGAGGCTGGTGATGCCACCGAAGATGAAGAACAGCGCGAACACGAACCAGCGCAGGTGAGCGACCGGGCCGATGGCGGAGACGCCGGCGGCTGGATCGGATGAAGGGGTCATGCTCATGGGCGCTTCATCCCTGCATTATTCGCTGTTCTAGTTGTGGAGGAAGTGCATCACGTCCCCGTCTTGCACGGCATAGGCCCTGCCCTCGGCGCGCAGCTTGCCGGCCTCGCGCGCCTTGGCCTCGCCGCCCAGTGACACGAAATCATCATAGGCGACGGTTTCGGCGCGGATGAAGCCCTTTTCGAAATCGCTGTGGATCTCGCCCGCGGCCTCGGGCGCATGGGCGCCCTCGTGCACGGTCCAGGCGCGCGCTTCCTTCGGCCCCACGGTGAAGAAGGTGATGAGGTGGAGCAGCTCGTAGCCGGCGCGGATCACCCGGGTGAGGCCGGTTTCATGCAGGCCCATTTCCTCGAGGAACTCGACGCGCTCGGCCATGTCCATGCTGACCAGGTCGGATTCGATCGCGGCCGACACCACCACCGCCTGCGCCCCTTCGGCCGCCGCCTTTTCGAACACCCGCGCGGAGAAGGCGTTGCCGGTCGCGGCGCACTCTTCCTCGACATTGCAGACATAGAGGACCGGCTTGCCGGTGAGGAGTTGCGCCTGTTTGAGGACGCGGGCCTCTTCCGCATCCGCCGGCACGGTGAGGCGGGCGGGCCTGCCTTCGCGGAGCAGCTCGAGCGCCTGGCCCAGCACCGACGCGGCGATCTTGCTTTCCTTGTCGCCCTGCGCCGCCTTCTTCTGCGCGGCGGGCACCCGCTTTTCGAGGCTCTCCAGGTCGGCGAGCATCAGTTCGGTCTCGACCGTTTCCGCATCGGCAATGGGATCGATCTTGTTGTCGACATGCTGGATGTCGTCATTCTCGAAGCAACGCAGGACATGAACGATTGCGTCCACCTCGCGGATATTGCCGAGAAACTGGTTGCCCAGCCCCTCGCCCTTGGATGCGCCGCGCACCAGGCCGGCAATGTCGACAAAGGCGAGCTGGGTGGGGATGATCTTCTGGCTCCCGGCGATCCTTGCGAGCGTATCCAGCCGCGCGTCGGGCACCGCGACATTGCCGACATTGGGCTCGATCGTGCAGAAGGGATAATTGGCCGCTTGCGCCGCCTGGGTCTCGGTCAGCGCATTGAAAAGGGTGGACTTGCCCACATTGGGCAGCCCGACAATCCCGCATTTGAAACCCATAGTCTTATCCCTGATCTATTGTGCGAGCCGCATCGCCACGTCGTTCATGAACCGCACGTCGTCGTCCTTCGCCAGCCATTCCGCCTCCGCGCCGATGGCGCCCAGCATGTCGGTCAGGGCGTCGAACTCGCTCTTGTGGTAATTGCCCAGCACATGGCCGGTCACCCTGTCCTTGTGGCCGGGATGGCCGATGCCGATGCGCACCCGGCGGAACTCGGGGCCGATATGCGCGTCCATCGACCGCAGGCCATTATGGCCCGCCGTGCCGCCGCCGCGCTTGACCTTCACCTTCATGGGAGCGAGGTCCAGCTCGTCGTGGAAGGCGGTGACGTCCAGCGGTTCCAGCTTGAAGAAGCGCATGGCCTCGCCCACGCAGCGGCCGCTTTCGTTCATGAAGGTCGCGGGCTTGAGCAGCAGAATCTTTTCAGGGCCAAGACGCCCTTCGGCGGCCCAGCCCTGAAACTGCTTTTTCCACGGGCCAAAGCCGTACATCTCGGCGATCAGGTCGATCGCCATGAAGCCGACATTGTGCCGGTGGAGCGCATAGGACGGGCCGGGATTGCCGAGGCCAACCCAGAGTTGCATGCGCTCCCCCTGTTATCGCTCGGGGGTTACGCCCCTTCGCCTTCCGTGGCGGTGTCGCCTTCCTGGCTCTTGAGCGCGGTCGATGCGATGATGGTCGCGATCGTGAGATCGGGATCCTCGATCGCCGACTTCGCGCCCTGGGGCAGGGTGATGTCCTTGAGATGGATGGTCGCGCCGACGTCATAACCGCTGAGGTCGATCGTCACGTCGTCCGGGATTTCCGCCGCGTCGCAGATCAGCTCCAGCTCGTGCTGCACGACGTTGAGCACGCCGCCGCGCTTGATGCCGGGGGACAATTCCTCATTGGCGAAGACCACCGGCACGTTGACATGCACGCTGGCATGTTCCGACACGCGCAGGAAATCGGCGTGGAGCGGGCGCTCGGTCACGGGATGAAAGGCGACGTCCTTGGGCAGGGTGCGGACCTGCTTGCCGCCGACCTCGACCATGACGACCGAGTTGAAGAAATGGCCGGTGCCCAGCAGTTTGTTGAGGAGCTTTTCCTCGACATGCACGATCTGGGGGTCTTCATTGTTTCCGTAAATGACGGCGGGTACGCGGCCTTCGCGGCGAAGAGCACGGGAGGCTCCCTTGCCTGCCCGATCGCGTGCCTCGGCCGACAGGGTAAGAGCTTCGCTCATGACTGTCTCCAATAGCTGTTCAGTGTATTCGCGCCGTCACGCCTCCAGGGATGACCATGACGAACGAGGCGCGCCTATAGGCGGGGAGCTTGCGAAAAGCAAGTGGCGGGGATTATCCCAAGGCCGCCTGCACAGCGGCCACGATCGTGCGCGCGCCGACCGGCTTGGGAAAACTGGGGACCTCGTTGAAAATCCCGGCCCTGTGCTCGGGCGCATATCCCGATGTCACGAAAAACGGGATTCCCTCGTCCTTCAGCCGTTCCGCGAGCGTCTCCGATGTTTGCCCGGACCCGAGATTGACGTCGATAATGGCGAGCGCACACGGATGGCGATCTAGCAGGTCCATGGCGGCACTCACATTCCCAGCCGGGCCAATCACCTCGAAACCCGCTATTTCCAGCATTGAGGTCAGTCCGAGCCCAACGAGGACTTCATCCTCCACCACCAGGATGGAGCGGGTGTCGGCAGCATCGGGATAAGTCATCAAAGTCAGCCTCCGGGTCTTGTCGGCCAGCATTTCGAACCGGTGCGAATAGGCTGACCGGCGGAATGGCCGAATATTCGAGTCGCAGCGGGGTCCCAGCTTATGATCGTCCCTATGAGGTCGCGCGCCTCTCCTGACGAGAATTCTGTCGGAAATTGCAAGACTAGTCAATTAGTTATGAGAGTGTTGGTAAGGGCGCCATTAACTGCTCCCTGAGCTGAACCTGCGTCCTATGCCCACTCCACTAGGCGAGCCCGTAACTTGTCGAGCGCGGCCTTCTTGATCTGGCACACGCGCGCGGCGCCGATGTCGAGCGTCGCACCGATTTCGTCGAGGTTCATTTCCTCCACGAAATAGAGTTGGAGGACCATGCCTTCGCGCTGCGGCAGATCGGCGATGCAGGCGGCGACGGCCTTCTTGAGCGATTCGCGCTCCAATATGTCGTCGGCCCGATCCTCGACGTCGGCGAACCACATCGAATGGTCCGAATAGACTTCCTCGATGCTCTGGTGCTGGACGATTTCAGTGCCGTCCACCAGTTCGCGATAGGCGGCGGCATCGAGTTCCAGGTCGGCGGCGACTTCGGCTTCGGTGGGCGCGCGGCCGGTCCGCTGCTGAATGCGTTCGCGCGCGGCGTTGATCGTCTTGCGCCGGGCCATGGCCGAGCGGCAGATGGTGGCATGGCGGCGCAAACTGTCGATCATCGCGCCGCGCACGCGCATCTGGGCATAGGTCGCAAACCCGTGGCCGCGATCCTCGAAGGCATTGGCCGCCTCAACCAGCGCCACCATGCCGATCTGCAGCAGATCCTCGATATCAATGGCGGTTGAGACCCGGCCGTGCACATGCCAGGCGATCTTGCGGACCAACGGCATATATTGTCGGGCCAACTGATCCGGTTTCGGACCTGTAGCGGTTCGCCCGTAGGTCAAGCCGGGCTGTTCCATGGCAAGGTTGCGCATGCGTAACTGCCTATCGCAAAAGGATTAACCAAGCTTTTCAGTATTGGCGCCCGCCGCAATTCTTTCGCGGTTGATGCGCTGGTCGCTGCCGACGACGGCGGCGACCTCGACGGGCTTGCCATCGGGGATTTCCAGGAAGGAGAGGACGGGCGTTTCCGGCAGATGCGGCTTGAACAGGCGACTCAATGCGCGGCGGGCCAGCGGCGAGGTGACGATCGCAAACATGCGTGCTTCGGCCATCAGCGGCCGCGCGGCCTGGGTCACATGCTCGACGATGCGCGCGGATAGCGCCGGCTCGATCGGGTGCTTGGCATCGCCGGCGACACGCATCGCCTGCGCCAGCAAGCCTTCGAGTTCGCCGTCGAGGGTGATGACCGGCAGCGGCATCCGTACGGGCACCAGGGTCTGGATGATGAGCGATCCGATCCGTTGCCGCACCGCCTCGACCAGTTGTTCGGGGTTCATCTCGGGCCGTGCCGCGTCCACCATGGCCTCGGCAATGCGGCGGAAGTCCTTGAGCGGCACGCCTTCGGACAGGAGTGCGCGGCACAACGCGGAAATCTGGGCCAGGTTCAACGGGTTGGGGGTCAGGCCCTCGACCAGCTGCGGCGCGGCTTCCTTGAGCGTGTCGAGCAGCTTGCGCGTTTCGTCCATGCCGAACATTTCGGCCGCATTATGCGCGATCATATGATTGAGGTGGGTGGCGATGACGGTGGAGGGATCGACCACTGTGTAACCCGCGACCACGGCTTCGCTCCGCTTGTCCGGGCTGATCCAGACCGCGTCGAGGCCAAAGGTCGGATCCTTGGCGGCGCGGCCGCTGACCGTGCCTTCGAGCGCGCCGCTGTCGAGCGCGAGCAGATCCTCCGGCCAGACCTCGTCCTCGCCGACGATGACTCCCGCGATGGTGATGCGATAGCTGTTGGGGCCGAGCGCCAGATTGTCCTTCACCCGGATCATCGGCACGACAAAGCCGAGCTCGCGTGAGAGCTGGCGGCGGATGCCGGTGATGCGGCCCATTAGCGGCGCATCCTTGCGCTCGTCGACCAGGCCGATCAGGCCATAGCCGATCTCCAGCCCGAGGATCGCCGAATCGGACACATCGCCCCATTCGATATGGGAGAGGTTTTCGGGCGCGGGCAGTTCGACCGGGGCGTTTGCTGCCTTGTTGGCGCTGTTGCGCAATTTCCAAGCGATGAACCCGGCCAGCCCCGCCGCCGGCAGGATGATCAGATGCGGCATGCCGGGCAGGATGCCGAGAAAGCCGAGGATGCCCGCGACCGGGACCCATGCCTTGCCGACGCCGAACTGCGATGAAATCTGGCCCGACAGGTCGAGTTCGGAATTGACGCGGGTGACGATGGATGCCGCGGCGATCGAGAGGAGGAGGGCGGGCACCTGCGCCACCAACGCGTCGCCGATGGCCAGCAGCACATAGGTGTGCGCTGCCTCGCCGACGTCGAGGCCGTGGCTGACCACGCCGAGAATGATACCGCCGATGATGTTGATGACGAGGATGAGGATGCCCGCGACCGCATCGCCCTTCACGAACTTCGAGGCGCCGTCCATCGACCCGTAAAAGTCGGCTTCGGTCGCGACTTCCTGCCGCCGTGCCTTGGCTTCTTCGGCGGTCAGCAGGCCTGCGTTGAGGTCGGCGTCGATCGCCATCTGCTTGCCCGGCAAGGCGTCCAGGGTGAAGCGTGCCGACACTTCGGACACGCGGCCCGCGCCCTTGGTGATCACGACGAGGTTGATGATCATCAGGATCGCAAAGACGAAGATGCCGACGATATAGTCCCCGCCGATCAGGAAGCTGCCGAACGATTCGATCACATGGCCCGCCGCTTCAGGGCCGGTATGGCCGTCGACCAGCACCACGCGAGTGGAGGCGACATTGAGCGCGAGGCGCATCAATGTCGTGAACAAGAGGACCGTCGGAAAGCTGGAAAAGTCCAGCGGCTTGGTAACATTGAGCGCGATCATCAGCACCGCGAGGCTGATCATGATGTTGGCGATGAAGCCGATGTCGAGCACCAGCGCCGGGATCGGCACGACCATGAACATGACGAGCATGAGCGTCGCGAGCGGCAGGATGGCGCCCTTGGCGGCGGAGAGCCAGATTTTACCGTTGAGCTGGGTGCGTGTCATGTTGGCTTAGCGTCCAAAGGTTGCGAGCATGAGATAGGCAAGGCGGGCGGTGGCTGCCTGCGGCTGGAATTCCGGATAGTCGGTGGCCTCGCTCAGCGTCTGGCTCTGGGCGAGGCGGGCCTGTTCGATGCGGACATAGTCGGCCGGCTGCACCTGGGCGGAGCCAGCGGGCATGGAATAGCCGTTGTCATCGTCGGCATATTGCGTATCGAGCCCGGCATTGCGGGCGCCCGCATCAAGCTTGCGGGCAAAACTCGCGCGGATGTCGGCAAGGCTTCGCGCATTGCCCTGGCGATCGAAGAATATCGAGCGGTTGGACCGTGCGGCGGCGGGAAACAGGGCTGCGCCGGACTCGCCGGGGTTGGCGTCGGCGGCCGCGAGGAATTTCGCCGCGCCGCCAGCGCCCAGAAAATGCGCGAGGTAGAGGTCGACGGATTCGGCAGGGCGGCCGAGCTGCTGCTCCAGATAGTTGCGATTGTCGGAGGCGAACTCGGCCGCCATGACTGATGCCGTCTCCGGGTGCTTGCGCAGGTCCATGACCTGCTGGCGCATATTGGGGTCAGCGATGAAGTAGCGGCCATTGGGCCCGCGCTGGACCGCACGGGCCGCCCAATCGAGGCCATGCTCGGCGCCATGATCGCTGATGACCTTGAGCCAGCTCTGGTCGAGGAACTGGAAAAGCCCTGTGGCGCTGGATGAATGTGACCGGGCGTTGGGGTCCATGCGGCTTTCGATGTGCGCCTGTCCCATCAGATAGGCAAAATCGACCCCGGTGGTGCGGCTGGCGCTGGCGATCGCATTCGCGACCCGCCCGCTTCCCGGCACATCCGCCGTGTTGATAGCACCAAAACCGACCATTGCGACGCGTCCCCTGTCTTGCTTAGAGTAAATTAAGCAAGAACCATGCCAGAATGACTCCCATCGTCATGCCCGCGAAGGCGGCAATTCAGGGAGGTACGCGCTTTGTGATTCCGGATCCCCGTTTTCGCGGGGATGACAGGAGAGGGAGCTCAGGCTCTGCGTCGGTAGACGAGGGGCGCGGCCGGGCTTGCCGCCGCGCCGGCCAGGAGGTCGAGGCGCTGCGTGGTCAGGTCGCCCAGCAGCCGCGCCAGCATGTGATGGCTCTCGAAACGGGTGCGAAGCGCGGCAATGCGCGCCTTGAACTGGTCGTTGACATGCCACACTCCGATCCCGCGCACGGCCTCAAGGGCGGGCGCAAAGGCGGTTACGGCATCGGTGATGCGGTCGGTCTCGCCACTTTCCATCGCGGCGCGCAACTCCGTCGCAACGCGATCCAGCGTATCGAGAGCCGCTTCACTCATTTCAATGGTGTACTTGGGGTAGGTCGAGCGCGATCATGCTGTCGGCGATTTTCTCCGGATCGACCGGATAATTGCCCGAAGCGATGGCGGCCTTGATGCGTGCGATCTTGTCGAGGTCGACCGGCGCGCCCTGGGCCGCCAGCCGTGCGGCAGGGCTCGTCATAGTTTCCTCCGCGATGGCCGAAGTCGGCGGGGCGACGGGCGCGGTTGTGCGTGTCTGCGCGGTTTCGCGCAGCTTTACCGCCTCAATCGCGGCGCTCATTGCCTGTCCAACGGGCTTGATCATTGCTCCAACCTCATCATCTGCCGGTACCCTATATACGGCAAGGTTCAGAAAAGATTAAATGCCAGGAATCCGGACGACGCCATTTGGCTCGACACGGCCGGAAACAGGGGCTGAATTCTTGTCTTCGCGGACCCGGATCATGTCGCCGACGGCGCCGTCCTCGTCCGCTATCATCGATTTTGCGACGGTAAATGTCGCATCGCCGGCAACAAGCTGCACCGGATCACCCTTCTTGATCAGGATCACGCGCTGCTGCGGGTGGCTATAGGCCTGCGCGGCGGTCGTCGACAGGGGAACGCGAATGCGCCAGCCCAGCCGGTCGCAGCGCACGATTGCGGCGCCGAAGACGGGTCCCTCGATCGCAGGCAATTGCGGGCAGGCCGCCAGGTGCAGGCGCCGGTCCACGGGCGCAATCGCACCGCCGGGCTGGCCGATATTGGCGCCGACGGCTGTGGCGACGAGATTGTCGATACGGTCGAGATTTTCAAAACCTTGCGCCGAGGCAGGGCTCGCGGCGAAGCCGATCAGAAAATGGCCGACGACAAACAGCGTCCAGGTGACGAGAAATTTCCGCATGATGGGTTTCCTGCTCATAATGCCTCCCTTAAGCAAGGAACGTGCCAGCATTGGCGGCGTCAGGGCGAGGGGTGCTCCAGCCGGATCATGAGGGTTTGCGCGCTTCTACCCTCGGCAAAGTCGCTGTCGGGCCCGGCGATCCTGATCCGGTCCGGCTGAAGCCCCGCCTGCGCAAAGCCGCGTGCGACCGCGCCTACTCGCGCGGATGCCAGATCCCAACCGTCGAAGCGCGCAGTTCCGGCGTCCGTGCCGCGTGACGAAATGTGGATCGCGCTGCCCGATATGCGGGCTTCACGGGCGATGGCGATGATCCGGGCGCGGCCAGCCGTCGTCAGCATCGCTTGTTCGGGCACGAACAGCTCGGTGGCGGGGATGTCCGCATCGATGGGGGACTGGCGGCCACCGCTTCCAAAATAGGCGTTGATGCCAGCCAGGGCATGCTCCCCTCCGGTCTGGCGATGGGCTTGCAGCAGGACGAAAAAGCCCAGCAGCAACAGGCACAGATCCGCGAAACTCAGTGCCCAGCGCGATCGTTGCGCCCGGCTCATGCCACCTCGCGCAGCGCGGATTTGCGCGAGTGTGCGGGTGAAGCTATGGGCGGCGCGGTCTCGCGGCGGCCGATGGCGACCAGCCGGTCGGCAAGCTCGTGCTGCCAGGCGATCTCCAGCGCGCTCAGCCGTTCGAGGCGCCGCGCGATCGGCCCTGCGATCATGTTGGCGATCACCATGCCGTGGAACGTCGCCAGCAGGGCGATCGCCATGGCGGGGCCGATGGTCGCGGGATCGTCCATGCTGGCGAACATGCTGACCAGGCCGAGGATGGTGCCCGCCATGCCCATGGCGGGAGCAGCGTCGGCAACCGCGTCCCAGAAGCCGACGACGCGGGCATGCCGGTCGGCGCGGTCGGCAATCGCCTGTCCAGCCCACAGGGCAAAACGGTCGACATCCGCGCAATCGGCCAGACGGCGCACTGCCTCGGCCAGAAATCCGGGGCGTGCCTTGACCTGGTCGGTCCGGGGCAGGCCCTGCAATTCCGCGATGCGGTCGACAGCGTTCAATGCGGCGCGGGCAAAGTTGCGGTCATTGTCCGGATCGGCGCGGAAGAGGCGCGAAAGGGCGGAAAAGGCTGGACCAACCGCCGTCTTGCCGATCTGGACGGTGGCGATCGCCAGCGCACCGGCCACGACACCGAAAAGCGGCAATGGGTCGATCAGATGTGCAAGGCCCGGCATGGGTCTTTCCCCTGTTTCTGGGCCAAAACCTGGCTTTGCCGGAGCGAACGGCAAAAAAATGCCGCCCACCGGCAAAACATTGCCGGCGTTGCCGCCCGTCTGGCCCACGGAAGCGGAAACATGTGCCTGTATCCCATGAAATCCGCGGAAAACCGCAATTGGCACGGGACTTGCTGAACTACCTGGTGCGTGCGCATCGGGCAGTCTTTCACGGATCAGAACGGCAGCGGCGCGGGGACCTTTAGTGAGGCTGTGAATTAAATGGCGATCGAAGATCAGCTGTTCGGCATCCATGGCAAGGCATTGGCGCTGCGTTCGCAGCGACTGACCCTGATTGCCTCCAACATCGCGAACGCGTCCACGCCCGGTTACAAGGCGCAGGACATTGATTTCGACAAGGCTTTGAAAGAAGCCTCCAAGGACCAGGGCACGGTCGCCGGCGCGCTCGAAAAGGCGATGGGCTACCGTGTGCCGTTGCAGCCCTCAGCCGATGGCAACACGGTCGAGATGTCGACCGAGCAGACGCTCTTTGCGGAGAATGCGGTGAAGTACCGCACGACACTGTCCTTCCTCGAAGGGCGGCTCAACACCATCACGCGGGCATTGAGGGGAGAATGAGCATGGAAAAGCCCATGAACGTTTTCGACATCGCCGGTCGCGCCATGTCGGCGCAGCTGGTCCGGCTGAATGCGACGGCATCGAACATGGCCAATGCGGGCACGATCTCCGGCAGCGAAAAGACCGCCTACCGGGCGATCCGTCCGGTGTTCAAGCCGGTGACGGAGGGACCGGGCGTCTCGACGGTGTCGGTGGATCGCATCGTCACATCCGACACGCCCGCCACCAAGCGCCACGATCCGGGTCATCCATTGGCTGACGCCAACGGCGATGTCTGGGAAGCGGGTGTCGATTCCAGCGCCGAGCTTGTCGACATGGTCGAGGCCTCGCGCATGTACCAGAACAATGTGCAGGTTCTCCAGACCGCGAAATCCCTGATGCTCGAAACAATAAGGCTCGGCAAATGACGACAGTAAGTCCCTGGACGGTCGATAGCTCGACCGCGACGATCAACCGCAACCTCAATGTCAACAATGGCAAGATCACCGGTCAGTCGACGCTGGATCAGAACAGTTACCTTCAGCTGATGACGGCGCAGCTGAAATATCAGGACCCGTTCGCGCCGATGGACAATAGCCAGATGGTCGCCCAGATGGCGCAATTCTCGCAGCTTGCCGGCCAGACCGAGGCGAATACGACGCTCAACTCGATCGCAAGTTCGCTGAATGGCGCCCGCCTGTCGGATGCGGCGAGCTGGATTGGCAAGTCCATGCTGGTCAAGAGTAGCGCGGTCGCGCCCAACGTGGGCGGCGACTATGCGGGCCAGCTGACCCTGCCCGCCGACAGCGACGATGTCTCCATTGACTTGGTCGACAGTGCGGGAGGGATCGTCAAGACCCTCGATCTCGGCGCGCGCAAAGCGGGCGACGTGCCGTTCTACTGGGACGGCCGCGACGCGGATGGGAATCAAGTTCAGGCCGGCGCTCTTACCATGAGTGTCCGCGGCGCCAGCCCCAGCCAGACCGCGAGCTGGGCCACCATTGCGGCGGTCCAGTCTCCCGCGAGCGGTGCCGACGCCAAGCTCATCACCACCCTCGGCAGCTTCACCGCCGCCGATGCTCTCAGCCTCAGCTAGTCAATTTCCCTACAGGAGTTTGTCCAATGTCCTTCTACATCTCCCTTTCCGGGCTCAAGGCCGCCCAGGCCGATCTGGCGACGATTTCCAATAACGTGGCCAACGTGGCCTCGACCGCCTTCAAGAAGAGCCGCGCCAATTTTGGTGACATCTTCGTCGGCGCGTCGGATGGCCAGGGCCAGGGCGTACGGCTGCTGGGATCAAAGCAGCAGTTCACCCAGGGCACCCTGGAAACGACGGACAAGACGCTCGATCTCGCGATTACCGGCGAAGGCTTCTTCACGGTGAAATCGCCCCCCCCGGCAAGCCAGGTCAGCTACACCCGCAACGGTGCGTTCGGCGTGGACGAGAATCGCTTCGTGACCGACACGACCGGGGCCCGGGTACAGGTTCTGCCGGTTGACGCCGCCGGCGTCCCCACCGGCACGGCGGCTTCCGATCTCACTGATCTCGTGATCCCCACAAATTACACCGATGCGGGGGGCAACGTAGTCCAGCTATCCAGTGTCGCAGTATCGGTGAGCGGCGTCGTCAGCGCGACCTTCGCGGATGGTACGACCCAGAATCTCGGCGCGGTGGGCATGGCGATCTTCCCCAGCCAGGAAGGCTTGCGTCAGGTCGGCGACGCGCATTGGAACTCGACCCTGGCGAGCGGTACGCCGACCTATGGCGCTGGCAATAACGGCCTGTTTGGCGCGGTTCGCTCGGGCGCACTAGAACGCGCCAACGTCGACATCACCGAGGAGCTTGTGGCCCTCATCTCGGCGCAGCGCAATTTCCAGGCCAGCGCCAAGGCGATCGAAGCCTCGTCCGCGATCACCCAGACGATGGTGAATCTGCGCACCTGATGCTGCCGCAGAAAACAGGGAAGAACTGATCGATGGACAAGCTGGTCGATATTGCCCGCACCGGGCTTCGCGGCGCCATGGCCCGGCAGACGGTGATCGCGAACAATCTCGCGAACGTCGGCACGACGGGCTTTCGCGCGGAGATCATGAATGCTTCGGCCCGCTGGATCGACGGGCAGACGTTCAAGTCGCGGGCGGAGCAGGTCGACCAGGTTGTCGCCGCCGACATGAAGGCAGGCTCGGTGACCCAGACCGGGAACCCGCTCGATGTCGCGATCGGTGGCGACGGGATGCTCGCGGTCCAGGCGAACGACGGCAGCGAGGGCTATACAAGGCGCGGCGATCTCGTGCTTTCGGATAGCGGACTGCTCACGACTGGCGATGGGCATCCGGTGCTGGGTGAGGGCGGGCCGATTACGCTGCCGCCCGCCGACAGCGTCAAGATCGACAAGAACGGCGCCATCTGGATCGTGCCGCAGGGCGGCCAGATCGATCAGCCGCAGCAGATCGACGTGTTGAAGGTGGTGAGTCCCAAGGGTTCGTCGGTGCTCAAGGGTACAGACAATCTATTCCGGGAAACGAACGGCGGCACGCTGCCGCAGGATCCGCTCGCGCAGGTCACCTCGGGCGCCATCGAAAGTTCCAACGTCAACGCCACCGCCACGCTCGTCCAGATGATCGAGGCGAGCCGCGCATGGCAAGGCCAGATCAAGTTGGTCGAGACGGCCAAGGATATCGACAACAGCGGTGCCAGCCTGATGCGCCTGGACAATTGAGACAGATCATAGGGAAGGACTAAGACATGAGCACCAGCGCACTTCAAGTCGCCCGCACAGGGCTCGACGCGCAGGACCTCAAGATGCGGGTCATCGCCAATAATCTGGCGAACGTGAACACGACCGGGTTCAAGAAGGACCGGGCCAATTTTGAGACGCTCGCCTATCAACAGATCGTCGCGGCCGGCACCCAGTCGGACAGCGAGAATAAATATGCTGTGGGTCTTAATCTCGGGTCCGGTGTCCAGTTGGCCGGAACGGCGCGGGTCGACACGCAGGGCACGCTGAACACCACGGGAAATTCGCTCGACCTCGCGATTGAGGGCTCGGGCTTTTTTCAGGTGCAGCAAGCCGATGGCACGATCGCCTATACCCGGGCGGGCAATTTCAACATGTCGGCGGAGGGCACGCTCGTCACCGGTGACGGCCTTCCTGTCGTGCCGCAGATCCAGGTACCCGAGGGCGCCCAGTCGATCACGATCGGAGCGGACGGGACGGTATCGGCGGTCATGAGCGGCCAGGCCAATCCGACCCAGCTCGGCCAGATCGAGTTGGCGCGGTTCGTCAATCCCGCCGGGCTCAACGCGATCGGCAATAACCTGCTGTTGGCCACGGCCGCTTCCGGCGCCGCCCAGGTCGGCGCTGCCGGCGCGGAAGGACGCGGTTCGATCCGGCAGGGCTCGCTCGAAGGATCCAACGTCAACACGGTCGAGGAGCTGGTCGACATGATCGAAACGCAGCGCGCCTATGAGGTCGCGAGCAAGATGATCAAGTCGACCGACGAGATGATGCAATTCGCGAACCAGCAGATCTGATCGGATAGTCTGACATGAAATACCCTGTTTCAGCTGTAGGTTGTGCGATCATCGTCGCCATTGTCGCGGGTCCCGCTGGCGCGCGCAAAAGCGAGCTGACCGCGGCCGCCTTCATGCCGACCTATGCCCCGGACGTGGCGCAACCCGCCGTGCCGAACGGGTCAATCTTTCAGGCAGCCGCCGGTTATGCGCCGCTTACCAGCGGCTCGCTGGCGTCGCGCGTGGGGGACATCCTCACCATCACGCTGGTCGAGCGCACCCAGGCGACCAAGAGCAACAGTGCCAACACCGACCGCTCCGGTAATATCGGCCTGACGCCGCCGACCACCGGGATCCTGAGCAAGCTCTTCAGCCCGAGCGACGTCGCGGCGAGCGGAGCGCAAGGTTTCAAGGGCAAGGGCGACGCAGCGCAGTCCAACGCACTGTCCGGCGAGATTACCGTCACCGTCGCAAAGGTCTTCGGCAACGGATCGATGCTGGTGCGCGGCCAGAAGCAGCTGACCCTCAATCGGGGCGATGAATATATCCAGCTTAGCGGCATCGTCCGTGCGGCCGACATCGGCCCGGACAATCGCGTGCCTTCGACCCGGGTTGCCGACGCCCAGATCAGCTATTCGGGCAAGGGTGAAATCGCGCGGGCCAGCCGGCAAGGCTGGCTGCAGCGGTTTTTCTCCATGGTCAGTCCTTTTTAGGGTGTGTGAAATGATCCAGACCTTTTTTCATGCCGTTGCCCGCATCGCGGGGTGGAGCATGGCTCTCCTGATCGTGGGGGCGCTACAATTTGTCGCGCCCAAGCCCGCCCATGCTGAACGGATCAAGGATCTCGGAACCTTTCAGGGCTTGCGCGCCAACCAGCTCACTGGCTATGGCGTGGTGGTCGGCCTTGCCGGCACCGGCGACGACAGCCTCGATTATTCGACGCAGGGCGTGAAGGGCATTGTCTCGCGCTTCGGCCTTACCTTGCCGCCGGGCGTCAATCCCTCGCTCAAAAATGCCGCGGCGGTCCTGATCACGACCGACCTTCCACCCTTCGCCAAGCCGGGTCAACGGCTCGACATCACGGTTTCTGCACTGGGCAAGGCAAAGTCCCTGCGCGGCGGCACGCTCGTCATGACCCCGCTGCGCGGCGCGGACGGCCAGATCTATGCGATGGCGCAGGGCAATCTTGCGGTCGGCGGCCTCGGCGTCTCTGGGGCGGACGGCTCGCAGCTGTCTGTCAACATTCCCTCGGCCGGCCGGATCCCTGGCGGGGCGACCGTCGAGCTGGCTGTCGCGACCGGATTTGATACAGCGCCCACCCTGACCTTCAACCTCGCCGAAGCTGATCTGACGACAGCCTTGCGGGTGGCGGATGCGATCAACCTCGCCTTCAATGATCGCCGCGCCCGCGCGATGGACGCGGTGTCGATCACCATCGATGCGCCCACCGGCGCGGAAAGCCGCATCATGATGATGGGCCTCATCGAGAATATTCAGGTCAAGCCGGCAGAAGCCCCGGCGAAAGTGATCGTCAATGCGCGGACCGGCACAGTCGTCATCAACGGCGCGGTTCGTATCGCACCGGCCGCTGTTTCGCACGGCAAACTGACGGTCGCGGTCCAGGAGGCACCCAAGGTGGTGCAGCCCGCTCCTTTCTCCCAAGGGCAGACCGCGATCGAGCCATCGAGCCGGATCAGCGTGTCGGAAGAAAAGAAACCGATGTTCCTGTTTAAAGCTGGGGCGTCCCTGGCCGATATAGTCAAGGCGGTGAATGCGATCGGCGCCAGTCCGTCCGATCTTGTCGAAATTCTTCAGGCGCTCAAGCAGGCGGGCGCGATGAAGGCGGAACTGGAGATCTTGTGACGACGATTACGTCCATTACCCAGTCTGGCCTTACCCAGTCTGGCATCGCGTCCAGCGCGGCACCGGCCACGGGCAATCCGGCCGGCGCGCAGCGGGCGGAACTCGCACGCGCGGCCAAGGCGTTCGAGGCGATCTTCGTGCGCCAGCTGATCGGGTCGATGCGCGAAGCGGGACAGGGCGACGACATCATGGGATCGAGCGCGGTCGACCAGTTTCAGGATATGTCCGATGCCCGCACCGCCGATACGCTGGCGGACAAGGGTGGGCTGGGCATTGCCAATATGCTGTTGCAGCAGCTTGATCGCGCAAGTCAGGATAAGTCCGAATGAGCGGCGTTACCGATCTTTTCGCGATTGGCGCGTCCGGCACCCGTGCCTATCGCTCGGCGATGGGCGCTGTGTCGGAGAATATCGCCAACGCTTCGACCGAAGGCTATAACCGGCGATCGATCGTGCTCATGGAATCGCCGAGCTCGGCGACGACGAGCCAGTTCTACAAGCCCGGTGTCGCATTTGGCGGAGTCGACATCGCCGCCGTATCGCGCGGCAACGACCCCTATCTCGACCTTGCCGCACGTCTGGCCGACAGCAGTTTCCAGAACGCCGATACTCGCGCGACATGGATGGGTGACGTGCAGAACGCGCTCGACGACGGATCGCTCGGGGTCGGTCAGCGGCTGACCGCCATGTTCTCGGCGGTTGAACGGCTGGCGTCGAATCCCACCGACACGACGCTGCGGCAGAATGTCCTGTTTTCGTTCGAGCAAATCAATCAGGGGTTCAAGCAGAGTCTCGAAGGCCTCAACAATGTCCAGGCAGGCATAGCGTCGACGGCCACCAACGAGGTTGCCGCGCTCAACGACGCGATCAAACAGCTGGCAACGGCCAATGAGGGACTGCGGCGGGCCGTGCCGGGCTCGTCCAACGCCGCGCAGCTGCTGGACCAGCGCGACCTTGCCCTGTCGAACATCTCCAAGCGGATCGATGTTTCCGTCTCGTTCGGCGATCATGGCATTGCGAATGTCACCTTTAACGGCGCCGACGTGGTTAAGACGATCGTGCCGTCGGCCTTCGGGGTCAGCGCCAACGCCGATGGCACGCTGGCCTTCACGCTTGCAGGCGCCGCGGCCGCGACGCCGCAGAATGGCAGCCTGGCAGGTCTCGCCCAGAGCGCGACCGTCACGGCGGATCGCATTACCAAGCTGAACACGCTGGCAAGCCAGTATGTTGCTGACGTAAATACCTGGCATCAAGGCGGCGTGACCGCAGCGGGAGCTGCCGGACAGCCCATGCTCTCGATCGGCGGTGATGCATCGACGATCCAGGTGCTCATTACCGATACAGCCGATATCGCCGCTGCGTCGTCGGACGGCCGGATCAATGGCAACCTGCTTGCGATCAATAGCATCCGGAGCACCGGCGGGATCGAAAACGGCTGGTCGTCGATCATCGCCGCGCAGGCAAACCTGCTAAACGCAACCAAGGCCGAACAGAGCGCCAACAGCGCGCGCAACCAGCAGGCGCAAAACGCGCGTGCCGACGTGAGCGGCGTCGACCTGGACCGCGAGGCGGCCGATCTCCTGCGTCTCCAGCAGGCCTATCAGGGGTGCGCGCGGATCATTCAGGTTGCGCGCGAAACAATGGAATCGCTGTTTGCGGCTCTTTGAGGATAAGGGAACACATTCATGGTCTTCATCACCTCCCAGTCGGTGAGCGCCGAGATTCTCCGGCAGCAGACCCTGTCGAGTGACATCGCGACCCTTCAGTCGCAGATTTCTTCGGGCAAGAAGCTCGAGTTTCCGTCCGACAATCCGCAGGACTGGCTCCAGATTTCCGCGATCGGGCGGCAGCAGTCGCTCGCCGCTTCCTGGCAGAGCAACCTCAAATACGCCCAGTCGCGCGCGGCGCAGGCCTCTTCCAGCCTGAGTGACGTGAACAATCTGATGACGCGCGTCACCGAACTCCTGGTCACTTCCAACTCGAACAGCGCGGGCTCGCCAGGGACGGAGGCCGTGGCGCAGGAACTGGAAGGCATCAAGGCAACGATTACCGCGATCATGACCCAGACCGACTATCAGGAAACCCCGACATTCGACGATACCAACGGCATTGCGATCCCGGTTGGCCATGGCCTCACCGTCGACGCGGTCGGCACACGCCAGAGCATCGAGGACGGGGTAGTCACTGCAAGCGGCGCGAAGTCCATCTATGACGTTCTGGACGCTGCGATCACCGCAGTCCGCTCCGGCGACTCGGCGGCGAAAACCGCATCCTTGACCGAGGCGCGCGCCGCGCTCGATCATGTCATCGTTGCCCAATCCCAGCAGGGGGTGCGCTCGCAGCGTCTGGACGACGAAAGCAACCGCCTGCTGGATACCGACCTGCAATTGACCGAGCGCCGATCCGGCCTCGAGGACACCGACCTCACCGACGTGATCGCGCGGGTCCAGTCCAAGCTGCTGACCCTGCAGGCAGCGCAGGTTGCGTTTGCCAAGATCAATCAGCAATCCCTGTTCGATCTGATCAGATAGGGCTTTCTGCCTCCACACCGGCCGAAAACAGCAATAATATGGGCCAGGGCAACCCCGCCGCTAAACCCTGTTTTCGCAGAGCCGTCCTATAGCAGTGAAGACCCGTCACACGGGCGGACCTTGGACCAGTTACACAAAGGCATGCGGGGAAATTCATGTTTGCAGCTATCGGCCTCGTCATCCTCATCGTCATGGTTTTCGGTGGCTTTGCCTTTACCGGCGGCAATCTCGAGCCGGTGCTCCATGCGCTGCCGCATGAAATGCTCATCATCGGCGGCGCCGCCGTCGGCGCGCTCATCATCGGCAACAGCGGCGCTGAGCTAAAGGCGCTGCTGGGCGGGCTGGGCAAAGTGTTCAAGGGGCCTGCCTTCAAGAAGCAGGATTTCCTCGATTGCATATTTCTGGTCAGCAAGCTGATGAAGACCCTCCGCGTCGAGGGTCCCGTGGCGCTAGAGCCGCATATCGAGGATCCCAAGACCTCGTCCATCTTCGCCGAATATCCGCGCCTGATCAAGGACAGCACGCTCGTGCACCTGATCTGCGACACGCTGCGGCTGGTGGTGGTGTCATCGGGCACACTCGATCCGCACGCGGTGGAGGAGGTCATGGACAACAGCCTCAAGACCCATCACCATGAGGCGATCCGGCCGGCGGACAATCTCCAGACGCTCGCCGACGCGCTGCCCGCGCTGGGTATCGTCGCGGCGGTGCTGGGCGTGGTCAAGACCATGGGATCGATCGACAAGCCGCCGGAGATCCTGGGCGCGATGATCGGCTCGGCGCTGGTGGGTACGTTCCTGGGCGTGCTGCTCGCCTATGGCATGGTTGCGCCCTTCGCCAATCGCTGCCGGTCCGTGATCGAGGCGGACGCCGCCATCTACCAGGTAGTCAAGCAGATCATCATCGCCTCGCTCCACGGTCATCCGCAGCCGCTCGTGATCGAGGCGGCGCGCTCCAACCTGCCGCACGCGAACCAGCCGGCCTTTGCCGAGGTGTTCGACGGCATGCGGGGGCGCTGATCCATGGCGGGACCAGCGAAAAAGCGGGCGAACGAGCCCGAACCACGGCCGATCATCGTCAAGAAGATCATCGTCGAGGGCCATGGCGGTCACCATGGCGGCGCATGGAAGGTCGCCTACGCCGACTTCGTGACCGCGATGATGGCATTCTTCCTGCTGATGTGGCTGCTCGGCGCGACCACCGAAAAGCAGCGCAAGGGCCTCGCCGATTATTTCACGCCGACGCTCGTTTCGACCAGGGAGAACAGCGCGGGTTCGTCGGGGCTGTTCGGCGGCGACAGCATCATGGGCAAGGAAAACTATCCGACCACCGGCGGACAGGGCAATCTTGCCATCACCATTCCGCGTGACGCCACCGGCACCAAGGAGGTCGGCGGCAAGGACATGAAGAACCGCGACCGCCAGAAATTCGAGCAGCTCAAGCGGACGATCGAGGACAAGCTGGAGCGCGACAGGACCCTGCGGCATTTGCGGCGCAACATCCGGTTCACCGAGACGCGCGAGGGGCTGCGCATCGACCTGATCGACGAGGCGGACTTCGCCATGTTCGCCATGGCGACCGATACGCTCCTGCCGCTCGCGCGGACGCTGATCGCGCAGGTTGCCAAGGTCATTGCCGATGTCCCCAACGACGTGATCGTTCGCGGGCACACCGATGGCCTGCCCTATGGCACGGGCCGGTCGATGAACAACTGGCTGCTATCATCCGCACGGGCCGAAGCGACCCGTGTCGAACTCGCCCGTAACGGCGTCCGGCCAGACCGTTTTGCCCGGATCGAGGGCGTGGCCGACCGCGAGCCTTTCGTGGCCGCCGATCCCTATGACCCGCGCAACCGGCGCATGTCGGTGGTGCTCGCCTGGTCAGCGGGGCTCGACAGCAAGGTGGGGCAGGGGGATAGTACCCAGACTGGCGATACGCCGGAACAGCGGGCCGAAATCCATGCCGCGATGCTGGCGCGCGACAATCCCCGCGCCAAGATGCAGGAAATCGCGCGCAAGGCCGACATGGGGCGGTCGGGGCTCCCGGATGGCGCGGTCATTTCCAACGCGGACGCCATCCCCAAGCGCAATGGCCAAACGCCGCCGGGCAAGACCGAAGCGACGACGCACAAGGCTGAGCATTGAACCGGCGCCGGACGCTCAAAGAAACGCCCGGAGCGACTCAACAAATTCCGGCAGCCGGTCATGCTGGACCCAGTGGCCGGCGCCTTCGAAGCTTCGGACGCGCGCATCGCGGAACATGGCGGCCCGGCCGTCCTCGGCGGGGTTGCTGGCCCAGCTTTCCTTGCCGTGGACCAGGTACACGGGACAGGTGATCGCGCCCCAGATCGCCTTGCGGTCCTTGTCGGTTGGATCCCATGGCTGGTGGGCGCGTATATAGGGATCGAACTTCCAGCCATAATCCCCTGATTCGCGGCGGCGAACGCCCCAATAGGCCAGGTGCTCCGCCTGCGCGTCGGTCAGATGCTTGTTGCGCGCCTTCATGCGGGCGAGGGCTTCCTCGATCGTCGGATAGTAATGGGCATGCTTGGCGCTGAACGCCCGGCGCTTCTCGATCCACTTGCGCCACTGCAGCATCACGTCCTCGTCGGGCAGGGCGTGGATCGTACGAAAGTCCTTCATTGACGCCAGGCCCTCGATCACCACGAGACGACGCACCGTCTCCGGAAACAGGCCGGTGTAGCGCAGCGAGATCGCGCCGCCGAAGCTATGGGCGACGATGCTGACCGGGGTCTCGCCCAGATGCGCGATCAGATTGGCCAGGTCGCAGGCCAGATATTCCAAGGTGTAGACGCCGTCCGGCGACCAGGCGCTGTCGCCATGCCCGCGCAGATCGGGCGCGACGATGTGCCAATCGTCCCGAAGCTCCTCCGCCACCCAATCCCAGCTGCGCGCATGATCCTCGCCGCCGTGGATCAGCAGGAGCAACGGCGCCCCGGCATTGCCCCAGTCGAGATAATTGAGGGTCAGCCGCTGCGATTCGAAGCGGTGCGCGACCGGGCCAAGTCCGTCAGCCATTTCAGTTGCCGGTGAAGACCGGCTTGCGCCGCTCGAGGAAGGCAGCGACCGCATGCAGGCCGTCCGAGCGGGCCAATGCTGCTTCGATGGCCTCGGCCTCGGCAGCCAAATGGGTCTCGAAATCATTGCGCATGCTGGCGGCGAACAGCTGCTTCACTGCGCCGAAGGAGGCGGTCGGCCCCTGCGCGATGGCGCGGGCGGTCGCCATGGCTTCCGCATCCAGGGCCTCGTCGTCCACCACGCGGGTGATGAGGCCGATGTCGGCGGCTTCCCCGGCATTGAGGCGGCGGCCGGTATAGGCGAGTTCCTGCGCGCGGCGCATGCCCACGACGCGGGGCAGCATCCAGGTCGAGCCGCCGTCGCAGGTCAGGCCGATCGCCGCATAGGCCCACAGAAAGCTGGCCGAGCGGGCGGCGATCGCGATGTCGGCGCCCGCCACCATGCTGAAGCCCGCACCGGCGGCCGCGCCCTGCACGGCCATGACGACCGGCGCGCGGTGATCGTGCAACATGCGGACGCTGTCGTGCAGGCGGCGCGCCATCTTGCCGATCATCTCCGAAGGGTTTTCCGCCCCGACGAAATCATTGATGTCGCCGCCGACGCAGAAATTCTTGCCCTCGGCCCGGATCAGCCAGGCGCGGGTCGCCGGATCATTGGCTAGCCGCTCCACCGTCTCGGCCATCGCGTCGCCCAGCGCCATGTTCATGGCGTTGCCGGCCTCGGGCCGGTTCAGCGTGATGACCGCCACGCCCTCTTCAATCTTGCCCAGCACCAATTCCGACATCCGCCTTCTCCTCTTGTTGTGAACGCGCATAGACGAGGTGCGGTTGCCCGCGCAATCGCGTACGGCAGATGCCTTGGCCGGCAATGAAAAGACGGCGCGCTATCGATGGGCGGGGCCGAAGGTTACGAAGGTTACGGGGTGGATAAATAAATCCGCTTTTGGGGGAGGGGCTGGACCGCATGTCCCGCAACTATTGGCTGTCGTTCCAGGGGGGCGCCTGATCCGCCACGGTAAGAAAGAGCCTTGGCCACCGCTCTGTGCGAGCACTGGCAAGTCAGGATGTGGCATGGGTGACGGGGTGTAGGACAGGGGGATGTGGCGGTGGCTTTCGACCCAAGTGCAGACATTCTCACGATTGTGCGGGTAGGGTCTCCGGACGAGGTTCTTCGAATGGGCGTGTCCAGCGAAACGGCCTGATGGCTTCCCAGACCGGTTCGGGTATGTCCTCCTGGAAAGGACAATTTAAAAGCCAACGGAAGCGGGGCGATCTCCGACCTTCTGCCACCACACGCTCGATGAATACATCCGGAAGTCCGTTAAGCAAATCTTCGAGCAGACCAGCACCAATCATTGCGAGAAATCGCCCATCGTCAGTGCGCCAAGCTGCAAGAGTGATGTAGGCAAGAGCCTTATCGGGGTCGAGGTAGCTATCGAGAATGTCTACAAAAGCATCCGCTTGCTCGTCGGGCCAGTCCGGATTGCCAGCCGCATAGTGAGCGATGAACGCGTCCATGTTTGATATAAGCGTCGCACCATCGCTACGCGCGAGCGCCCTTTTGAGTTCGTTAGCGTGGTTTGGTTGAGCCATGCTGCGAGCCTAAGCTCATTTAGCTAACGTCCTCCCATAGCGGACTCAAATTTTTGCGGCTCTGACCCTCCCCAGCCCGCATAGAAAAAGCCCCCGCCGGCAATCACCAGCGGGGGCTTTTTCAATCTTACGGTAGTCCGCCCCAATCAGGCGCCGGCGATTTCCGCCACGTCGACCTTCACGCCCGGCCCCATCGAGGAGGAGAGGGCGACCTTGCGGACATATTTGCCCTTGGAGCCTGACGGCTTGGCCTTGACGATCGCGTCGACGAAGGCGTCGAAGTTGCGGCGCAGGTCCTCGGCCGGGAAGCTCGCCTTGCCGAGCCCGGCGTGGATGATCCCCGCCTTTTCGACGCGGAACTCGATCTGGCCGCCCTTGGCTGCCTTGACCGCTTCGCCGACATTGGGGGTGACCGTGCCGAGCTTGGGGTTGGGCATCATGCCCTTCGGGCCGAGCACCTTGCCGAGGCGGCCGACCAGGCCCATCATGTCCGGGGTAGCGATCACGCGGTCGAAGTCGAAATTGCCGTTCTGGATGCTCTCCAGCAGGTCTTCCGCGCCGACGATCTCGGCGCCCGCAGCGGTAGCTTCGGCGGCCTTTTCATTGCGTGCGAACACGGCGACGCGGACCGACTTGCCGGTACCCGCAGGAAGCGTGACGACGCCGCGCACCATCTGGTCGGCATGACGCGGATCGACGCCCAGGTTCATCGCGACTTCGACGGTCTCGTCGAACTTCGCGGTGGCGTTGGTCTTGATGAGGCTGATCGCGTCGTCAATGCCGTGCAGCTTGTTGCTGTCGATCGCGGCGGCCAGCGCCTTTGCCTTCTTGCTCTGCTTTGCCATGATCTTAGCCCTCCACCACGGTGAGGCCCATTGCGCGGGCGCTGCCTTCGATGATCCGCGTTGCGGCCTCGATGTCGTTGGCGTTGAGGTCCTTCATCTTCTGCTCGGCGATCGCCGACAGAGCCGAGCGCTTGATCTCGCCCGCGCTGATCTTGCCGGGTTCCTTGGAACCAGCCTTGAGGCCGGCCGCCTTCTTGATGAGGAAGGTCGCGGGCGGGGTCTTGGTGACGAACGAGAAGCTGCGATCCGCATAGACGGTGATGATCGTCGGGATCGGCATGCTCTTTTCGAGCTCCTGCGTGGCGGCATTGAACTGCTTGCAGAATTCCATGATGTTCACGCCGCGCTGACCCAAAGCAGGGCCGATCGGCGGGGACGGGTTGGCTGCTCCGGCCGGGACCTGGAGCTTGATATAGCCGGTAATCTTCTTGGCCATTGTCACTCACTCTGTAGAGGGGGCAGGGTGCAAAGCGCACACCGCCCGGTTCAAGTTTAGCGGTCAAGCAGAGGGCCGAAGCCTTCCTCCCGCGTGGTTATCCGGCTCTCACCGGAATTTCTGTTTCGTCATCCCAGCGAAGGCTGGGATCTCGTGAGGCAAGGTGGAACCCAGCCGAGGGAGATGCCAGCCTTCGCTGGCATGACGAGATATTATTTCGACAGCTCGACTTCCTCGAAGTCCAGCTCGACCGGTGTCGCGCGTCCGAAGATGCTGACCGATACCTTGACCCGCGCCTTCTCGAAGTCCAGCTCCTCGACCGTGCCGACGAAGCTCGCGAACGGGCCGCCCAGCACCTTGACGCTGTCGCCGATCTCATAGTCGACATTGACTTTGTGCCGGGGCGCGGCGGCGGCTTCCTCCTTGGTGTTGAGGATGCGGGCGGCCTCGGCCTCGGTGATCGCCTGCGGCTTGCCGGACGAACCCAGGAAGCCCGTCACCTTCGGCGTGTTCTTCACGAGGTGATAGACGTCGTCGTTCATGCTCAGCTTTGCAAGGACGTAGCCCGGAAAGAACTTGCGTTCCGACTGCACCTTCTTGCCGCGCCGGACCTCGGTCACGGTCTCGGTCGGTACCTCGACGGCCTCGACCAACTGGTCGAGTCCCATGCGGGTGGCCTCAGACATGATCTGGTCGCGGACCTTGTTTTCAAAGCCCGAATAAGCGTGGATGATGTACCAGCGCGCCATTATTCTCTCTGCAACTCCAATATCTGAAACGGCTGAATGCCGATTGCTGTTCAGGCCTGACCTGCGGCCAGACCGAGCAGCATGTGCACGATCCAACCATAGACCGAATCGATCCCCAGGAAAAACAATCCCAGCACGCTCGTCATGATGACGACCATGATCGCCGTCATGACGGTTTCCTTCCGCGTCGGCCAGACGATCTTGTTCGCCTCCGTACGGACCTGCCGGAAAAATTCGCCCGGAGAAGTCTTCGCCACGATCTGCCCCGCATCCTTTAATCAACCGAGAGACGAAAAAACAGACCGCTTCCAGCCAGACCAGCTGGATCAGCCCATCCCGTTCGCCTCGAATAATCGCCGCCCTTTACGCATGAACGCCGCGCCGCGCAAGGTCTGGCAGGAGTGGAGGGATTCGAACCCCCGGCATTCGGTTTTGGAGACCGACGCTCTACCAGCTGAGCTACACTCCTATGGCCGGCGAAGGCGGCGCTTTACCGTGGCAGCGGGCCAAGGGCAAGCGGCAAAGGCGCGGCGCATTTCGAATCCGTTCGAACGCCGGCATCGTGTGCTATGCCTTGCCGAGCATGTCCCCACCCATCTACGCTGTCTCCATGATCAAGGTCGCAAGCTATAATATTCGCAAGGCCCTCGGAACCGACCGCCGGCGCAATCCGGAGCGGATCATCGATGTCCTCAACGAGCTGGATGCCGACGTGATCGCACTGCAGGAGGCCGACCGCCGCTTCGGCCAGCGCAATGCGGTGCTGCCGCCCCGGCTCCTTGAAGCGCACAGCGCCTATCGGGCGGTGCCGCTCGCCGTGGGCGCGGCCAGCATGGGCTGGCACGGCAACGCAATATTGGTGCGGGGGGACGCCAAGGTCCTGGCCCATGACCTAGTCCATCTGCCCTGCCTGGAGCCGCGCGGGGCGGTCAGCGCGACCGTGGCGGTGCGGGGGCTGGCGCTGCGCCTGTTCGGCATGCACCTCGATCTTTCCGGCCTGTGGCGCAGACGGCAGGCGGCGGCGCTGCTCCACCATGCGCAGGTCGCCAATACCCATGGGCCGGAGCTGCCGACCGTGCTGGTGGGGGACACCAATGAGTGGCGGCCGTCGGGCGGCTGCCTGCGGGATTTCGCCCGCCAGTATCGCCTGGTCGCATCGGGCCGCAGCTATCATGCCACACGTCCCGTAGCGCAGCTGGACCGGATCATGCACAGCCCCGACCTGGTCGCCCGGGAGTGCGGCGTCCACAGCTCCTTGACTGCGCGCCACGCGTCCGATCATCTGCCGGTATGGGCGGTGCTCGACAAGGCGTGACCCCGTCCCCCTCGACATCACGGGAAATCGCGCCCATCTTGAAAGGATGCGGGAGAAGGAACTGCGGCTTGCCCTGATTTGCTACGGCGGCGTCAGCCTCGCTGTATATATGCACGGCATCACCAAGGAGATCTGGCACCTCGCCGCGGCCAGCCGCGCCTTTCGCGCCGGCGGGCCCGAGGAGAGCGGCACCCGGGCGGTCTATCGCCGGATGCTGGAAGAAGCGCAGGCGGCCACCGGCACAAGGTTGCGCGTCCTGCCCGACATCCTCGCCGGCGCGAGCGCGGGCGGCCTGAACGCCATCTTCCTGGCGCATGCCATCGAGACCGGCCAGTCGCTCGAGCCGCTGACCAAGCTGTGGCTCGAAATGGCGGACGTGGACATATTGCTCGATCCCGACGCCCGGCCGCTCAGCCGTTTCACCAAATTCTGGGTAGCGCCGATCCTCTGGTTGCTGATCCGGCGGCGCGGCGATTCGGTGGAGCGCACCGTTTCGCCGGAAACGCGCGAGGAAGTGCGGCACAAGCTGTCCAATTTCGTGCGGGCGCGTTGGTTCGCGCCGCCCTTTGGCGGGGCGGGTTTCGCGCATCTGCTGCTCAATGCCTTTGATGCCATGGCGGTGACCGCAGGCGGTCCGCCACTGCTGCCGGAGGGCCATCCGCTCGACCTGTTCGTCACCGCGACCGATTTCGAGGGCCATGAGGAGCAGCTGACGCTCAACAGTCCGCACGCGGTCGCCGAGACCGAACATCGTCTCTCGATCGGCTTTGCCGCGCATGGGCACCGGCCCCGGACGCTGGGCGATCCCGCCGAGCTTGTCTTTGCCGCGCGGGCCACCGCGAGCTTTCCGGGGGCATTCCCCCCCTTCACCGTGCGGGAACTCGATGCCGTGCTGGCCGAGCGCAAGCGGTCCTGGCCGGGCAGGGCGGCATTCCTGCGCCGGATTCTCCCCCGGCAATATGCCGCCGGCAAGGTCGAGGACACGGCGCTGATCGACGGGTCGATCCTGGCCAACGCACCCTTTGCGCAAGCGATCGGGGCGCTACGCAACCGGCCCGCCCGGCGGGAGGTGGACCGCCGCTTCGTCTATATCGAGCCGACCCCGCACGCGGCCGGATTTCGGATCGCGCTCAACGGCCGCCGGGAATCCGCCAGCGCGCCTGCAACCCTGCCGGGATTTTTTCGCACGATCTTCGGTGCGGTCAGCGACATACCGCGCGAACAGCCCATCCGTGACGACCTGGAGGGCATCGCCCAGCGCTCGGCGCGCATCTATCGCATGCAGCGCATCATCGAAGCGATGCGCCCTTCGATCGATACGACGATCGAGGAGACGATCGGCCAGCCGCTCTTTGTCGACCACCCCACCTCCCAACGCCTTTCGGCCTGGCGGGCAAAGGCCCACCGCAAGGCAGCGCAGGGCGCCGGCTTTGCCTATGCGGCTTATGGCCAGCTCAAGCTTTCGGGCATCATCGACGATCAGACCGTACTGATCGCAGCTATTGCGGAGGATACGCCGCTTGACCTTGACGCGGTGCGCGGCCGGTTGTGGGAGCAGGCCCATATCGTCGGGGCCGACATCATGAAGGGAGCATTGGGGGGCAGCGAGGCGGCCATCCAGTTTCTCCGCGATCATGATCTTGCCTATCGAATCCGCCGCCTGCGATTCCTTGCGCGCCGCCTCGCCGAAGACGCGAACGAAGGCGTGGTGGAGAGCGAAGGCCCACGCGTGGCGATGCGCACCATGCTGTACGAAGCGCTGGCGCGCTATGCGGAGCTGGAAGGCCCGGATTTCTATACCGAGCCGATGCGGCGGGAGGCGGCGCGCATTCTCTATGCGCCCGGCGTGACCTTGACCGCACTGGCCGAGATGCGCGCCCTGGAGGCGCTGGACCATCAGGTGGAGGTGCGATTTTCGGCCGCGCTTGCCGAACTTGTCGTCAGTGACCGGCGGCGCATGCTGCGCGCCTATCTCGGCTTTCCCTTCTACGACATTGCCACCTTGCCCATGCTTCAGGGCGAGGGGCTCGACGAATATGATCCGATCAAGGTGGATCGCATTTCCCCGGAGGATGCCACCGCGCTCCGGTCCGGAGGTGCGGAGGCGACATTAAAAGGCATTGAATTCAATAGTTTTGGGGCCTTCTTTAGCAAGGCTTATCGCGAGAATGATTATCTCTGGGGCCGGCTCCATGGCGCGGATCGGTTGACGGACATTGTCCTGTCGGCCCTGCCGGGGCCGCTGACTGTTCCGGTGGCCGCATTCAAGGGGGCGCTGTTCGAAGCGATTCTCGATGAGGAGGAGGCGCGATTGACGCACCAGGCCGCGCTGATCATCCAGTTGCGCGCCGAGCTGGCGGCGGCGTTTTAGATTATCGTTCAATAAATCGAACCCATCACCGTTCGGGCTCAGGGCGAAGGGGACTGAGTTAACGCGCGATCCTCTAGCTATCCTTAATTTCCGACCACACTTCCTTGATCTTGCTGAAGAATCCTGTGGATTGCGGGCATTCGTCGCCGGTTTCGGTCTCGCGGAATTGCTCCAGCAGTTCCTTCTGGCGCGCGGTCAGCCTGGTGGGTGTCTCCACCTCGATCTGAATGACGAGGTCGCCGCGTCCGCGCCCGTTGAGTACCGGCATGCCGGAACCACGCTGGCGGATCTGCTTGCCCGACTGGATGCCGGACGGGATGTTGATCGGACTGCCGCCGCCGTCGAGGCCGGGCACGGAGATGGTTCCCCCCAGCGCCGCCGTGGTGAAACTGATCGGTACCCGGCAGAAGAGATTGGTGCCCTCGCGCTCGAAGATCGCGTGGCGGCGGACATGCAGGAAGATGTAGAGGTCGCCCGCAGGCGCGCCGCGCGCACCGGCCTCGCCTTCGCCCGACAGGCGGATGCGCGTGCCTTCGTCGACGCCGGGCGGAATATCGACGCGGAGCTGCTTGGGCCGGTCGACCCGTCCTTCACCGCGGCAGGTGCGGCAGGGATTCTTGATCCGCTGTCCCGCGCCGTGGCAGGACGGGCAGGTGCGTTCGACCACGAAAAAGCCCTGTTGCGCGCGCACCTTGCCGTGGCCGCCGCAGGTGTTGCAGCTCTCGACGCTGGTGCCGGGCTCGGCGCCGTTGCCGTCGCAGGAATCGCAGGTGGCCGATACCTCGACGCTGATGGTTTCCTGCTTGCCGTGAAAGGCGTCTTCCAGCGAAATCTCAAGATCATAGCGCAAGTCCGCGCCGCGCCGGGTCTGTTGCCGTCCGCCGCCACCACCACCAAAGCCATTGCCGAAGATGGTCTCGAAAATATCGCCGATGTCGGAGAAGCCGCCCGCGCCAAAGCCGCCATGGCCGTTCCCGCCGCCATTGCCCATGTTGCGAAAGGCTTCATGGCCGAAACGGTCATAGGCGGCCCGTTTCTGCGGGTCTTTCAGGCAGTCATAGGCTTCGTTGAGCGCCTTGAAGCGGGCCTCGCTGTCCTGGCATCCGGGATTCTTGTCGGGATGAAAGCGGATCGCCTGCCTGCGATAGGCGCTTTTGAGCGTGGCCGCGTCGGCCGTCCGCTCCACTTCCAGCAGTTCGTAAAAATCCTGTTCTACACTCATGCCACCCCGGCCCTAATATTATGAAAGGGGTCCGCGCTGTCCTTGATTGCAGCGCGGACCCCCGATCTCACATCAGCCCTTATTGTCTTCGTCCACTTCCGAGAATTCGGCGTCGACGACGTCGTCATCCTTCGGGCCGGCGCTCTCGGCGGCCGGAGAGGCGGCGGCAGCCTGTTCCTTCTCGTAGATCGCCTGGCCGAGCTTCATGGCGACGGATGCCAGTTCCTGCGCCTTGGTCTTCATCGCCTCGACATCGCCGCCCTCGATGGCCGACTTGGTCGCTGCGATGGCGGTTTCGATCTCGCCGCGCAGCGACTGGTCGACCTTGTCGCCATGCTCTTCCAGCTGGCGCTCGGTGGTGTGGACGAGGCTCTCGGCATTGTTCTTGGCCTCGGCCGACTCGCGGCGCTTCTTGTCTTCCTCGGCGAAGCGCTCGGCGTCCTTGACCATCTGGTCGATGTCGGCGTCGGTCAGGCCACCGGACGCCTGGATGCGGATCTGCTGCTCCTTGCCGGTGCCCTTGTCCTTGGCCGACACGTTGACGAGGCCGTTGGCGTCGATGTCGAACGTGACCTCGATCTGCGGGACGCCGCGCGGTGCGGATGGAATGCCGACCAGGTCGAACTGGCCGAGCAGCTTGTTGTCCGCCGCCATCTCGCGCTCGCCCTGGAACACGCGGATCGTCACGGCCTGCTGATTGTCGTCAGCGGTGGAATAGACCTGGCTTTTCTTGGCAGGGATGGTGGTGTTGCGGTCGATCATGCGGGTGAACACGCCGCCCAGCGTCTCGATACCCAGCGACAGCGGCGTGACGTCGAGCAGCAGGACGTCCTTGACGTCGCCCTGCAGCACACCCGCCTGGATCGCGGCGCCCATGGCGACGACTTCGTCCGGGTTGACGCCCGTATGCGGTTCCTTGCCGAAGAATTCCTTCACGGCATCACGCACCTTGGGCATGCGGGTCATGCCGCCCACCAGCACGACTTCACTGATCTCGCTGGCGGTCACGCCGGCGTCGGCCATCGCCTTGCGGCAGGGCTCCATCGTGCGCTTGATCAGCTCGGCGACCAGGCGTTCCAGATCGGCGCGGGTGAGCGCCTTGACGAGGTGCTTCGGCCCGTTCTGGTCGGCGGTGATGAAGGGCAGGTTGACCTCGGTCGTCTGCGCCGACGACAGCTCGATCTTCGCCTTTTCGGCGGCTTCCTTCAGCCGCTGGAGGGCGAGCTTGTCCTTGGTGAGGTCGATGCCTTCGGCCTTGCGGAATTCCTCGGCCAGATATTCGACGACCTTGGCGTCGAAATCCTCGCCGCCGAGGAAGGTGTCGCCATTGGTCGACTTCACCTCGAACACGCCATCGCCGATTTCGAGGATCGAGATGTCGAAGGTGCCGCCGCCAAGGTCATAGACGGCGATCGTCTTGCCGTCCTGTTTGTCCAGGCCATAGGCGAGCGCGGCCGCGGTCGGCTCGTTGATGATGCGCAGCACTTCGAGGCCGGCAATCTGTCCGGCGTCCTTGGTCGCCTGACGCTGGGCGTCGTTGAAGTAAGCCGGCACGGTGATGACGGCCTGCGTGACCGTCTCGCCGAGATAGGCCTCGGCGGTTTCCTTCATCTTTTGCAGGATGAAGGCGGAAATCTGCGAGGGGCTGTAATCCTGGCCGCCGGCCTTGACCCAGGCGTCGCCATTACCGCCCTTGGCGATGGCATAGGGGACGAGCTCCATGTCCTTCTTGGTCATGGGATCGTCGAAGCGGCGGCCGATCAGGCGCTTGACCGCGAAGATCGTATTGTCGGGATTGGTGACGGCTTGCCGCTTGGCGGGTTGGCCGATCAGTCGTTCACCGTCCTTGGCGAAGGCGACGATGGAGGGCGTCGTGCGCGCGCCTTCCGCATTTTCGATCACTTTGGGCTTGCCGCCATCCATCACCGCGACGCAGCTGTTGGTGGTGCCGAGATCGATACCGATTACTTTTGCCATTTACGTCCTCTTTAACCCCAGAATGTTTCAGCGGTTTGCGGCCCCATCCCGCAACGGTCGCCGGAACGAACCCGCTTCGGGGGCCGATATAGGTGGGCTTTCGCGCAGGACAAGGCACATCGAGCGTCTGCTGTGACGGCCCAGACCATAATCCGCGCGCTTATCCCCGGTAACCGGTCCCCTAGCCACAATCCACTGTGGTAATCGCGCGGTGCCCACCCTAGATAGCGGCCAGCCGACTCGCGCCCACGGCCGGGTTATATGATGTCCTGCCAAACGACCAAAGGACCAGATGCGCATAGCAATCGCCTCCGATCATGCCGCCGTTGCCCTGAAGGCGGAGCTGGCCGAATGGCTGCGTGCGGCCGGCTATTGCGTCGAGGACCTTGGTCCCGAGGATAGCAGCAGCGTCGACTATCCCGACTATGGCTATGCGCTCGCGCGGGAAATTGCCGAAGGTCGCGCCGATCGCGGCATTGCGCTGTGCGGATCGGGCGTGGGCATTTCGATCGCGATCAACCGCAGTACCGCCTGCCGCTGCGCGCTGGTGTCCGAACCGCTTTCGGCCCGGCTGGCGCGTGAGCATAATGACGCCAATGTCGTCGCGATGGGCGCGCGCCTGATTGGGCCGGACATGGCCAAGTCGATCCTGACCGCCTTCCTGTCGACAGAATTCGCCGGCGACCGGCATGCCCGGCGCGTCGAAAAACTCTCCAATCCGCCAAGCGCCTGAAAGGATCAAGGATCATGGCTTCAAACCCGGTTGCTGCGGCCGCCAATGATGTCCCCGCAGGCTTCTTTTCAGCCGATCTCGCCCAGGCCGATCCCGATGTGTTCGCCGCAATCAGCAACGAACTGAAGCGCCAGCAGGACAAGATCGAGCTGATCGCGTCCGAGAATATCGTCAGCAAGGCGGTGCTGGAGGCGCAGGGCTCGATCTTCACCAACAAATATGCCGAGGGCTATCCCGGCAAGCGCTATTACGGCGGCTGCGAATATGCGGACATCGTCGAGAATCTGGCGATCGAGCGCGCCAAGGCGCTGTTCGGCTGCCAGTTCGCCAACGTCCAGCCCAATAGCGGCAGCCAGATGAACCAGGCGGTGTTCCTGGCGCTGCTCCAGCCCGGCGACAGTTTCATGGGCCTCGACCTCAATGCGGGCGGGCACCTGACCCATGGCTCGCCGGTCAATATGTCGGGCAAATGGTTCAAGCCCATTCCTTATGGCGTGCGGCCGGACGATCATCTGATCGACATGGAGGCCGTCGCCCGCATCGCGCGGGAGAACAAGCCCAAGCTGATCATCGCGGGTGGCACCGCCTATTCGCGCATCTGGGACTTCAAGGCGTTTCGCGAGATCGCCGATGCGGTGGGCGCGATCCTGATGGTCGATATGTCGCATTTCGCCGGCCTGGTCGCGGGCGGCGCGCATCCCTCGCCGTTCCCCCATGCCCATGTCGTGACCACGACCACGCACAAGTCGCTGCGCGGGCCGAGGAGCGGCATCATCCTCACCAATGACGAGGCGATTGCCAAGAAGGTGAACAGCGCGGTTTTCCCCGGCATGCAGGGCGGCCCGCTGATGCACATCATCGCGGCCAAGGCGGTGGCGTTCGGCGAGGCGCTGCGGCCCGAGTTCAAGAGCTACGCCCACCGGATCGTCGCTAATGCGCGCGCTTTGGCCGCCTCGCTGCAGGAGGCGGGGCTGAACATCGTGTCGGGCGGCACCGACAATCACCTGATGCTGGTCGACCTGACGCCCATGGACGCGACTGGCAAGGCGGCCGAAAAGGCGCTCGACCGGGCGTGGATCACCTGCAACAAGAATGGCATTCCGTTCGACACCCGGTCGCCCTTCGTCACCTCGGGCATCCGTCTCGGCGCGCCTGCGGGCACCACGCGCGGCTTTGGCGAGGCGGAATTCCGCGAGATCGGCGGTCTCATCGCCAAGGTGGTCGAGGGCCTCAAGCGCAATGGCGACGAGGGCGACGGCCAGGTCGAGGCGCATGTGCGCGAGCGGGTCCAGGCACTGACCGCGCGCTTTCCGATCTACGAGGGGTAAGGGTCTTTGCGCTGTCCCTTCTGCGGCCATGAAGACAGCCAGGTAAAGGACAGCCGCCCCACCGAGGACGGCGCGGCTATCCGCCGCCGCCGTCAGTGCGAGGCCTGCGCGGCGCGCTTCACGACCTTCGAGCGGATCCAGCTGCGCGAGATCATGGTGCTGAAGTCGGAGGGGCACTCCGAGCCGTTCGACCGGGAGAAGCTGGCGCGCTCGATTGCTATCGCTTGCCGCAAACGGTCGATCGATCCCGTCCGGATCGAACGGCTGGTGAGCAGCATCCAGCGCCAGCTCGAGACGAGCGGCGAGGGTGAGGTCACCACGCGTCGCGTCGGCGAACTGGCGATGGACGGCCTGAAGGCGCTCGACAGCGTGGCCTATATCCGCTTTGCCAGCGTGTATAAGGACTTCACCGAGGCGCGGGACTTTGAGGAGTTTGCCGGGTCGATCCGGGAAGTGAGTGGGGAGTGAGGGGACATCATCGATATCCGTTCCCTCCTGAGTAGCCATCACCCATAACACCGTTCGCCCTGAGCGAAGTCGAAGGGTTCTATCGAGCGAAGCGAGATCCACGCTACATGGCCTTTCACGTCTACATTCTGCGCTGTGCCGATGGGACCTATTATTGCGGGCACACGGACGACCTCGAGCAGCGCATCGCGCAACATCATTCCGGCGAAATCAAGGGCTATACGTCGGATCGTCTGCCCCTGGAATATATGTGGTCGGCCGAATTTGAAACGCGCGCCGAGGCGCTCTCCGCCGAGATGCAGATCAAGGGCTGGTCGCGGAAGAAGAAGGAGGCGCTGATTGCGGGGGATTGGGTTGGGCTCAAGGCGGCTGCCATCTCGAAAAGTGCGCCGGCCTCGGCTTCGCTCGGCTCTCCCCTTCGACTTCGCTCAGGGCGAACGGAAGAGGGGAGTGCTCAGTCCCTACTCAGGACGAACGGAGAGGGAGAGGCGGAAGGTCAGATGGAAAGTCAGACGGAAGGAGAGGCAGGTCAAATCACCTCCCCACCTCCCGTCATCGTCCTCGTCCGCCCTCAGCTCGGCGAGAATATCGGCAAGGCGGCGCGGGGGATGCTGAATTTCGGGCTGACCGAATTGCGGCTTGTCGCGCCGCGGGATGGCTGGCCCAACCCGGACGCGGGGCCATCGGCCGCGGGCGCTGATATCGTGCTTGAGCAGGCGCGGGTGTTTGCGACCCTTGCCGAGGCCGTTGCCGATTGTCCGCATGTCTATGCGACGACCGTGCGCAAGCGGGGCATGACCAAGCCCGTCGTTACGCCGGAGCAGGCCGCGTCGGAGATTCGCGCGCGCCCCGGCCGCAGTGCCATCGTCTTCGGGCCGGAGCGCTCGGGCCTCGACACCGATGAGGTTGCGATCGCCCGCGCCATCCTGACCGTGCCGGTCAACCCTGCATTCACGTCGCTCAACCTTGCGCAAGCCGTGATCCTGGCAGCGTATGAATGGTCGAAGGGTGCGGACCTGGCCCAGCCGACCCTCACCGAGCTGCAAGAGCCCGCGCCGCAGGAGGAGCTGGACGGCATGATCGACCAGCTTGAGGCGATGCTGCTCGAATCGGGCTATTATTTTCCGCCGGATCGCGCCCCGGCGACACGGCGGACGCTGCGCAATGTGCTCACCAAGCCGGGCTGGAACAGCCTTGAAGTGCGCACACTCCGGGGCGTCCTGTCCACGATCGGGGCGCCGCGCCGGCGGGATCGCTGACCCGCGTAACCGATTTCCACGCAATCCCGAATGCTATAGCATGGGCGCGAAACGGAGGCGCGCATGACCGAAGCCGAGCCGATGAAGACCGAGGAGCCGGGGGGCGGGACGCTGGTGCGCCGTCATCGCCTGTCGACGCGTCTGTGGCACTGGGTCAATGCGATAACGCTTTATGTGCTGTTTTCCAGCGGCCTCGGCATATTCAATGCGCATCCGCGCCTCTATTGGGGGCAGTATGGCGCCAATTTCGACCAGCCATGGCTGCAGCTTGCCCGCTTTCCCGGCTGGCTGACATTGCCCGCGCGCTACAGCCTGGCCATGTCGCGGCGGTGGCATCTGAGTTTTGCGCTGGTGCTCGGCTTTACGCTGCTGGCCTATATGGTTTGGAGCCTCGTCAACCGCCACATCGCGCGCGACCTGGCCTTCCGCAAGGGCGAGCTTTCGCCCCGCCATGTCTGGCACGACATAAGCGAGCATGCCCGGCTGCGCTTTCCGACCGGCGCGGCGGCGCTGCGCTATAATGTGCTGCAGAAGGCCAGCTATATCGGCGTGATTTTCGTGCTGTTGCCGCTGATCATCCTGACCGGCCTGACCATGTCGCCCGCCATGAATGCCGCCTGGCCATGGCTGATCGACCTGTTCGGGGGCAGGCAGTCCGCGCGGTCGATCCACTTCATCGTGGCGTGGCTGCTCGTCGCCTTCTTCCTCGTCCATATCCTGATGGTGGTCCTCGCCGGGCCGTTCAACGAACTGCGATCGATGATCACCGGCTGGTATCGCTTGCCAAAGGTGCGCCTATGAGCCTGATCCTGACCCGCCGCGCCACATTGGGCGGCCTTCTCGCCGGGGGATCTGCGCTCCTGACCGGCTGCGACAAACTCGCGGCAAACGAGGATTTCCGCCGCGTCCTGTTCTCGGCGGAGAATATGCACAGATGGATGCAGCGCGCGCTGAGCGACCGCAATGCCCTCGCGCCGGAGTTCCGCCCCGACCAGAGATCGCGGATATTCCGGTCCAACGGCACCGCCAATCCCAATACGGAGGCCTATAAGGCGCTGTGGCGCAGCGGTTTCGACGATTGGCGCCTGACCGTCGATGGCCTGGTGGCGCGGCCGCTCTCGCTCAGCCTCGCCCAGCTCCACGCCATGCCGCATCGCGAGCAGATCACCCGCCATGACTGTGTCGAGGGCTGGAGCGCCATCGGCAAATGGCGCGGCGTCCCGCTTTCGACCGTGCTCAAGGCCGCGCAGGTCAGCGACCGCGCACGGTTCCTTGTCTTCCATTGCGCCGACATGATGCGCGCGACCCAGCCCTATTATGAGAGCATCGACCGGCTCGACGCCTTTCATCCGCAGACGATCCTGGCCTTCGCGCTCAACGACCGGCCGCTGTCGGTGGCCAATGGCGCGCCCTTGCGCCTGCGGGTCGAGCGGCATCTGGGATACAAACACGCCAAATATTTGTTACGCGTTCAGGCCGTGGAAAGCCTGGCCCCGATCTATGGCGGCAAGGGCGGTTTCTGGGAAGACAGTGCAGGATATGAAGCATATGCCGGTATTTAGCCGTTTTCATGGCAGCGAGTTACCGATGCGATGAGCGGATGGATATTGGACAAGGCCCTGCGCCGTCTCGTCCGGCAGGGCGTCTTGACGGTGATCGATCACAAGGGCGGGACGAGCACCTACGGATCGCCTCATCCCGACTTTCAGGACATCACCATCCGCCTCGCCGATGGGCGGGTCGGGCGCGACATGGCGACGGCGCCCCGCCTCGGCGTGGCGGAGGCCTTCATGGATGGGCGGCTGATCATCGAACAGGGCGATATTCTGGGCTTCATCACCCTCGTCCAGAAGAATAATCTCTGGGAGAGCCAGCGCTCGATCGATCGGAAAAGTCCTCTGAGGCGCTTCTGGGGCGGCATCACGCGGGGGGCACATCAGTTTAATCTGCCCGGCCGGTCGCGGCGCAATGTCGCCCATCATTATGATCTTGATGCGGGCCTCTACGACCTCTTCCTCGATGCGGACCGGCAATATAGCTGCGCCTATTTCGCGCGGCCCGACATGACGCTCGAGGAAGCACAGGAGGCCAAGAAGGCCCATATCGCCGCCAAGCTGATGCTCTCCCCTGGCCAGAAGGTCCTCGACATCGGTTGCGGCTGGGGCGGGATGGCGCTGTACCTCAACCGCCATTTCGGCGTGGATGTCACCGGCATCACCCTGTCCACCGAGCAGCTTGCCATCGCCCGCGCGCGGGCCGAGGCGGCGGGCGTCACGGACCATGTGCGCTTTGAACTCATCGACTATCGCGCGATGCGCGGCCAGTTCGACCGGATCGTGTCGGTCGGCATGTTCGAGCATGTCGGCGCACCGCATTTCCGCGAATTTTTCCGCACATGCCGCAATCTGCTGGCCCCGGACGGCGTGATGCTGCTGCACACCATCGGGCGCATGGGCGGACCGGGCAATACTGATGCCTTCACCCGCAAATATATCTTCCCCGGCGGCTATATCCCGGCCCTGTCCGAGATCGTCGCGGCGAGCGAGCCCAATAATCTGGCCGTCACCGATGTGGAGACGCTGCGCCTCCATTATGCCCTGACGCTGCGCCAATGGTATGCCCGCACGGTCGCGAACCGGGAGAAGGTCGAGGCACTTTATGACGCGCGCTTCTATCGCATGTGGACCTTCTATCTCGCCGGCGCGGTGGGTGCGTTCGAGAATGGCGGGCTGGTCAATTACCAGCTCCAGTATACGCGCAATCGCCGTGCCTTGCCGATCACCCGGGATTATATGGTCGCTGAGGGCTGAATCTTCCGCTATCCGCCGCTGCCATGGACGCCCTCCTGACCTCCACCATATTGGTCGCCCTCGCCGAAATGGGCGACAAGACCCAGTTGCTCGCGATCGTGCTGTCGACCCGGCTGCGCAGGCCATGGCCGATTGTGGCGGGTATATTCTGCGCGACGATGGCCAATCATTTCCTGGCGGCGCTGCTGGGGCACTGGGTGGCGGGGATCATGCAGGCGCCGTGGTTCCGCATCGCGGTCGCGGCAGGGTTCATCGGCATGGCCCTGTGGACGCTGATCCCGGACAAGCTGGATGAGGAGTCCAGCCACGCGCCCACCGGGGCAGGCGCCTTCATGACAACATTGATTGCCTTCTTCCTCGTCGAGATGGGGGACAAGACCCAGATAGCGACCGTGGCGCTGGGCGCGCGGTTCGCGAATGTCTATGCCGTGACGGCCGGAACGACCCTTGGCATGATGATCGCCAATGTCCCGGCCGTGTTCCTGGGTGAAGCGCTGGTGAAGCGCATTCCACTCGCCCCGATGCGCTACGCGGCGGCGGCGCTGTTCCTGGCCATAGGCGCCTATATGCTGATCGAGCAGCTAGGCTGAATTCAGGGTGGGTAGCATTTTCGTGCAATCTCGCGGCGATTATGGGTGATAGGCAAAAGACCGAAATATTCTTACTCTTTACCCCCGACGTCTTTGAGTCGCGCTTCACTCACGGGGGTTCTATGTCACACAAAATTCTTTACGTATCTGCCGCCCTGGCAGCGAGCGTAGCAGCCTCCGCCCATGCGGCGCCCGTCAACCAGGTTTCATATGCCAGCCTGACCGGCACCCAGTTGGTCACGTTCGACGATCTGGCGGGCGGTAGCGCGCCGGGCACCAACTATGACAGCATCGTCACGTCGAACGGCGTCGGTCTCGGCGAACATTTCGTCGGTCAGACCGTGGGCGTTTCTGGCAGTTTCGATACCTTGTCGGGTTCGCCGACCGGACCGCTGACCCTCGCTGTCGGGACGCCAGGTCATAATCTCAATATCTTCTCTTTTTCGACCAACGTCCTGACCGGACTGGGCCCAGCTGGATTTCCCAGTTTTGACGCCATTGGCGAAGGCGCCTTTGCCGTGCAGTTTTCATCGGACCAGTCGGAATTCGGATTCCAGCTCGTCGGCGGTGATGGCGGTACCGCCTTTGTCAGCTTCTTCAATGCGGCGGGCGGTCTTATCGACTCGATCTCCCTGTCCTCCCTTGCGAACGCCGACTATGGTTTTTCGCGCGATGGCGGGGTGAAGGACATTCGCGGCATCTCGATCTCGAACAATGACCTGGGCGGCATCGGCTTCGACAACCTCAAGTTCGACGTGAAGTCGATCTTCGTCCCACGCGTGCCCGAGACGTCGACCTGGGCGATGATGCTGCTTGGCTTCGGCGCGGTCGGCTATGCGATGCGCCGCCGCCAGGTCGGCTTCGGTTCCATGCGGACTGCCGCGGCCTGAAGCCACCGGCCATGACAATCGCGAAGGGCGCCCGTTGCGGCGCCCTTTTTGCATGGTGCGCCGGCCGATCAATTGCATCGCCCGACGGATTCGCGTAGCGCGCGCGAAAGTCAGCTACTCGTGCAAGGGATTCCATCGTGTCAGACAAGATCAAGCGCGTCGTCCTCGCCTATTCCGGCGGCCTCGACACCAGCGTGATCCTGAAATGGCTGCAGCAGGAATATGGCTGCGAGGTCGTCACCTTCACCGCCGATCTGGGGCAGGGCGAGGAGCTGGAGCCTGCCCGCGCCAAGGCCAGGCTGATGGGCGTCAAGGACGAGCATATCTTCATCGACGACCTGCGCGAGGAATTCGTCGGCGACTATGTGTTCCCGATGATGCGCGCCAATGCGCTCTATGAGGGGCTGTACCTGCTCGGCACGTCGATCGCGCGGCCGCTGATCGCCAAGCGGCAGATCGAGATCGCGAAGATGGTTGGCGCGGACGCCGTCTCCCATGGCGCGACAGGCAAGGGCAATGACCAGGTCCGCTTCGAGCTGGGCTATTATGCGCTGCAGCCCGACATCACGGTGATCGCCCCGTGGCGCGAATGGGATCTGACCAGCCGCACCGCGCTGATCGCCTTTGCCGAAAAGCACCAGATTCCCGTGCCCAAGGACAAGCGCGGCGAAAGCCCATTCTCGACCGACGCCAACATGCTGCACACCTCGTCCGAGGGCAAGGTGCTGGAGGATCCGTGGGACGAGGTGCCGGACTATGTCTATTCGCGCACCATCAATCCCGAGGACGCGCCCGACACGCCCGAGATCATCACCGTCGACTTCGAGCGCGGCGACGGCGTCGCCATCAACGGCGTGGGCATGAGCCCGGCGACGCTGCTGGAGACGCTCAACGACTATGGCCGCCGTCACGGCATCGGCCGGCTCGACCTGGTCGAGAACCGCTTTGTCGGCATGAAGTCGCGCGGCATGTACGAGACGCCGGGCGGCACCATCTATCACCTCGCCCATCGCGGTATCGAGCAACTGACGCTCGACCGGGGCGCCGCGCATCTCAAGGACGAGCTGGCCCCGCGCTATGCGGAGCTGATCTATAACGGCTTCTGGTTCTCGCCGGAGCGCGAGATGCTGCAGGCGGCGATCGACCATAGCCAGGAGAAGGTCTCCGGCACCGTGCGGCTCAAGCTCTACAAGGGCAATGTGAGCGTGATCGGCCGCAGGTCGCCCAACAGCCTCTACAGCGAGAAGGTCGTGACCTTCGAGGACGATGCCGGCGCCTATGACCAGCGCGACGCGGCGGGCTTCATCAAGCTCAACGCGCTGCGCCTGCGGTTGCTGGGGCGGCGGGATCGATAGTCTCCGGCCGGTCAGACCCGGCAACTTTACCGTCATTCCCGCGAAGGCGGGAATGACAATGAAGGGGGAATGACGAAAAGCGCCGATTGCGATGCGCGCTTTCGCACAAACTGTTATCAGCGTCGGAACCACCAAATGTTTCAGGTGCCCTCCGCAATGTTAATCGAACCATCGGTCATCTGGACCATTGACTTCGACCGGGGCCAGGCAAGTATTTGCCCGCCCGACACCATCGGCTGCCGCGCCGAAACGGGCGATTTTCGCTGGTTGCATCTCGATCTGGTCGATCAGGTGACGCGGTCATGGATTGCCGCGGCCGAGGGCATTCCCGACGAAATGCGGGCGCTGTTGCTGGGCACCGAGCACCATCAGCGGTTCCAGGTTGCGGACGGCTATTTGGGTTGCGTACTCCATGACGTAGAGCGCGACTTCGATCGATTCGATACCGAACGTACCGGTGTTCTGCGCTTCGTCCTCGGTCCTCATCTGATGATCACGGCGCGCCATACGCCGATCCATTCGGCCGACCTTGTGCGCCGCCATGTCGAGCGTGACGGCGTACCGGTGCGCAACGCCGCCGACGCTCTCAACCTCCTCGCCTCGTCGATCGTCGAAAATGTCACGACCCTGGCACGCGAACAGGGGCGTATCATCGAAGTGCTGGAGGACGACCTGCTCGATGAACGCAAAAGCTTCGATCATCGCCGCCTGATCCAGTTCCGGCGGCGCGTCGTGCAGTTTCACCGCCTGCTGAGCGGCATGCGCTCTGTCTTCCACCGGATGGAGCAGGATAGCGACATGCCCGAGCCGTTGCGGCCGACCATCGAGAAGCTGGCCCAGCAGGTCGGGTCCGTGGACGACGAGATGCTTTCGTTCCAGAGCCAGCTCCGGTTGCTGCGCGAGGAAGCGGACCTGCAGGCATCGCAGCGGACCAATCAGAACCTCTATCTGCTTTCCATCCTGTCCGCCGTGCTGCTGCCCGCGACGCTGGTCACGGGCTTTTTCGGGATGAATACCGGCGGCTTGCCGCTGGCGCATGGCGGTGTTGGCACGTTCATCGCCGGACTTGTGGCGGTGCTTGCCTCGGCCTTTGTCTATGCCTTGCTTCGCGCCATGGGGTTGGATCGTCACAACTGATCGCGCGCAAAAGAGATTGTGCTTTGCATAAAGTCACGCACAGTGGCGCCCATGTCCAGCCGAACCTCCGTCCGTAAAACCCTTGTTCTGCCGTGGCGCTTTGCACTGTTCCTGCTGCTCTGCTTTTCCGCGCTGCCGCTGATGGCGGTTCTGCCGTCGCATCTGGCGCTGATGGCCGGTTTCGACATTGCAGCACTGGCCTTTCTTGCCAGCCTCCGCTCGCTCTACCGCCACGACCAGACCGTCATGCGCGAGCATGCCCGGGAAAACGATGCCAACCGCGGCGTGATGCTGCTGGTGACGAGCATTGTCAGTTTTGTCCTGCTCGTCCTGATTGCCAGCGAACTGACTCAGAAGGGTGCGCTGGCGCCCATGGTAATCACCCTCATCCTCTGCACATTGGCGCTTGCATGGATTTTCTCCAACATCGTTTACGCGTTGCATTATGCCTTTCTCTATTACAGCAGCGATGCGAGCGGCAACGACCTGGCGGGGGTTGAGTTTCCGGGCGATGCGGAGCCGGATTACTGGGATTTCACCTATTTCGCGTTCACCCTCGGCATGACGTTCCAGACATCCGACGTCGGCATCAGTTCGCGCAGGGTGCGTCAGTTCGTGACCTTCCACTGCCTCGCCGCCTTTGTCTTCAACCTCGGCATCCTGGCGTTCACGATCAACGTCCTGGGGGGCGGATAGGGCGGCGTCCCGGCACCGGTTCCTTAACCATTCGCGGCTAAGCGTGGCGGGCGATGGTACAGCCGAAGGAAACTCGCCCGAAATCCGCCGTCAGCAGCGGCGTCGGTCTGGCCGGGATGCTCGGCCTCGGCCTGTGGATCCTCGTTGCGCGCCATTACGGGATGGACGGCCCCCATGCGGGGATAGCCGCCGTCCTGGCGTGCGGCCTGCCGATGGTGCTGTGGTCGGTGCTGGTCGACAAGGTCCACCGCCGCCCGACGACAGGGATCGACTGGGCGCGCCCAAAGCCGCTGCGCGAGACGTTCGACATCAGCCTCATCAAGATCGCCGGGCTCTGGGCGACATGGGGGGTGATCGCGCTCTGCTACATGACCGCGCATTGGTATTGGCAGGGCCCGTATCGCTACGCCATGGACCTGTTGGCGATGACCGCGCCCTGGCTGGCGGCGCTGTCCATTCCCTATGTGTTCTGGCTCGACCGCAGGCTGATCGAGCCGCGTGACGGTGCCTATGCGCTCGGCCAGTGGCTGCTTGGGGGCGCGGCGGGCGAACCGGCGCCGGGGGCCATCGCCGATCACGCGCGCGCCTGGGCGGTCAAGGGCTTCTTCCTCGCCTTCATGCTGTCGATCGTGCCGGGCAATTTCGCCGATATGGTCCACTGGCACGGTATGGTGCAGCGGCCGGCCGATCTCGCCAACTTCCTTATCGCGCTGATGTTCGTGGTCGACGTCGCCTTTGCGACGGTTGGCTATATGCTGACCTGCCGCCCGCTCGATGCGCATATCCGGTCGGCCAATCCCTATCTCGAAGGGTGGCTGGCCGCGCTGGTCTGTTACCCGCCCTTCGTGCTGATGGGGCCGGGCGGGCCGCTCTATTATCAGACCGATACGCGCGACTGGTCGGTCTGGCTGGCGGGGCATGACGGCCTGTTGTGGGCCTGGGGGTCGGCGCTGGTGCTGCTGACGGGCGTCTATGCCTGGGCCACGGTCGCCTTCGGCCCGCGGTTTTCCAACCTCACCCATCGCGGCATATTGACCCACGGTCCCTATGCGCTGACCCGGCATCCCGCCTATCTCGCCAAGAACGCCTTCTGGTGGCTTTCGGTCCTGCCGTTTTTGGTGACGGACGGCAGCCCAGTGACGGCCGTGCGCAATACGGCCCTGCTGGGCGTTGTCAGCGCGATCTATTACTGGCGCGCCCGCACCGAGGAACGGCATCTGTCGGCCGATCCCTATTATCGCGCCTATGCCATGTGGATGGATCGCCATGGTCCGATCCCGCGCCTCATGGCGATGATGCGAAGGGCGAGCGACGCGGGGTTGCGTCGGCCGGCCTGATCGCCCACCTTTGTTGGCGATGGACGATCTTTTCCACGATAGCACCACTGCTCCGCAATCCGCCGCAGGACCGCTCGCTGACCAGCTGCGGCCAAAGACGCTGGGTGAGGTGGTGGGGCAGGCGCATCTGACCGGCCCGGATGGCGCCATCGGCCGGATGGTGGCGGCGGGCAAGCTCTCCTCGATGATCCTGTGGGGGCCGCCCGGCACCGGCAAGACCACGATCGCGCGCCTGCTGGCGGATGCGGTGGGGCTTCGTTTCGAGGCGATCTCGGCGGTGTTCTCCGGCGTCGCCGACCTCAAGAAGGTCTTTGCGGTGGCGCGCGAGCATATGCGCTCGGGCAAGCGCACGCTCCTGTTCGTGGATGAGATCCACCGCTTCAACCGCGCGCAGCAGGACGGCTTCCTGCCCTATGTCGAGGATGGCACCGTGACGCTGGTCGGCGCGACCACGGAGAATCCATCGTTCGAGCTGAACGGGGCCTTGCTCTCGCGCGCGCAGGTTCTGATCCTCAATCGGCTCGACAGCGATGCATTGGGCGCCCTGATCGCGCGGGCGGAGGTGCTGGTGGACCGGCCGCTCCCCCTGACCCCGGAGGCACGCGACGCACTGATCGCCAGCGCGGACGGGGATGGCCGCTTCCTGCTCAATCAGGTCGAGACCCTGTTTGCGGTCGGCGTGGAAGAGCCGCTCGATCCGGCCGGGCTGGCGGCGTTGCTCCATCGCCGCCTCGCCATCTATGACAAGGATCGCGACGGGCACTACAACCTCATCTCCGCGCTGCACAAGGCGCTGCGGGGCTCCGACCCGCAGGCGGCGCTCTACTATCTCGCGCGGATGCTGGTCGCGGGCGAGGAGCCGCTCTATGTGTTGCGGCGGCTGGTGCGGTTCGCCAGCGAGGATATCGGCCTGGCCGACCCGCAGGCGCTGGTCCAGTGCCTCGCTGCCAAGGATGCCTATGACTTCCTGGGATCGCCGGAGGGCGAGCTCGCCATCGTGCAGGCCTGCCTTTATTGCGCGACCGCGCCCAAGTCGAACGCGGCCTATGCGGCGCAGAAGGCCGCGTGGCGCACCGCGAAGGAAACGGGGTCGCTGACGCCGCCCGCCAACATCCTGAATGCCCCGACCAAGCTGATGAAGGACATCGGCTATGGCGCGGGCTATGCCTATGACCATGATGCGCAGGACAGCTTTTCCGGCGCGAACTACTGGCCGGACGGGCTGCCGCCGCAGCAATTCTACACGCCGACCGAATGGGGACATGAGAAGCGCATCGCCGAGCGCATGGCCTGGTGGGACGAGATGCGCGCCAGGCGGCGGGGCGAGTGAGCGCACGGTGAATGGCAGGTTCGGGGCCTTCGCGGCGATCGATTGGTCCGGGGCGAAGGGCCGCCGCCACAAGGGGATCGCGGTTGCCTTGTGCGCCCCCGGGAGCGCAGCGCCGGTGCTGGTGTTGCCGGATGCCGGCATATGGTCGCGTGAGGGGGTGGCTCGCTGGGTCGTTGCGCAGGCGGGGCGCGAGCCGACGCTGTTCGGGTTCGATTTCAGCTTCGCGCCGCCGCTGGTCGAGCGGGGTGCCTATCTGCCGGGCGAAGCGCATGTTCCGTCCACCGGGCCGGGCTTCTGGGCCTATGTCGATCGGCTGTGCGCGGATCAGGCGGACCTTGGTGCGGCGTCCCTGCTGGAGGACCACCACCGCCGCCACTTCTACTTCGGCGCCCGTGATGGGGTGAAGGCCGATTACATGCATCTGCGCCGCTGCGAAGCGCATTATAATGCGGGCGGTGGCGGCAAGCCGTCGACGGTCTACGATGCGATCGGTGCGGCACAGGTCGCCAAGGCGAGCTTTGCCGGCATGCGCCTGCTATACCAACTATACGGTCAAATGCCGGTCTGGCCGTTCGATGGACGGGTGCCGCCGGATGTTGGATCGCTGATCGTCGAGATCTACACGAGCATCGCCGCGCGCGCGGCCGGGCGTCCCAAGGGGCGCAGCAAGATGCGCGACGGGGCGGCGCTCGACGCGGCCTTGGCGGAGGTGGGGTCGCAGGCGCATGTCCCGCTCCCCCGCTACGACGATCATGCGACCGACGCGATCCTGACCGCCGCCTGGCTGCGCCATGTCCATGCCGATCCGCGCCTTTGGGCACCGTCCGACCTGACCGACCTGATCGCCCGCACCGAGGGCTGGACGTTCGGCGTGGTTTGAGGCTATGGGCTCAGCCGGAGCATTTCATGGCGTCGCCGGCTTAGCACAGTGGTAGTGCAGCGGTTTTGTAAACCGAAGGTCGCGGGTTCAAATCCTGCAGCCGGCACCACGCCTCCCCAAAAGCTTGAAACCTGAGAAGCTTGAAGTAGCTGCTGATCCCCCTCATGCGGAGCGCGAGAAAATGCTCCGCATCGCCCGCGCCAAACTTGACTATCATCGGCCAGGATGTGCCTTTGAGCCATAGAAAAGCTTGGCGCTGTGTAAATAAGCCTTGCTCGTCTATCTCAATCTTTTCAGTAGAAATATCACATCGACCCCTGCCAAGGCGCATGAGGCCAGGGCGGCCGCGCCGGTTTCGTGCCGAGAGAGGAAAATGTGATGAACCAGGATTTGGCCGCTCCCGGTACGACGGCCGACGGCTATTGGCATCTCGACGCCATCGTCGCGCAGTTGAGCGATATTCGGCGGGCGTGGCGCGCGGCGCAGGCGCATCATGCGGAATATGGCGCGGAGGGCTTTCCCTCGCGCGGGGATCTCGGGAAAATCATGGAGGCGCTGTGCGGGGTACTGTTTCCGCTGCGCCTCGGCCCCAATTTCGTCCGCCTGCACAATGAGGACGTGTTTGTCGCGCAGACGCTGCAAACCGCGCTGTCGCGCCTCTATGGCCAGATCCGGCTGGAGTTGATCTATGCCATGGCCGATGCGCCGCAGAGCGCGATCGACGCTCGCGCGGCCTATATCATCGGCGCCTTTGCGCAGCAGTTGCCGGAGCTTCGCATGTTGCTCGACACCGATGTCGAAGCGGCCTTTCGCGGCGATCCGGCGGCCCGCAGCGTCGACGAGGTGCTGATCTGCTATCCCTCGCTGCTGGCGATCATCCATTATCGCCTCGCGCGCAGGTTGCATCTGCTGGGTGCCCCGCTGGTCGCCCGGATCGTCTCGGAGGTCGCGCACGGCAAGACCGGCATAGACATTCATCCCGGCGCCGAGATCGGCGAGAGCTTCTTCGTGGATCATGGCACCGGCGTGGTCATTGGCGAGACCGCGATCGTCGGTGCGCGCGTCCGGCTCTATCAGGGCGTCACGCTGGGGGCGCTCAGCTTTCCCGCCGACCGGAACGGCGCACTGGTCAAGGACATGCCGCGTCACCCAATCGTCGAGGATGATGTCGTCATCTATGCGGGGGCGACAATTCTTGGCCGGGTCATCATCGGCCGGGGATCGGAAATCGGCGGTAATGTGTGGCTGACCCATAGCGTGCCGGCCGAAAGTCGGGTTGCCCAGGCGCGCGAACAGAATAGTCTCACTCGCATCGCCAGCCTGTCGGCGCCGCACCGTACCGGCCCGCGCGAGCCGCATGGCCATGTTGGCGAGTGAACGGGCCGGGAATGAACGGGAAGGCAGCCTGGGAGCAGAACTGCCTTCCCGCCATCACAGCGCGCATCGAGTCGATGCAGATGCAATTATAACTCTATTCAATCGGTAGATAACGATTGCGCGACGAACCGGGCGGGAGCTGCGACTGAGCCCGGCTTGTGCTGATCTGATGGCAACGCGGAATCGTGCTCCTACGCAGGCAGGAGCCCAAGGTTATCCGGCATGCCCTATTGCCCTGGGCTCCTGCTTCCGCAGGAGCACGGCGCATGTTTCAGCGGTACAGTTGCGCGGGGAATTGACTGCTCAGTCGTCCTGCGGTTTCAGGCTGTCGGCGCCGCGCTCACGCTCCGGCGGATGGGTGCCGGTCGCGGCATAATAGACCATCTCGGCGATGTTGGTCGCATGGTCGCCGATCCGCTCGAGATTCTTGGCGATGAACAGGATGTGCGCGCTTTCGGAGATGGTCTTGGGATTTTCCATCATGAAGGTGACCATGGTGCGAAACACGCTGTTGTAGAAATCGTCGACGGCGCGGTCGCGGTCGATCACGCCCATCGCCTTGGCCGGGTCGCGCGCGGCAAAGGCGTCGAGCACGTCCTTCACCATTTCCCGCGCGATCTGCGCCATCGAGGACAGCAGGGACAGCGGCGCATCGCTTTGGCTGTGGCTGACCAGCGGTACGCGCTTGGCGATATTCTTGGCATAGTCGCCGATCCGCTCGACGATGCCCACGATCTTGAGCACGGCGATGATCTCGCGCAGGTCGTCGGCCATGGGCGCGCGCAGTGCGAGCGTCTCGACGACCAGCTTCTCGATCCGCGCCTCCAGCGCGTCGATCACCTTGTCGTTGTTCACGACCTGCGTGGCGAGCGCGTCATTGCCCGAGGCGAGCGCGGTCATCGCCTCGGCAATGGCCGCTTCCGCACGGCCGCCCATTTCGGCGATCAGCGCGCGCAGCTCCCCGATTTCCTTGTCGAACGCCTTGACGGTGTGGTCGGACATGGCCTTAACTCCCAATAATCCTGGCGTCAGCCGTAGCGGCCGGTGATGTAGTCCTTGGTCCGCGCTTCACGCGGATTGGTAAAAATGTCGGTTGTCGCGCCGAATTCCACCACCGTGCCCAGATGGAAAAAGGCCGTCTTCTGCGACACGCGCGCCGCCTGCTGCATATTATGGGTGACGATCACGATGGCATATTTTCCGCGCAGCTCGTGGATCAACTCCTCGATCTTGGCGGTGGCAATGGGATCGAGGGCGGAGCAGGGCTCGTCCATCAGGATGACTTCCGGCTGCACCGCAATCGCGCGGCCGATGCACAGCCGCTGCTGCTGGCCACCGGACAGGGCCGTGCCGCTCTCGGCGAGACGATCCTTGACCTCCTCCCAGAGGCCTGCGCGGCGCAGCGACTGCTCGACGATCACGTCCATGTCCGCCTTGTTGGCGGCCAGGCCGTGGATGCGCGGGCCGTAGGCGATATTGTCGTAGATCGACTTGGGGAACGGGTTGGGCTTCTGGAACACCATGCCCACGCGCGCGCGGAGCTGGACCACGTCCATGTCCGGTGCGTAGATGTCGTGCCCGTCAAGCGAGATATTGCCTTCGACCCGGGCGCTCGCGACCGTGTCGTTCATGCGGTTGAGCGTGCGCAGGAAGGTCGATTTGCCGCAGCCCGAGGGACCGATGAAGGCAGTTACATCCTCCAGCGTGACGTCGATCGACACATTCTGGATCGCTTGCTTCTCGCCGTAATAGACGTTGACGTTACGCGCCGACATCTTGGTCGTCGCTGATCCTGTTTCAGCCATGGGGTTCTTTACCACCGTTTCTCGAACTTGTTGCGCAGGTAGATGGCGATGCCGTTCATCGCCAGGAGGAAAAGCAGCAGGACGATGATGGCGGCCGACGTCTTCTCGATGAAGGCCGCATCGACCTCGTCCGACCAGAGAAAGATCTGGACGGGCAGGACGGTCGCCGGCTCCATGATCCCCGTCGGCGGCGTCGGGATGAAGGCGCGCATGCCGATCATGAGCAGCGGCGCGGTCTCACCCAGCGCACGGGCCATGCCGATGATCGCGCCGGTCAATATGCCGGGCAGCGCAAGCGGCAGGACGTGGTGGAACACGACCTGCACCTTCGACGCGCCGACGCCGAGCGCGGCGTCACGGATCGAGGGCGGCACCGCCTTGATGGCGTTGCGGCCGGCGATGACGATGACCGGCATCGTCATCAGGGCGAGCGTCAGGCCGCCGACCAGCGGCGCCGAGCGGGGCAGGTGCATGAAATTGAGGAAGATCGCGAGGCCGAGCAGACCGAAGATGATCGAGGGCACGGCCGCGAGATTGTTGATCGACACCTCGATGATGTCGGTCCAGCGGTTCCGCGGGGCATATTCCTCCAGATAGAGCGCGGTCAGCACGCCCACCGGAAAACTGAGCGCCGCGGTCACCGCCATGGTGAGAAGGGAGCCCTTGAAGGCGCCCCATATGCCGACCATGGCCGGATCGGTCGCGTCCGAGGCTGTCAGGAATTGCAGGCTGATCCCGTTGATGCCGCCAGCCAGCATCGACCACAGCAGGATGACCAGGAAGCCCACGGCCATCAACGTCGCGACAACGCCCGCCATGGAGAAGAATTTCTCGAACAGATAGCGCTTGCGCAGCCGTTTGCGCATGGCGTCTGTTGTCCAGTCGGTGGGGCCCAGCACGATATCGGCCGTGCGGTCGGACATGTTACTCATAGGCCTCCCGATAGCGTTTGACGATGGTCAGGGCGACCACGTTCAGCAGCAGCGTGATGATGAACAGGACGAGGCCGAGCGCGAAGGCCGAAAGGGTCTTGGCGCTGTCGAACTCCTGATCGCCGGTGAGGAGCTGGACGATCTGGGTCGTCACCGTGGTGACGCTGGCAAAGGGATTGACCGTCATGTTCGCGGCCATGCCGGCGGCCATCACGACGATCATGGTTTCGCCAATGGCGCGGCTGACGGCAAGCAGGACGCCGCCGACGATGCCGGGCAGGGCGGCCGGGACCAGCACCTTGCGGATCGTCTCCGACTTGGTGGAGCCGAGCGAGAGCGCGCCGTCGCGCATCGCGCTGGGCACCGCGGCGATGCTGTCGTCAGCCATGGACGAGATGAGGGGAATGATCATCACCCCCATGACGAGGCCGGCCGCGAGGGCGCTTTCCGACGTCGGGTTCTCCATGCCGATCGCGATCGCGAGTTCGCGCACCAGCGGGCCGAGCGTGAGAGCGGCGAAATAGCCGTAGACCACCGTGGGGATGCCCGCGAGAATCTCGAGCAGCGGCTTGAGCCAGGCGCGCAGGCGGGACGAGGCATATTGGGTGAGATAGATCGCGCACATCACGCCGATCGGGATGGCGACGATCATGGCGATGATCGCGCCGATGAAGATGGTGCCCCAGAACAGCGGGACGGCGCCGAAGCCATTTTCCTCGCCCGCCACGACATCGTTCGCGGGCGACCAGTGGGTGCCGAAAAGAAACTCGTGCACGGGGACAAGGGCGAAGAAGCGGCTGGTCTCGAACAGCAGCGACAGAACGATGCCAAAGGTCGTCACCAGCGCCACCAGCGAGGCCAGGATCAGGCAGGCGACGACGACGTTCTCGACCTTCTGGCGCGCGCGGAAATCAGGCTTGATCTTGAGAAAGCCGATGGCGAAACCGGCGACGATCAGCACCGCGGCGATCCCCATGCCAAGCATCGCATAGGTCTGGACGGCCTGCCCGATCGGCTTGGCCAGGGCATAGGCCTGGGGGTTGAACGCGGCCTCCAGCGTGCCGTTGGCCAGTCCCATGGCTTCGGAGATCAGCGAATCGCGGTCCATCGCGGTGGTTGGCAGGTTCTTCGCGGCGGGATTGGCGAGCACCGACGCCATCACCAGCCGATCGGCGATGAATGGCCAGATGCAGAGAAACAGAAGTGCCGGACCCATGGTCCACAGCGTGAGATAGCTGGCATGTTGCGATGGCAGCGAGTGCATGCGGCCACCTGCCGTGGCCGCCATCGCGCGTGCGCGGTATCGGCCGAAAATCCAGGCAGCCATGCCTATCAGCGCCGTGACCAGAAACATGTGCGAGGGAGTCACGGCCAGGCCTTTCGCAGGAATAACGAATGTAGCGGTTGGGGTACCCGCTACGGTGGCGGGTACCCCAAGCCGTATCAGAAGTCGAGTTGGGCGCGTACCGTAACCGCGTCCACGTTGAAGCCCTGCTCGAGATTGGTGCTGGGCGTCGATGTGAGGACCGATGCGCCGAAGGGGCCACCCTTCACATGCGTACGGGCATATTGTGCCACGAACTTCACATAGTCCATCGGCAGCCAGATCAGGCTCGCCTCATAGCCGGTCTGCACGCCGCCGTTGATGTAGTTGCTGGCGGCCGTGTAGGTGTTGGCGGCCGTGACGGGCAGGTTGCCGACGACGTCCGACAGGTCCGTGCGATCATAGCGGGCGTTGATCTGGAACGCGCCCACGCCACCCTGATCGATCGGGTGCAGCACCTTGGTGCGATCCCATTTGAAGCCCTTATAGCCGCGGGTTTCGCCGGTCAGGAAGTAGCCAACCTCGGCATAGCCGCTGTTGAACTTCGGATCGCTGATGGGAAAGCGGGCCGCGCCGCCGGTGCCGTTGTTCAGGCTGAACACAGTTGCCGGATTGTTGATCCCGCGCACCCATGCATATTGGAATTCACCGGCGAAGTGGAACGACTTGTAGATGAACGCCAGTTCGCCGCCCAGGATCTCGTCACCCTCGGACGCGATGCGGCCGGTGTCGACGAAGCGCTGGTCAGTGATCTGGGTATAGGGCCGCATGCGATAGCGGGTCGACTGGGCATCGCTCGAGTTGGTGCGATACTGGAAGTTGACGCCGAAGTGGGCCTGAACCGGGCCGATCCACGGGGCATAGGCAGCGCGGGCGCTGGCCTGCCAGGTGTTGTTGCCAAAGGTCGCCGGGTTCTCGCCGATGTCCTTGCCCCAGATGCCCGCCGCAACCATGAAGGGTGCCTTGGTGCTGGTGTAGGATGCCGACAGGCCGAGACGGCGGCCGTAGCCGAAGGCGTCGGTCATGCCGGCGCGCTCGGTGAAGCTGGTGAAGCGATTGGAGGTCAGCAGTTCAAGGCTGGACAACGGATAATGATGTCCGACCGTGATGAGGAGGGGCGAACCCGGCTTCTGCCAGGTGATCACCATATCCTCATAGTTCACGCCGGCCTGGCTCAGTTCCAGCTCGAACTTGTAGCCGAAACCAGCCGGCGCCGAGCCTTCCGCGCCGATGATGAGGCGGCGGGCACGCATGTTCCAGCCCAGGTTGTTCGTCGTCAGGGCGCCGGCGCCGAACGCGGCGCTGCCAGCCGCGACCGTCGCGGTGGAGCCGTGCGGCAGCGACACATAGCCCGCGTCGAACTGGAGCACGCCCTTGGGCTTGAAGCTCCAGCCCGTGTCGGGATCAGAGAAGCTGGGCGCACCCTTCCACACCGGTGCGTTCTTGGCCTGGGTCTTCTTCACTTCATCGAGCTGCGCCTGCATGGCTTCGATCTGCGCCTGGAGCAGCGCCATCTTGGCGTCGGCGTCGGTCGCCTTGGCTTCGGCGTCGGAAACCGACTGCAGTGACGCATCGTCCGGCGACGGCGCGTCGGCCGGCGGCTCTGCCATCTGCTGGTCGGTGGTTGGCTGGGCGTGCGCGGCCACGGGCATGATCAGCACCGCGGACGCGAGCAACAGTCCCTTCGTCATCGAAAATTTCATAAGATACTACCCCTTTATTCTTGTCGGAATGCGATCTTTGATCGCTTATTTCAGCCCAGCAGCGTTCATTGGCGTCATCGAGGTTGCCATGCGCTGCGCACGGACGCGTGCGGCGTCAGGTGAGGAAACGATGCCCAGCGACTTCAGATAGCCATTCGGACCAAAAGCCGTTTCGCGGACATATTCGGCCACGAACTGGCGGATGCCCGGAATTGCCTGAAGGTGGGCGTTCTTCACATAGATGTAGAGCGCGCGGGCACCGGGATATTTGAAGGTCGAGATCGTCTGATAGGTGGGTTCGACCCCATTGATCGAGACGCCGCGCAGGCGGTTGGCATTCTCTTCCAGATAGCTGTAGCCGAAGAAGCCGACCGCGACCGGATCAGCGGCAAGCTTCTGGACGATCAGATTGTCGTTCTCGCCAGCGTTGATATAGGCGCCATCCTCGCGAATGCCCTTGCAGATCTTGTTATACTGCGCTTCGTTTGTCTTCTTCATCGCGGCGATCGTCGGATTGGCGGCGCAGGCCGGTTCCATCAGCAGATCCTCGATCGAGGAGCGGGTGCCCGATGTCGTCGGCGGACCAAAGACGCGGATCGGAAGGGCGGGCAGGCTGGCGTTCACGTCTTTCCAGGTCTTGGCCTTGTTCGGCTTGCCCCAGGGATTGGCGGCGATGGCGGCATAGACGTCCTTGACGGTGACGTTCTTGAGCTGGCCGCCGGTTGCCTGCGCCAGGGAAAGGCCATCGAGGCCGACCTGGATCTCGGTGATCTGCGAGACGCCGTTGGCGCCGCAGGTCTTGAATTCGGAGAGCTTGAGACGGCGCGACGCGTCCAGAATGTCGGGGTGCTGCGCGCCAACGCCGGCACAGAACAGCTTGGCGCCCGCGCCCGTGCCGGTCGACTCGACGATCGGCGCCGGAATGTTGCGGTTCGCCGCCGCGAATCGCTCGGACACCGCTTTGGTGAACGGATACACGGTCGAAGACCCGACAACGCGGATGTTACGGCGCATTTGCGTGGAGGCCGGTACGGCCAAGGTCGCAGCGGCCGTCGCGGCCAAAATCAATTTTGTTCTGAATTTCATGTCGCACCTGATCTTGCGGGCGCCATCTCCCCAGTGGAGGCGCGCTGTCAGGGCCCTAGTCAGCTAATGAGACATGTCTGTGACTCTAATATTGCAAATATGTGACAGTGACGTTGGGTGCGCAGCCGGCCGCGCCTTCAGGCCGACGTCGGCACCACCCGGTTTGCGACAAGGCTGTCGACCACGGACGGATCCGCCAGCGTCGAGGTGTCGCCCAGCGCGCCGACCTCGCCTTCCGCGATCTTGCGCAGGATGCGGCGCATGATCTTGCCGCTGCGGGTCTTGGGCAGGCCCGGCGCGAACTGGATGGCGTCGGGCGTGGCGATGGGGCCGATCTCCTGCCTGACCCATTGGCGCAGTTCCTGCCGCAGGGCGTCGCTCTCCGGCTCGTTCGCGTTGAGGGTGACATAGGCGTAGATGCCCTGGCCCTTCACTTCATGCGGCATGCCGACCACCGCTGCCTCGGCCACCTTGGCGTGGGCGACGAGCGCGCTTTCGACCTCGGCGGTGCCCATGCGATGGCCGGAGACGTTGATGACGTCATCGACGCGCCCGGTGATCCAATAATAGCCGTCCTCGTCGCGGCGGCAGCCGTCGCCGGTGAAATATTTGCCCTTGTAGGTGGTGAAATAGGTCTGGAAGAACCGTTCGGAATCACCCCACACGCCGCGCATCTGGCCCGGCCAGCTGTCGGTGATGCACAGGTTTCCTTCGGCCGCGCCATCGAGCACCTTGCCCTCGCCGTCGACCAGTTGCAGCTGGACGCCGAACATGGGCTTGGTCGCGCTGCCGGGCTTCAGGGGGATGGCGCCGGGGAGGGGGGCAATCATTGCGCCGCCCGTTTCGGTCTGCCACCAGGTGTCGACGATCGGGCAGCGGCTGTCCCCCACGACGCGGTAATACCATTCCCACGCCTCCGGGTTGATCGGTTCGCCGACCGTGCCAAGGAGGCGGATCGAGCTGCGCTTGTGCTGCTTCACCCAGTCGTCGCCCTCGCGCATCAGCGCGCGCAAAGCCGTGGGGGCGGTGTAGAAGATGTTGACGCCGAGCCGGTCGCAGGTCTCCCAGAAGCGGCCATGGTCGGGATGGTTGGGCACGCCGTCGAACATCACCGTCGCGCCGCCATTGGCGAGCGGGCCGTAGACGAGATAGCTGTGCCCCGTGACCCAGCCGATGTCGGCGGTGCACCAGAACACCTCGCCCGGCCGGTAGTCGAAGATATATTGCCAGGTCATCGCGACCCACAGCAGATAGCCGCCGGTCGTGTGCAGCACGCCCTTGGGCTTGCCGGTGGAACCGGAGGTGTAGAGGATGAACAGCGGGTCCTCCGCGCCCATCGGCTCGGGCTGGCATTCCAGCGCGGCGGCGGCGCGCAACTCGCCATAGGCATGGTCGCGGCCGGCGGTCATCGGCACGTCGGCGCCGGTCCGCTCCACCACGATCACCGACTTGACGCAGGGACATTGCGCGACGGCGGCATCGACATTGCGTTTGAGCGGGATCTTCTTGCCGCCGCGCACGCCTTCGTCGGCGGTGACGACCAGCGAGGAGTCGCAGTCCTGGATGCGTCCCGCCAGGCTGTCCGGCGAGAAGCCGCCGAAGACGACCGAATGAATCGCGCCGATGCGGGTGCAGGCGAGCATCGCCATCGCCGCCTCGGGCATGTTGGGCATGTAGATGGTGACGCGGTCGCCCTTGCGGACGCCCTGGCCTTTCAGGACATTGGCGAAGCGGCAGACTTCCTCATGCAGCTGGGCATAGGTTAAGCGCCGGGTCTCGCCCGGCTCGTCGCCCTCCCAGATCAGCGCGGTCTCGCCGCCGCGCGTCGCCAGATGCCGGTCGAGGCAGTTGGCGGACACATTGAGGACGCCGTCCTCGAACCAGCTGATGCGGAAATCGGATTCGTTGAAGCTGGTGTTCTTGACAGACGTAAATGGCAATATCCACTCGAGCCGCTTGGCCTCTTCCCGCCAGAATGCCTCCGAGTCGGCGACCGAGCGGGCATACATTTCCGCATAGCGTTCGGCGTTGATGATCGCGCGATCGGCCAGGTCGGATGGAACGGCATAGGTCGTGGTCATAGAATGTCTCCCGGTGCGATCATAACCGCCTGCGCGCTGTAGGGAATGGCAAAGATTCTGGACGGACGGTGCGTTGACCGAAACGCATAAGGCCGACAAGTGATCAGCTGCAGCGAGCGAAAATGAAGGAGAGACGTCGGGATGGTCGGGAAAGGCATTTTTGAGGGCGTTCGGATCGTCGAACTGGCGCCATCGCGCGTCCCGTCGCAGAGGCCGCGGCCTGGCACGGCCGCCTTGATGCCGTCGTCGATTGCATCGCGACCGGACCGGCGGGCAAGCGTCTGTCGGGCCCGTTCCTGGAGACCGATCCCGACGGATTTGGCCGGTTCATGGATCTTTCCATCGTGAACTTCCAGCACCTCGCCCATGCGGCCCTGCCGTGGCTCGCCCGGCAGGGCGGAACGCTGATCGCCTTCGTCGACGATACCGATGGCGCTAGGCGTCTGGCGGAAGTAAATGCCGACCGGATGGCAAGCGCACGGCGCCGGGCGGGGCTGGGCCTGCCGACGCCGGAGGATATCGCGCCGCTCGTGCTGTTCCTGTGCGGCGGCGGCGCGCGGCGTATCACCGGACAGGTCATCAGCGTCAATGGCGGCGTTAACGCCTGAGTATAGCGAGGCGAAAAATCATGAAACAGATTGTGCTGCGCGCGTACCCGACTGGCCATCCCAAGGCCGAGGACTTTGCCGTTGAGACCGTCGACATGCCGGTGCCCGGACCGAACGAGATCCTCGTCAGGACGCTCTGGCTGTCCCTCGATCCGATGATCCGCTTTGCGCTCGACGAGAAGCTGCTGACCGGCATCAGCCATGTCGCGATCGGCGAGCCGGTCTATGGCGGGGCGGTGTCCAGGGTGGTCGCCTCGAACAACCCGGATTATGCCTTGGGCGACTATGTGGAGGGCCGGACCGGCTGGCGCGAATATGCCGCCGTCGAACCGGCCAAGCTGTTCATGGGCATGCGTAAGGTCGATCCGGAACTGGCGCCCGTGTCCACCGCGCTTGGTGTGCTCGGCATGCCGGGCCAGACTGCCCATGCCTGCGTGATTGCCATCGGCCGGGTTGCGGCGGGCGAGACCGTGGTCATCTCCGCAGCGGCGGGCGGGGTGGGGTCGATTGCCGGGCAGATCGCCAAATTGCTCGGCGCGCGCGTCGCCGGCATTGCTGGTGGGCCGGATAAGTGCGCGGCTGTCGTGGGCTTGGGCTTCGACGCCTGTGTCGATTACAAGGCTCCTGATTTCGCGGAACGCCTCGCGGCTGCCTGCCCAGACAAGATCAACGTCTATATCGACATGGTCGGCGGCGATGTGACGCAAGCGGTGCTGCCGCTGCTCACTTATCGGGCGCGGATGCCGGTGTGTGGCTTCATCGCGCATTATGGCGTGGGCCGCGAGGGTCCGGGACCGGATCGCCTGCCCGGCTTCATGCGCACGATCATGTCCAAGGGGCTGGAGGTGCGCGGCTTTGGTGGCGCGATGGAGGGTGGTCAGGCGGCGCTCGACGACCTGTCCGAATGGGTGCGCGAGGGCCAGATCCGCCATCCCGAGACGATCGTCTACGGGCTGGAGAACGCACCGGCCGCCTTTGCCGGCATATTTGGCGGCAACAGCAATATCGGCAAGCTGCTGGTGCGGGTCAGCGCGGACTGATCCCCGCTTGATCGCGAACGCGGGGACGTACAGTAGGACTCTTGCACCAAATGTCTGCGGGAGAGCCATGCATGTCCGAATTCTGTCTGCTCATCAACGGACGCCTCGTGCCCGGCGACCGGTCGAGCCCCGTGCTCAACCCGGCGACCGAGCAAGCCGTGGCGCAGTGCCCGCGCGCATCCGAGGCGCAGCTGAACGAGGCGGTCGCTGCCGCCAAGGCCGCGTTCCCGGCCTGGGCCGCGCTCGCCATCGACGCGCGGCGGACGGTGCTGATGAAGATGGCCGACCGCATCGACCAGCATCGGGATGAACTCGCCCGGCTGCTGACGCAGGAGCAGGGCAAGCCGCTCCGCGAGGCAACCGGCGAGGTCATGCGTGCGGCCGGCTTCTTCCGCTATTTTGCCAGCCTCGACCTGCCGGTGAAGGTGGCCGAGGACAGCGCCGACCGGCGCGTCGAGCTGCACCGGCGGCCCTTGGGTGTGGTTGCCGCGATCATCCCGTGGAATTTCCCGGTCATGATGGTGTCCTTCAAGGTGCCGCCCGCGCTGCTGGCCGGCAATACGATCGTGCTGAAGCCTTCGCCCACGACCCCGCTCACCACGCTCAGGATCGCCGAGCTGGTGGCCGACATGGCGCCGCCCGGCGTGCTCAACGTGATCGCGGACGATAACGACCTCGGCACCGCGCTCACCGCCCATCCCGACGTGCGCAAGATCAGCTTCACCGGATCGACCGCGACCGGCAAGAAGGTGATGGCATCCGCGACCGACCTGCTCAAGCGCTTCACCCTGGAGCTGGGCGGCAATGACGCGGCGATCGTGCTGGACGATGCCGACCCGGAGACGGTCGCCAAGGGGCTGTTCTCCGGCGCCTTCGCCAATGCGGGCCAGGTCTGCCTGGCGATCAAGCGCGCCTATGTCCATGACAGCATCTACGACGCGGTGTGCGACGCGCTGGCAAGGCGCGCTGACGAGGCGGTGGTCGGCGACGGGCTGGAGCAGGGGACGCAGATCGGCCCCGTCCAGAACAGGATGCAATATGAGAAGCTCAAGCACTTCCTGGAGAGCGCCCGGCGCGACGGCACGATCATCGCTGGCGGAACATTGCTCGACGGGCCGGGCTATTTCATCCGTCCGACCGTGGTGCGGGACATCACCGACGGCGCGGAACTGGTCGATCAGGAGCAGTTCGGCCCGGTCCTCCCGCTCATCCGCTATACCGACCCGCAGGACGCGCTCGCCCGCGCCAACGCCTCGCCCTATGGTCTTGGCGGATCGGTCTGGTCGTCGAGCGTGCCGCGCGCCCGGGAGATCGCGGCGCGCATGGATGCCGGCACCGTCTGGGTGAACAGGCATCTCGACCTCATGCCCTACATCCCGATGAGCGGTGCCAAGCATAGCGGCATCGGCGTGGAGTTCGGCGAGGAAGGGCTGGCCGAATACACCCAATTGCATGTGCTGAACCTACCGGGCGGATGAGACCATGTTGGCATGGCCTGCTGCAAGGCGTATATTGCGCCACAGGAGTGGATCGAGTCGATGCGCACTATGTTGCTGGCAGTTCTGCTATTGGCGTTGCCGGGCTCGACCGTTGCCCAACCGACCGCCCGCTCCCAAGGCCGCCACGTCCCGGTAGAGCTTTCCAGTTTCAAATTCACGCCGTCGACGATCATTTTGACGCATGATCAGCCCTATGTGCTGGATCTGACCAACAGGTCGTCGGGGGGCCATGATTTCGCTGCCAGCGCCTTTTTTCAGGCTGCCCGGGTCGATCCGGCGGATGAAGGGCTGATCCATAAGGGCAAGATCGCGCTGAAGCGCGGTGAGTCCGTCAGCATCCGGCTGGTAGCGCCCCCTGCTGGCGAATATGAACTTCACTGCTCCCATTTCATGCATGCCGGCTTTGGCATGAAAGGGACGATCCGGGTCGAGTAGCAGCGGGCGGGCTGTCTGTTCAGCGCGTTCCTGATCCTGGGGCTGGGCCCCTATCCCGAGTGGGCAGCGAGCGGGCGGATGCCCGCGCCGGCGCTTCAGGCCACAAAAAGTGGTGCACCCAACTGGATTCGAACCAGTGGCCTCCGGATTAGGAATCCGATGCTCTATCCTGCTGAGCTATGGGTGCATGCTGCCTTCCTACGGACGCAGCACGCAGTGGTCAACGCGGTGAAAGCGTAATGAGGGGCTTCAGTTCTGCTCGCTGGGCGGCACGACCGGGATCGGCAGGGGGGCGATGGCGATGCCCTCCTCGATAAGGGCCCGCGCCTCATTGGCGTCGGTGACGCCGTGGATCGAGGCGGGGGCTTCATCGCCATAATGCATGGCGCGCGCCTTGTCCGCGAAGTCCTCGCCAACCCAGGCGGACTTCTCCAGGAGCCGTGCCTGAACCTGGGCAAGCCGCTCGATCACCGCCTGCAGCTTGGCCGCGTCTTCGGGGCCCATGGTGGCGACATCGCGCGGCTGCATGGGCGTGCTCTCGCGCGTTTCGCGCCGATTGCCCTTGGCTGAAACGGCGGGGGCCATCACCGCCTTGTCGATCAGGCCATTGCCGCAGGTCGGGCAGGAAACGAGGCCACGCCCCTGCTGGTCTTCATAATCCCGGGAGGAACCGAACCAGGCCTCGAACACATGGCCGTGCGTACATTGCAGATCAAAGACTATCATAATCTCGTCACATCGGGATTTGCACGGCGATGGTCAAGGGCGGGTATGCGTTGTCGGACCGTATTCACCCGTGCCAGATCGAGATCGAGCGTCGCAATGCCGGGCGCTTCGTCCATGTCGAGGAGCACCGCGCCCCAGGGATCGATCACCAGGCTATGGCCATAGGTCTCCCGCCCGTCGGCGTGGGTGCCGGTCTGTGCGGCGGCAATGACGTAGCAGCCCGCCTCGATCGCGCGCGCGCGCAGCAGCACGTGCCAATGCGCCTTTCCGGTGGGCACGGTGAAGGCGGCGGGCACGGTCAGGATCTGCGCGCCCGCATCGCTGAGGGTGCGATAGAGGTCCGGGAAGCGCAGGTCATAGCAGATCGAAAGGCCGATGGGCGCCCAAGGCGTATCGACGAGGACGGCGGTGTCGCCAGCCGCATAGCTCGACGATTCGCGCCAGCTCTCGCCCGTGGGCAGGTCGACGTCGAACAGATGCATCTTGTCGTAGCGGGCCCGGATCGCGCCGGTGTCGTCGATGACGAAGGCGCGGTTGCGCCATTTGCCGGGCGTTGCCGGATCCGCGACCGCCAGCGATCCGATCGATACCCACAGGCCAAGGGCGGCCGCTTTCTCCCGCACGCCTGAAAGAACAAGGTCATCGGCCTCCGCGACGATGGTTGCTGATGCGCGCTTTCGATCGCGGTCGAGATAGCCGGACATTTCCGGCGTGAAGAGCATCTCCGCATCCTTGCTCTTCGCCTGGCGGATGGCGTCCATGATCGTAGTGAGATTGGCGGCCGGATCAATGCCCGTCGTCATCTGGAGGACGGCGATTTTCACCGCTCAGGCGAGCAGCGGATCGAGGCCGCCCTTTGCGTCGAGCGCCTGCAGCTCGTCGCAGCCGCCGATATGCCGGCCGTCGATGAACACCTGCGGCACCGTCATGCGTCCGTTCGACCGCTCGACCATCTCCCCGCGCTTCGGGCCGCCCATGGTGATGTCGAACTCCTCATAGTCCACGCCCTTGCTGTCGAGCAGGGCCTTGGCCCGGTGGCAGAAGCCGCAAAATGCCTTGGTGTAGATTTCGACCTTCGCCACGCACAAATTCTCCCGGACTAGATGGTGGTGATTTCGGAAGGCCGCGCGCTCTTGTCAATGCGCAAGCTGCGGCGCGGCGTTATCTGTCTCGTCGAGTACTCGCGCCCAGCATAGCAGGTCGACCCGCGCCGCGCCCGCCGTGCGCAAGATACGCGCGCAGGCGGACGCGGTGGCGCCCGTCGTCCAGATGTCGTCGACCAGGACTACATGCCGGCCGGCTATGCGAGGCTGCTGCTTCTTTCCTACCGCAAAGGCGTTGCGGACCAGGCGTCGGCGCTTGGCGGCGCTCATCTTTCGCAGCGGCGGGGTGCGTACCGTACGCACCAGCGCCTCGTTCGCTGCGGTGCCGCCCGTCAATCGCGCGAGGGCGCTCGCGATCAGGGCTGCCTGGTTGAAGCCGCGCGACCACAGGCGCCAGCGATGCAGGGGGACCGGCACGAAGATCAGCGCCCGTGCATCGAGGCCGTCCAGATGCCGCGTCATATAGCGTGCAATCAGGCGGGCATGGCCGGTTCGCCTGCCATATTTGAAGCGCAGGGCCACGGTGCGCGCGACCGCGCCATAGGCCATGACCGCCCGCGCCCTGTCAAAGGGGGGCGGATCGGCATGACATGCACCGCAGCGCGCCTCGGGCCCCTCGTCGAAGGCAAACGGCAGGCCGCAGGCCGCGCAGCACGGATCGCCCAGGAAATGCACCGACTGCCAGCACGGGGTGCAGAAGCTGTGCTGGTCCGCGACAATCTCGCCGCAGGCGGGGCAGCGCGCGGGCAGGGCGAAGTCGAGCACGGAGAGTGCGGCCGTGCGCAGCTTGTCAATGGCGGTGTCGCTGGGCATGGCGATGCTTGTTTCACGGGCGCGGCGCGGGCACAAGGCGCCGCATGGCTATACCCGTCCTGTTCAACATGAGCTTGCGCGCAATGCGCCGCGACCGCGCCGCTCCCGGCTTTGCGCGCCACGCCTTTCTGTATGAGGCGGCCGCGCACGAGATGCTCGACCGGCTGGCGGATGTGCGGCGCGATTTTCGCGAGGCGCTGGTGATCGGTGCGCCGACAGATATCCTCCCGTCCGCGCTGAAGGAACGGGGTCTCAGGGTGACGGTCGCTGACCCGGGGCCGCGTATGGCCGCTACGCAGGGCGGTTTCTGTTTGTGCGAGGATGCGCCCTTGCCCTTTGCGCCCGCCAGTTTCGACCTGATCCTGAGTTGCGGCACCATGGACAGCGTCAATGACGTGCCGGGCCTGCTGGTTCAGCTGCGCCAGTTGCTGCGCCCCGACGGGCTGCTGCTCGCGGCATTCATGGGCGCGGGGTCGCTGCCGCGTTTGCGCTCCGCGCTGCTGGCGGCCGATGGGAGCAGGCCAGCCCAGCGGATCCATCCGCAGATCGACGTGCGCACGGCTGGCGACCTGTTGATGCGCGCGGGCTTTGCGCTGCCGGTGGCGGACGTGCAGAGCCTCGATGTCGGCTATGACGGGCTGCTCGGCCTGCTGGGCGATTTGCGCGGCATGGGCGCGGCCCAATGCCTCGTCTCAACGCCACCGCCGCTGACGCGCGCTGGCCTGGTGCGCGCGATCGAGGATTTCGCGTCGGGCGCCGATGCCGATGGCCGCACCCGCGAGCGGTTCGAGATCATCCAGATCAGCGGCTGGCGCCCCGACCCGTCGCAACCCAAGCCCGCCCGGCGCGGCTCGGCAACGGTATCGCTCGCGGAGGCATTGAAGACTTAAAGCAGCGCGTCCAGCAGGGCGATGAGCGGCAGGTCCGCCGGCGGCATGGGGAGGGCGAACATCGCGGTGGGATACTCCCAGCGCAGGTCGCTTGCCACCAGCGCGCGCGGAATGCCCCGCCATTTGCGGCAGACATAGAGCAGCAATAGCAGATGCGTGCCATTGTCGAGCCGGGCACTCGCAAAGGTCGCCGGGGCCAGGCAGGCCGCTTCGGTATCGATGCCCAGTTCTTCGTGCAGCTCACGGATCAGGGCGGCCTCGGGAGTTTCCCCGGCTTCGATCTTTCCGCCCGGAAATTCCCACAGGCCGGGAAGCGATTTGCCCGGCGGGCGCTGCTGCAGCAATATCCGTCCGTCCGCATCGATCAGCGCCGCCGCGACGACCACCGCAGTGCTTCCAGGATCATTCATTGAAAAAGCCTTTTATTAACGATCTTTGGCATAAGCTATCGGCTAGCCCATGGATCGCGAAGGAAATAGCTGTGCCTGGACGGCTGAAATTACTGAAAACGGACGCGAAAGGCGCGACCGCCGTTGAGTATGGACTGATCCTGGCACTCATTGTTCTGGCGATGATGGCAGCTCTCACCAACTTGGCGACGCGGGTCAACAACATGTGGTACAATGTTGCCAACAAAGTTAACGCCAGTTAACTGTCTTATTTTTACATGTCTCCGAAGTTCTTAGGAATTTATAAACCGTCCACGCTTTACATAGGCTGTACTGGTTCAAAATACCATTGGCCGGGTGGGTGATTTTTCTGAAGCGTAGGGAGATTAACATGAAAGCTATCCGCAAGTTCCTTAAGAACAACAAGGGCGCGACTGCCATTGAATATGGCCTGATCGCAGCCCTGATCGCTGTTGCAGCCATCGGTGCGATGAGCAGCCTCGGCACCAAGCTGACCAACACCTTCAACAAGGTTGCAGGTAACATGTAATCTATTTGGGCGGACAAGCAATTTGCTTGTTCGCCCAAATATCGTGTAGCCGCGGTCGTATAATAATTTAAATTCTCTTCAAACCTTGGGGGATTTATGAAATCCGCAATCTATAATTTCTTCAAAGACCGCAAGGGCGCGACCGCGATCGAATACGGCCTGATTGCGGCCTTGATCGCTATTGCCGCCATCGGTGCGATGAGCAGCCTCGGCACCAAGCTGAACAATACCTTCAACAGCGTTGCCGGCAACTTGAATTAATGCCTCTTGGCATCTGCCAGAACGTGGCGGCGAGACACATGTCTCTGCCGCCATTTTCATTTTTGCCGTCCTTTAACTGCCTATGGTCAGGAACTTCTCCGCCCGCTGGCGCCGCAGTGCATCGGCTGAGAGCCGCGACAGGTCCTTCAGTTCCGCGATCAGCGCATCCTTGAGCGATGCGATCGCGGCGGCCCGGTGCCGGTGGGCACCGCCGACGGGTTCCGGCACGATCCGGTCGCAGACGCCCAGTTCAAACAGGCTCTGCGCGGTGACCTGCATGGCGGTGGCGGCATCGCTCGCCCGTTCCGCCGTGCGCCAGAGGATCGAGGCGCATCCTTCCGGTGAAATCACCGAATAGATCGCGTGCTCGAACATCAGCACCCGGTTGCCCGCGGCCAGCGCGATGGCACCGCCCGATCCGCCTTCGCCGACCACAGCGGCGATCATCGGCACTCCAAGCGCCAGGCATTGCTCGGTCGAGCGGGCGATGGCTTCAGCCTGGCCGCGCTCCTCGGCCTGGACGCCGGGAAAGGCGCCCGATGTATCGACGAGGGTGATGACCGGCAGGCCGAAGCGGTCCGCCAGGTCCATCAGGCGGATCGCCTTGCGATAGCCCTCCGGCTTGCCCATGCCGAAATTATGCTTGAGGCGCGAGGTGGTGTCGTCGCCCTTTTCATGGCCGATCACCATGATGCGCTGTCCGCCGAGCCGCGCAAAGCCGCCCAATATCGCCTGATCGTCGCCAAAGGCCCGGTCGCCGGCGAGCGGCATGAACTCGTCGAATAGTCCCGCGACATAATGCTTGAAATGCGGCCGGTCGGGGTGCCGCGCGACTTGCGTCTTCTGCCAGGGCGTCAGCTTGCCATAAAGGTCGGCGAGCATCCGTTCGGACCGCTGCTGCAGCTTTTCGATCTCACTGTCGATGTCGATGGCGCCGTCCTGCGCCGTTTCGCGCAATTCGGTGATCTTTGCCTGCAGTGCCGCAATCGGCTTTTCAAAATCGAGAAAACTGATCATCAGCGGGCGTTAGTTTGACCGCGCGGGAAGGTCAACGAGTGGATGGCGCGCATTGACCAGCGCGACCAGATGCGCGGCGTCGACATGGGTGTAGATCTGGGTGGTCGCGATGTCGGCATGGCCCAGCATCGACTGGAGCGCGCGCAGGTCCGCGCCGCCCTCCAGCAGATGGGTCGCAAAGGCGTGGCGCAGCACGTGCGGGCTGATCGCGGTGGGATCGATGCCGCTGGCGACGGCGAGATCCTGGACGATCTGGTAGAGGCGGATGCGGCTCAGATATCCCTTGCCGGACGGGAACAGCCAGGCGCTGTCCTCCGGCACATGCGCACGCCAGGCCGCGACTGCCCCGCGGGCGCGGTCGGAGATGGGCACCAGCCGCTCGCGCCCGCCCTTGCCGCGCAGGATGAGGAACGGCTGGTCGCTGCGCAGGGCGCTGCGCGGCAGGGACATAAGCTCGCTGGCGCGCAGTCCCGATCCGTAAAGAAGCTCGATCAGGGCCGAGAGCCGGAAATCCAGCGGGGCGGGATTGGCGACGCCGAGGCGCTCGGCAATCGTCCCGAACAGGCGCTCGATATCGGCGTGGGACAGACATTTCGGCAGGGAACGCCGCACGGTGGGACGCGCCAGCGCCGTCGAGGGATTGTCGGTGCGCAGCCCTTCGGCCTCCAGAAAGGCATAGAAACCGCGCAGTGCCGATGCCTTGCGCGCGACACTGGAGGCGGCGAGTTCTGCCCAATGGGCGGACAGGCTGCGCAGGCCGTCGGGACTCGCCTGGACGAGGTCGCCAATATGCGCGGCGGCGTCCTCAAGGTCGGTGCGATAGGCGATCAGGGTGTTGCGCGCGACGCCGCGTTCCGCCGCCAACATGGCCAGAAACTGATCGATCGCGCGCTGTGACATGATCGGATCAGGCCCTGGACCATTTTCGAGATGGGCATGAATGCCCATCGGCTCGGAAAATGGTCAGATTCAATGAATAGAGCATTTTTAGCCGCAAAACCGGATCCCACTTTTGCGGAAAATGCTCTATCACAGCCGCGTCATCGCCTCGGCTGCGATCATGCGGGCTTCCGGGTCCAGCCCGACCTGCCGCAACGCCGTCAGGATCACCGCGAGATGCTGGGGCGGCAGCAGCGCCCATGCGGTCGTCTGGAGGCCGACTGCGGCGAGCAGGGCGACGGTGCCCTTTTCCCTTCGCGTTGCGGCGTTCGCCAGCTCGCGCGCCCAGCGCGACTTCGTGGTGGCGTGCATCGCCAGTTCCTCGAGGACCGCCGCCGCATCATCGCCCGAAAGGCGGCCAAGGCCGATCAGTGCGGCCGTCAGCATCTTGCTGGCGACCTTGTCCTCGCTCTCGTCGGCGCTGATGAAGGCATCGACCTTGCTGCGCGTTATGCCCGCAGAACCGTCGGGCAGGCCAACCGCGAGCAGCGCCCAGGCCCGCTCCTTGCCGGGATTGTCCATGGCGTCAACCGTGCGCACCCACTGTGCGGCATTGCGGTCATAGCCGCCTGCGAACATCGCGGCGAGCAGCCAGGGCGTGTCCGCGCCCGCATCGGCAGAGGGCGGCAACGCGGCGGCGGCGCGCGCGAGGGCGGGCAGTGCGGCATAGCTGACGCCGCCCGCGCCCATGGCGCTGCCATCGGCGGGCGCCATGGTCCAGAAGGTGCGCATGGCATCGACACGGGCCGGAAATGTCTCGCCCTTATAGGCCGTGCGGAACGTGTCGAACAAATCGTTCGGCACGTCCTCGTCATTCTCCACGGCGCCAAATTGGGAGTAGAAATCCACGAGTGCGGCGCTGGAGAATACGCCCAGCCGGGCGGCCGTGGCGGCGCCGGGCAGGCGCTGCACGAGGGAAAGCATCGGCGCGCGCGCTTGCCAGGCGCGCATCTGGTCGCCGGCCGTGGCGTAAAGCGGTGCGGGAATCTCGACATTGGTCGCGGTGGCCAGGCCAAAGCGCCACGCGTCGAGGGACGATACGCCATCCCATTCGATCTTGACCGAACGGCGGCTGTTGGGACCCGCGCCGACCGTCTTTTCGGCGAGTCGATAGTCGATCCCGTTCATCTTGCCCTGATGGGCGACCTGGTTGAGGAACGAGGTCGCGGTGCCCTGTTCGCCGGCAAAGGATGCGCAGATCGCCTGTGCCATCTGCCAGCGCGGATCGCTGGACGCCTCCGCCGCCGCTGGCAGCAGGGGACAGAAGCCCGCGGGATCGGCCGTGGCGAGATAGGTCTGCATCGCGACCTCATAGAGGCGCGGTGTGTAATTGCTGGCGTCGACGCTCTGGATGACGAGCCGCGCCGCATCCGCCTCGCCCATGCGCAGCAACAGCGCCGCGCGCTCGGCGGCGAGATCGGCGCCGTTGACGTCCGCAGGCGTTGCGATGCCGGACAGCAGCACCCGCCGCAGCAGGATCGATGACCAGCGCGACACGAAGGGCGCGTGGGACGCGCGCATCAGTCCAGTCATGAATTGCCCGCGCACGCGGCCAAAGGCCTGCGGCGAAACGCCGCCGGTCGTGGCTGTCAGCGGCCCGATCTGCGCCAGCGAGCGCCGCGCCGTGGGGGGCATGTCATATTCGAGGGGCGACGTTGTGTTCGTGAGTTCCGCTGCATTCTCCAGCGCGGATTCGTCGGGAAGCGCCAGCGCGCCCGAAGGTGCCGGCGCGGCTGCGGCACCGTTCTGGTCCGGCCTGGGCGTTGAGGACTCCGGCATCAAAGGCTCGGGCTGACGCGGTTCGTCCGCACCGCCAAAGCCTGGCGGCAGCAATGATTCCGGTCCGCTCTGGGCGATGACAGGAATTGCGCCCGCCAGCAGCACTGCGCATCCGACGCCCAGAAATGCCAGATCCGCGCGGCGCATCAGCGGCCCAGCCGCTCCGTGGGTATGGCCTTTTCGACATGCTGCTGGGGCTGCGGCCCGCCGCGATGCCAGAACCAGGCCAGGGCGCCGACCAGCAGCGCGATGACGATGACCGATGGCAGGATCAATGGGTTGCGGCGGCGACGGTTATATTGCGAGGTGCGACTAATCTTCATATGTACGATGCCCGGCGGGGCGCTCCCGTCTTTTCAAATCGTGAATTTGCCTCTTGCGCGGCTGGCTGTATAGCCGCGCGCATCATGCAGCGAAACCGCAAAATGACCCCCCACGACACAGCCCGCTCGCTGGTGCTGGTCGGAATGATGGGCGTAGGCAAAACCACGGTCGGCCGGCGTCTCGCATTGCGGCTGGGGCGTCCGTTCGTCGACGCGGACGAGGCGATCGAGCTGGCCGCCGGCATGACCATCCAGGAGATGTTCGATCGCTATGGCGAGGCGGCGTTCCGCGATGGCGAGCGGCGGGTGATAGCGCGCCTGATCGAGGGCTCGCCGAAGGTGATCGCAACCGGCGGCGGTGCCTTCGTGCATCCCGAGACGCGGGCGCTGATCCTGGAGCGTGCGACCGCCATCTGGCTGGATGCCGACCTCGATGTCCTCGTCGAACGCGTGTCGCGCAAGGAAGGGCGGCCGTTGCTCAAGGGCCGCGATCCCCGGACGGTCCTGAGCGAACTGGCGACAACGCGAAATCCCTATTATGCTATGGCCCCTGTTCACGTGGTCAGCACGTCGACGCCGCATGAGGCGACCGTGGACAGCATATTGGAGGCACTGGAATCATGCGGGTGATCGGCGTTGGGCTGGGTGAGCGAAGCTATGATGTCCTGGTGGACGATGGCTTGCTCGATCGCGCGGCTACGCATCTGGCGCAGTTCGCGACCGATCGTCCTTTCACGGTGGTGACCGACGAGCGCGTCGCCCAGGCGCAATGGCCTCGCCTGAAAGCGGCGCTGACCCGTGCCGGGCTCTCGGCCGAGGCGGTCATATTGCCACCGGGTGAAGCGACCAAGAGCTGGGCGCAGCTGGAAAAGCTGATCGACGCCCTGCTGACGCGGGAAGTCGAGCGCGGCGATCACATCATTGCACTGGGCGGCGGCGTGATCGGCGACCTGGTCGGCTTTGCCGCGGCGATCCTGAAGCGCGGCTGCGGGTTCATCCAGGTGCCGACGACTTTGCTGTCACAGGTCGACAGCAGCGTCGGCGGCAAGACCGCGATCAATGCGCGGGCGGGCAAGAACATGGTGGGAGCGTTCCATCAGCCCGCGCTCGTCCTCATCGATCCGACGACGCTCGACACGCTCGACCCGCGCGAGACGCGGGCGGGCTATGCCGAGGTCGTCAAATATGGGCTGATCAGCGATCCGGCCTTTTTCAAATGGTGCGAAACGGACGGCCAGTCCCTGCTGGACGGCAATAGCGATGCCCGCGCCTATGCGATCGGCGTGAGCGTCGCGGCCAAGGCCGCCATCGTTGCCGGCGACGAACGCGAGACGAGCGGGCTGCGCGCGCTCCTCAATCTCGGCCACACCTTCGGCCACGCGCTGGAAGCCGAAACCGGATATTCGGACAAGCTGCTTCACGGCGAGGCCGTGGCGGCGGGCATGGCGCTGGCCTTTCGTTTTTCCGCGTCGCTTGGCCTGTGCCCGCAGGAGGATGCGGTGCGGGTCACCGATCATCTGCGGGGTATCGGCCTGCCCCATGATCTGGCGAGCGCGGGGGTCACCGCGAGTGGAGGCGCGCTGGTGCGGCATATGCTGCATGACAAGAAGCGGTCGGGCGGCAACCTGCCGTTCCTCCTCGCCAAGGGGATCGGGCAGACCTATCTCGCCCGCGATGTCGATCTTGGCGAGGTGCTACGTTTTCTCGATGCCGACCGGGCTCAGGCTCCGCGCGCGAACCCGTAGGCGGCCCATAGCCAGCCGCCGATCAGCAGGACGCCGCCGATCGGCGTGACTGCTCCCAGCCAGCGCGGCGCGCCCATCGCCATCGCATAAAGGGTGAGCGCAAAGATCGCGGCGCCGGCGAGCAACATCAGTGCCGGCCCGCGGGCCTGCCCCATCAGCGCCAGCGCCGCGACAGCATGGACCAGCTGGTACATGCCGCCGGTACGCAGCCATTCCGCCGCCTGCGGGGTGGCCGCGCCATGGGCGCCAAAGGCACCGGCCGCGACGGCCAGCGCGGCCGAGAGGGCCGCCAATAGCGGCAAGAGTGCTGTTCCGATCATGCTGTCCCCCTTTTCTTTACGCATTATCGCCCAGCGGCGCGTCGCCGGGCAATGTCATCATCCGGGCTGGCCCGAACATCAGATCCCTGCCGGTCATCAGATCGCCGCCGGCAATCTGGCGGTCGAGCCGTTCGCGGTCATTGTCGCGATATTGTCGCTCGACCTCGACGATCTCGTCCTCGGGCAGGCCGAGCGCACCCAGTACCTCGACGCCCATGCGGATCGCGGATTCGAAGACCTCGCGCGTGACTCCGGCCACGTCTCCCCCATCGAGCGCGATCAGCTGCCGCCGGTCGAAGGCCCGCACGAAGATCGCGGCCTGCGGAAAGGCATCCGTAATGGGACGAAGCGCAGCAGTGCCGAAGGATCGGTCGTCGGTGCAGAAGGCAATGACATTGGCCTCCCCGGCGCCCGCCCGGCGCAGCAGGTCGAGGCGCGTGCCGTCGCCATAATAGACCTTGGTGTCGAAGCGGCTGGAAAGCTCGATCTGCGCAGGCTTCTTGTCGATCAGGGTCACCCCGCAGCCGGTCCCCATCAGCAACTGCGCGACTGTCTGCCCGAACCGGCCATAGCCCACCACGATGGCGCGGGCAGGGGGCGCGGCCTCCGGGCCGTCGAGCCGATCCGTATCAGCGGGCGTGGAGAATTCGAGGCGCCGCGCGACCATGAGGAGGAACGGCGTCGTCATCATCGACAGCGTGACCACGGCGCTGAACATCGTCGCTGCTTCCGGGGCGATCAGCATCGCATCGCGCGCCTGCGAGAAAAGCACGAAGCCGAATTCGCCGCCCTGGCTCAGCAGCAGACCAAGGCTGATGGCGTTCGTCGTCGACATGCCGAACAGCCGGGCCACGCCTGCGATCAGGGCCGACTTCGTTACGACCAGCAGAACCGCCATGCCGAGGATGAACAGCGGATTTGCGGCAATCACCGAGATATCGAGCAACATGCCGATCGCGACGAAAAAGAGCCCGAGCAAAATGGTGCGAAACGGTTCCACGTCCGATTCGATCTCGTGCCGGTAGGGCGAATCGGCGAGCATCACGCCTGCGACGAAAGCGCCGAGCGCGGGGGACAGGTTCAGGGCATGCATGACTGCCGCGGCGGCAAGCACCGTGAACAGCCCTACGGCGACGAACAGTTCGCGCTCCCCGAACCGCCCGACCAGGCGGAGGAGCGGGCGCAGGACAAATCGCCCGACCAGCACCAGCCCGGCGATGGCGGCAACGGTGTTGACCGCGACGATCCAGCCCGGCGGTCCGGCCGCCTCCCCCGGACTGCGCGACAGGCTGGCGATGATGGTGATGAGCGGCACGATCGCCAGATCCTGCAGCAGCAGGATCGAGAAGGCTTTCTCCCCGAAGGGCGAATTGATGCGGCCGCTCGATTTGAGGCTGGGCAGGACCTGCGCGGTGGAAGAGAGCGCCAGGGGCAGTCCGAGCGCGATCGCGGCGCCCCAGCTGAATTCCGTGGAGAGGAAGATGAGGACCGCCAATACCGCGCCGCACAGCACGACCTGCGCCACGCCAAGCCCGAATATGTCGCGTTTCAGCCGCCACAGCCGCGCCGGATTGAGCTCGAGCCCGACGAGGAAGAGCAGGAGCACAATGCCGATCTCGGCAATCGCCATCTTGCTCGCACCGCCGCCGACCAGACCAAAGCCATGTGGCCCGACCAGCGCGCCCGCGACCAGATAGCCGAGCACGGCGCCCAGCCCGAGCCGCCGGAACGGGATCACGCAGGCAAGCGCGGCGGCAAGCATGATCACGCCGTCGCGCAGCAGCAGGTCGATCGCGCCGGCGCCGTCAGCCATGCGCGCGTCCGTTCCCCGCTGATGCGTCCGTTGCCGCGTCCATCGCCGCCAGGGCTGCGTCGAAGGCCAGCAGGATCGAGGGGTGCCGTGCGGGATAGGCGCGCGCGGCCGCGAGTTGTTCCATGCCCGGCCATTCCGGCAGGCGTTCGCTCCGGCCTGCGAGATAGTCGGCAAGGGCCGATCGCGCGGCGAGGAATGCGGCGGCCTGCTTGCCGGCGGCGTTGCCAGCCATGATCGCGGCCGATGCCTGTCCGAGTGCGCAGGCGCTCACCGAAAGACCTAGGGTGGACACGCCGCCGTCGGGGTCCAGCGTCAGGTCCACGCGCACCCGGCTGCCGCAGGTGGGGGAGCGGCGCTCAGCGGACCCGTGCGGACTGCCGAGCGGCGGCCAGTTTCCAACCGAGGCCGCGAGCCGCAATATGTCGATCGTGTAAAGCGCTTCAGCCATGCATCCATGTAGTCATGTGTGCCGCGGAACGAAAGGCGCAGCGTGTGAGGCGTCACACCCTCTCCGTTCAATTCATCAAGCTACTGGCGCTGCGTGGCAGTGCTGGTGCCGCTACCGACGATGCCGCCATGCCGGCGCCGTTCCGCCAGCCATTCGCTCATCGCTTTCCCGCTGGCGTTGAGGAGCGGATAGGTGCGCGAATTGCGCATCCATCCGGGTCGGCGGGCATCGGCGCCATAAAGCGTGTCATAAAGGATCGCGAAACCGACGAAGGCGACCGTCGCGATCAGCAGACCCTTGAGCGCGCCGAAGCCGAGGCCGAGTATGCGATCGACAGGCCCAAGCAGCGATTTGCGCGCGGTAACGCCGATTTTCCTGGCGAGATATTTTCCCAGAAACCAGGTCAAGCCGAATACCAGCGCGAGGGCGAGGGTCGCGGCGCCCCCTTCGGTCCCGATCAGGCCGGTCAGGAGGCTGGTGACGGGCGCGTGAAACAGCCGGACCGCGATGATCGCGAGTGCCAGGGCGATCATCGAGAGCGCCTCGGACACGAAGCCGCGACTGAAACCCATCACCCCATTGCCGCCGATCAGGAGCAGCACCATTATGTCCATCGCTGTCATGGCAGACTGGCTAGTTCCGCCCGAGCATCTGGTCAACCAGCGCGCCGAGCGTCGCATAGTTGCTGAGCGCCAATCCGTCCGGTGCCTCGGTCGCCGAGCCGGGGACATAGGCGCGCGTGAAGCCGAGCTTGTGGGATTCGCGCAGGCGCAGGCTCGCATGGGCGACGGGGCGGATTTCGCCGGACAGCGCGATCTCCCCCATCAGCACGGCGTCCGACGGCACCGGCCGTTCGGCCAGCGCCGAAACCAGCGCGCCAGCGACCGCCAGGTCCGCCGCCGGATCCTGCAGCCGATAGCCGCCCGCGACGTTGAGATAGACCTCGCACGAGGAAAAGCTGAGGCCGCAGCGTGCCTCCAGCACGGCGAGGATCATGGCAAGCCGTCCGCTGTCCCAGCCGACCACGGCGCGGCGCGGGGTTGCTCCGCTGGCGAGCCGGACGGTCAGCGCCTGAATCTCGACCAGCACAGGCCGCGTTCCTTCGATCGCCGGAAAGACGGTCGCGCCCGTCACCATTTCGGCGCGAGTGGTTAGGAACAGGGCGGACGGGTTGCGCACTTCGCTGAGGCCAAGCTCGCCCATTGCGAACACGCCGATCTCATCCGTGCCGCCAAAGCGGTTCTTGACCGCGCGCAGGATGCGATATTGATGGCTGCGCTCGCCCTCGAAGGCGAGCACCGTATCGACCATATGCTCCAGCACGCGCGGGCCAGCGATGCTGCCGTCCTTGGTCACATGTCCCACCAGGATGAGCGCGGCACCATGGCTCTTGGCGAAGCGGATCAGCTCATGGGCGCTTTCCCGCACCTGGCTGACCGTGCCCGGTGCCGAATCGATGACGTCGCTGTGCATCGTCTGGATCGAATCGATGATGACCATGGCGGGTGCGGAAGCGGACAGGGTGGTCAGGATGTCGCGCACCGACGTGGCGCTCGCAAGCTGCACCGGGGCATCACCAAGGCCGAGCCGCCGCGCGCGCAGCCGCACCTGGTCGGCCGCCTCCTCGCCGCTCACATAGACGACCGAGCGGCCCGTCCGGGCGATGCAGGCCGCCGCCTGTAGCAGCAGGGTCGACTTGCCGATGCCCGGATCGCCGCCAATCAGGGTCGCCGATCCAGTGACGAGGCCGCCGCCGAGCGCCAGGTCGAACTCCGCTATGCCAGTCGAAAGCCGTTCGGGCAGCACCACGTCACTGTCGAGTGCGACCAGCGAGATGGTGCGGCCACCGCCGCGCAGGTCGTGCCGCGCGGCGAACACGGTGACCGGCGCCTCCTCGACGAGGCTGTTCCAGCCGTTGCAATCATCACATTGCCCCTGCCAGCGCGGCGAGACGGACCCGCACTCCTGGCATACATAGGTACGTTTCGCCTTTGCCATGGAGACCTCATACCAGAACGGAACGGGAACGCCAGTTCAGAATCAGCCCGCCGGGCGCCGCGCCGCGATCAGGCGCAGATAGGTGTCGAGCACGGCCTGGTTGATCGGATCCCATTCATAGCGCGCCGCTTCCACGGCGGCGGCCTGCGCGTGGCGTGCGCGCATGGCCGGATCACGCACATAGGCTTCAAGGTGGCCGGCAAAGGCGGAGACCGCACCCGGTTCACTCAGGAATCCGGTGACACCGTCACGGATGATGCTGGCACTGCCGGTCGCGCGCGCGCCGAGTGCGGGCACCGCGCAGGCCATCGCCTCGAGCGTGACATTGCCGAAGGTTTCGGTTTCCGAGGGATTGAAGAGAACATCCATCGCGGCGACCGCACGCCCGAGGTCCGACCCTGCCTGAAATCCCGCGAAGACGGCTTCAGGCACTCGTCGCTTGAGCCAGTCGCCTGCTGGTCCGTCGCCGACCACCAGCACCCGGTGCGGCACCCCGCGTCGCTTGAGTGCGTCGATCGTATCGGAAAAGACGTCCAGCCCCTTTTCCATGACGAGCCGGCCCAGGAACCCGATCACGACCTCCTCGTCGGCGATCCCCAGGGCCCGGCGCCAGCCCATGTCCCGGCGGCCGGGATGGAACAGCTCGCGGTCGATGCCGCGCGACCAGATCGAGATGTCGTAGCTCATCCGCTGCTCGCGCAGCACCTGCGCAAAACTCTCGGATGGCGCGACCAGCGCGTCGCAGCGGCGGTACAGACGCCGCAGCAACGCGACCATGACCGGCTCCAGGAAGGAGAGATTATAGTAGCGGAAATAGGTCTCGAAATGGGTGTGTACGCTGGCAAGCACCGGCAGATCGCGCGCCCGCGCCCAGCTCACCGCGCGGTGAGCGCCCGGATCGGGGCTCGAGATATGGACGATATTGGGCGCGAAACGGGCAAGATCGCGGCGCACGGACAGGGAAAGCCCGAGCGGGACGCGATATTCCGCCCGGCCCGGTATCGCGATGCTGGGCAGGCTGACCAGATCGCCGGTCGGCGCAAAGGCGGGCTCGCGCACGGTGGGCGCATAGACGCGCACCTCGGCGCCTTGCCGCATGAGATAGCCGACCAGCGCGTTCAACGCCCGGTTCGCGCCGTCCCGGACATAATTATAGTTGCCGCTGAAAAGTGCGATGCGGAGGTCTTTGGCGTCCATTGCGGGCGCTATAGCGAGGGTGCCTGAAAAGACAAAGGGAACGACACGCAATGGACGTTGGCATGGCTCCGGCCGTGATGCTAATGCGCGGTCATGCAGTCTCTCGATCTTGTCGTCGATGCCATGCTCATCGGCGGGCCGCGTCTGATCGCGCCGGGCGTGATGAGCGCAATGGCCAAGGAGGCGGTTGCCGGCCCGGTGCGCATTGGCTGGCTGGGCCTGGAGGGCGACCATCAGGCCGATCCGTTTCATCATGGCGGCCACGACAAGGCGATCCATCTCTATCCGTTCGACCATTATGCCTGGTGGCGCGAGCGGCTGGGCGACCATGTGCTGCTGGACCGGCCCGGCGCCTTTGGCGAGAATCTGTCGGTGCGCAGCGCGATCGATGCCGACTTCTGTCTGGGCGACCGGTTCACCCTGGGCAGCGCGCTGGTCGAGGTCAGCCATGGGCGCAGCCCGTGCAGCAAGCTCAATCATCGCTTTGGCGCACCCGCCATGGTCGCGGATGTCGTCCATTCGGGGCGGGCGGGCTTCTATTTTCGCGTGATCCGTGAAGGGGATGCGGCGGCTGGCGACAGGTTGACACTGGTGGACCGGCCCCTGCCGGAATGGGACATGCGGCGTGTGTTCGACCTTCTCGTTGCGGGCGGCCACAAGCGCGACCCGTCGGGATTGGCGGCGCTCGCGGCCTTGCCGGTACTGGCCGAGGCGTGGCGCCGGCGGGCGGTGGAAATCGCACGTTAGAAACTTGCCAGCGTGGCGGCATTTGTCAGTGGTCATTCAGGAATATATCAATAATGTCCGCTCCCATGTCCTTCCCAAGGCGCGCAGCCGCCCTTCTCCTGCTTGCCGCTCTGACGGGCGCGCACCCCGTATTCGCGCGGGCCGAACGCCCGGTCCGCGCTCCGGTGCAGGCCCCGACCAATGTTAAAGTCGCGCCGGTTCGGCAGGCCGTCGCCGCGCCGCGTCCCTGGCTGTACGAGAACAGCGACGTCCCCATCGATCCCGCCTGGCACTTCGGCACACTGGAAAACGGCCTGCGCTATGCGATCCGGCGCAATGGCGTTCCGCCCGGTCAGGTATCGATCCGGGTGAGGGAAGATGTCGGCTCGCTCATGGAGCGGCCCGACGAGCGCGGCTTTGCGCATTTCATCGAGCATCTCACCTTTCGAGGATCCCGCGAAGTGCCGGATGGCGAGGCCAAGCGCGTGTGGCAGCGGCTCGGCGCGACGTTCGGCAGCGACAGCAATGCCCAGACGACACCCACCGGCACTACCTTCGCGCTCGACCTGCCGCAGGCGGACGAAGCGGGCCTGAACGAGAGCATGAAGATCCTCGCCGGCATGTTTGCCGCGCCCAATATCGTGCCGCAGGCGGTCGATGCGGAACGCGCGGTCATCATGGCGGAAATGCGCGAATCCTATGGCCCGGCCGTGGTCGTGGGAAATGCCGCGCGCGAATTCTACTTCGCGGGACAGCCGCTGGCGACCGCCAATCCGATCGGCACGACCGCTTCGCTTGCCGCCGCCAGGGCCGACGTGCTGCGCGCCTTTCACGATCGCTGGTACCGGCCGGAACGCACTGTAATCGCCATTTCGGGCGATATCGATCCCGCTGCGATGGAAGTGTACGTCAAGCGCCATTTCTCGGGATGGAAGGCGGCGGCGGTCGCGACGCCGCTGCCCGATTTTGGACAGCCTGATCCCAAGGCTCCCCAGACGCGCGTCCTGGTGAACGCGCAGTCGCCGACCTCGATCGGCCTTGCCTGGCTGCGGGGCTGGCATCCGAAGGCCGACACCATCGCCTATAATCAGGGCAAGCTCATCGACACGCTGGCCCTGCAACTCATCAATCGCCGCCTTGAGCAGGCCGCGCGGGGCGGAGCCAGCTATTTGCAGGCTTCGGTGGATCAGCAGGACGTCAGCCGCTCGGTGGATGGCACGTTCGTGACTATCACGCCGCTCGACAATGACTGGAAACGGGCACTGGCGGATGTTCGCGCCATCATAGCGGATGCCACTGCAACCCCGCCGACCCAGGCGGATACCGACCGCGAATATACCCAGTTGGAAACGGCCTTCGCGATAGCGGCGGATAATGCCGACACGGAAGCCAGTTCGACCCAGGCGGAAACGCTGATGGGGGCGGTCGATATCCGGGAAACGACGGTGACGCCGCAGGCTGCGCTCGACATCTTCCGGTCGGCGCGTCCCTTGATGACTCCAGCCAAGATGCTCGAGTCGACGCGCCGCATGTTCACAGGCGTAACGCAGCGGGCGCTTCTGACGCTTCGCGCGCCGGAGGAAGGATCCGAACAGGCGCTGGCGGTGGCCTTTGCCGCGCCGGTCGCCCCGGCCAAGGATGTGCGCCTGGCCGGCGGATCGGTCACGATGGATGCCTTGCCCAAGCTGCCGCCGCCCGGGACGGTCGTGTCGCGCGAGGCCATGACCGCGCTTCGGATCGAACGGGTCACCTTCTCCAACGGCGTGACCCTGATCCTGTTCGCCAATGGTGCCGAGCATGAAAAGGTCCGCATCAACGTGCGCTTCGGCAATGGCCAGCAGAGCTTCGCGCCCAATACCGACGCGGCGTTGTGGGCGGCGCCCTATGTGCTGGCGGCCAATGGTATCGGCAATCTCGGGCAGCGCGAGCTCGATGAGTTGACCAATGGGCGCCGGATGGAATTCAAGTTCAGCGTCGGCGAGGACGCGTTCAAGCTTTCCGCAGTCAGCCGGCCTGCGGACTATCGTGACCAGCTGCGGCTCTATGCGACCAAGCTGGCCTATCCGCGCTGGGATCCGGGCCCGCTCGCCCGGATGAAAGCTGTCCTCATCGCGGCCGACAGTGCGAGCATGAGTTCGCCCGATGCGCTGCTCAACCGCGACCTGAACTGGCTGCTGCGCGACCGGGACTTGCGCTTTGCGCCTGCCACGGCCGACCGGATCAAGGCGCTGACGCCGGAGAAGTTTCGGGCGATCTGGGAGCCGCTGCTGGCATCCGGCCCGATCGAGGTGCAGATTTTCGGCGATGTGAAGGCCGATGAGGCGATCGATGCGGTCGCGGCGACATTTGGCGCGCTGCCACCGCGCCAGGCGGTGACGCCGCCGTCCCGCAACCGCAAGCTGCGCTTTGCGCGTCACGTCAAGACGCCGGTTGTTCTGCGTCACGACGGCGATGCCGAGCAGGCCGCCGCGATCATCGCCTGGCCCACCGGCGGCGGCTATGCCAATATTCGCGAAAGCCGCCAGCTTGAGACGCTGGCGCAGATCATCAACGACAGGCTGTTCGAACGGCTGCGGTCGATGGATGGCGCGGCCTATAGTCCCAATGTTTCCAACTATTGGCCGCTCACCTTTGCGAAAGGCGGCAATATTGTCGTGTCCAGCCAGGTCAAGCCGGAGCGAATCGCGCTGTTCGTGACCATGGTGCACGACATCGCACATGATCTTGCCGTCACGCCGGTCACCGACGATGAACTGCGTCGGACATTGGCGCCCATGCGCCAGTTGCTGGAGCGCGCGAGCACCGGCAATGCCTTCTGGATGGCGCAGACCGAGGGGGCAAGCCGCGACCCCGCTGTGATTTCCGCGCTGCGAAGCTTTGGCAGCGACCTGCTCCAGGTGAAGGCGGCGGATATACAAAAGCTGGCCGCCAAATATCTGGTGGAACGCAAGAGCTGGTCGGCCATCGTGCTGCCGCGCGACACGCCGGTCCCGCCGGATCTCGCGGCGATATGGCCCAAAGCGGGGCGGTCGGGCGTTGCCGCGCGCTGAACGCTTGCGTTGCGCGGTCGCACGTCCCACATAAGATTCCATCCAGCACCTAGCTCAAGTGCCGTGGGCTCAAGTGCCGGCGGGCATGGCACAGACCAGGATTTTGAATTCGCATGATTATCGAGACGGAAGTCACACCCAATCCCGCGACCATGAAGTTCCTTCCGGGGCGTACCGTCATGGCGTCGGGCACGCGCGACTTCACCACGCCCGAGGCGGCCGAGGCATCGCCGCTGGCTGAGGCGCTGTTCGATCTTGGCGATGTCACCGGCGTATTCTTCGGGCAGGACTTTGTCGCCGTCACCGTGGGGCCGGGCGTCGCCTGGGCCGACGTGAAAGGCGATGTCGTCACCATCATCCTCGAGCATTTCCTCACCGAACAGCCGATGTTCCGGTCGGGTGACGCCAGCGGGATCGCTGTCGCGGGCGACGATGAAGAGGATGCGGGCTTTGCCGATGCGCCGGAAGATGCCGACATCGTCGCGCAGATTCGCGAACTCATCGAGACGCGCGTGCGTCCGGCGGTCGCCAATGATGGCGGCGACATCATCTATCGCGGATTTGACCAGGGTACGGTCTATTTGAAGATGCAGGGCGCCTGCTCGGGCTGTCCGTCCTCGACCGCTACTCTCAAGCAGGGCATCGAATCCTTGCTCAAGCATTATGTGCCGGAGGTTACCGAAGTACGGGCTGTCTAAAAGGCTATGCGCACGCTTGTCATCGATTGCGCGACCCCCGCGCTGTCCCTGGCCCTGTTCGATGAGGATCGGTGCATTGCCAGCCGCCATGCGGTGCTCGGACGCGGTCACGCCGAGGCACTGGTCCCCCAGATTCAGGAATTGCTGGCGAGCGGGCGGGCCGACGCCATTGCCGTGGATGCCATTGCGGTGGATGTTGGCCCGGGAAGCTTCACGGGCATTCGCGTCGGCCTGGCTGCGGCGCGAGCGCTGGGCTTCGCCTGGGGCGTGCCGGTATCGGGCTATGGCTGCCTGGCCCTCTGTGCCGCGATCGCGCGGCGTGATCGCCCGGCAAGCGAGGAGCCGATCGCCATTGTCATGATCGGCGGCCATGGCGAACTATTCTGGCAACGCTTTGAGCCCCTGACACTTTCGCCGCTGGGCCTTGTTGCGTCAACCGCCCCCGATGTGCTGGCAGCGCAGCTCAGCGATCCCGTCGTCCATGGTTCGGGTGCCGCTGCACTTGTCGACGCGCGGGGATGGGGCGAGGCGTTGTCCTGCCTGCCGGACGCGCGGGCGCTTCCGCTGCTGCCGCGCGGCATGGCGCAATTGGCGCCTGCGGCGCTCTATGGCCGCGAGGCCGATGCCCAGCCGATGGCGGCAAGGGATGCGGGCGCATGACCGCGCTGCCGCTCGTCATGACCGTACACGACGTGGCCACGTCCGTGCTCCTCGCGGACTGCATGGCGGTCATGGATGTGGCTTTCGACCCCATTTTTGGCGAGGCTTGGACAGCCGAACAGATGCGCTCGATGCTGGACCTGCCCGGTACGCGCCTGATTGCCGGCCGAGTAGGGGATGTCATGGTCGGCTTTGGCCTGATCCGCTCGATCGCGGGCGAGGCGGAGCTGTTACTGCTGGGCGTTGCGCCTGCCGCCAGACGCTGCGGCTATGGAAGAAACATTCTTGATCGCTGCATAGCCATTGCGGAAATCGATGGGGCCACGACAATGTTTCTGGAAGTACGGGAGGGCAATGACGCGATCGCTCTCTACAGGAGTGCGCACTTCGAGCAATATAGCTGCCGACGCGATTACTATCTGGGGCGAGACGGAGAACGCCGATCCGCCCTCAGTTTCCGGCGCGCTATTGCAGCACGCTAACCAGATTTAGCGAATCTTGCTTGCCGTTTTCATTTCTGTTACCTAAAGAAGTATTGCAGCAAGTAAAAAACTTGCGGTCGCCCATGAAAGAAGAAAGGACAAGACCGTGACGGAGAGTTCCGCTCAGGACGAATTAATGGTTACACTCACAGCAGATATCGTTGCTGCCCATGTGTCGAACAACAGCGTTGCTGTTTCCGACCTGCCTCTGCTGATCCAGAATGTGCATGGCGCTCTCGCAGGTTTGTCGGGAGAACAGGCCGTACCTCAGGTCAAGCAAGAGCCGGCGGTTTCGATCCGCGCTTCAATCAAGCCGGATTACATCGTCTGTCTGGAAGACGGCAAGAAGCTCAAGATGCTCAAGCGCCATCTGATGACCCACTACAAGATGACGCCGGAAGACTATCGCGCGAAATGGGGACTGGCTGCCGATTATCCGATGGTTGCGCCGAACTACGCTGAACAGCGCCGTTCGCTCGCCAAGAAGATTGGTCTTGGCACCTCGCGCCGCCGGGCAAAGTAGAACAGGGCCGGACTGGGTAGGGGGCGGATTCCCATGGGGATATGCGTCCGCTGCCCAGTCCGGCAGTTTCTTTTCAGACCTGGCCTGCATGGTCTTGGCGTAACCTTGGGCTTTCGCTAGAGTGACGCCATGGGCCGCAACATCGATATCGAAGCACTATGTGCAGAACGCGGACTGCGTATCACGGAGCAGCGCCGGGTGATTGCCCGCGTGCTCTCCGAGGCTGAAGATCATCCGGACGTCGAGAGGCTCTATGACAGGGCTGTGGCGCTCGATCCGCAGATTTCGATCGCGACCGTCTATCGGACGGTTCGCCTGTTCGAGGAAGCGGGCATATTGGAGCGTCATGACTTCGGTGACGGGCGTGCACGCTATGAGGCCGCACCGGAAGCGCATCACGACCATCTCATCGATGTCGAGACAGGGCGCGTGATCGAGTTTGTCGATCCCGAACTGGAGCAACTTCAGCGGCGGATCGCCGAACGGCTCGGCTTCCGGCTGGTCGACCACCGCATGGAGTTATACGGGGTCGCGCTCGCCCGTTCCAAGACCTGACATTTTGGCGGCGACGCTACGCCTCTGGGCGCGATTACTTGCGCTGTGCGTGCTGACGCTTGTCTGTGTGCCGCTCCATGTCATCCACAGGCTTGCCACGGGCCGGTTCACCCCTTGGCCCCGATTTTTTCTCGGGACGGCTGGACGGATCGCCGGCATGGACGTGCGCATTTCCGGAGATTTGCTCAGCCGCGACGTATTCTATGTTGCCAATCATGTGAGCTGGGTCGACGTCCTGGTCCTCGGCGGCGCCAGTGGCTGCGCCTTTGTGTCAAAGGATGATGTCGGGCGCTGGCCAGTGGTGGGCTGGCTGGCCGCGCAGAACAATACGATCCTGGTGAGCCGCGTGGACCGCAGCGGCATCCATGCCCAGATCGGTGCCGTCCGCGCCGCCATGGCGGAGCATCAGCCCGTGGCGCTGTTTCCCGAAGGGACGACCGGGGACGGCCATCACCTGTTGCCCTTCAAGCCATCGCTGTTTGCCGTTCTCCTGCCGCCGCCCCGTGCGATCCGGGTCCAGCCGATATTCATCGATTACGGCGCGTTGAGCGGGCACATGGGCTGGTCTGGGGCAGAGCCCGTGGCGGTGAACGTCCGCCGGATACTAGGCCGCAATGAACGGACGCCGGTGACATTGCATTGCCTGGAGCCGTTCGATCCCGGCGATCGCCCCGACCGCAAGCTGTTGGCGGCCGAGACGCGCATGCGCATCGAGGCCGCGATGCTCTCTTTGCGCGAGGACACACCCGCTGTATAGCGCCGCGATGCCTGCCACCACATCACCCAAGCCAGCGCCCCAGACCTTTCGCGTCAAATCCTTCGGCTGCCAGATGAACGTCTATGACGGCGAACGCATGACCGAGATGCTCTCCGCACAGGGGCTCACCCAGGCGGGGGAGGGCGTAGACGCCGATCTCGTCGTCCTGAATACCTGCCATATTCGCGAAAAGGCCGCCGAAAAGGTCTATTCGGACATTGGCCGCCTGCGCCGCGACGACGGTTCGCGGCCGATGATCGCGGTCGCCGGCTGCGTCGCACAGGCCGAGGGCCCCGAGATCACCCGGCGCACGAAGAGCGTCGACATCGTCGTCGGACCGCAGGCCTATCACCGCCTGCCGGAGTTGATCGCCAAGGCGGCGGCGGGCGAGGTGGCGCTCGATACCGACATGCCGGCTATCTCCAAATTCGACGCGCTGCCGGCGCGTGGGCGCAGTGCCCGTGTCTCCGCCTTCCTCACCGCGCAGGAAGGGTGCGACAAGTTCTGCACCTATTGCGTCGTGCCCTACACGCGCGGCGCCGAAGTCAGCAGGCCGTGGGGCCAGATCATGGACGAAGCGCGGGCGCTGGTCGATGCCGGAGCGCGGGAAATCACGCTGCTGGGGCAGAATGTCAACGCCTGGGCGAGTGAGGACGAGGCGGGCCGGCGCCAGGGGCTTGACGGCCTTGTCCGTGCGCTCGACCGGTTGCCGGGCCTCGCGCGCATCCGCTATACCACCAGTCATCCCAACGACATGACCGATGGGCTCATCGCGGCGCATGGCGACGTCGAAAAGCTGATGCCGTTCCTCCACCTGCCGGTGCAGTCGGGCAGCGACCGCATCCTGAAAGCCATGAACCGCAGCCATGACAGCGCATCCTATCTGCGCCTGCTCGAGCGGGTCCGGGCGGTCCGGCCCGACATTGCGCTGTCCGGCGACTTCATCGTCGGCTTTCCCGGCGAGACCGATGCCGATTTCGAGGCGACGCTGAACCTCATTCGCGCGGTCGGCTACGCCCAGGCATATAGCTTCAAATATTCCGCCCGGCCCGGCACGCCCGCCGCCGAGATGGATAGTGCCGTCACGCCCGCCGTCATGGACGAACGGCTCCAGCGGGTGCAGGCGCAGATCAATGTTGGCCAGCTTGCCTTCAACCAGGCGAGCGTCGGGCGCGTCACCGACATATTGCTGGAGAGGGACGGGCGCCATGCCGGTCAACTCGTCGGCAAGTCGCCCTGGCTGCAGTCGGTGCATGTCGAGGAGGCGGGTGCCGCGATCGGCGACATGCTGCGCGTCGAACTCTTGTCTGCCGGACCGAACAGCCTTGCCGGCGCGGCGACCGTTGCAGCGGCTGCCTAGGGTCGATCCGTCATTGCGCATCGCCGGAGGGAGCGACCCGGAAGCCCTCACTCCGCAGCAATGCTATGCCACACGGCCTCCTCGGCTGGGCGATGGTCGATCACCCAGCGCACGTTGCGACGCATCGGTTCGATACCGTCATGCGGTACGCCTGGCGGCACCTCATGCACGCTCTGGAAGATCCTGGTGGGATCGCCCCCTGCAGTGGCACCATGCGCTGAACACCCGCCAGGGAGAACGCATCTATCAGCCGGCGCCGAAGAGACAGGAATTGACTATAGCAGATGATAGCCAAGCTGAAGCACCCGCTATTATGGCGCGGGTCCCGGTCAGGGCATTGCCGATAATCCGGCTGGCGTGTCACGCTCCCGACCGTTTCAGAAGAATTGCACTGGCAATCCGCGCCGGCTGGCCCCATCTTCTCTTCGAATCGACGCCGCCGAAAGGATATGATGAGTCGCAAGCCTGTTCCCGCCCAGTCGGGTGACCGCAGCCGCATAGAAGTGGTGTTTGATCGTCCGCAGCTTCTGGGCACTTTGTTCGGTCAGTATGACCAAAACCTGGTCTCGATCGAAAACAGGCTTGGCGTCTATATCCTCGCTCGGGGCAACAAGCTCCAGATCGAGGGTGAGGCATCGGCTGCGGCGCGTGCCCGCGACGTGCTGACCGGTCTCTATAACCGCATCGTGCAGGGACAGGACATCGACTCAGGCGTGGTCGAGGCGGTCATCGGCATGTCCTCCGAACCGACGTTGGAAGGCATCATCCGCCATGATGTCGCGACGCCGCCGTCGATCATGATCCGTACGCGCAAGAAGACGATCGTGCCCCGCTCGGTCACGCAGACGATCTATATGGAAGCGCTGGCGCGCAACGACATCATCTTCGCCCTGGGGCCGGCAGGCACGGGCAAGACCTATCTCGCCGTCGCGCAGGCGGTGAGCCAGATGATTACCGGGACGGCTGACCGCCTCGTCCTGTCGCGGCCGGCGGTCGAAGCTGGCGAGCGGCTCGGCTTCCTGCCGGGTGACATGAAGGACAAGGTCGATCCCTATCTGCGTCCGCTCTACGACGCGCTCTATGACACGCTGCCCGCCGAACTGGTGGAGCGGCGGATCGCGAGCGGCGAGATCGAGATCGCGCCGCTGGCCTTCATGCGCGGGCGTACGCTGGCCAACTCCTTCATCATCCTCGACGAGGCGCAAAATACGACCGTTGCGCAGATGAAGATGTTCCTGACCCGCTTTGGCGAGAACAGCCGCATGGTCATTTGCGGCGATCCCAAGCAGGTCGACCTGCCGCAGCCCGGCGTTTCCGGCCTGGCCGATGCCGTCGGGCGGCTGGAAGGCGTGGAGGGCATCGCCACGATCCACTTTACGGCCGCAGACGTGGTCCGCCACCCGATCGTCGGGCGGATCGTGCAGGCTTATGAGGGCCCGAATGCTTGAAGTCGTCCTGGACAGCCTGCCCGGCTGGGGCGGTACCGCGGAAGAGTGGACGGCGCTGGCCGAACGCGCCGCGTGGGCCGCGATCAGCGAGACGGCGCATGGCGACATCCTGGAGCATCCCGCCACCTTCGAACTATCGGTCAAGCTGGCCGACAATGCCGAGGTGCAGGCGCTCAACGCTGCCTACCGCAACAAGGACAAGCCGACCAACGTCCTGTCCTTTCCGATGCTGCCGCCTGACTTCATGGATGCCGCCGCGCTCACCGACGACGGCGAGATTTTGCTGGGCGATGTCATCCTCGCCCATGAGACATGCGCGGCGGAAGCCGAGGAGAAGGGCCTCGCCCTCGACGTGCACACTGCCCATCTGATTGTTCATGGGGTGCTGCATCTGCTCGGCTATGACCATGAGGAACATCCCGAAGCCGCCGAAGAGATGGAGGAAATGGAGACACATGCCCTTGCGTCGCTGGGCATCGCTGATCCATATGCGTAAAGCATAGGGGCCGCTGCCGCGCCCCGCCAACAGGGACCGACAAAGCAATGGCAGACGCCACCAGTTCTTCCTCAAGCCCCAAGGAAGGGGACAGTAGCAGCGAAGGCGGCCGAATATGGCGGGGCCTGCGTGCCCTGTTGTTCGGCGACAATGAAACCAGCCTGCGCGAAGAACTCGAACATACGCTCGAGGAATATGAGGAGGATGAGGCGCATGCGCCCGCCAAGGGCGACCTGACCCCGGTCGAGCGGCAGATGATCAAGAATCTGCTGCATTTCAGCGATAATACGGTCGATGACGTCGCCGTGCCGCGCGCCGATATCGTCGCGATCTCGCAGGATGCGAGCTTCGCCGATCTCGTCGCCCTGTTCACCGAGGCGGGGCACAGCCGCGTGCCGGTCTACAAGGATTCGCTCGATACGATCACCGGCATGATCCACATCCGCGATGCCTTCGCGATTCTTGCGGGCGGTCCGCCATTTCCTGCGACGCTGGACGAGCTGATCCGCCAGCCGCTCTACGTGCCGCAAAGCATGGGGGTGCTCGACCTGCTGGCGGACATGCGCGCCAAGCGGACGCATCTGGCGATCGTGCTGGATGAATATTCAGGCACCGACGGCCTCGTCACGATCGAGGATATCGTCGAGGAGATCGTCGGCGACATCGAGGACGAGCATGACGATGAGCCCGAGGCGATGCTGGTCCCCCATGAGGATGGCAGCTGGGACGCGGATGCGCGCGCCGAGCTTGAGGATGTCGCGCGTGAGATCGACCCGGCGCTTGCCGAGGTCGAAGAGGATGTCGATACGCTCGGCGGCCTTGCCTTCGTGATTGCCGGGCACGTGCCGGTGCCGGGCGAAATGCTGGACCATGGGTCAAGCGGCTGGCGGATCGAGGTGCTGGAAGGCGACAGCCGCCGGGTGACACGCCTGCGCCTGCATCCACCGGTTGCGGTGGCGGAGGCGTAGGGGCAGCGGCCCTCTTTTCGTCATCCCAGCGCAGGCTGGGATCTCATGACACTAGGCGCAACATGGCCCGAGGTCCCAGCCTTCGCTGGGACCTCGGTTTTGCCCGCTACCGCGCAGGACCGCTCCCGGTCTTGCGGACGGCGTTGCGATGGGCGCCGACGGGGCCGCGGCGGCGGGCATGATGTGCGCCCGGTGCGCGTTCTGCGCCGTCAGCGGAGGGCGCGCGATGTTCGCCGCGGGCCCCATTGCCGGAGGGACGACGGTTCTGGCGCTCGCCCCTGTTGTGCTCTGGGCGCTCGCGGTGCCCAGCCGGGGCAGCGGCCGGTGCCGGCAGGTTACGCACCGCTTCGGAGAAGTTCTCCGGCAGCGGCACCATCTCCAGGCGCACCCGGGTCGCCTTCTCAATGGCCTTCAGATAGGCGCGCTCGTCATCGGCGACGAAGCTGATCGCGACGCCTTCCTTGCCGGCCCGGGCGGTCCGTCCGATCCGGTGGACATATTGTTCCGCGATATTGGGGATCTCAAAATTGATGACATGGCTGATCCCCGACACGTCGATGCCGCGCGCGGCGATGTCGGTCGCGACCAGCAGCTTCACTTGTCCCGACCGGAAAGCCTGCAGGGCTGTCGTGCGCTGCGACTGCGACTTGTTGCCATGGATCGCCACAGCCTGGATGCCGGCGCCCGCGAGATGGCGCACGACGCGGTCCGCGCCATGCTTGGTGCGCGTGAAGATGAGCGAGCGCTCGATCGCTTCGTCACGCAGGGTGAGGGTCAGCAGCGCCTGCTTCTCCTTCTGGTTCACATAGGTCGCATATTGGCGGACGCGCTCGGCCGTGGTCGATTGCGGTGCGACCGAGACCTTGACCGGATCGGTGATGAACTGGGTGCTGAGGTCGGCGATCGCCTTGGGCATGGTCGCGGAGAAGAACAGGCTCTGGCGCTTGGCCGGCAGCAGCTTCGTGATCCGCTTCAGCGGCACTATGAAGCCGAGGTCCATCATCTGGTCGGCTTCGTCGAGCACGAAGATCTCGACTTCACGCAGGCTGATGGCCCGCTGTTCGATCAGGTCGAGCAGGCGGCCCGGCGTTGCGACGACGATGTCGACGCCGCTGCGCAGCTTGGAGATCTGCCGATTGATTGGGACGCCACCAAAGACGGCTTCGACGGTGAAGGGGAGGAAGCGGCCATAGTCGCGAAAGCTCTGCGCGATCTGTGCGGCCAGTTCGCGCGTGGGCGAGAGCACCAGAACGCGGCACGAACCCGACTGGGTCGGCTTCGGCGTGCGGTTCAGATAGTCGAGGGCGGGCAGGGCGAACGCCGCTGTCTTGCCGGTGCCGGTCTGGGCGATGCCGCACAGGTCGCGCCCGGCGAGCAGGGCGGGAATCGCCTGCCTCTGGATCGGCGTGGCGGCGGTGTAATGCTTGGCGGCGAGCGCCTTGAGCAGGGGCTCAGCGAGGCCAAGCGTCGAAAAGTCGGTCATGTATCTTCCAGTATATAGAGGCCGTCGTCGCGCAGCCGAACGGGCTTCGCGCGACGCATCGCGGCGTCGTGGAAACAACCCGCGTGATGAGGGAAGCTTTGGGCAATCTTGCTTGCCTGCATGCCTGGCCGGTCCGGTTTTCCGATGCGGAGTCACGAACGATCACGCTACCAGTGCGCATGCGTCGCGGGCTTATTACTGCAAACGGGGAATTAGGCAAGCGTTTTGCTCGCTCCGGCGAAATATCAATTAGCAATTTACGCCGGTTTAACCAAGTCCGGCTAGCTAGAACACAGATTGGAGACTAAAATGTCGGCTGTTCATATGAATAACGAGGGACTTGGCGGCAAGCTTGCCAAGTGGAGCCGTGGCCTGCTTGCCCGCGAAGCGGAAGCAGAAGCCAGCGCGCCGCAGCCTCGTGAGCAGAACAATGCCCGCTCTCGCCGGGAGGTTGAGCGCCGCCGCACGCTCTATGATGACATCGGCAGTTTCCTCTTTGCCCATGACCTGGACCTGACGCCGCTCAATTTCGGGCTCGCCCATGACTATATCACCGGCAATGACCTGCAGATCGAGAAAGCCGTTCGCGCGATCCTGCAGGACAGGGGCAAGCTGTCGAATGGCCTGGCCGAAACCATCGTCGCGCAGCAGCGGGTCGAAGAGATTTCGCCCGATGGCCTCACGACCATGCTCGCGCAAGTCGAAGAGAATGTCGAAGAACTGACCGTGATCGCGGATCAGTCCACCGCCTCGGCCAAGGATTATGGCGCTGCTCTCCAGCGCGAGGCGAGCGCACTGGCCGGCGATGCCCAGGGCAGCGACGCGATTGCCAAGCTGGTGACGATGACCCGCACCATGATCGAGCATACGCGCGAGGTCGAAGGCAGGCTGCGCGAGGGGCAGAAGCAGACCAGGCTGCTCCAGAAGAATCTTGAAACCGCGCGCAAGGCTGCCGAGCAGGACCATCTGACCGGATTGCCAAATCGGCGCGCGTTCGAGAACACGCTGCGCGAGGAGGCCAGGGCCGCTCGCGAGAATGGCGAGCCGCTGTCCGTTGCATTCTGTGACATCGACCATTTCAAGAAAATCAACGATGCCCATGGCCATGACGCAGGCGACCGCGTGCTGAAATTCATCAGCGGGCTGCTGGCCAATATTTCGGGCGAGAAATGCCATGTCGCGCGGCACGGCGGGGAAGAGTTCGTCATGCTGTTCCGGGGCAAGACCGTGGCGGAGGCCTGCCAGATCGTCGACGACGCGCGGCAGGACATGTCCGAACGCCATCTGGTCGACCGCAAGTCCGGCGAACGCATGGACCAGGTCACCTTTTCCGGCGGCGTTGCCGATGTCTTTGCCTATGAGGAGCCGCGCGACGCGCTGAAGGCCGCCGACCGCGCGCTGTACCTGGCCAAGGAGCATGGCCGCAATCGGGTGTATATCGCCCGCGATACGGACTGACTTCCAATCCCCCTCCCTGGCAGGGAGGGATGCCCCATGCGTTCAGGACTGGACGCTACCCTCCGCGACACCCTATAGCGGGACGATGGCGCAACGCCCTTCCCGCACCGGCACGGCCGCGAAATCTCCAAAACGCCAGCCGGGCATGCCCACGCGCGACGCGATCATGGCCTTTATCGAAAGCTCGCCCACGCCTGCGGGCAAGCGCGAGATCGCGCGCGCCTTTGGCCTGCACGGGCAGGAGAAGATCGCGCTCAAGACGCTGCTCAAGGACATGGCCGATGAAGGCCTGATCGACATCGGCCCGGCGCGCGCCTTTCACAAGCTGGGCGGCGTGCCCAAGGTGACGGTATTGCGCGTCGTCGCGGTCGAGGGCGGGCAGGCGATTGCGGTGCCCGAACGCTGGGAAGCGGAAGGCACGCCGCCGCCAAAACTGCGGGTGATGGAGCGCGGCCGCAAAGGCGCCCTCGGAATCGGCGATCGCATCCTTGCACGCACCGAGGAGGCCGGGCGCGGCTGGATCGCGCATCCGATGAAGAAGCTGGCGGACGCGGCCGAGGCGCTGCTGGGTGTGCTGCGCCTGGATGAGGCGGGCAAGCTGTCGCTCAAGCCGGTCGACAAGCGGATCCGCTATGAAACGCCGGTTACGGATGCGGGCGAGGGGAAGGTGGGCGACCTGGTCCTCGCCGAGGCGTCCGGGCGGCCGCCGCGCGTGACGGCGCGCGTCACGCAGGTGCTGGGCGATCCATTCGAAGCGCGATCCTTCAGCCTGATTGCCATCCACAAATATGGCATTCCCTACGCCTTTTCCGCCGAAGCCGAGGCAGAGGCCGCGCGCGTCCACGACCTGCCCCTCGAAATCGATGCGCGCGAGGATTTGCGTCACCTGCCTATTGTCGCGATCGACCCCGTCGATGCGCGGGATTTCGACGATGCGGTGTGGGCGGCGCCGGATGAGGATGCGGGCAATCCGGGCGGTTTCCGCGCCATCGTCGCTATCGCCGATGTCAGTTTCTATGTCCGGCCGGGCAGCGCGCTCGACCGGGATGCGCGCAAGCGGGGCAACAGCGTCTACTTCCCAGACCGGGTGGTGCCGATGCTGCCCCACGCGCTGTCCTCCGACATGTGCTCGCTCCGGGCCGGCGAGGATCGCGCGGCGCTCGCCTGCCATCTGGTGATCAACAAGGGTGGCAAGGTCACGGGCTGGCGATTTACGCGCGCGGTGATCCGGGTCGCGGCCAATATTCCCTATGAGGCGGCGCAGGCGGCGATCGACGGGCAAGCGGATCATCCGCTGACCGAGACCGCGCTGAAGCCGCTCTGGGCCTGCTGGCGGCTGCTCGCCAAGGCGCGCGATGCCCGCGCGCCACTCGACCTCGACCTGCCCGAGCGGCGCGTGGTGATCGATGAAACGGGGCGGATCGTCAGCATTGCCGTGCGCGAACGGCTCGATGCGCATCGCCTGATCGAGGACTATATGATCGCGGCCAATGTCGCGGCGGCCAAGGCGCTGGAGACGAAGAAGGCGCCGGTCATGTACCGCGTGCATGAGGCGCCCAGCCGTGACAAGCTCGTCGCGCTCAAGGATTATCTCGACACCTTCGAGATTAGCTTCGCGCTCGGGCAGGTGGTGACGCCGGCCATCTTCAACCGGTTCATCGCGCAGATCGACCCCGACCATCCATCGCGTCCGCAGATCATGGAGCAGATCCTGCGGACACAGATGCAGGCCTATTATGCGCCCCGCAATTTGGGGCATTTCGGTCTCGCGCTCGGTTCCTATGGGCATTTCACCTCGCCCATCCGCCGCTATGCCGACCTGCTGGTCCATCGATCGCTGGTGGGCGCCTTCGGGCTTGAGATGCCGGCGCCCAAGGATAAGGCGATTGCGCGGGGGACGACCCTCTCGTCCCATGACCTGCAGGACATGGTGCCGATCGGCGAGATGATCAGCCAGTTCGAGCGCCGCGCCATGTCCGCGGAGCGCGAGACGGTGGACCGTTATGTCGCTGCCTTCCTCGGCGAACGGGTGGGGGAGGTGCTCGCCTGCCGGATCACCGGCGTCCAGAGCTTCGGCTTTTTCGCGACGGTCGCGGAGCTAGGGGGCGATGGCCTCGTGCCGGTGTCGACATTGGGCGCCGAGCGCTTCCGGTTCGACGAGGCCGCGCAGGCGCTGGAGGGTGAGCAGAGCGGCGACCGCTATATTCCCGGCCAGCTGATCGATCTCAGGCTGGTGGAGGCCGATCCGATCAGCGGGGCGCTGCGCTTTGCCCTGCCGGATGGCGGCAGCATGCCCGTGCCGATGGGCCGAATGCCGGGGCGCCAGATCAAGCGGCGCGGGCGGCCCACCAATGTCCGGCACATCGGATCGAAGCGGGGGCGTCACAAGGGCTGAATTTACAGAGCCAGCGCTGACAGGGCGATGCCCATCAGCGCCGAGACCGCGAGCACGGTCAGCATGCCGAGGCGCAGACGGAATATCATCAGCGCAGCCGCCACCGCCACAACCAGCACCCGCCAGTCGAGGCTACCCCATGCGGGCTGGTGCAGGCGCATGATTCCTACCTTTTGTTCAACCACCTGGCCGAACAGGACGTGGAGCGTGAACCACGCCGCCAGATTGGCGATGACCCCCACCACGGCTGCCGTGACCATCGCCATCGCGCCCTGAAGCCGGGCGGCATGTTCCAGCCGCTCCATCCACGGCGCGAACAGGAATATCCACATGAAGCAGGGCGCGAAGGTGACCCAGGTGGTCAGCGCGGCGGCGAGGATGCCCGCTGTCAGCGGGGAGAAAGGAGCGGGCGTATGGAATGCTCCGAGAAAGCCGACGAACTGCGTGACCATGATCAGCGGGCCGGGCGTTGTTTCCGCAAGGCCGAGTCCGTCCGCCATCGCGCGGGCATCCAGCCAGCCCATGTTCTGCACCGCCTGCTGTGCCATATAGGACAGCACCGCATAAGCGCCGCCAAAAGTCACGACCGCCAGCTTCGAGAAGAACAGGCCGATCTTCCAGAGGATGTGATCGGGTCCAAGCGCGATCAGTACCAGCACCATCGGCGCGGCCCAGATTGCCAGCCAGAGCGCGGCAGTGCCGAGCGTCCGCCAGACCAGTCTTGGTGCGGGAGGGGTCTTGCCCTCCATGGGCAGTTGGCGCGCAGTCAGGGCGAAACCAAGCGCAAAGGCGATCGCCACGATCGCCGGAAAGGGTGCGTTGAACAGGAACAGGGCGATGAAGGACGCGACCGCCACGCCGCGTTTAAGGCTGGTGCCGAGCGCGCGTTTGCCGATCCGGATGACCGCCTGGAAGACGATCGCGAGCACCGCTGCCTTGATCCCGAGGAATAGTGCCGCCACCGGCGCGAGATTGGCCGCATAGGCATAGAGGATCGACAGGCCGAGCATCACCGCCGCGCCGGGCACGACGAACAGCAGTCCCGCCGCCAGGCCGCCCAGGGTTCCATGCAGCCGCCAGCCGATCCATGTCGCGAGTTGCTGCGCCTCGGGTCCGGGGAGGAGGGTGCACAGGTTCAGCGCCCGCAGAAAGGCAGCTTCGTCGACCCATTTGCGCCGGTCCACCAGTTCCTCGTGCATCAACGCGATCTGGCCCGCCGGACCGCCGAAGCTGATGCAGCCGATGCGACCGAATACGCGCAGCAGCTCGGTAAAGGTGGGTGGCGCCGGGGGCGGCTGGCCAGGGCTGTTAGGGCTTCTCATTCGCTCGGCCGGGTGGAGCTCAGAAATCCGGTTCGTCGTAGTGCCTGGGTGGCGCCAGCACACCCATCCGCTCCGACAGCAGCGGGCGGAACGACGGGCGCGACTTGATGCCCGCATACCAGCGCTTGGTGGTGCGATGGCCTTCCCAGTCGATACCGCCCAGATAGTCCGCCACCGACAGATGCGCGGCGGCTGACACATCGGCCAGGCTCATCGTGCCGCCGCCGATCCAGCTCCGGTGATCGAGCAGATAGTCGACATAGTCCATATGCTGGTTCGCGCGCTTCATTGCCTCGCGCAAAACGCCGGAATCCGGGGACGCTTGATGCAGCATGCGCTTCTTCATGCGCTCGTAGAGGAGGGGCGCGACGACATCGCCGAAGAAATTCTGGTCGAACCAGGCAACGAGCCGGCGGATTTCAGCGCGCGCGGCGGCCGATCCCGAGATCAGCGGGAACTGGTCGACCGTTTCCTCGAAATATTCGCAGATCGCCTGACTGTCGATCAGCGTCAGGCCGCGTTCGGCCGAAACCATGATCGGGGTGGTGCCCGCCGGGTTCATATCCAGGAATTCGTCGCGCATCTCCCAGGGCAGCTCGCGCACCAGGTCATAGGCGACGCCCTTTTCGGCCAGGAGCAGGCGCACCTTGCGGGAAAAGGGACAGAGCGGGAATTGATAAAGTTGCCACATGAACTGTCTTCAATAACCAGCACAGGTGCCATCGAAAAGGGAAATACGAAGCGAGGGCGGGAACAGAAACAATGGCCTGCGCATTTTTGACAGGAGGGCGCAGAGGAAGCCTCTTATGCGGTTCAGCATCAGACAAATCGAGGCGGCAATTGCCGTCGTCGTCGCAGGAACGGCGGTTGGCATGATGCTGGCCGCCTTCACGATGGGCGGCATGTGGCCATCTTCGCCTGTTTCGACGGGCGCAGGGCCGTATCGGGCCGAAGCCCCAGCCGCGGTCGTTCCGGCCGCGCCGCCCGAACGCTATGTCTGCAAGGGCTGCTTCCCGACGCTGGCCGAGCGTCAGGCGCAATATTATGCAGGCGTGGACATGGGCGGCGTGCGGTACGACGAGACTGCTCAACTCGAACCGCTGCCACCCTATCAGCCGGTTCCTTTTGTCGACGAAAAGAACGAAAATGCCGAGGCGCAGCCGCAGGCGGACGACCCGCCGGCAGAACCGGCCGGGCCGCCCGCCGAGGTCGCGTACTGGTAGGCGGGCGCTTACTCGGCCGCCGCCATCGCCGCTTCATTGTCGTTGAGCGGCTGACCCAGCCGGTTCAGCATCTCGCGCGGGCATACCTGCCAGAAGTCGCCGCGCCGCCGGTCCCAGTCCTGCAGGATGCGCTTGGCCCATTTGCTGTCGGTCCGCTCGGCATGCTCTTCGACCAAAGTCTTTAACACATGTTCCCAATGGGTGCTTGCAAGTCGTTGCCAGACAATGCTTTCCGGGTTTGCCCGCTGCGCGAAGCTGCCGTCTTCGTCGAGGATGAAGGCCATGCCGCCGGTCATGCCGGCGCCGAAATTCGCGCCGGTCTTGCCCAGGATAACGGCAGTGCCGCCCGTCATATATTCGCAGCCATTGGCGCCGCAGCCCTCGACCACCACCTGCGCGCCGGAGTTGCGCACGGCGAAGCGCTCGCCCGCCTGTCCCGCCGCGAACAGCTTGCCCGCCGTCGCGCCATAGAGGACGGTGTTGCCGATGATCGTGTTCATCTCGCTTTCGAGCGGGCTGGAGACCATCGGCCGCACGGCGATGATGCCGCCGGACAGGCCCTTGCCCACATAGTCATTGGCGTCGCCGAACACCTCCAGCGTCACGCCCTTGCACAGGAACGCGCCGAGCGACTGGCCCGCCGTGCCGCGCAGGCGGACATGGACATGGCCGTCCGCCAGCACGGACATGCCGAACTTGGCGGTGATCATGGCCGACAGGCGGGTGCCGACGGCGCGATGTGTGTTGCGCACCGTATAGGTCAGCTGCATCTTCTCGCGCCGTTCGAACACCGCCTTGGCATCAGCGATGATCTGCGCGTCGAGGCTGTCGGGCACCTCGTTGCGGAAGGTGGGCAGATTGAATCGCCGTTCCTCGTCAGCGGCGTCGACCTTGGCCAGGATTGGGTTGAGGTCGAGGTCATCGAGATGGTCCGCGCCGCGGCTGACTTGCTTGAGCAGCTCGGTGCGGCCGATGATCTCGTCCAGCGAACGGAAGCCCAGCCGCGCGAGGATCTCGCGCACTTCCTCCGCGATGAAGGTCATCAGGTTGATGACCTTTTCCGGCGTGCCGGTGAATTTCGCCCGCAGCCGTTCGTCCTGCACGCACACGCCCACCGGGCAGGTGTTGCTGTGGCACTGGCGCACCATGATGCAACCCATGGCGACGAGCGACAGGGTGCCGATGCCGAATTCCTCCGCGCCGAGGATCGCCGCGATGACGATGTCGCGGCCGGTCTTGAGGCCGCCGTCGGTGCGCAGCTTGACCCGGTGGCGAAGGCTGTTGAGCGTCAGTACCTGATTGGTTTCCGCCAACCCCATTTCCCAGGGCAGACCGGCGAACTTGATGCTGGTATGCGGGGATGCGCCGGTGCCGCCGACATGACCGGCGATCAGGATCACATCGGCATGGGCCTTGGCGACGCCCGCCGCTACGGTGCCGATCCCGGCCTGGCTGACCAGTTTCACGCAGACCCGCGCGCGCGGATTGATCTGCTTGAGGTCATAGATGAGCTGGGCTAGATCCTCGATCGAGTAGATGTCGTGATGCGGCGGCGGCGAGATCAGCGTGACGCCGGGCGTCGAATGGCGCAGGCGCGCGATCATGTCGGTCACCTTGAAACCGGGCAACTGGCCGCCCTCGCCGGGCTTGGCGCCCTGGGCCACCTTGATCTCGATCTCCTCGCAGGCGCCCAGATATTCGGCGGTGACGCCAAAGCGGCCGGATGCGATCTGCTTTACGCCCGAATTGGCGTTGTCGCCATTCTCATAGGGCGTGAAGCGCGACCTGTCCTCGCCGCCTTCGCCGGAGACGGCCTTGGCGCCAATCCGGTTCATGGCGATGGCGAGGGTTTCATGGGCCTCGGGAGAGAGTGCGCCCAGCGACATGCCGGGCGTCACGAAGCGCTTGCGGATCTCCGTGATCGCCTCGACCTCGTCGATCGGGATCGCGCGGTGGACATGGTTGAATTCGAGCAGGTCGCGCAGATAGACCGGCGGCAGGTCGCGGACCCCGCGTGAGAATTGCAGATAGCTCGAATAGCTGTCGGTCCCCACCGCCGTTTGCAGCAGGTGCATGAGCGGCGCGGTAAAGGCGTGGGTCTCGCCGCCGCCACGCTGGCGGTAGAAGCCGCCGACCGGCAGGCGCACGACCGCGCTGTCAAAGGCAGCCTCGTGCCGGGCCTTGGCGCTGAAGTGTAGCGAGGCATAGCCCTCGCCGGAGATTTTCGAGGGCATGCCGGGGAACAGGTCGTTCACCAGCGCGCGCGACAGGCCGACAGCCTCGAAATTATAGCCGCCCCGGTAGCTGGAGATGACCGCGATCCCCATTTTCGAGATGATCTTGAGCAAGCCCTCGTTGATGGCCGTGCGGTAGCGCTCGAGACAGGTGTCGAGCGCCATATCGCCGAACAGGCCGCGCGCATGGCGGTCGGCGATGCTGGCTTCGGCTACATAGGCATTGACGGTGGTCGCGCCCACGCCGATCAGCACCGCGAAATAATGCGGGTCGAGGCAGTCGGCCGCGCGGACATTGACCGACGCATAGGAGCGCAGCCCCTTGCGGACGAGATGGGTATGGACAGCCGCAGCGGCGAGGATGGTGGCGATCGCGATCCGGTCCGGGCCGATGGCGACGTCGGTCAGGAAAATCTCGGTCTGGCCGGCGCGCACGGCATGTTCCGCTTCCTCGCGGATGCGGGCGATCGCCGCGCGCAGGGCGGAGGGGCCGCCATCGGCCGGATAGGTGCAGTCGATCTCCGCGACCGCCTTGCCGAAATAGCGCTGCAGCCGCGACCAGTCATCCGACAGCAGAACAGGGGAATCGAGCACCAGCACATCGACATTCTGGGCCTCGTCCTCGAGGATGTTGGCCAGATTGGAAAAGCGCGTCTTCAGGCTCATCACATGGCGTTCGCGCAGGCTGTCGATCGGCGGATTGGTGACCTGGCTGAAATTCTGGCGGAAGAAATGGCTGGTCGTGCGCGACTTTTCGGAAATGATCGCGAGCGGCGTGTCGTCGCCCATCGACCCGATGGCTTCCTTCGCGTCCTCGACCATCGGCGCCAGGATCAGTTCGAGATCCTCCAGCGTGACGTTGGCGGCGATCTGGCGACGCAGCAATTCGCCGCGTTCCCATTGCGGGCGCGCGTCATGGGCGGGGGCGGGGAGGTGGCTCGCGTCGCGAAAGCCCTTCACATAATCGGCATAGGGCTTTTCGGCGGCGATCCGGTCCTTGATCGCGCGGTCCTGATAGACTTTGCCCTCGGCGAGGTCGACCGCGATCATCTGGCCCGGTCCCAGCCGGCCCTTGGCCATGATGGTGGATTCGGGCACCACGACCATGCCGGATTCGGAGCCGACGATCAGCAGATTTTCGGCGGTCAGCGTATAGCGCAGCGGGCGGAGCGCATTGCGGTCCATGCCGGCGACAGCCCAGCGCCCGTCGGTCATGGCGAGCGCGGCCGGCCCGTCCCACGGCTCCATCACCGACGCCAGATAATTGTACATGGCGACATGCGCCTGCGGCGTTTCGCTGTCGACCTGCCAGGCCTCGGGCACGAGCATGAGCTTGGCGGTCGGCGCGTCGCGGCCCGCGCGGCACAGCGCCTCGAAGACGGCGTCGAGCGCGGCGGTGTCGGATGCGCCCGCCGGGATCAGCGGCTTGATGTCCTCGCTATTCTCCCCGAAGGCGAGGGCGGCCATCTTGATCTCGTGGCTCTTCATCCAGTTCTTGTTGCCGCGGATCGTGTTGATCTCGCCATTATGGGCGAGGGTGCGGAACGGCTGGGCCAGCCACCATTGGGGGAAGGTGTTGGTCGAATAGCGCTGGTGGAAAATGGCGACGCGGCTTTCGAACCGCTCGTCGGTCAGGTCCGGGTAGAAGATCGAGAGCGATTCCGCGAGGAACAGCCCCTTGTAGATGATCGACCGGCAGGACAGCGAGCAGATGTAGAAGTCGCTGATCTGCGCGGCGACGACCTTCTTCTCGATCCGGCGGCGGATGAGGTAGAGGTCCCGCTCGAACGCGGCGAGGTCCTGCGTTTCGGGCATCGGCCCGGCGATCATGATCTGCTCGATCTCCGGCCGGGTCCGCTGCGCCTTTTCGCCGATCACCGAGACATCGACCGGCACCTGCCGCCAGCCATAAATGGCATAGCCCGCGTCGATGATCTCGCTCTCGACGATGGTGCGGCAGGTTTCCTGCGCATTGAGGTCGGTGCGCGGCAGGAAGACCATGCCGACCGCGAGGCGGTTGGGCTTTGCCTTGTGCCCGGACGCAACGATGGCGTCGTCGAAGAAGCGTAAGGGGAGGTCGACATGGATGCCCGCGCCGTCGCCGGTCTTGCCATCGGCGTCCACGGCGCCGCGATGCCACACCGCCTTGAGCGCATCGATGGCGCTTTCGACCACGCGGCGCGACGGCTTGCCATCGGTCGCGGCGACGAGGCCGACCCCGCAGGCGTCGGATTCGAACTCCGGGCGGTACATGCCATGCTCCGCGAGGCGGAGGCGTTCGGCGTCCATATTCCTGGTCATGCCGCTACCCTTTCAACGCCCGCCTTGGCCTTCAGATAGCGCTGCATATGCTCGGTCACATCCCGGCCATCGCGGATCGCCCAGACCACCAGCGAGGCGCCGCGCACGATGTCGCCCGCCGCGAACACGCCGTCGAGGCTGGTCATCATCGTGCGGTGATCGACGCGCAATGTGCCCCAGCGGGTGACGGACAGGTCCTCCGCGCCGAACATCGCGGGCAGTTCCTCCGGATCGAAGCCGAGCGCCTGGATGACGAGGTCGGCCTCCAGGGTGAACTCGCTGCCGGGATCCGGCTCGGGCGAGCGGCGGCCGGAGGCGTCGGGCAGGCCGAGGCGCATTTTCGTGGCCTTGACGCCGGTTGCCATGTCGCCCCCCTCAAACGCCACAGGCGCGGAGAGCCAGACGAATTCGACGCCTTCCTCTTCGGCATGGGCGACCTCGCGCTGCGATCCCGGCATGTTGGCGCGGTCGCGGCGATAAAGGCACTTCACCGACTTCGCGCCCTGGCGGATGGCGGTGCGCACGCAGTCCATCGCGGTGTCGCCGCCGCCGATCACGATGACGTCCTTGCCCGTCGCCAGCAGTGAGCCGTCCTCATGCTCCGGCACGGCGTCGCCAAAGCCCGCGCGATTGGATGCGGTGAGGAAATCCAGCGCCCTGACTATACCATCTATACGGTTACCGGGCATCTCGATGTCGCGCGCTTTGTAGACGCCGGTCGCGATCAGGATCGCATCGTGCCGTTCACGCAGCTCGGCCAGAGCCGCGTCCCGGCCGACCTCGAAGCCCTGGTGGAAGATGATCCCACCCGCCTTGAGCCGCTCGGTCCGGCGGGTGATGACGAACTTCTCCAGCTTGAAATTGGGGATGCCATAGGTGAGCAGGCCGCCCGCCCGGTCGTGGCGGTCATAGACATGCACCTCATGCCCCGCCGCGCGCAGATATTCCGCGGTGGTGAGACCGGCCGGCCCGGCGCCGATCACCCCGACCGACTGGCCGGTGGGCGCGCCCGGCACCAGCGGCTCGACCCAGCCTTCTTCCCAGGCGGTGTCGGTGATGTATTTCTCGACGCTGCCGATCGTGACGGCGCCATGGCCGGAAAACTCGATCACGCAATTGCCTTCGCACAGCCGGTCCTGCGGGCAGATGCGGCCGCAGATCTCCGGCATGGTCGAGGTCATGTTGCTGATCTCATAGGCCTCGCGCAGCCGTCCTTCGGCGGTCAGGCGCAGCCAGTCGGGAATGTGGTTCTGGAGCGGGCAATGGATCGAGCAATAGGGCACGCCGCATTGCGAGCAGCGTGCGGACTGCTCCTCGGCATTGGCCGGGGCATAGTCGCTGGAAATCTCCGAAAAGTCGTGGGCGCGCTCGGCGGCCGGGCGCTTGGCAGGATAGCCCTGCTCGCGCACGACGAACTTCAGCATAGGATTTTCGCCCATCACAATGCTCCCAAGGTCTGAATGCCGCGAGCATATAGACGCCAAGGCCCAGTGTCACGGCGATTGCGTCATTTATGGCAATGTCACTTACCTAAACGAGCCGCAACGACGCCATATGTTAACGTTTTGCGCGAGGCGGAGCGTTATATATGACCGGTTCGGACCTATCTAACCCCGAGCCACACTAGCGCCGCTACCCCCGCTACGATCCGGTACCAGGCAAAAGGCGCAAAGCCATGCCGTGTCACGATCGCGATGAACCCCTTCACCACCACCAGGGCGACGATGAAACTCACGACGAACCCGATCGCGATCAGGCCATAGTCGCCCTGCGATATCTCATGCCGGTGCTTGACGAGTTGAAGGGCGGTTGCGCCGACCAGTGTCGGAACCGCGAGGAAGAAGCTGAACTCGGCGGCGGTCTTGCGGTCCACGCCCATGGCCATCGCGCCCAGGATCGTTGCGCCCGACCGGCTGATGCCGGGGATCATGGCGAGGCACTGGATCACCCCGATCAGCGAGGATGTGCGCGAGCCGACCGCGGAGACGCCATCATAATGCTGCGTCCGGGCAAGCCGCTCGACCACAAGGATGGCGATGCCGCCGATGATGAGCGCCCAGGCGACCACGCGCCCGTTCTCCAGCAGCGCCTCGATCGGATCATGAAAGGCGAGGCCGATCACGACCGCCGGTATGAAGGCGAGCAGGACATTGCGCACGAACCGGAGGGAGGCCGGCTCCAGCCGGACCAGGCCCTTGCCCACCTCCATGAATGTGCGCCAGTACAGCACGATGATGGCCAGGATGGCGCCCGGCTGGATCGCGATATTGAACACGTCCCAGCGCGCCGCATTATAGCCGAGCAGTTCGGTCGCGAGAATAAGGTGCCCGGTCGAGGAGACGGGCAGAAATTCGGTTATGCCCTCAACAATGCCCAGAATGATCGCGGTCAGTGTCAGACCCATGGCGAGCGCCTCTTATATTTGGGAGGATGAGACAGGTATTTGGGAGGACGAGACAGGCCGTTGGCCGCCGCCGCAGTTTGGCGATCAGGTCCGCGCCTGGTCGCCGAACCGGCCGTGCTTGCGATAGGCGGTAAGCCATGCCGGCGCCACGGCGTCCATCGGCGTCGGCTGGATGCCAAAGGCGGCAAGGCCGGGCAGGGCGGGGTCGGCGACATTGTCGCGGGCCAGCATCGCGAGCTGGTCGCGCGTGATCGGTGCGCCGGGTGCCCAGCCCGTCAGGGTCGCGAGCAGCCGCGCGATGCTGTCCGGCACCGGCACGAATGTCGGATGGCGGCCGATCATCTCGGCGAGCCAATGGTTGATCTTGGCCATGGAGAGAATATCCGGGCCCGCCAGCGTACAGGTTTTGCCGGCATGCGCGGCGTGATCGGTCACCGCGTCCGCCATGGCATTGGCCACGTCGCCCACGAACACCGGCTGCAATTTCGTCTCGCCCGCGATTATCGGCACCACGGGCGTCGCCCGGATCAGCGCCGCAAAACGATTGGTGAACTGGTCGTCGCGGCCAAAGATGATCGAGGGGCGCATGATGGTCGCAGCGGGGAAGGCGGCGCGTACCGCCACTTCGCCCGCCGCCTTGGTGCGGCCATAGGCGGATGGGCTGTCGGCGTCCGCGCCGATCGCCGACATGTGGACGAGCGCACCGACGCCTGCCGCCGCGCTCGCCGCCGCGACATTGCGCGCGCCGGCGACATGCACGGCCTCGAAATTGCCTTTCAGCACGCCCACCAGATTGACGACCGCGTCGGCGCCGGCGACGGCGCGGGCGACACTGTCCGGCCTGGTGATATCGGCCGCCACGAACTGGCTCTGGCCGAGCCCGCCCAGCGGCTTGACGACATAGGCCGCGGTCGGATCGCGCTGGGCGATGCGTACGCGCCAGCCGCGCGCGAACAGTGCCTGTGCCAGGGCGCGGCCGACGAAGCCGCCGCCGCCGAATAGGGTGACGAGTTTGCTGTTATTCATCGGCGTCGCGATGTCCCTGCTGCACCGGGCGGCGCCCGGCTGATCCGCCCGCCTCATTGCCCCAGCGCCGCGGCCGTGACAACCATGCGTGAACGCGGCCGCGTGGCCGGACGTGCAAATTCATCCATTCACCGGTCGCCGCGATTGACAAGCGCCCAAACGAACGGCTAAGCGCCCGCTCCTACCCGCAGCTCAGCTGCCCGTGCCCAGATGGCGGAATTGGTAGACGCACCAGCTTCAGGTGCTGGCGATCGCAAGGTCGTGGAGGTTCGAGTCCTCTTCTGGGCACCATTTGTTCTTCCGGGGACGTCCGAGGACGTCCCGAAAATGGCTGAAATCCGGCGTTTTCTGTGCTATCACCGTCCGGTCAAATCCGGGCGGATACGGCACCAATCGGGAACAAATATGGTATCCTGCATGGTATCGGAACGCCCCTAGGGACGGGCCGATACCATGGGAAGACTCTACGCGACTACAGTCGCCAATGCCAAGCCGGCGGACAAGGACTACAAGCTTACGGATGGGGCAGGCCTCTATCTCCTCGTCCGGCCGAACGGCCGCAAGCTCTGGCGCCTCAACTATTCCTATCTCGGTCGGCAACGGACGCTTGCTTTCGGCGGCTGGCCCGAGGTCAGCCTCGCTGACGCGCGAGACAGACGCGATGACGCAAAGCGACTGATAGCATCTGGACGCGACCCCGCGCACGAGCAGAAAGTCGCTATCGCTCGAGATAAGGTCGCCGAGGACAACAGTTTCAAGCTCGTCGCCAAGGAATGGATCGCCAAGAACGAGCGCGAAGGCATGGCGGACATCACATTGAGCAAGATCCGCTGGCTGCTCGACAAGGCCTATCCGAAGATCGGCAATCGGCCGATCGCCAAGATCACCACCCAGGAAGTGCTGGTAGTGCTGCGGTCGGTCGAGGCGACGGGGCGCTACGAGAGCGCGCGCCGGATGCGCAGCGTCCTTGGGCGCGTGTTCCGCTACGCCATCGCCACCACGCGCGCCGAGCGCGATCCGACCGGCGACCTGCGCGGAGCCCTCACCGTGCCCAAGGCAAAGCACCTCGCGGCGATCACGAACCCCACCTTGCCGCTGGCGCCTGACATGCGGCCGTCGGTGACGAGCGCCACCTTGTAGCCCTTGTCCTGCAGCACGCCGAGCGGCGGGGTGAGCTTGTGCAGCTCGGGCATGCCGTTGGCGCGCGGCCCTTGGAAGCGGACCACCACCACCACGTCGCGCTCGAGCTCGCCCGCCTTGAACGCCTCCACCACGTCGTCCTGATCGTCGAAGATCCGCGCCGGCGCCTCGATCGTCCAGCGCGCCTGGTCGACCGCGCTGGTTTTGAAAGTCGCGCGGCCGAGATTGCCCTGGACGAGCCGCATGCCGCCGTCGGGCTGGAAGGCGCTGGAGGCCGGCCGCAGCATCGCCTCGTCGCGGCTCTCGGCGATCGGGGTCCAGGCGATCGCTTCGCCGTCGAGCGAGGGCTCGCTCGCATAGGCCTCCATGCCGCCGTCCCACACGGTTGGGATATCGGCGTGGATCAGCCCTGCATCGAGCAAGGCGCGCACGACGAACGCCATGCCGCCCGCCGCCTGGAAATGGTTCACGTCGCCAGCACCATTGGGATAGACGCGCGCGATCAGCGGCACGGCGGCAGAGAGGCGATCGAGATCCTCCCAGTCGATTACGATCCCCGCCGCGCGCGCCATCGCGGGGATGTGGATCGCATGGTTGGTCGATCCGCCGGTGGCGAGCAAGCCCACCGCCGCGTTCACGATCGCGCGCTCGTCGACCAGCGCGCCCAGCGGCCGATAGTCGTTCCTGTCCCAGCCCAGCGCCACCAGCCGGTGCGTCGCCGCGCGGGTGAGCTCCTGGCGCAGTTTCGTACCCGGATTGACGAAGGAGGAGCCGGGCAGCTGCAGCCCCATCATCTCCAGCATCATCTGGTTCGAGTTCGCCGTGCCGTAGAAGGTGCAGGTCCCGGCACCATGATAGGAGGCGCTCTCGCTGGCTAGCAGCTCGTCATACCCGATCTTCCCCTCGGCATAGAGCTGGCGGATGCGCACCTTCTCCTTGTTGGCGAGACCCGAGGGCATAGGTCCGGCGGGGATGAACAAAGTCGGCAGATGGCCGAACCGGAGCGCGCCGATCAGCAGACCCGGCACGATCTTGTCGCAGATGCCGAGCAGCGCCGTGCCCTCGAACATGCCGTGGCTAAGCGCGATCGCGGTGGAGAGCGCGATCGTGTCGCGGCTGAACAGCGAGAGCTCCATGCCGCGCTGCCCTTGCGTCACGCCGTCGCACATCGCCGGCACGCCGCCCGCGACCTGCGCGGTCGCGCCGACCTCGCGGGCAAAGACCTTCATCTGGTCGGGGTAGCGGCTATAAGGCTGATGCGCCGAGAGCATGTCGTTATAGGCTGTGACGAGGGCGATGTTCATCGCCCGCCTGCCGCGGATCGCGGGCTTGTCCTCGCCGCTCGCGGCGAAACCGTGGGCAAGGTTGCCGCAGGCGAGGCGGACGCGATCGACCCCACTCTCCCGCTCGCGCGCGATCAGATCGAGATAGGCGGCGCGTGTCGGCTTCGACCGCTCGACCATGCGGGCGGTGACGGCAGCGACTTCGGGATGCAGATCGGCCATCGCGACGCTTCACTATCCTATTCGTGCCAGCTCACGCCGTCGCGCTCGATTAGCGCTATCGCCGCGCTCGGGCCCCAGGTGCCGGCGGCATATGGCTTCGGTTTGAGGCCGCTCGCCGACCAGCCAGCACGGATAGCGTCGATCCAGTCCCATTGCGCTTCGACCTCGTCGCGGCGCACGAACAAGGTGGGATCGCCCTCGATCAAATCCAGCAGAAGCCGTTCATAGGCGATGCGACGGCGCACGTCGGCGAACACGTTAGTCGAGCCGAGATCGAGCGGCACCTCGCGCAGGCGGATCCCCTGCCGGTCGAGCCCGGGCTGCTTGGCCATCAGGGTCAGGCGGATATTCTCCTCGGGCTGGAGGCCGATGATCATGCGGTTGGGCTGGATCACCGCGCCGCGCGAAGCGAAGATCGAGTGCGGCACCGGCTTGAACTGGATGCAGATCTCCGAATGGCGCACGGGCAGGCGCTTGCCGGTGCGCAAGTAGAAGGGCACGCCCTTCCAACGCCAATTGTCGACATGCGCCTTGATCGCGACGAAGGTCTCGGTGTTGGAAGGCTTGCCGAGCTCGTCAGCATAGGCCGGCTCCGGTTTTCCGGCGATCGCGCCGACAGCGTACTGACCGGTCACGCTGTCACGCGCATCGACCTTGCGCAGTGAACGCAGCACCTTGACCTTCTCGTCGCGCACCGCGGTCGGATCGAATTGCGAGGGCGGCTCCATCGCCACCAGAGCGAGCAGCTGGAGCATGTGGTTCTGCACCATGTCGCGCAGCGAACCCATGCCGTCGAAATAGGCGACCCGGCCTTCGAGCCCGACCGTCTCGGCGACGGTGATCTGGACGTGATCGATCCCTTTCGCGTTCCACAGGGGCTCGAACAAGGCGTTGCCGAAGCGCAACGCGAGCAGGTTCTGCACCGTCTCCTTCCTGCGCCAGGAGCAGCCGGTCATAGTCCTCGTGCGGGAACTTGGCGTCGATCGGCAGCCAAAGCGGCGTCTCGTCCTCGCCGCGGCCGGGCAGCCGCACGGCGTATTCGACGACTTCACCTGATTCCGGGCGGACGCGCACGTTCGTCGCGAACTGGTCCTTAGTCAGCATGTCCTCAAGCAGCATCCCTAGCTGGACCTCGCCCCAGCCGCCACGCGACTTGACGTTGCTCAGCACCCGCTTGAGATCGCCGACGCCGGTGGCGAGGTTCTGCATCTCGCCCAGGCCCTTGTGCACCTGCTCGAGGCGGTCGCTTACGAGCTGGAAGGACTCACCGAGCCGCTTCTCCAGCGTCCCCTGGAGCTTCTCCTCGACGGTCGCGCGCATTTTCTCGAGCTTGTCCGCGTTGTCGACGCGCATCTTGTCGAGGCCGTCGGCCACCGTCTGGCGCAACGCCTCCTGCCGCTTGTCGTTGGTCTCGATGAGCTGGCCAACCTTGCCCGTCACGCCCTCGAGGGCGACACGTTGCTCCTCTCGCCCGTCACGTTGCGCCGCGAGCAGGCGGTCGGAGAGGCTGCGCACTCCGTCGTTGGTCTCCTTGAGGCGCTCGGACTGCGTCGTGGCGAACCCTTCCGCGTTGCGCTGAACGGCCTCTTCGAGCTTCGCGCGCCCGTCCGCTGCCTCCGTGCGCATGCCGGAGAGTTGCTCGGTCTGTGCCTTGCCGAATTCGCTGAGGCGCGTCTCCACGGCCGAAAACCGCGTCTCGAGCGCCTCGGTCTGCGTGCCGAAGATGCCGCGCAGTTCCTCACGGCCGGTCCGGGATTCGTCGCGCAGGGTGTCCGGAAGTGACTTGGCGACCTGTTCGAGTACCGCGATTCGGGTCGAGAGATCCTCGGGGATCGTCGCTGGGCGCCCGACCTTCAGCAGGATCAGTACACAAAGCGCTACCGCGACTAGCGCGAGCGCCAGCGACGCGTAAACGGCGAATTCCATCTCCCAGTCTCCTTCCACTGGAACGGGCCGCCGCGGTGGCGACGGCCCGTTCCGATCACTCCTCGCGCACCGTGGTGCCCGGGCTGGCCTTGCCATGCTTCGTGGTCACGTATCGACCACTGATCGCGCTGCGGTAGTGCGTGCCCGAGCTGCCGCTCTTGCCCGCCGCCTCGTGAACCGTGGTGCGCGGGTGCGAGCGTCCATTGCTCGCGCTCACGTACCGACCGGTTCCAGCGCTTCTGAAGCCACCACCTTTCGCCATATCAACTCCTCCATCGCCTTACCGCCGCCCCGCCCCCGAATCGACCATCGCCCGGAGGAGAACTGCACTTTCATGATCACACATGGGGGTGACAGAAGCTGTCAGGCTTCCGTTCGAGTGCCGATCGCCCCGCGGCCGCAATCATGGAACGGCGGTAAAATAGCTGCGAGATCGGGACGATCGGCGCTAACAATCGAGCCACATCGGGGGAAGGTGCTCGCTATGGTCCCACTCTTCAGCGGCCTCGAGCGCGTGATCCGTTACGTGCTGTTGACCATGGCCGGTGAGCTCGGCGCCGATGTCGAGGTGACGGCGGAGGAAACGACCGTCCCGGCTGCTGGATGACGTCCCCGAGGCGGCCCAGCTGACCGTCAGGCCGCGAGGCGCTCGGGAAGCCACTGCTGACGGACCTCTTCGGTCTCGAAGAAAAGAACCTCATCCTGCGACAGACGGACGAGCTGCCGTGCCTGAAGCAGGAACCGTTCACCCGCGCGGACCAGCCACAGCTGGCAATCGATCGGCCTGTTCGCCTTGGTCAGCAAGGCGGTCGGGTCGATGACGTCCGCGTCGATCGCCAGAAGCTGACCGTCCACGTCCACGATGTTGCGCAAGCCGATGTCCCAGAATGCCATTTCGCGTCTCCCTGTGCTTCGATGGATGCACATTCGCACGCGTGGGCGTCAGAATCTGTCACCCCCATATTCGCGCAGCATGCAGAGGGCGTTGACCAGCGACATCTCCTCGACCGATCGGCACGGCGTCTCGAGCAGGAGCGGGCTGGCGAACACCACAGCCGACGCCTGCGCCCGCGACACGGCGACGTTGATCCGGTTGAGCGAGAAGAGGAACGCGATGTCGCGCGGCAGCTCCTCGCCGCTGGAGGTCGTCATCGACACGAGGCAGACCGGCGCCTCCTGTCCCTGGAAGCGGTCGACGGTGCCGACGCGGACGGCTTGGGGAAGGCGAGCCCGCAAGGCGTTCACCTGCGCGTTGTAGGGTGCGACGACGAGAATGTCGGCATGGCCGATCTGCCGCTCGCGGCCGTCCCGGTCGCGGTAGCTCGCGCCTAGCAGCGCCCCGACGTGCGCCGCGACCGCCTCGATTTCCTCCGGGCTGACCTGCGAACGCCCGAGGTGGGCGACCGAGCGCATGCTGGCGCCGATGAGATCGGCTCCCGCCGCGGATACGAGCGACTGCGTGCCCGACGCCTCGTCGCTGCTCAGTCGGCCCTCGTAGACCGCAGTGGAGATGAAGCCGCAGACGCGTGGGTGCATGCGGCGAGTGACCGGGATGAACACGCCCCGGTCGGATGGCACGACTCGGTGTCCATCAATGAGGTACTCGAGGCAAGAGCGACCGCTATCGCCGGGATGGCTGCCCTGGAGTGGCTGAGGGAGCTGCATCGGGTCGCCGACGAGGACGATGTTGCGGGCGCACCGCGCCATGGCGAGGATGTTGGCGATCGACACCTGTCCCGCCTCGTCGACGATCAGGTAGTCGTACGCGGCCTCGGCGTAGCGGGCGAAGTGCCATGCCGTCGCGCCGACGACGTGTCCGGAAGCGATCTCGGGCGCGTCGTTGTCGCTGACGAAGACGATTCCGGGATGGGCGTCGTCGTCGCCGTCGTCGGACGCCTTCTGCACGACGCGGCAGTTTACGCGCTCAGCACGCGCGCGGTTCGCCACCGCCTCGAGCAGGTTCCCGATCGCCTTGTGGCTGTTGGAGGATACGGCGACGCGCTTGCCGGCGCGGACGAGGTCCACGATCGCGAGGGCGCTGACGTAGGTCTTGCCGGTTCCCGGCGGTCCCTGGATGGCGAGCGTCGTGCCCGCCATGGCGGCGATCGCGCGGCTGGTCTCGGTCGGCAAATCGCCGTCGGCGGCAATCACGCCCGCGGGACGCAATCCGTCGACGAACATCGGTGATGACCGGGTCAGCAGATGTTCGACGGCGGGCAGGCGTCCGGTGTCGGCGATTAGCTGTTCGGTCACCGCGGCGACCGCATCCTTCAGCACCGAGTTGCGCAGGGGCTGCGGCGGGAGCAGGTCGAGCCGGTCGGGCAGCGGACCCTTCGCCGTCGACCGGCGCAGCACCAGCGTGTTCGCGTCATGGTCGATCGAGCGGAGGTTGACGTCCTCGGGCATCGCGGCCGGCTTGACGCACGGGGCCTTGCCCGCGCGTAGCTTCGTCTCCTGGGGTGGAAACCTGTAGGTCCGCTCGAACGACTGTCGGGTCACCTGCTCGGGTGGGCCGACCGCCACCAGGCCCTGGATGCACTCGAGGTCGTCCAGCAGTTCCTCGCTCTCCTGCGCGAGACGGTCGAAGATCGCCCACCAGGTCGGCTTGTCCTCGCGCTTGTGGAACTGGCTAAGGTCGAGCAGCAGGTCGCTGACCTGCTCGCCGAGACGATCGCGGACGGGCTGCAGCCGGGCGCGGAGCAGTTCGATCTCCTCGTCCTCCGCATCGACGTTCGAGAGCGCTCCCCCCTCCGGCACGGCGCCGAGCTTCGGCCACGGCATTGCCTGCGGGCGGACGTCGCGGACCAGCCAGTCGAGGAGCAGCTGGGTCGAGACGCAGTCGGTGCGGTTGTAGTCGTGGATCTCGTCGAGGAGGCGTTGCTCTCCGGTCTGGCGCCACTCCTCGTAGAAGACGACGCTCGCACCCGCCGTCGCGACGTCGGCGGCGCGCTTGTCCATGTAGAAGGCTTCGAGATCCTTGATCGAATATCCCTTCTCCGACGCGACGAGCGCCCCCGAAACGACCTTAAACAGGTCGACGAAGCGGCGCTCGCGCTGAAGTTGATCCATCGCCGCCTCGCCCGTGCGGTGCTGCGATGTCAGCCGGCGCAGCGCCGCGATCTCGTAGTTGGCGTAGTGGTAGATGTGCGCCGCCGGGTGCCGCCGCATGTGGTCGACGAGGAAGGTCAGCAGGTTTGCGACGGCCTGTCCCTCGTCCTCCCTAGTATGTGCCCAGAACGGGCGGAACGTCCAGTCGCCCGCCTCGCGGTACCAGAGGCCGTGCAGATACTCGAGGCCACCCGGGAAGTAGGGATCGCCCTCGATGTCGTAGAAGATGTCGCCATCGTCGGGAGCGGGAAGGAGACCGAATCCCTTGCCCGGATCCGCGTTGCGCAGCTCGAACGACGGAGGACCGCCGGCGCGGCGGGCGGACTGCAGGCGCGCCTGGGAGACGAGCCGGCGTTGCGTTTCGGCGGCCATCCTGGGGATGCGTTCCTGCCTCGCGGCGAGACCGGCCATCGTCACCACGTTCGCCGCCTCGAGCTTCTGGCGCTGTGACCGGCTGATGCTCGCGACGAGCGCGAGACTATCCTCGCGGTCCCAGCGCTCGCCGCAGGCGTCGCTCCAGCGGCAGAGACCGCACGCCGAGACCGGCTCGGGCATCGTCTCAGGCCGCTCCACGAGGAACGCCTCGAGCATGCGCCGGGCGTAGCGGGCGTATGAGGAGACCTCCGAAAGCCGAACCGTGAAGCGAGTCCCGTCCCCTAGCTGGAGGTGCGAAGCCTCAGGCGCAACGCCCTGCACCGTCGCGAGTAGGTCGCTGTAGAGGCACAGCTGCAGGACGTGCTTGGGGTCGGGCTTGCGCTTTAGCTTCGTGTCGACGACCTCGTACGACCACGCTCCGAATACAGACGGGCGTTCGACGCGCTCGAGGAAGTCGGTGTAGCCGCCCCAGGCTCCCTCCAGCAGCGCACCCTGGAATATCACGTCCGGCCCGGCCGCCATCGCTTCGAGAGTGAGGCGGACGGATTCCTCTAGCGGGATCCCATCCTTCGGGATCTCTACGATGACGCGGCCCTCGGCCTTCAGGCTTTCTAGGAACGCCAGCTCGTGCTCGTCGCCTTGGCGCTGCAGCAGCTCGGCCTCCGCGCTGTCCGCTCCAGGCTTCAGGTCGCCGACCTCGATAAGCCGCAGGTCGAGCGTCGTCGCGTGACGGCAACCCTTGAACCGCATCAGATCGGAGGCGGATAGCCTCAAAACTTCGTCAATCTTGCGCACGCGCATTCCCCTTTCCTCCGCGTTAGCACATAAGGGTGACAAAAGCTGTCGGGGTGATCCCATGTCTTTCGCGAAGGCCCAAGAACTGCTCAAGCTCGCGATGATGGCCACGCGCCGGAGCGGCGTGTCGCTTGAGGAGATCATCGAAGAGTTCGGCTGCGTCCATCGCTCCGCGCAGCGGATGACCGATGCGCTCGAGACCGCGTTCCCCCAGACGCAGGCCGACGACGGCGACGACCGCAAGCGCCGCTGGCGTATCCCCGCGCGCGCGATCGCCCCTCTGCTCACCCCATCCGCCGAGGAGCTTGCCGCACTGACAACGGCGATCACCGAGTTGGAGGTCGCAGGCCTGACTACGGAGGCGACCACCGTGAGGGGCCTGAAGCAGAAGGTTCGGGCACTGATCCCGCCCGAAGCAGGAACGCGGCTCGCCGTCGACGAGGAGGCGCTGGCCGAGGCGCTCGGCCATGCGGCCCGGCCTGGGCCCAAGCCAGCCTCCAACACCGCGGTCGAGACGGCGATATACGAGGCGTTAAAGGGGCCTTTCCTACTCCGTTTTCCCTATCAGACCCGCAAGCAGCCGAAGCCCACAGACAGGGTCGTTGCTCCGCACGGCCTGTTGCTCGGCGTCCGGCGTTACCTGATCGGACGCGACACCTCGAAGGCGGCCTCAGCTCCACTGCAGCACTACCGGGTGGAGGAGATCACGACCGCGGACGTGCTCCCGCAGAGCTTTGAGCTCGACGAGGGCTTCGACATCCACAGCCACGCCGAGAAGGGCTTCGGCTCTTTCGAGAACTCCGCCGAGCATGGCGACGTCGTGTGGCGCTTCGCGCCCGAGGCCGCGCCGCATGCTCGTCGGTTCGTCTTCCACCCGACCCAGAAAACCGAAGAAGAGCCGGACGGCTCCCTGCTCGTCCGCTTCCGCGCATCGGGACATCTCGAGATGTGCTGGCATCTCTACTCGTGGGGGAAGTCGGTCGAGGTGTTGCAGCCGGCCCGGTTGCGGGAGATGGTGCAAGGCCACCAGCGGCAGTTCGAAGTGTTACCGTAGTCTCGACTTTTCATTTTCTTCCGCCGGTGACATCCGGGGTGCACTACACTTTTGGGACCGATGTCACCCAATCATCACCCACTGTCACCAGAGAGGTTCTCCCGCCAACACATCAATTGATCGATCTTGAAGGCTCCCCAAACTGAGGAGTCTCGCCGTGCGCATCCATCGCCAATTCCGAACTCGCAAATATCTTATCGCAGGCGCGCTCGGCGTCGGCACCGTCGGCTTTCTGGTCATGGGCCTGACCATGACCAGCACGCCCGCGCAGGCGCAGCTCACCGTGTTCGACCCCGGCAACTACAGCCAGAACCTGCTGACAGCCGCGCGCACCCTCCAGCAGATCAACAACCAGATCCAGTCGCTCCAGAACGAAGCGAACATGCTGGTCAACCAGGCGAAGAACTTGACCCGGATCGACTTCCCGGAGCTGCAGGCGTTGACGCAGACGCTTCAACAGGTCGATCGGCTGATGGGCCAGGCGCAGGGCATCCAGTTCCGCGTTTCCGGTCTCGATCAGCAGTTCCGCCAGCTTTTCCCGCAGAGCTTCTCGTCTGCGCTGCGCACCAATGACCAGGTCATCGCGGCCCGCACGCGGCTCGACACGGCGATGACCGCCTACCAGCACACCATGACGGTGCAGGCACAGGTCGCGGAAAATGTCGCCGCCGATGCCCAGACCCTGTCGACGATCGTCTCGAAAAGCCAGGGCGCCGAGGGATCGCTGCAGGCACAGCAGGCCACGAACCAGTTGCTGGCGCTGACCGCCAAGCAGCAGTTCCAGATCCAGAACATGATGGCCGCGCAGTACCGCGCCGAGACGATCGAGCAGGCGCGCCGTGCCCAGGCCGAGATCGACGCGCGCGCAGCCACCACGAAATTCCTCGGTTCCGGCTCGGCCTACACCCCCCAGTAGCGCCGCCGGTCGGGGCGACGGTGCCGCCGCCTCCCACCGTCGTCCGCCGCGGGGCGGGGCTTCGCTCCCCCGGTCCCGCTCCGCGGCATCTCTCTTCTCGCAGGAATCGCGCACGTGAATGATCTCAACGTCATCGACCGCTTCATGCAGGCCTTCATCACCTACATCGACGCCGGTTTCGGGCTGCTCGGCGGTGATGTCCGCTTCCTGACCGTCACCCTGATCGGGATCGACATCACGCTGGCCGGGCTGTTCTGGGCCCTGGGTGGCGATGACAATGTGATGGGCCGGTTCATCAAGAAGATCCTGTACGTCGGGGCGTTCGCGTTCATCCTGAACAGCTTCTCGACGCTCTCCGACATCATATTCCGATCCTTTGCCCAGGCCGGCCTGACCGCTGGCGGCGGCTCGCTGACAGCGGCCGATCTCCTGAAGCCCGGACGCTTGGCGGGCACCGGCTTTTCCGCAGCGTGGCCGCTCCTTCAGCAGGTCTCCCAGCTGATGGGGTTCACGACCTTCTTCGACAATTTCCTGACGATCGCCGTGCTGCTGTTCGCCTGGGCGATCGTGATCATCACCTTCTTCATCCTCGCAGTGCAGATGTTCGTGACGATCATCGAGTTCAAGCTGACCTCGCTGGCCGGCTTCATCCTGGTGCCATTCTCGCTCTGGAACCGCACGAGCTTCCTCGCCGAACGTGTGCTGGGCAATGTCGTGTCGTCGGGCATCAAGGTCATGGTGCTCGCCGTGATCGTCGGCATCGGGTCGAACTTCTTCACCGAGTTCACCGCTGCGCTGCAGGGGCAGGAGCCCGACATCGGCCAAGCGATGAGCCTGACACTCGCCAGCCTAACCATCTTCGGCCTCGGCATCTTCGGTCCCAGCATCGCTTCGGGTCTTGTCGCCGGCGCGCCACAGCTTGGTGCTGGCGCGGCGCTCGGCACCACCATCGGTGCGGCGGGCGTCACGATGCTCGCTGGTGGTGCGGCCGTGGGCGGCGCACGCGCGCTGGCCGGCGCAACGCTTGGTGCCGTCCGCGCCGGCACCTCGATGGGATCGGCGGCATCAACGGCATATACGCTCGGTAAGGAAACCGCGCCGACGCCGACGATGGCGGCTGGCCTTGGCGGTGTCGCGCGCGCCGCAGGCAATGCCGCCCGTGAGCGCGCCTCCAGCGCCCTCGGCCTCGGCGAGGCCGCCTCCCAAGGCCGAGCTGCCGCATGGAACGCCCTCAACCGGACAAACAGCGGCGACGCCTCGGAAGGCCCCGGCAACGATGGCGCTCCCGCATGGGCGCGCGCCATGCGCGGTCAGCAGACCGCCCGCCATCACCGCCAGATCGCGATGCACACCCTCCAGCAGGGCGATCGCGGCGGCGCCTCCGCCACCCCCGATATCAAGGAAAGGGAATAGTCGATGATCTTCAAACGCGCCGTCCAGCGATACGGACGAACCCCGGAGCCGGAGACGCCCTATCAGCGCGCCGGTCAGGTCTGGGATGAACGGATCGGGTCCGCCCGGGCGCAGGCGCGCAGCTGGCGACTGATGGCGTTCGGCTGCCTCGCGCTGACCGGCGGCCTTTCGTCCGGCCTCGTCTGGCAATCGACCCAGAGCCGCGTCACCCCGTATGTCGTCGAGGTTGATCGTCTGGGCGAGGCTCGCGCCGTCACCGAGGCAGAAGCCGGCTATCATCCGACCGATCCGCAGATCGCGTGGCACCTGTCGCGCTTCGTCGCGAATGTCCGTGGCCGTTCGCTCGATCCGGTGCTGGTTCGGCAGGACTGGCTCGAGGCCTATGACTTCACGACAAAGCGCGGCAGCCAGTTCCTCGGCGATTATGCGCGCGGCGCCGATCCCTTCGCCAATATCGGCGAGAGGACCGTGTCGGTTCAGGTCACCAGCGTGGTGCGGGCATCCGACCGCTCGTTCCAGGTCAAATGGACCGAGACCGCCTACGAGCGTGGCACCGAGGCCGGAACGTCGCGCTGGACCGCGATTCTCACGATCGTGATCAAGCCGCCGAGGGACGCCGACACGCTCCGCCGGAATCCGCTCGGCGTCTATGTCGACGCGGTCGACTGGAGCCGCGAACTCGAGTCCGCAACGCCGCCGCGACCATCCGCGCCGCCGGCTCCGCCAGCAGCAGTCAACTTGCCGCTCGGCTCGCCCCTCGATCCCAATCTCGCTGCGCCCACGCAGCCCGCCCCGGAGTCACGCCAATGAAATTCATCCTTGCCGTATCGGCCATCGCCCTCGCGACGGCGCCAGCGTCCGCGCAGAACGTCGCATCGCCGAAGGCGCCGGCACCTGTAGCCGCGACCGCCACCGCACCAGCTTCGAAGCCCCCGGTCCATCGCGTCCGCCTCAAACGACCGATCAGCCCCGGTGTGGCTCGCGTCGCCATTGCGAACAGGGCCGCAACCCAGGAACCACAGGCGCAGGCATTCGTGAATGCCGTGCAGGTCTTTCCGTTTGCGGATGGTGCAATCTATCAGGTTTACACCGCGCCGGGCGCGGTGACGGACATTGCCCTCCAGCCTGGTGAGAGCCTGATATCGGTCGCCGCCGGCGACACCGTGCGCTGGGTGATCGGCGACACGACCAGCGGCAGTGGGACCGAGAAGCGGACTCATATCCTGGTGAAGCCATTTGCATCGGGCCTCGCCACCAACCTCGTCATCACCACCGACCGACGGAGCTACCACGTCCAGCTTGCCGCCACTTCGCGCACCGCGATGGCGGCGCTGTCATGGACCTATCCGGCGGACCAGCTGATCGCACTGCGCCGGGCGGCCGAGCAGGCGGCAGCGGCCGCGCCGGTGTCGGAGGGGCTGTCGGTCGACAGCCTTCATTTCAACTACGCCATCAGCGGCGACCAGGCTGCTTGGCGACCGCTCCGCGCCTTTGACGACGGGCAGCAGACGTTCGTCGAGTTTCCGGCGAGCATCGCGGTCGGCGAGGCGCCGCCGTTCTTCATCGTTGGTCCGACGGGCGAGGCGGAGCTCGCCAACTATCGCGTCCGCGGCCGTTTCTACGTGATCGATCGCATCTTCGATGTGGCCGAACTCAGGCTCGGCTCCAAAAAGCAGCAGAGTGTCCGCATCAGCCGTGTTGCCGAGGGCAGCTCTGCGCGAAAGGGCAAACGCTCATGACCGAGGCCGTCATTGCGCCGGCCCCGAAGGTCGATCCCGAAACCTTGGCCATCCGCACCAAGCCCGCCCGCGCGATCCGGTTTCGCCGGGGTGTCATCATCGCCATTGCCGCGCTGGGATCGGTGAGCCTGATGGCGGTGGCCTGGATCGCGTTGAAGCCGCGCGTGTTCAGCTCAGTTGCCGATCGCCAGGAACTGTCGGAGCCGAGCAATCGGCCATCGACCGATGCCTTGAATGGATTGCCCGCGACCTATGGCGATGCTCCGAAACTCGGCCCACCGCTGCCGGGAGATCTCGGACGGCCGATCCTCGAGAGCCAGCGCAGGATGGCGACGGAAACCGGCACGGGCAGGGACCTGTCAGTTCAGCAGGCGGCGCAGGAGCGCGAGCGCCAGCTCGCGGAACTCAAGGCTGCCCGCGAGTCTGGCGTGCTGGTGCAGGGTCGCACAGCTTCCTCGCCATCAACTGTCCCCGATGCAGGGGGCACGCCAACGCCGACCCCGACGCCTGCGGCAAGTCCGGCGCTCGACCCCGACCGTGATCCCAACACGCAGGGTCGCAAGGTTCAGTTCGTTGGAACGCTCGACCGTTCGGATGACGTCAACCCGCACACCCTGACGGCCGCGCCGTCGCCCTATCTGCTGTCGGCCGGCAGCCTCATTTCGGCGAGCCTGATTACGGGACTTCGTTCCGATCTACCCGGCCTCGTCACGGCACAGGTGACCAGCCAGATCTTCGATAGTCCCACCGGCCGCATCCTGCTCATTCCGCAGGGGTCGCGGTTGATCGGCAGTTACGACAGCGTCGTGGCGTTCGGCCAGAAGCGCGCGCTGATCGTCTGGCAGCGGATCGTGCTGCCAGACGGCAGCTCGATGAAGATCGACAATGTGCCGGCGACCGATGCGTCTGGATACGCGGGGCTGCAGGACAAGGTCGATTTCCACACATGGGCGCTGCTCAAGGGGGTTGCGCTCTCTACTCTGCTTGGGGTGGGTTCGCAGCTGACGGTTACGGGCGAGAGCGACCTCGTCCAGGCGATCCGGGAGTCGACCCAGCAGAATGGCTCTCGCGCCGGCGACCAACTCACCTCACGCAACCTCAACATCAAGCCGACGATCACGATCCGGCCCGGTGCGACCGTCCGGCTGGTGGTTCACAAGGATCTGATTCTCGCGCCGTGGCGCAGCTAGGAGCAGATTATGCCCGAACTGAAATTGGCAAAGTTGCCGGACAGAACCCCGGTCAAACTCGCGATCACTATCACTCCCGATCTGCATCAGATACTGCAGCAGTATGCGACGCTCTATGCCGAAACCTACGGACGAGAGGAAACCATCGCCGATCTCATTCCAGCGATGTTGGCGGGCTTCCTGGACAGCGATAGGGGATTTGTCCGCTCGCGGAGCAAGTCATGATACGCCGCTTGAACCCAAAGGAGCGGCGAGAGGAGGCCAGTAAAGCGGCTGCGGAGCTAGCCGCCCTGCCGATTGAACCGATCAGCGTGCGCGTAGCGACCGCTGTGAAACTAACGGGTATTCCGCGCACGACACTCTATGAACTGATCAAGTCTGGCGACATTGAGACCGTCAAGATTGGTCGGTCGACATTCATCCCGTATCGCTGCCTGCGGCGGCTGATTGAACGCTAAGCGGCCAATGCGGTTCTGACCGTCGGCCAAGATTGTCGATCGGCAATCTGCCGCTCGAAAAAGGGCAGTTCGCAGGAACTCATGGTTCATCGGTACCAAGTATGCGATCGCAAGCCTCGCGCGTTCCGCAGACGAACAAGACCGACTTCGCGCGCGACATCCCCACGTAGAGCGTCTCTCGGTCTCGGCTCACGTCGCAATTGTCAAATGCCCAGAGAATCACCACCCCGCGCTCTAATCCCTTGAAACGGGCCACAGTATCGACGGTTAGGCGTCCCGGCCCGAAATCCTCCACGCGCCCGAGTTTCACAGCTGCCGGCAATGGCAACTTCTGAAGCGCGCGCTCCCGCGCTGGACGGTCGCTGGCATCGCACAGGAGGATCGCGATCTCATGCGGGGCCACATCCTCGTCGACCACGAGCTTCGTGACTAACGAGCCAATGGATTTCGCCTGTTTTTCCATATCCGAGGCGAGGAGACGGTCGACGCCGACCCCGACAATCTCTGGCGGCTCAACGGCTGCCCCCCGGTAGTAGCTGTACGCAGCCGCGTGGATCGCATCGGTATTGCGGCAGTTGCGGTCGAGTACCATCGGCTCGCCGGGAACTGGGATGTTGGCAGACCGGCGATATATGTCCTGGTTTTCGTCCAGAAACACATAGAGCATGGCTTCGTCGGGGCGGGTGAGCAGCATCTCGACGGGCAACCAATATTCGTCACCAAAGTCCTGCGCCTCGTCCACGACGATCGCGTCGTAGATGGGATCGAGCGCGTCGACTGCGACAGCCAGTGCCATCGGCATGTGATGATCGAACTCGTCGCCGCCCGGCAGGTCGGCGCGGGCCTCGGCGAGCAGATCCCGCGCCTTTTTCACTTTCGCGCGGTCGATCCAGCGGTGACACACCTGGTGAAAGGTCGCGACATCGAGACCCTCGATTCCGACACACTGCTCCCGAAGGTGATCCGCAAGGCCGCGATTGTAGCAAAGCAGAAGGGTTCGCATTCCTTCCGACGCTAAACGAACTGCTTTCTCGCGCGCTATCAGGGTCTTTCCGGTTCCGGCGCCCCCGGCGATCATCACCCTGCGCTGTCGCCGCAGCATGTCCAGAATAGCAGCCTGGCGATTTGTCAAAGCGAGCCTGGCATCGTCCTCGTCGGATATGCGAGCCGAAAGGAGCGGGCGGGTCGAGACGGTGCGCGCAAAGAGAGCCACGAGAGCATCCATGCCGCGCGTTCCAATTTGCTTGCCGGCCCTTTCCTCGCCTTCCCAATAAGCGAATGCCTGCTCAACCCATGCGTTGAGGTCAGAGAGGTCGCGCCGATCGCCGATGATTTCGACAGGCGCGTCGGGTCCTCGCAGCCGGCTTCCGTCGCCGACACCGGGCACGAAGACCGCATATCCGAGATTGAACCGCCCGATGTCGAGCCTCTTCCAGGCGGGGCTCTCCCTCAACTTCTCCAGCAGTGCGAACTTTCCGCGCCGCGCCTGATCGAACGGGTTCTTGATCTCGTGAGTGACGTTATTCCCGTCGATCGAGACCCAGGTCCGGGTGCCATAGTCGAGCGAGACGCGTCCGCCTTTCACCTCGATAGCAAGCAAACCACGAGTAGGATGGGCGATGAGGATGTCAGTTTCCCCCTCGCGGGGGCCGCCGCCGCCAGGCCGCGAAATCCATGCGACCGAATGAAGGATGGCGTAGTCGGGTCCGAGCTGCACTGCGAGGGCTCGATAGACGATGAGCTCTGCGTTGGAATCGGAGACCGCGTGATCCGGGTCAGGGTAGCATCTGGCCATCAATCAAGGATCTTCAGCGAGGAGTTGAATGGGATGCCGCGTCGTCCTTCGAGAGATCCAAAATCGACCACGACGAATGGAATGAGACCACGTGATTTGATTTCGACGACCACGCCCTTGCCCCAAGTGTGGTGCTGAACCTTCAACCCTTCTTTCAAGTGGAGGTCGCGCGACGAAGCTCGCTCTTCGGAAGCCTCGCGCCAGTTATGATCGAACCAATATTCCTCGACCTTGCCGAACGGATTGCCGATCGCCGTGACCTTCTGGCGCTCTAGGTCGCGAGCATGTTCGACGATGTAGATCCAAAACTCCTCCGGATGCTCACGGGCCATCGAGAACTGGACGTGGCTGAGCTTGATGCCACGTTCCGTCCATTCGTCATCGAGACCTTTGACCTCGATCAGGCGCCGGCCGCCACTCGGCGACTTCGAGATGATGTCGAACCCAGGATTGAAATGTGGCTGTCGCTCAGGCTCCCAGCCACGGCCCTGCTCATAGCTTAAGGCTGCCTTCATGGCTGCCGCATCGATCAGATCGGAGATGTCCTCCGTTCCGGCCGCGGGACTGGCGTCACCATCCCCACGGGTGCCGTTGCGCGAGACATAAGAGAGCATGCGAGAGCGCCGCACCTGTCGCTCTGCTGCGGCATCGCTCTGCCGGCTGCTGCCACTCCGGAATGGCGAACGGCCACTCCGACTCTGCCCGTCGGACGGCCCGCCGCCGTGCATATTGCTGCCCCCAGCATCGCCGCTCGTCGAGGCATTCTCCTCCGGGTCGGCTCCAAAGGCGCCACGACTGGAGGCAGACCCGTAGGCGTCGTCATCGTGGTCGACATCAAACTCCTGCTCATCATCGTCTTCGTTGCTGGTGCTTTCCTCCGCGTCTTCGTTGGAGGGCTTACGTCCCGCCGAACCAGCAGAGCCGCCTGCAGCTGAGGTAGCAGTACCTCCTCTACCTTCACCTGCCGCTCCATTCGCCGACGCAGCACCCGTCGCGTTCGTCTTCGTGGAGCCGCCACTATCGACGGCAGGATCTTCCGGGATCTCATCGCTACCGAGATTTTCGTCGAATGACGCTTCATCATCCTCAGGGCAGGCTGCCGCAGCCTCCGCCGGCTCGTCGTTTAATGTCTCGTCATCGGGCTGGTCCTCGAGTTCACGCCCGACCTCGATGCTGACATCCAGGTCGTCCGGTGCCTTGAAGTCCGATGCGAGCAGCGCTTGCTCTGCATCCGCCCAATCCTGATGCGACATGATGTAGGCTGCCGTCATGCACAGTGGCGGAACCTCCGAGGAAGGGCAAAAGCGCTCAACTTCGGAAAACAGGGCGCGGAACGCCGCCGCCCAATCCACGCGTCCCGTCGTGCTTCGGAGATGCAGCACTCCTTCCTCATGGTCGAGATAGGCTGGCGCCGACGCCGCGGGGGACCTGACCGGAGGATCGAACGCTTCGATCTCGGCCTGCACCAGCAACTGCTCGGAGAGGCGAATCTCTACCCCAAAAAGGATCTCCCGCAATGCCTGGCGGCTCGCGCGATTTGGCGCCAGCCATAGGAGCAGATCTGCTCGTGACTGTAGGAGCGCCGTTGCATCAGCCGCAATTCGTCCCTCAGGTTCCGCCGCCAGCCGAAACTGCGCAATGTCGGTGAGAGCCGGTACATCCAGGCGCTTCAGAAACCGGGACGAGGCCGATCGGCTGACATCCGGCAGTCGAATAAGGCGCTCGTTAAGCACGGATCCGAATGATGCAGCCAGCAGCTCGGAATCCAGCCAGACCGCTTCGCCAGTCCAGGTCGCCCCGCCATCAACGTTGAGAAACGCGTCCTCGTCGATGAGCATGTCTACAGCGTCCGCCGCTCCGGCGTCTTCACGCTCAATCGCTTCCGCTAGCGAGGCGAGACAGCGGCCATGGATCGCGATGTCGGTCGCTGACGGACTGGGACTGGCTGCAATGCGCAGCGCGAGGGCCGCGAAGTGACGCGGTTCTGGTGAATCGAGGACGCCAAGCCGACGATATAGCTGTTCGCGTTGCCGCATCCGAGAACTGGCAGTATGCCAATACCCTCCAAACATCGGAGGGATCCAGAAAACCTCGCCCGCGCCGATGAAGCCGACATCGGGAACGTGAATGAATTCGGTCCCTTCGAGGCGCTCGATGCAGGCCGCGTCATCGCCGCGCTCCAGCCTTTCGTTCAACATCTGATAGGTCAGATCGTTCACTGCCGAACCCGTGCTCATGCAATGCTCGAGATGTGCCACGATCTTTTCGGTCGGCGGCTCCGCCGGCATCTCGATCAGATCCAGGAATTCAAGCACGGCCGCATTGGCCTGACGCAGGGCAGTCATCTCGACCACTGGCACCTGGGACGAAAAGCCTGGGGCGCGGCCCGCTCGGTAGACGCCGTTCGGGGGATATCTAAAGCCATCGTCGCGCTCTCCGTCGACAATAGCCGCAAGAAACTCCACTTCCTTGAGGCGGCTCAGGGCGACCCGATCCTGATCATCGAAGCGTGACCAGCGATCCAGCACATGTCGGATGATAGGTGTGGTTCCAGCGACTATGGCGTCAAGACCACCGCCCGCCTCCGCAATGGCTTCGATCCTATCGACGATGTGTTCTGCCGCAACCGTGAAAGGCATGCCAAGGCGGTCAAAAAGGTCTCTCGACCGTGACTGCACGTCGCAAGGAATCCAGGCCTGATCCACCCAGCGGGCCGGGTCGGTTCCAAGGATGGCCTCAAGGGGAGCAGACCAAATGTACACTTCGTCGGGGCGGGCATAGGTCTCCGCGCGGGTCCGTACGAACGCTAGCTTAGCCAGCACTCCCAGCGTCCCGTCTTCATCCAGCTGAGACCGGTGGTTGACGATCTCGGTGATTAACGCGCCATATTGCTGGCGCGTCACGCCGTTTTGGACGATCTCCTCGAGGTGCTCCGACACATAATCGCGAAAGGTCAGGACGTCGACCTGAAGGACGTTCCGCGCGAACTCGCGCATGTCGGGGACAAAAAGCCGGCTTTCGACAATTTCGAAGTGACCGATGGGGTCGCGAAAGTCCCCAGGCAGCTGCCCTCGCGATGGGCTGACGAACCCAGTGCCCGTCCGCAGCATCGGAACATCCGCAAGAACGCTGGCAACGGTGCCGGTCTTCCGGTCCATGGGAAAGGATGTCAGCAGGGAATAGAAGCGTCGCACATCGGCATCGGCTATTCCGATTGCAGCCTCGGCGGCAGCCTCGTCGGTGATAACGTCGGCAAGGTCCGAGGCGAGATCGTCAAGGAGATACTCGGGCACGAGGCTTGCCAGATGAGGCGACTGAAGCACGTCGTCATGCACTACGCGCCGAGCAGGAATCACCTTGCGTAGCACATGACGCGACACACCCATCGGCAACCTCCGTGCGTCCCTTGGGCTGATCGGAGCATCATCGACATCGGTGATGAAGGGTATGGCCTTCAGTTTCGGTAGCACCGTGATCAGGACGTTTCGTTCGGCCGGTGCCTCAATCATCACGCTGATCGCTGACCAGAGTCTTCGGAGGGGTGCCCCCCCGCCGCCCGTCGCGTCTTCTCCGCGAGCATCCAGCGCAGCGACGATGCTGGAAAGACGAAGCTGATGGGCTCCGATGCTCGCCAGTACGCTCCAGTGGCGACGAAGTTCGGGGTGGATCAACGCGAGACCCAGATCGGCTACCGCATTCTGATCAACCGTCGTCATCAAATCCGGCGGCAGGAACGTTTCTTTCGCCACGCACCATTCGCCGCGTGTCGTCCAAATGGAGGGCGTCTCGGCCGCCATTGCCGCGAGCCTGTCCCAGAACGACTTGAAAGCTGGCTCACCCTTGCGCTGGAACGCGCACTCCGCCAGCGCCCAGAACCGCGTCGGGCCGAGCAGATCGCGAATACGGACGAAATTCTCCGAAAGCGCCGCCGCCGCAGTCTCGATGAGAGCCTCGTTCCAATACTTCTCATGCTGCTCACCCTCGAGGACGATTGCCTGTCTGCTGGCATGCGGGAAGAAGTCGGCATTCACATGGATCGGCATGCGCATGGACTGGCGCGTCGGCAGATATGCGTAGAGCAGGCCGTCGAGTTGCTCGAGATTGATGGGCACCGCCACATTGACCGTCAGGGAACGCTCCAGCCGCGTCAGCGCCTCGAACCGCTCGAATAGCTCCTTATCCGCCAGGACGTCATCGGCCTGTCTTGAGAGAACGAGCCATCGCTGGGTGATACCAGTCGGTGAGAAGCGAAGGATGACATCCTCGCCCGCGCGGTCGATGTCGACCGAAACGACAGGGCTGCCGTTACGCCGCAGCTCCACATGTTCGACATGACGCAGAAACAGGAGGCTGCCCTGCAGTACGAGGTCAACCTCCGCGACAACCTTGTCGGCGACATCCTCCGGTGTTGGCGAGGCGTTTAGGCCGTCGCGTACTTCTGATTGTGACGATGCCCAGGGTAGTATGAACTGGGTCCCGACTGTCGGTCCGACATCACTCTTCACCACCTCCTGGGTCTGCGGGTTGAGGCGCAACTCGACACCGGAGGATCGGACGATCGGCGTGTCCGTGATCTGGTAGACTGAGACAAAGCCGATGCCAAATCGCCCGATTTGCTCGACAGCGTGCAGCTTGCTTCTACTGCCCATCTCGGAGATCGCATGGAAGTTGCAGGGCCGCTTCAGGCCAGCTGTGTCACCGGTTCGAAGCCAAGGGCACTCCGCCTCCTCGAGGCCGCAGCTGCTGAACTCTCCATCGTTTCCGACCACGAGCTCATCATCGCGCGCGTCGAAGAATAGACGCTTCGAACCTGCATCGTCGGCGTTCTGGATGAGCTCCAGCGCCATGATGCCATAGCCTTGCAATCCTTTCAGGGCCTGCTCGATGTTTCCAAGCAGGTTCGCCCGATATGGAATCGTCACCGATGGCCGATTTGTCCCGCCCGTCGAGATTGTGCCGCCCGCAGCACCTTGGCCCGTGTTGCCATGCTCATGTCGAATCTGATCGTGCACAATCAATTTCCCCCGACGGTCGGTATATGTTCGAAGCGTGAGGGCCGAAAGGGCGCAGCACAGGAATCATTGCCCGCCTGCAACTGAGCCTCGATGCCATTCTCGACCGAATCTGCAAGTTTGCGGATCGCCTTTGAAAATCAGCGCGCCAGCGCACCAACTGGGTGGCCCGGGAACGGCTGGAACTCGCTCCTCGAATCGACGCGCTGACAAACTAGACTCGGCGTAAAAATTGGGTTGGAGGACTCGAACCGCCTCTTAAAAAAGTCCCAGGGTATCGACGAGGGTATCGCCGAGTGACAGGCCTCAGAAAACGGCGGTTTTCTGCGCCATACGGGGCCGTTTTCGAGTCCTCTTCTGCACCATTTGTTCTCCCGGGGACGTCCGAGGACGTCCCAAAAATGGCTGAAATCCGCCGTTTCTTGTGCTATAACCGTCCGGTCAAATCCGGGCGGATACGGCACCAATCGGGAACAATGGGGGTATAGCGATCGGCGCAACAACCAGCGGCGCCGCTCAGCTTTGTTCTTGCCCTTGGGCAGAGCAACGCCTCGCACACCAGTGAAGCTAAACTTGTTCTTTTTCAGTTGGTCGCGAATCCGCTCCAGGTTCGCCAACTAATTGGGGTCAAAGCGCCGGGTACCCTGCTTTGTCGCTTCGCTGTCGGAAGCCATCCCGCTTTCGCGCACTCGTGCCCAGGCCCGATGCAACACCGACCTGCTCCGAACTCGCACATAGAGGTCCAATAGCCCCCCTGTTCTTAGTTGGGGGGCCATCGGTACAGCCGCCCCCG